>Ga0079224_100011902_pt1 | contig 12014 bp, 8 predicted proteins | sample Stecom2015_FD_80414 | JGI IMG/M metagenome (GOLD analysis project Ga0079224, IMG submission 80414) | Agricultural soil microbial communities from Utah to study Nitrogen management - Steer compost 2015 | ecosystem: Environmental > Terrestrial > Soil > Agricultural land | place: USA: Utah... | reverse complement strand
GTGATGGAGGCGGCGCGCGCCGCCGGCGCGAGGCGGGTCGTCTACGCCAGCTCGAGCTCGGTGTACGGCGACCACCCGGGGCTGCCGAAGGTGGAGGAGCGGATCGGCGCGCCGCTGTCGCCGTACGCCGCCACCAAGCGGGTCGACGAGATCTACGCCGAGGTCTGGCAGCGGGCCTACGGCCTCGAGCTCGTCGGCCTGCGCTACTTCAACGTGTACGGCCGGCGGCAGGACCCGGACGGCCCGTACGCGGCGGTCATCCCGCGCTGGATCGCCCGGCTGGCCGCCGGCGAGCGCTGCGTCATCTACGGCGACGGCACGAACAGCCGTGACTTCTGCTACGTCGACAACGCGGTGCAGGCCAACCTCCTGGCCGCGCTGGCGCCGGCGGCGGCGACCGGCGCGGTCTACAACGTGGGGTGCGAAGGCCGCACCGATCTGGTCGAGCTGTTCCGCCTGCTGCGGGATCGAGTCGCCAGCGCGCGGCCGGCGGCCGCCTCGGCGGAGCCGGAGCACCAGCCGGCGCGGCCGGGAGACGTGCTCCACTCGCAGGCGTCGATCGCCAGGGCGCGGGAAACGCTGGGGTACGCCCCGACCCACGGGATCGCCGAGGGGCTGAGCGAAACGGTGGCCTGGTTCCTGCACCGCCACCGCTGATACAGTGGCTGGCAAAGGGTGAGGCTGTGAGGTCGACGACGCGCGCGCTCGACCGCATGCGGCGCACGGCCGCGATGATCGCGCTGGCGGCAGCGCCGGCCTGCTACTTCGACTTCTCCGACGCGGAGCTCGACGGCGGCGGTGTGGCGGATGCGCGCGGCGGCGGCAAGGCCGACGGCACCCAGGGGGCGGACGCCTCGCACGGCGCCGACGGCGGCGGCGGCGATGGCGGCGGCGCGGACGGCGGCATGGCGGACGCGGCCGCGCCGGACGCCGGCGGCACGCCGCTGCCGCCGGTCCCGTTCGGCCCGTTCTCGACCCTGAGCGAGAGCGGCCTCTACACCGACATCGCGAGCAAGGGGATCCGCCTCGACGTGATGGAGTTCAAGCCGGAGTTCGCGCTCTGGACCGACGGTGCGGCCAAGACCCGCTGGATCTGGCTGCCGCCCGGCACCCAGATCGGCACCGGCAACATGGGCCGGTGGGTGTTCCCGGTCGGCACCACCGCGTGGAAGGAGTTCCGCGACCCGGTCACCGGCAAGCGGCTCGAGACCCGCATCATCCAGCGGCTGCCGAACAGCGCCAGCGGCGCGCAGTTCTACTTCGCCAGCTTCGTGTGGAACCAGGACGACAGCGAGGCGGTGTTCGACACCACCTCGCTCGCCGAGCCGCCGGTCGACATCCCCGACGGCTGCGCCGACCCGGCAGGCGGCGGCCCCTACCCGGAGAGCTGCCACGTGGTGCCGCAGCAGGCGCTTTGCAACCGCTGCCACGGCGGCGAGCCGTACAAGCTGCTCGGCTTCTCGGCGGTGCAGCTCAGCCACGACGGGCCGGGCCTCACCCTGAGCGACCTGGTCGCGCTCGATCTATTGAGCGCGCCGCCGCCGGCCGGCGTCACCTACCCGGTGCCCGGCACGCCGGTCGAGCGCGCCGCCATCGGCACCCTGCACGCCAACTGCGGCCACTGTCACTACGCCCAGGCGACCCAGCAGGCCTGCTTCAGCCTCACCGACGACACCACCGGCGTCGGCATGGCGGCCCGCGTCCTGCCGGGCGACGCCACCGTGCAGGACACCGCCATCTGGCAGAGCGCGGTCGGCCAGCCGCTCGACTACTGGACCGGCGCCATGGCCGGCAACCACACCGAGCCGCTCATCACGACGCGGATCGTGCCGGGCGACCCGCAGATGAGCGCGGTCTGGTACCGGATGAGCGTGCGCGAGTGGGGCCAGCCGGCGCCGTTCAACGACCACCAGCAGATGCCGACCCTCGGCACCAACGAGGTCGACCCGGCCGGGCTCGGCGCGGTGGAGCTGTGGATCCAGTCCCTGTCGCCGTAGCGGAGCCCCGGCGGCCCGCCGCCGGCGCGCGTGGCCCGCGCACCTGGCCCGCGGCCGCGGTGAGCGTATGATCGTGAGGATGTCGCGCGCGTCGATTCTCGTCGCACTCTCGATCTCGTGCGGAGGGGCCGGCGGGGCGCCGCCCGGGTCCGGGGATCCCGGCGGGGCCGCGCCGGGGGCGTTCGAGGCGCCCGCGCCAGGGGCCGCACACGAGCCAGCGGCCGCCCCCGCCGCGGAGGCTCCCGCCGCCGAGCCGCCCGGCCCGGCCGCCGCCCCCGCCGGCGGCGACGGCCCGCCGATCCTCGCGGCCCACAACGCGCTGCGCGCGCGCCACTGCGCGCCGCCGCTGGCCTGGTCGAAGGAGCTCGAGGACGGCGCGCGCCGCTGGGCGCAAGAGCTCGCCTCGCGCGGCTGCGCCTTCGATCACGATCCGGACACCAGGCACGGCGAGAACCTGGCCTACTTCCGCCCGGCCGGATCGCGCGGCCCGGAGGAGGTCGCCGCCATCTGGCACGCCGAGGTGGATCGCTACGACTTCCGCGCCGCGCGCTTCTCCTTCGAGGCGGGCCACTTCACCCAGCTCGTGTGGGCCTCGAGCCGGAGGCTCGGATGTGCCACCGTCGACTGCGGCGGCGGCTCGCTCTGGGTCTGCCGGTACGATCCGCCCGGAAACGTGCAGGGGCAGTTCTCTGGCAACGTGAAGCCGGCCTCCTGCCGCCGCTAGGGCGGTGTGGAAAAGGCGACACTGGTGTGGGAATTCCGCCCATGACGCCGCGCACAATGGTGAAGGCGCGTTGACGGCGCCCTGGAGAAGCGGGGAGATCCGCGCCGAGGGCGGACGGCACGCCGGTTGCGATGGCCGGCGCCCATGCGTTTTCGACTCTCCTCCCCGATCCTGCTCTCCGCCACCCTGACCGCCGCCGCCTGCGGCAGCGGCCAGGAGGCCGACCCGGCATCGGTGCAAGAGCGCCTGCGCGCGATCGTGCCGGGTCTCGTCGATCCGACCCTCGCCGCGACCGACTTCGCCGCCGAGTCGACCGCGCTGGCCGGGCTCTCGGACAGCCTGGCCGCGTTCGACCAGCTCGGCCTCCCCTTCTCCCTCGCGGGTGAGGGCGGCGGCCCGATCAGCTTCGACGGCGAGCTCGAGCCGACCGGCGAGGAGATGGCCGAGGAGCTGGCCGGGACCATCTTCACCGAGGAGAACTACGAGGGGGACGGCGTCTACCGCCTCCCGCCGGAGCTGTTCTGCGAGCCGGACGAGACCGGCGCGACCGACCCCGAGTGCCTCGACACCTTCGCGCAGCTCGAGCTGCGCCTGCGCGCCGAGCTGGTCGACGACGGCCTCGACCTCACGCTCCTGGTCGGCCCGGAGCGCGACGCGCCGCTCGCCGTCGAGCTCCGCCCGGCTCGCGCCGCCCTCGTCGTCGACCTCGCCGGGGCGGCCGGCGCGATCGCCCACGTGGCCGCGGTGATCGGCGAGGAGATCGAGCTGCCGGAGGTGCTCGAGGGGCAGATCGCGCTCGCCCTCGACGTGATGGGCCCGCAGCACGTCACCCTTGCCCTCGAGGTCCGCGAGGCGATCCGCGTCGAGCTCGACACCGCCGACGGCCGCCTCGCAGTATCGACCGAGGCGCGCACCCCGCTCGCCGCCCTCGGCCTCGACGGCGACGACCGCGAGATCCAGCTCCAGGTCGACGTCGGCCGCACCGTCCTGTCGATGCCGCACGCCATGATGGATCCGGACAGCCGGGCGAGCGGCACCTTCGCGCTGGACTGGAAGGGGCTCTCGTTCACCGCCCTGGCGCGCGACGGCTCCGAGCAGGTCGCGATCTCCAGCATCGGCCTGGGCGACAGCACCTCCACCATCTCGCTCGACGACACCACCCTGGTCGCGGTCGACCTCAACCCGGACGACGGCCGCCGCGCCGCGCTCACCCTCGCCCCGGCGCCGGACGGCGGCCTGCCGATCGCCACCTTCGACCCCGGCCTCGACCTCACGATCGACGTCTTCTTGCAGCCGCTGGCCGACGCCGGCGACGCGGTCGAGGCCTGGCTGCTCGACGACACCTACCGGCTCGCGATCGCCGGCGACCAGCCGGCCACCCAGGCGATCGCCGGCGACGATCTCGCCGGCACCCCGGGCGCCCTGCGGGTCACCCGCGGCAGCCTGACCGTCGCCGCCGACTCCGACGCGGTCGTGGTCGAGGCGGGGAGCTGCCTGATCGCCGACCCGGTCGAGCCCGGCGAGCACCCGATCATCGGCGCGGTGGCCGCCGGCGCCTGCCCGTAGCGGCGAGCCAGGCGCGATCGCCCGCCGCACCGCCGCCAGCGCGACCGGCCGCCCGGTCCGCTGGCGGCCGCGCTTTCGGCCCGGGCCGCGCGCGTGGTACGCGACGTGCTCTCTGGCACCGCCATGCGACGCAGGTCCCCGCCATCGCACCTCGCCGTCAACCGGAGTTCACACGCCCGGCTGCGTCGCAGGAGCACCACTGTCGCCGCGGTTGCATTCCTCGCGCTCGCCGCGCTCGGCTGCGGTCACACCCGCAAGAGCCTCCTCGTCGAGAAGACCGTGCCGCTGCCGGGCGGGCGGTTCGCCGGCCCGGTCGACATCGACCTGCCGCGCCAGGCGGATCACGCCGACCGCTGGTTCGAGATCCACACCGAGCTGGTCGCCGCCTGCGGGCCGCTCCTCCGGCTCACCTACCCGGACGGCGAGGTGGCCGAGGTCGGCGACGACGACGCCGGCTGGCAGGCGCTGCTGACCCGCCGCGCCGAGGGAGAGCCGGACGCCGGACCGGGAGGCGACGCCGCCGGACCGGACGACGCCGCCGCCGGACCGGACGACGCCGCCGGACCGGGCGCCGCCGCCGCCGGGCCCCCGGCATCCGGCGCGCCGCCGCCCGGCGCCGCGCCGGCCGCGCCGCCGCCGCGCGGCCGCTGGCAGCGGGTGCAGACCGAGAGCTGGCCGGGTCAGCTCGAGTTCCTCCGCCAGCGCCCAAACCGCTGCGCCGAGAGCCGCACCTGGCGTTCGGTCTACACGACCGGCCACGACGAGAGCGGCCGCCTCACCGTCTGGGCCGAGGTGCCGCAGGAGCTCGAGCGCGCCCGGCTCACCGTGCGGGTGTACGAGATCGTCGACGAGGAGGCGGAGGAGGAGGAGCGCGAGCGCGCCGCGCGGGCCGAGCGCCGCCGCCGCGAGCGCGCCGCCGCCGCCGCCGAGGCCGCCGCGCGCCCGATCCCGCCAGCCCCGCCGCCGAAGGAGGAAGACCCGCCGCCGCCCGAGGCGCGCGGCGCCACCTGGACGCCCGGCCACTGGGTCTATCACCGGGGCAAGGGCACGTGGGTGTGGGTCGGCGGCCACTGGGCGCAGCCGGCCACCGCGCCGGCGCCGCGCCGCGAGCGGCCGGGCGCGCCGCCGATCGCCGGCTGCACCTGGCAGCAGGGCCACTGGGTGTGGGTGAGCGGCCCCGGCCGCTGGGAGTGGGTGCCGGGCCACTGGAACCCGCCGCCGCCGCGCGCCGAGGATCCCGGCGCGCCGCCGGTGCCGGAGTCGAGCTGGGTGCCCGGCCGCTGGATCGCGCGCGGCGACAGCTTCGAGTGGATCGCCGGCCACTGGGGCAAGCCGTCGCCCCGCGCCGAAGAGATCCCGCCGCCGCCGTACCGGGGCGCGCGCTGGCGCCCCGGCGTGTGGCTGAAGGTGGACGGGCGCTGGGTCTGGTCGCCCGGCTTCTACGAGCCGAGCGTGCGGCCGCCGCCGCGCAAGCGCGAGCAGCCGGGCGAGCGGCCGCACCCGGACGCGGTGTGGCTGGCCGGGTTCTGGCGCTGGGACGCGGCGCGCGGCGCCCACGCGTGGACCCCGGGGCGCTGGGAGCTGCCGCCGGGCGAGGGCTACGTGTGGGTTCCGGACCCGCCGGATCCGTCGGCCGGCGTGTCGATCGGCGGCCAGTGGAAGCTGCGCATCGACATCGAGGTCGACGCGGCGGCGCGGAGACGGCGGTGATCGCCGCGCGCGCCGCGGCGCCGGTTGCCTGCCTGGCGCTCGCGCTGGGCGGTTGCGGGCTGGTGGTCGACACCGCCTACCTGCTGGGCGACGGCCGCTACCAGGAGAGCGCCGAGGAGTCCTCGCCCACCACCGAGACGACCGAGCGCCTCGAGGTGGTGGCGGCGGCCGGCCCCGACGGCGCCCTCCAGCTCGAGTGCGTGCACCGCACGCGCGCCATCGAGCGCTCGTGGCAGGTGAACAAGACCTACCAGCGGCAGGGCGGCTTCGGCCGCGACACCTACACCGCCACCGCGGCGCTCGACGTCATCTTCGGCGGCCTGGCCGCCGGCACCCTGCTCGCCCTGTGCACCCACGAGGACTCGGACGTGAGCTGCTGGAACATGCTGTGGGCGGCGCCCTACGCGGTCGACCTCGGCTACTCGCTGGTGCGGCGCGCCACCGCGCGCCCGGCGGTCCTGGTCGACAAGGTGCGCTCGGGCGACCGGCTGCGCTACGGCGACCCGCCGCTGGCCGAGCGCCCCGCCTCGTGCGGATCGATCGCGTCGGTCTGGCTGGGCGGCGTCACCGGCCCGTCGGACGAGGCGCTCCTGAACGGCGAGGGCGAGGGCAGAGGCCCGCGCGAGCTCGCCGACGGCGCCGTCCCGCTCGAGATCGACGAGGCCGGCGCGCTGTACCTCAGCGACGAGGCGGTCCGCACCTGGGCCACCCAGGCCTGGGCCGGCGTCTGGGCGCTCGACGGCGCCGGCGCGCCGCACCCGGTCCAGGTCGACCGCTGCGCCGCCCTCCGCCCGCACGCGGCGCGCCTGTCGGAGGCCGAGCTCGCCTCGTTCCGGCGCGACTGTCCGCTACCGCAGCCGGACGCGCAGCCGGCGCCCTAGCGCTGGCCCGCTCGATCGCGACGCCGCCGTCGACGCGGATCGCCGACCGCGTTCGCAAGAGCGATGGTCTCCGGCGCGCTCCAGGCCTTCAGGTTCTGCTCGCCTGGCCGAACCAGGGGGCAGGCCCGCACGGGGCCCGAAAAGGAGCCCGCCATGATTCGATCTCGCCTGCGCACCGCCCTGCCCTCCTCGCCCGCCCTCCTCGCCGCCTTCCTGCTCGGCTGCCTCGATCCGACCAGCGAGCTCGGCGGCGGTGAGATCGACGCCGTCGGCCCCGCGCCCGGAGGCGCCCCCGCCGCGGTCGACGGCTCGCTCGACGCGACCGAGCCGACCGAGCCGGCGATCGCCCCGATGTCCACCGACATGTGCGGCACCGCGTCGCCGTCCACCTGGGCGAGCGCGAGCTCGCAGCACGTCACCATCCACTTCCTGCCCGGCTCGCCGGCCGAACGGGCTCAGGGGGAGATCCTCGAGCGCCTCGAGGGCGCCTACACCGCGATCAGCGGGGCGCTCGGCGTCACCGGCGAGCCGACCGTCACCGCCTACCTGTCCCCGAGCCGGGCCGACGCGGTCGCCAACGGCCGCGGCTACGGCGGCGCCTACCCGGCCAGCGGCCGCTACGAGGTGATCTACACCGGCGCGCCCGACAGCTACGAGGTGCAGCGCTACGGCCACGAGCTGACCCACGTGATCGAGTACCACCTCGACCCGGCCAGCCGCTATCGCCACCCGATGATGAGCGAGGGCCTCGCCGAGTACCTCGACCAGTCCGGCCGCAACCTGCACCACGCCTACGCCGAGCAGCTGCTCAGCAACAACGAGAGCCGCGTGCGCGTCGCCGACCTGGAGAGCCGCGACCTGTCCGGCCGCAACTACGGCCGCGCCGGTTCGCTGATCCAGTTCCTGGTCGAGCGCTACGGCTGGGACACCTTCCTCGACATCTACCGCGCGACCTCGGTGAGCTGGATCGGAGGCTGCTGGACCCACGAGGCGGTCGGCTGCATCGGCACCCCCGAGGCGCTCACCGCCATGCTCGACGACGCGCTCACCCGCACGGTCGGCGAGGGCTGGGAGGACGTCCGGCCGGCGTGGGAGGCCGAGGTGCAGATCGCGCTCGCCACGGTGGACGTGAGCATGCCGGCCGCCGCGGTCGCCGAGATCGAGAACCTGGTCCGCGTGATGGACGAGGCGGTGACCGGTGACGACGCCGCCATGTACCGCAGCACGATGGACGGCTTCTACTGCGACTGGGGCGGCGAGGCGATGCGCGAGGAGATCGCGGCCCGCGCGGTCGACGCTTACACCATGACCCGCTCCCAGGTGGTGTCGATCCTGCCGACCGGCATCAAGAACTTCGCCACCGCCCAGGTCGTCATCCGCCGCTCGGATGAGCGCGGGGTGGCCACCTTCCAGACGCTCAGCCTCGAGCACTTCCCGAGCGGCTGGCGCGTGACCTACGGGCCGGACTGGTACTGAGGCGGATCGGCTCCTGCTCCGCCCCGCGAATCCTGCGCGCCGCGCGTCCCCCGCGCGGCGCGCGGGCGCGTTCAGGCCCCTCCCGCCGCGCGGCGCGGCGAGCTCTTGGCACCGGGTCGCGGACCGGGCTAGGGTCTTCTCACCATGGCCGACGACGACGTCCTGCCCCGCCCCGAGCCGAAGGAGATCGACGAGAAGAAGGCGCTCGAGCTGCGCCACATGATCGAGGACAACGTCCTCAAGGGCGTCCCCTACGGCGAGGAGAAGTGTCAGAACTGCCTCTACTACCTCGATCCGGACGCCAAGCTCGCCTACTGCTGGCACCCCAAGCTCCGCATCCTGGTCGGCGCCGACTGGTGGTGCCAGTGGTGGGAGCCGATCGAGGAGAGCTGATCGAGGAGAGCTGATCGAGGAGAGCTGATCGAGGAGAGCTGATCGAGGAGAGCTCGAAGAGAGCTCGAAGAGAGCTGCTCGAAGAGCCCCGATCGACGAGTAGCCGCCGCGTGCTACTGTTCTCGACGTGAGCGACGACGCCGAGCTCGTCGCGGCCTGGCGCGGGGGGGACCGGGCCGCTGGCCAGACCTTGATCGAGCGCCACTACGACGCCATCACCCGCTTCTTCGCCAGCAAGGCGGGCGACCAGGCCGACGACCTCACCCAGCGCACGTTCATGCTGTGCGCCAGCTCGATCGAGGGCTTCCGGGCCGACGGCAGCTTCCGCGCCTTCCTGTTCGGCATCGCGCGCAACGTCCTCTACGAGCACATCCGCCGCCGCGTGCGCGACGCTCGCGCCGAACCGGACTTCCACGTCAGCTCGCTCGCCGACCTCGCGCCCGGCGTCGCCACGCTGGCCTCGCGGCGCGCCGAGCAGCGCGTGCTCGGCCTCGCCCTGCAGAACATCCCGCTCGATCTGCAGATCCTGATCGAGCTCTACTACTGGGAGGAGCTGCGCCTGGAGGAGCTGGCGCAGATGCTCGGCGTGCCGGAGGGGACGGTCAAGAGCCGGCTGCACCGCGCGCGCACCCTCCTGCGCGAGGCGATGGGGCGGGTGCCGAGCACGCCGGAGGAGCAGGACAGCGCCAGCGCCCTGCTCGCCCGCTGGGTGGCCGGCGTCAAGGGCGCTGCCGGCGGCCGCGCCTGAGCCGCGGCGAGCGCGAGGTCCGGCAGGCCGCGCCCGCCCGCGCCGTCACGCCGCCCAGGCGCGCGCCAGCTCGCCGGTGCGGGCGTGCTCCGGCACCTTGTCGAGGAAGCAGCGCCGGATGTGCGGGTCGCCGATCCGCGCGGCGCGCTCCTCGAGCCGCGCGTGGGCCCGCGCGATGGTCGCCCGCGCCTGGGCAATCTCGCCGCTGGCGTGGAGCGCCTCGGCCAGCGCGAGCAGGATGAGCGACTCGCCCTCCTCGATGCCGCCGAGCTCCTCGAGGATGGCGGCCGACGCACGCGCCCGCTCGAGCGCGTCCGCCGGGCGGCCGGCGGCCAGGAGCGCGCGGGCGTAGGCCGCCAGCGTGCACGCGCGCGTGGTCGGCACCTCGCGCGCGAGCTCGAGCGCGGCGAGCGCCTCCTCCTCGGCGCGCGCCAGCTCGCCGGTCCTGGTGTGGAGGAGCGTCAGGTAGAAGCGGCTGCCGCCGGCCAGCCGCGCGTTGCCGGCCAGCTCGAACTCGCCGACCGTCTCCTCGATGAGAGCGCGCGCCTCGTCGTACTGGCCCAGGTGCATGAGCGCGACCCCCAGGTTCTGCTTGCAGGACGACACCAGCCGCGGCAGGCCGACCCGCTGCGCCAGCGCCAGGCTCTGGCGCAGGGTGACCACCGCGTCGGCGTGCAGGCCGAGCTCGGTCGCCTGCAGCCAGCCGATGGTCGCGCCGAGCGTGCCGACGTCGCGCAGGTCGCCGATCTGCTCGAACAGGCGCGAGGCGGCCAGGTAGGCCGGCAGCGCCTCGTCGTGCTTGCCGTCGAACAGGAGCGCCGAGCCGCGCGCGCGCAGGGTCCAGCCGTGCACCGCGTCGCCCGCCGGCATCGTCGCGGCGGCCGCCTCGCCCTGCTCGAGCAGCCGCCAGGCCACCGCGCGCTGGCCGTGGAACGACAGGTGCTTCGAGGCGATCACCGCGGTCATGATGTAGCTGCGCAGCGCGCCCTCGCCGGCCTCGGCCGGCGGCGGCTGCTCGAGCCCCGGCACCACGCGATCGAGCAGCTCGCGCCGGGCCGGCACCCGCGCCGCCATCGCGGTGCGGACCGCGTCGTACCAGCGCGCCGTGCCCGCCGGCAGGGCGCCGATCGCGCGCAGCGCGCAGGCCTCGGCGTCGCCCGCGTCGGCGCGCCAGATGTGCGCCTCGGCCTCGACCAGGTGCAGGCAGCCGAGCAGCTCGCCGGCGGCGCCGAGCGCCCGGGCGCGCGCCGCGAGCGCCAGCGCGCCGTCGAAGTCGTTGCCGAGCAGCGCCTCCTCGGCGGCGCGCACGTACCACTCGGCGGCGCGCGCCGCGTCGCCGCCGCGCTCGAGGTGCTCGGCGAGGACGAGCGCCTGCCGCTCGCCGGCGGCCAAGAGCCAGTCGGCCGCCAGCCGGTGGCCGAGCTCGCGGTCGGCGTCGGTGAGCATGGCGGCGGCCGCCTCGCGGAACAGCGCATGGCGGAAGCCGTACTCCGCCTGGCCGGGGAAGCGCGGCCGGCGCCGCAGGTGGATCGTCTCGCGGCTGGCCAGCTCGTCGAGCAGCTCGGCGACCTCCTCCTCGTCGCGGCCGACCAGCGCCGCCACCCCGCCGCGCCAGAAGACCTCGCCGAACACGCTGGCGGCGCGCAGCACCCGCCGCTCCTCCGACGGCAGCCCCGCCATGCGCACCTGCACCATGGCGAGCACCGACGCCGGGATCCGCTCGCGCCGCCCCTCGGCGACCGCGCGGATGACCTCCTCGAGGTACAGGGCGTGGCCGCCGGCGCGCTCGCTGATCCAGGCGATGGTCTCCGCGTCGACCTCGGCCCCGAGCACGGCGCGGACCAGCTCCTCCGAGGCGCCGCGCGACAGCTCCGGCAGGCGGACCTCCTGCACGCCGCGCCCCGACCACAGCGACGGGAAGGCGTCGTGCACCTCGGGGCGGGTGAGCGCGAGCACCATGAGCGGCCGCTCGCGCAGGCCGCGCAGCGCAGCGTCGATCAGCTTGACGCTGGGCGCGTCGCCCCAGTGCAGATCCTCGATCACGATCACCAGCGGCCCGGCCGCGCACTCGGCGTCCAGCCAGTCCTCCCAGGCGAGCCGGATCTGGTCGCCCATGAGCAGCGGGCTGGAGCGCGCCGCGCGCAGGTCCTCGCTCTCGCTGCCGTCGCGCGGCGCGACCCCGACCAGCTCGGCGAGGAACGTGGCGATCCGCGCCCGCTCCGCCTGGTCGACGCCCGCCTGCGCCAGCGCGCTGGCGAGCGCGCGGCGCTGCGCCTCCTCCGGCGCGTCGTCCGGCAGCGCCGCACCGCGCCGGACGATCTGCGCCGCCAGCACGAACGGCGCGCCGGCGCTCATCGGCTCGCCGCGGCAGGTGAGCACGCGCGCGCGGCGCGGGCCGCGGGCCAGGCCCCGCTGCCACTCGTGGGCCAGCCGCGACTTGCCGACGCCGGCGGGCGCGGTGATCAGGACCGCGCGGGCGAGCGGGCGCTCCGCGCAGTCGGCCAGCGCCGCGTCGAGCT
>Ga0079224_100011901_pt1 | contig 12014 bp, 9 predicted proteins | sample Stecom2015_FD_80414 | JGI IMG/M metagenome (GOLD analysis project Ga0079224, IMG submission 80414) | Agricultural soil microbial communities from Utah to study Nitrogen management - Steer compost 2015 | ecosystem: Environmental > Terrestrial > Soil > Agricultural land | place: USA: Utah... | reverse complement strand
TGGCGCCGGACCAGTTATGACGAAATGTTGAGTAAGCCGTTTACAAAGATATCCGCCATCGCAATCGTAGTCGTACCCAATTCCGACTTTTTGATATACTAAATCGGCTGGCGGCACCACCATGGCACGCTATAAAGATGGGCGTGAATGACCAGCTTTATCAGAATGGAAGAGCCAAACAAACGCATGATTGGGGCGCGACAAAAATCAATATACATAATAGGATGGTAATTCATCAAGACAGGCGAAATAAGTCGGACTCGCCTCGGCTAATTTTACGTACCCAAATTCATGGCCGTTTTTCAACCTTACGCCTATCGATTTGCGTAAGGCGCCTCAGTGCAATAACCGACGACATGGCCAGGGAATAGAAAAATCATAAGGTTCAATCAAGAGCAATTTCCTCATGAAGTCACGTTATGCTCCAGCAAATCGTTTTCACACCAAGATGCTGTTCCGTACTGCATTGTTGATAGTGGGCTGCCTGTGCGGTGCGTGCGGAAAAAAGCCGGAATTTCGCGCTGTCGAAGCAGAAGACGCTCTGGCGACGTATCAGGTTGCAGAGGGTTTCAGAATTGAGATGATCGCCTCCGAGCCGCTGATCACCAGCCCCGTTGACATGGAGATCGACGAATTTGGAAACCTCTACGTTGTTGAGATGCCCGGATATCCGTTAGACAAGAGTGGCAGCGGTAAGATAATCCTGTTAGCTGACACTGACGGAGACGGAAAAATGGATAAGAGAACCGTCTTCAAGGACAACCTCGTTCTTCCGAATGGCATTCTGCGTTGGAAGAAAGGGGTCCTGGTGACCGACGCACCAAACGTGTTGTATCTCGAGGACACTGACGCCGATGGGACAGCGAATCTTGTCGATACATTGATAACGGGCTTTGCCCTAACCAATCCACAGCACAACATGAACAACCCGGTCTACGGGCTGGATAACTGGATATATATTGCCAATGAAGGCTCCGTACCAACAACCACGTACAAGGAGGAATTCGGGGACGAAGGCTCAGAGATCGTTTTTCACGGCCAGCCTGGAACTCCAATCCTCCCAAAAAACGCCAACGGCCGGTCAGTGAGATTCCGTCCCGATCACGGCCAAATGGAAGTGTTGTCCAGTCGTTGTCAGTTCGGACTCACGTTCACTGCATGGGGCCACTTGCTTGCCTGCAACAATTCGAACCATGCATACCAGGAAGTCATTGCGAACCGATATTTTGAACGCAACCCGGACCTGATAACTTCCGATGCAACCCAAAACCTATCCGATCACCTGGATGCAGCGGAAGTGTTTCCCACAACGACCCGGCCAGACAGACAACTTCTCACGAACGTGGGAGTGATGACTTCCGCATGCGGCCTTACGGCCTATACTGGTGCCGGATTTCCCGCTCCCTATGACAAAAATATCATCTTCGTTGCCGAGCCCGTGAGCAATCTTGTGCACGTTGACGTTTTGAGAGACAGCGGAGCCAGCTACACCGCAAGCAGGATCATTCCGTCGGGCGAATTCCTGTCCTCGACGGATGCTTGGTCGCGCCCCGTTAATATGTATGTAGGACCCGACGGCGCCCTCTATGTATTGGACTATTACAGGAGGGTAATCGAATCGCCTGAATGGATGTCTGAAGAGGCCATTAATGCGGGTAACCTGTATGATGGAATGGACAAAGGAAGGATATTCCGGATTGTACCGGAGCAAGCTCCACAGGCTTCATGGACACAGGGGCTTGACCTTGGCCATCAATCCGACCGCGAACTTGTGAAATTGCTGGCTCACCCGAATGGGTGGTGGAGGATGCACGCACAGCGTTTGCTTGTCGACCATAATAACAAAGAAATCATTCCGGATCTCGTCGCCATGACCGCAGATACCTCACCGTTTGGCAGATTACATGCATTGTGGACTTTGGAAGGACTTGGAGCATTGGAATTGCGCCAAATCGAAGCTGCTTTGAAAGATTCGGTCGCCGGCGTCAGAGAAAATGCAATTCGACTCGCCGAATTACACCTGGCCAATGCTCCCGAACTACATCGCGCACTGATCGAGATGCAACACGACAAGGACCCCAAGGTGAAGTTTCAACTGATGTTGACGATGGGATACCTCGATTCACCACAGGCTTCGGAAGTTCGCAACGACTTGCTATTTTCCAACCTTGATGACAACTGGATGCAGGTAGCAGCCTTGTCCGCCGCTTCAACGCAAACGGTTCCCCTGCTGAAAGTCGTGCTGGAAAAGTTTCAGGAAGACATTCCTGCCTACGTCTCATTGGTCGAACGTCTTACAACCATGGTCGGCGCCGGCGGAAAGGACGAATATATTGGACAACTCTTGCATTGGGCGATTACGAGCACAGGAACAGAAACAAAAAAGAAAGTCTCAGTGTTGCGCGGACTGGAGCAAGGGTTGAAATCAAGAAAAGTTCAGTTCGTCATCCCTCCAGGGGATCAGGCATTGTTGGTGCGGGAGTTCTTCCTGCATGCCTCGTCCGACATGCGGAAGGCATGTTTCCATCTCCTCAAACTAAATGGCCTGTCTGACGTGGAATTACTCAGGAGCTCTATCGCCAGGGCTGCCGAAATTGCCATTGATACCACACAATCTGCCCAGCAAAGAGCTGAAGCAATACACTTCCTCTCGGTCGGGCAGACTGACCCTTATCACACGGTGTTAAAGGGGTTTCTGGGAACCAGGGAAGAGTACGTAATCCAAGCGGCGGCCCTGGAGACGCTAAGGACCAGTGGTGGGCTGGAAGTAGCTGAGTACATAACGCAGCAATGGCCGATTCTGTCACCCGCGATCCGCGATAACGCTATTCAATTCTTCATGGCTGATTCGTCAAGATTGGAGCTGCTGATTGACGCTCTGGAAACGAACAGGATCAACCCCGCATACGTCAGCTTTGCCAACAGCGTTCAGTTAATGCAAAACCCCAATGAGGATTTGCGGAACCGAGCGAGAAAGCTGTTTACAAAAACGCAACGGGAAGCCGAAACAGTCAACAAGGCCTATCGGAAAGCACTGACATTAGACGGTGACGCCCGCAATGGAAAGCAAATATTCGTTCAGAACTGTGCCATTTGTCACCAGGTAAGAGGCAAGGATGGTATATCTGTTGGCCCTGACCTCGGTACCGTACACAACTGGATCAAAGAAGACATCATGGCCGCGATCCTTAATCCGGGTTTATCCATTGCCAGCGGGTTCGACATGTGGAAAGTTGAACTGACCAACGGGGAATCTCTTCTGGGGATCATTGCCAGCGAAACGTCAGCGACCATAACCGTGCGAAACAGCCTTGCGGCTGACAGAATTATCAACAGACAGGATATACGATCGCTACAGTCATTGAACACTTCCGCAATGCCTACAGGTTTTGAAACCAAGATAAGTCAGCAGGAAATGGCGGATTTGCTGGCTTTCCTCAGGCAACATTAGGCGTCGTCCGTCGGATCAGCGCCCGCTCGGATTCTTGCATTTGCAGATAATATACCCGATTCTGCAGAACTTATACCCTATTCAGGTCAAATTTGCCCCCTATATCCTTGGAATTCCTATGAAATAGGTTACATTGGTCTAGCATGAGGCCGCACTACAAACCCGTTCAATCCGACTCGCACCTTTTCACCTGTGTTCTCCAGGAAAGTAGCGAAGAATTTGACTACCCCTGGCATTTTCACCCTGAATACGAATTGACATACATTGTGACGAGTCATGGTGATCGGTATGTAGGCAACAGCATCGAGAATTTCTTTGAACACGATTTGGTTCTACTCGGCCCAAATTTGCCGCACTGCTGGATCAATGCTGCGGACGCACAGCAAAACGTGCGGGCGATCGTCATCTACCTGAAGGAGGGATTTCTTGACCAAACCTGGATGCAAAGTCACGAACTGCAATGCATCCATCAGCTATTGAAATTGTCGAGTAAGGGAATAAAATTCGAACGGAAGCTCGCATTGAAAATGAAAGAAAGGTTGTTCGGGCTAATCAGGCTCGAACCCTTCGAGAGGCTGGTCGCCCTGTTACGGATACTGAACGACCTGGCACAATCGAACGACTTTAGTCTGCTTTGCGAACAAGGCTTTTCCTGCGAACTCGACACCATCAACAATGAAAGGATAAACAAGGTTTACAAATATATCCTCAATCATTACCAGCAAAAAAATCAGGCTTAAAGACATTGCCTCCGAGGTTAGCATGACCGAGGACTATTTTTCGAGGTATTTCAGCAAGGTCATGAAGAAATCGTTCTTTGAATTCTTAAACGAATTCAAAATAAATAAAGCATGCAAACTGCTGATTGAAACCGATATGCAGGTGTCGGCAATTTGTTATGCTGCCGGCTTCGAAAGCATCCCATTTTTTTACAGGCAGTTCAAGAAATTCAAGCACTGCCAACCGAAGACGTTCCGCGCGAAGTATCAGAAAACGCTCACTGGCTGGACGGAACGTTCCCCCGGAAATTTGACACCACCGCATCTTCTATCGCCACCACAACACCGGACTTCACGGCGACACGAATACCAGGCAATCGATTAACGCATGCGCTGAGCAACTCCTAAAGAACGCCGTACTTGTCGAATACTTCTTGTAAAGACTTACCCTCGATGAGTTCCTTGCGCGATCGGTTTTCCGTCATTACCTTTTCCTGCGCGCGTTCCAGGACAATACCTTCAATGTGTTTTGGAACGACGACAACACCGTCAAAATCGGCATAAATCAAATCGCCCGGGTGAACCAGGACCTCACCGCAATAGATGGGTACGTCGTAGCGGCTAACCATTCCCCTACCTTTCGAATCCAATGGACGTATGCCGGCGTAATAAACCGGAAACCCCATATCAATGATCTTAACGCAGTCTCGAATCTGGCTATCGCAAACACATCCGGCCACTCCTCTCTGCTTGGCAATGGTGGACATCAACTCGCCCCACGGCGCATTTGTACCATTGCGATCCGTCGAATGCACAACGACGTCACAGGCAGTCAACAAATCCATAGCCTCGATCTCAAGGCCGTAAGGATTCTCTTCAATGATGCCAGTTTCAACCCATTCGAACGTTCTGGCACGGCCGATAAAGCCACAGTTCCGCATATCAGGTAGTAACGGCCTTAGTCGCTGGTGCATGGCCTGATTCCTGTACCCCAGATCGTCGAGAATATCGCATACAGCGGCAACATATAGATGCGACCTGACAAACTCAAACAACTTCCTGTCATTCTCGGATGCACTCATACACTTATATAGCCTGCCACCATAAGATGGCAATTAAACCAAACCATCATTGTCCCGGTACAGCGACTCTTATCAATGTACGGAGAAAAAACGGGTATTTGGAAGAACCAAATACCCGTCAACAATCAATCGGAATTATTCGACCGCTAACCAAATAACTCATCGAAAGATGACCAAATTAACCCATCAAAGCTACCACATTCGCCAGCGCATCGATTCTCCGATCTTGATCATTCCATACCCTTTATTGATCAGAATAACATGTTCGGATTTCGCCATGAACACAGCGACTCATTCGACAACAATTTCTTTAAAACTGCTTGCAAACCTTTTTTTCATACTCGACATTTAGCTGACCAGCGAAAGCACATTGTGATATATCGACCTTGGAGTATAAAGAAATTTCAAACATGCCTGCCGGAACAGAGAAGAGCAATCAGGAATTGCCGAATCAAAAAATCAACCGAAGGAAGTTCGTCACCTTTGCTGGCTCATTGATGGCCATGGGTATTAGCGGATTCAGTCCGGATCGCTTAGGAGATCATGTAAAACGCCCATCCAAGATCCGAATCCGGAATGTAGACTTAAACTTCGAACGCGAACCCCTTTACCCCTACCGCTTCAAAGGAAGTTTTGTTTCCGAGCTCTGGCAAGCTGTGGCGTACACCGAAGGGGAGTCAGGCATCAGCAAGATCGGGTTGGGAACACAAAGCGTACTCTGGTCTGACGCCGATGTCTTCGCTAAACATTCGGTACATGGTGGCAATGCGTTGATGTTTGCGACGTCAGAAAGGGCGTTGCAAATGACGAAGGGCAACTCATTTACAGATCCCATTGAATTGCTCGATCAACTATTGCCGGAAGTTTACGATTTCGCAAAGAGCATTACACGTAGCCCGAATCTCAGAAAGACATTTGCGCTGAACGCACTCGTATGCGTCGACAACGCAGCGTGGCTGCTGTATGCGGCTGAGAACGGGATGAGAACTTTTGACGAAATGATCCCCGCCGCGTATCGGTCCGGTCTGCCCTGGCGCCACACTAAGGTTGCAAGCATACCCGCCTTCAGTGCAGGCACCGAAGTGGCGAAAATAAAATCGGCAGCAGACGAGGGGTACTTCATCATGAAGCTGAAGCTCGGTTCGTCCGGAACTCAAAAGGAAATGCTGGAGAAGGACATGACGTTCTTGTCGGCCGTTCATAAGGCAATCGGACATTACAAGACTCCTTATACTAAAGACGGCAGAATCCCCTACTACCTGGATCCCAATGGACGATACGAAAAGAAAGACACCTTCCTGCGTTTGCTGGATCATGCAAAAAAAATAGGCGCCTTTGACCAAATCGCCCTGATAGAGGAGCCGTTCGAAGAAAACAATGAAGTCTATGTCGGCGACATGGGCATTATTATTGGCGCTGATGAAAGTGCTCATACCGTAGAAGACGCGGCCAAGCGCATCGAGCAGGGTTACAGAGCCATTGTGTTAAAAGGGATAGCAAAGACACTAAGCATGACCTTGAAAATCGCAAAGCTCGCCGCTGAAAAGAAGGTCCCCTGTTTTTGCGCCGACCTGACGGTCAACCCTATCCTTGTAGACTGGAACAAATGCGTCGCCGCGCGTCTGGCGCCTCTTCCAAATATGGATATAGGATTACAGGAAACCAACGGTCATCAGTATTATAAGAACTGGGATAAGATGATGTCATACCATCCCAAAGCCAACGCTACATGGACACAAACGCAAAACGGTGTATACCATACCGATAAGTCTTTCTATGATGAAAGCGGTGGAATTTTTGAGCCATCACCTCACTATGTTGATATGTTTGAGAATACCGCGAAATGATTGAAGTGATCCGCTGCATGCGCATCTGATAGACCAGCTGGCCGATTGGCCAAATCGAACAATAAGAAGTCAGTCATGATAAAAACTAACACGGGCCTAAAGCCGTCCGACCTGAGCTCCAAACTCGCGGAATTCTGGAGGATCTCACAACAAAAACTTCACCTGATCGAAAAGAACTACGATATCACTAAGGGCTCTCCCGTTTTCACCGCCAAGGGAATTTATACTACCCGTGGATGGACAGAGTGGACCCAGGGATTTCAATATGGTTCTTCTATCTTACAATTCGATGCCACCGGAGACAAGTCGATGCTTGAATCCGCGCGCCGGAACACTGTCCAGTACATGGCTCCTCACCTGAGCCACATTGGCGTGCATGATCACGGCTTTAATAATGTAAGTACTTACGGCAATCTTCTCCGACTGATGCACGAAGGCAAGATTCCGTTCGATGAATTCGAAAAGTTATTCTATGTTCTTGCTCTGAAAATATCCGGTGCTGTGCAGGCAAGCCGGTGGTCAACAATTAAGAATGGCGGTCATATTTATTCATTCAACGGGCCCCATTCCCTTTTTGTGGACACGATCCGTTCAATTCGCTCCCTGATCCTAGGTCACATGCTCGGCCATGTTCTCCAGTCGGAGGGCGACGTCCGGATCAGTCTGCTGGAACGAGCCGTTCAACACCTAAGGGCCACGGCAGACTACAGTGTCTATTATGGAGAAGGACGTGATATATACGACGTTTGGGGGCGCGTGGCTCACGAGATCATCTTCAATACCAAAGATGGCAACTTTCGCTGTGCCAATTCGCAGCAGGGGTACACGGGCTTCACTACATGGACAAGGGGCCTCGCCTGGGCAATGTGCGGATTTGCCGAACAACTCGAATGGTTTGACACCGTCGACGAGGCTGAACTCAATTCCCTACAAGGGAAGGAAAACAACCTTTCATTTATACTCAAAGCAGCAAGGGCAGTATGTGACTTCTACATCGAAAATACACCTACGGACGGTGTACCCTACTGGGATACCGGCGCCCCGAATCTTTTCAAACTCGGGGACCCTCTGAATAAACCGGCCGATCCGTTCAACGACTTCGAACCCGTCGACAGTTCGGCGGCAGCCATCGGTGCACAAGGACTTCTGAGATTGGGCAAATATCTTCTGAACAAAGGAGAGTCAGAGGCCGGAGAACGATATTGGCAGGCCGGACTTACCGTCTTGAATACGCTTCTTGATGAGCCTTATCTCAGCAGAGATCCCAAGCACCAGGGACTGCTGTTGCATTCAATATATCATCGCCCAAATGGATGGGACTATGTTCCGGATGGTAGCAAAATACCCTATGGCGAATCAAGCATGTGGGGAGATTACCATATCCGTGAAGCGGCGCTCTATCTTCAACGAATAATCAATAGTGAACCTTACCTTACGTTTTTCAACATTCAATGACTCCTGCAGAACTCACCAACCTATCACGGTTGTGCATCCATACCATTACCACAAAACCATGGACTATAGAAGAGGCCGCGGTGAACTATGCCGCTGCCGGCGTTCAGGGAATAACCGTGTGGCGTGAGGCATTGCGGGATAGAAATATCACGCAAACTGGAAAAATGCTCCGTGACCACAATTTGACCGTTGTGTCCCTCTGCAGAGGCGGCTTTTTTCCGCATAAGGACCAAAACCGAAGGAGATCAGCAATCGACGACAACAGGAAGGCCATTGAGGAAGCTGCTGAACTGGGCACCGGAATGCTGGTGCTCGTTTGTGGCGCGGATCCGGATCAGCCGCTGGAAGAATCAAGAAAGCAAATTCGTTACGGGATCGCCGCTCTCATTTCGGACGCGTCGGCCGCCGGCGTAAAACTCGCGATCGAGCCACTGCACCCCATGTATGCCGATACCCGTTCCGCCATTAACACACTGGCGCAGGCAAACGACATGGCAGAGGAGTTGGACTCTCCGTGGGTTGGGGTCGCCGTTGATGTATATCACCTCTGGTGGGATCCGCTCCTAGAGAAAGAGATATATCGCTGCGGCAAAGCCGGAAACCTGGCCGCGTTCCATATCTGCGACTGGAAAGTGCCGACAGCACACATGTTGCTCGATCGTGGTCTGATGGGTGACGGCTGCATTCCGGTCAGACAGATCAGGTCGTGGGTGGAAGCGGCTGGTTTCAATGGATTCAATGAGGTTGAAATTTTCTCAGAACTATATTGGAAAGATAATCAAGCCGATTTCCTCAATAAGATAATCAAAGCGTACAAAGAGAATTCTTAGAATTTAATTGACAGGTGAGTATGAAAGTGCATAAGATCGGAATTATCATGAACGGTGTTACCGGGCGCATGGGTACCAATCAACATCTATTGCGATCAATTGCTCAAATAATGAAGCAAGGCGGTGTGAAAATCAACGCTGACGAGACAATCATGCCGGATCCGATTTTGATAGGACGCAACGAGAACAAATTGCGAGCGTTGTGTGCGCTGTCCGGTGTAGAGAGAATGAGCACCGACCTGGACGCAGCGCTCGCCGATCCACACAACACAATTTATTTTGACTCCCAGACGACAGGCAGGCGCACAGAGGGCGTTAGCAAAGCGGTGAAATCGGGCAAACACATCTATTGTGAAAAACCGATTGCTGTGAGCACAGAACAGGCAATGGAGTTGTACCGACTGTGTAAGACGGCGGGCATACGCCACGGTGTCGTGCAAGACAAGCTCTGGCTCCCCGGTATTCTGAAGTTAAAGCGGCTTATTCAACAGGGATTCTTCGGCAGAATACTTTCAGTACGGGGAGAGTTCGGCTATTGGGTATTTGAAGGCGATTCGATTCCTGCCCAGCGGCCATCCTGGAATTACAGAAAGGAAGATGATGGCGGAATTATTGTCGACATGCTTTGCCATTGGCGATACGTGCTGGATAACGTTTTTGGAAAAGTGAAGGCCGTATCGTGTCTCGGCGCTACCCATATTCCCGAGCGAGTCGATGAACAGGGTAATCGCTATAAGTGTACGGCTGACGACGCCGCGTATGCGACATTTGAACTTGAAGGCGGTATCGTAGCGCACTTCAATTCCTCCTGGACCGTGAGGGTCAGACGAGACGATCTCTTGACACTCCAGGTAGACGGAACCAGTGGATCAGCAGTCGCAGGCTTGCGCGAATGCTACACTCAGCACTATGGCAACACACCCAAGCCGGTGTGGAATCCAGATATCGATCAGCCCATTGATTTCTTCGAGGGGTGGGCAAGAGTACCAGAACAGGAAGACTATCACAACGCCTTCAAAGTGCAGTGGGAGCTGTTCTTAAAGCATGTAGTGAAAGGTGACCCCTTTCCTTGGGACCTTCTCGAAGGCGCGAAAGGTGTACAGCTTGCAGAAAAAGGACTGGAAAGCTGGGCAAGAAGGTGCTGGATAGACATTCCTGAACTTTAGCGCCGGCGATGCTGCGCTGTGTAACCAACTGATAGAATCATTCCCACCAAGAGATGCAAATGCAAAAAATGCACTCCGACCAGTACAAGGTAGTTGCTACCGGCTTTCTCAGCTTATTTTCATTGGTTGGCATAATGTTCTACGGCCTTCCGTTCTTCTTCGACTTTTGGGTCACGGAATTTGAATGGTCGCGTGCAACCGTTACATCAGGTAACCTCATCGGGAAGGTGCTCGTCGGTCCACTATTCGGGTTTGCCGCAGGTTGGATTGTTGACCGTTTCGGACCCCGAAGATTGATGCTCTCCGGCATCATGATGGCCGGACTTGCCGTCATGGGTTTGAGTGTCATGAATTCACTTTGGCACTTCTATGCATTCTACTTACTTATGGCGTTAGGGTACATGTGCGGCGGTCCCTTACCAAACCAGGTACTCACGACCCGTTGGTTCGACAAGTCGCGTGGTAAAATGATGGGTATTGCCTATTTGGGAATCGGCGTTGGCGGAATGCTGGTGCCACAGGTAGCGAAGTGGTTGAACTCGCAAATGGACTGGCGCTCGTCTCTTGTGGTGCTGGGATTAACCATGCTCGTCATTTCACTTCCATTCGCATGGCTTGTAAAAGAGAACCCGCCCAGCAAAACAACAGCAGCCAAAGGCAGTGAGCCTAAGTTTCCCTTCAGGCCCATCTTGAAAAAGAGAGCGTTTTACTTGTTGGCTCTCGGAAGCATGTGTTCCATCGGAGCGGTGGCAGGCGTAAGCCAGAACCTCAAATTGTACTTCAGCCTGGATCTGGAATACACTCAAGGGCAGGCCGCCAACGTAATTTCCATGGTACTGGGAGCCAGCATCATCGGACGCCTATTAATGGGGTGGCTGGCGGACATCTATCCCAAGAAATATGTGATGATACTTATTTACTCCCTTGTGACCACGTCCATCCTGTTACTTCATTCCGCATCCACACCCGGCGTCATCTATATTTTCGCCTTTATGTTTGGTATTGGTCTCGGTGGGGATTACATGATCATTCCTTTGATGGCCGCTGAGCTGTTTGGTCTGAAGGTAATGGGACGTGTTATGGGACTGATACTGACTGTCGATGGGATAGGTGAAGCACTGAGTCCGATATTGGCAGGTTGGCTTCGCGACCAAACGGGGAGCTATTCATTGGGGTTCACGTCGTTAATTATCTTGTCAGTAATTGGTACCGTCGCCGTGGCCATGCTGCCCCGCACAAACGACAGCAATGGACGTTTGAAGATTGATTCCGAACTGTCCGATCAACCTGCCATAGGCTAGCACCCCGGATGCACAGCTTCTGTCGTATGCAATTTGTGGGTAAAGTTATGGGTTGACCCTTAACTGTATCGTCCGCATTAAATCATTGGTACAAATCGAGGCTCATGCCGGAATAAGCTTGCAAGGAACTACGGCATAAACCCTTGCCCACCATAGCCTTTGG
>Ga0079224_100011900_pt1 | contig 12015 bp, 10 predicted proteins | sample Stecom2015_FD_80414 | JGI IMG/M metagenome (GOLD analysis project Ga0079224, IMG submission 80414) | Agricultural soil microbial communities from Utah to study Nitrogen management - Steer compost 2015 | ecosystem: Environmental > Terrestrial > Soil > Agricultural land | place: USA: Utah... | reverse complement strand
GTTATGGTTTTCTTTTAAGGTAAATATACCCAATTGTGTTAAGACTTCTTGTATCTTTTCCAAACCTATAACAAATAGGGTATTCTTCGTTACGGATTTCCGTAATTTTAGAGGCTTCATGTAGTGGTACCTAGTAAATACTTAATGGTATGCCTGATGCGAACTTATTGAAACAAAGTTTTGGTAATCATAAAAACAAATAAAAAAGTATTTTTAAAACACACATTCGTTTTTTTGGTAGTCCGAGGATGGTTTGAAGATGGTTTGAGGGTGGTTTGAGTATAGTCCGACCGTAGTCTGTATACACTAAGGAACTTAAAACTCTCCAAAGCTGAAAAAATAAGGATGGTATTTTAAAGTAAAACCATTTTAGGATGGGGCATACTGTATAGATACTATATAGATGCTGTATGGATACTGTATGAAGAGTGTATGAGGAGTGTATGAAAAGGGGTATTCGCGGTGCTGCTTTTAAAAGTACGAAGGGTTAAACCCCAACTTGAAACCTCGAGAGAATTGAGGTTCTATTATTTCTTTCCTTTATTTGAAGGCTTACAAATATCCTGATGAACTTTGAAAGCGAATTCTACTTTATTACCAACCTTAGAAAAAAAATATACCGTTTTACGGGAAACCGTAATGAAAATCCAATATACCCTTATAAGTTTGTGAGAGGAAACTGTATACTAACTGTTTGAAAACGGTGTAGTAAAGAGAAGGATTCTTTGCGTGCAAAGAATTTGTTAAATAAGGGTAAAAAAAAACAAGTAAAAGCAGCAGGGCATAAGGTAACTGAAATGTGTTTGCAGTATGAAATACTATACTTGTGAAGTACAATTTCAGTAGCGCCTATGTTAAGAGGGATGAATATTAAGATTATCATTCGCATACATGAAATGATTAGCCTTGAAAATACAGGGAAGCCAAAGAGTTTTGCCGATGTGCTGGATGTCTCGGAACGCACTGTGTATAACTACATTGCCTTTATGAAGGAAGAGCTCAATGCCCCTATAACCTACTGCCCCATAAAAGAGAGTTATTATTATACCGAAAACCCGGGGTTGCGGTTTGTGGTGGATAGGAGAAACTGAAATGAAATTACACATACTTTACATTTTACTGCTGTTTAGTTTGACTTCCTGTAATGGAAGAATTAAGGAAAACCATCAAAACAACACCTTGGTTTCATGGCCTGTTACTGCGGGCAAAACGATTGAGGGTAAAGTGATTCGTATAAGCGATGGGGATACTTTTTCTCTGATTTTTGATAACGGTTTTGATGTAAAAGTGAGACTAAACGGTATAGACAGTCCCGAACGAAAACAGGCTTTTTCTAAAAAAGCAAAACAAGCGCTTTCAGCTTTAATATTTGACAAAGTAGTAACGGTAGCCTACAAAAAGAAAGACCGCTATGGCAGGGTGTTGGGTGAGGTGTATGTAGACGGCATAAATGTAAATCATGAGATGGTTAGACGCGGTATGGCCTGGCATTTCACCCGCTATTCTGATGATAAAGATCTAGCTCGACTGGAGCAGGAAGCCAGAAAAAATAAAGTGGGCCTTTGGAGTGATCCTAATGCGGTGGCGCCTTGGGAGTTTAGGGGGAATTAATAAAAAAGTATATGTTCAAAATAGTTAAAACAATAATCAAATATTCTTTTATTTTCATACTCATTTCATGTGCAAATGATAGAAAAGAACGAAGCAGAGGTGAAATAGATGATGAGGTTGCTAATACAACCATTGATACACTAATTAAAGAAAGTGAAACAAAGGCTTTATCCATTATTAACTTTTATTTAGAGAATTCCGGAAGTATGGTTCCTTATACAAATGGAAGTTCAGATTTTAATCTAGCAATTGTGAACCTTTTAAGAAATATAGAGTTGCTAAATTTGGATTCAATTAATTTATATGCCGTTAATACAGAGCTTTATCCTCTAAATCAAAACTTAGATGAATTTATTTCAACCTATAATAAAACTGGGATTCCAAAGGTGGGCAATACAAGTACAAGTGATTTAAATAAAATTTTTGAAAATGTATTAGGCAATCATAGTGATGATGCTATCTCGATATTGATAACTGATGCTATTTATTCTGTAAAAGGAACTAAAGAACAAATACTCCATAACCTAGATACAGAAGTATTTAAAACTAGAAATGAGTTTATTAAAGCACTTAGACATAAAGACCTAGGTACTCTGTGCTTAAAATTAACTTCAAATTATAAAGGACCTTACTATCCGGCAGTTGGAGGTAGCATTGCCATAGATCAGGAGAGACCCTATTATATATGGATTTTTGGAGATAATAATATTCTTAAAGATTTTTATACTAAAACTAAAGTATTTGACCTGCGTGGTTATACCGATAATTTCTTTAATTTAAAAAATGTAGAGGCTAAAATTGATTATTCAGTAATTGAATATGGAAAATATGTTATTGGAGAATATAGAAAAGAAGAAAAAGAGTATCCTATACATACAGTTTTTAGATCTAAACCATCAACAAGACCCGACACAAGAGGTCAATTTGGACTTGCAGTTGCAATAGACTTTTCAAATGTCCCCCTACCAGATCAAAATTTATTGGACAAAAATAATTTCAAAATCAGTTCTGATGAATACTTTATTTATGACATAAAAAAAATTGACTCAAATACAGAGGAAAGAACCCTTAAAAGTATAGCTGACATAGAAGATAAAGCAGGAGCAAATTTTACACATATTATTCTCATAAAAACTGAAGCAAAACATATACAAAGTTTTGACATCGAACTTCATAATAAAATACCTAGCTGGGTTGAACTTACCGGTTCTGATGATGATACCAATATCAAAGATGATACATTTTCAACCTTTGGATTCAACAGACTGTCAAAAGGTATAACAGATGCCTATAACGAAATCAATAAAAGCACAAAAATCTTGTCTATAACCTTAAATGTCAAATAACTATGAGTATGAATAATACAGTAGCAAACCTTTATGAATTATGTATTTATGATTCTGAATTTAGCCAAGCAGTATATGACGCAAACGACTATGTTTTTCTGATGCTTGGATTTTTAATTATACCATTTATCATACTTCTGCTTTTTTACAGACTAGTCGACCCAATTCCTGTCAAATTTTGGAAGTGGATGGTAGCTGTATTAATAAGTGTTACGATAGTATTTGCCTTCAGTTATTATTGGTTGTCATCAAATAGTATGTATAACTATATAATGACAGACTATTCAAGTGTTAATATGAGCGCTATGTCCTTTACTTTACTTCTTTGTATCTGGAGTGTGGTGTTTTCTATAATACCAACAATTCTATTCAGCTGGATTTTCAGCAGGACTATAAGTATTAACAATGCAAAAAACCCATTTTAATTATGTCAAAATTATATGTCTTTGGAATAGGCGGAACAGGTGCAAGAGTAATAAAGTCCCTAGCTTTTTTATTAGCATCAGGAGTAAAGCTCAACAGCACTATTGATACTGTAGTTCCGGTAATCATTGACCCTGATCAGGGCAATGGTGATTTAACCAGAACAAAACAATTGCTTGATTTATATATAAAAATCAATAAAAAAGCGTCAGATCCAAATGGCTTCTTTAGTACTTCAATTAAAACATTACCTGAATTGATTGACAATAGAAATCACACCATCACTGATAAATTCAAAATGCTAGAGCTCGATGGTACACAAAACGAACGTTTTTATCAGTTTATTGATAAACAGAACTTAGACCAACAATCAAACTCTTTAATCGAGTTATTGTTTTCTGAAGAGAATCTAAATGCTGAAATGTCTGTTGGATTTAAAGGAAATCCTAACATTGGTAGTGTTGTTTTAAATCAATTCAAAAATTGTGCGGAATATAGGCTGTTTTTAGATTCATTCAAAGAAGGTGATTCAATTTTTATTGTAAGCTCTATTTTCGGCGGTACCGGCGCTGCAGGTTTTCCCTTGTTATTAAGGAATCTGAGAAAAGAAGATTCAGACTTAATCAATTCAAATCTTGTAGCCAATTCAAATATAGGTGCCTTATCTATGATGCCTTACTTTAAGGTATCCCCACCGGCTGAAGGTAAGGTGCAAACGATAGATTCCTCTTCATTTCTAGGAAAAGCAAAAGCCGCACTTTCTTATTATTCAACTTCAATATTTCAAAGCAAACAACTTAACGCTTTCTATTCCATTGGTGAAGAAGCAAGTAATTTTTATGAACATAACGACGGTCAAATTGCACAAAAAAACAATGCACATTTTCTTGAGCTTGCTTCTGCAATAGCAATCGTTGACTTTACGAATCATTTAAATGGTTTTAATACACAAAACAATCTGGCAACAGAAACCGTATTCAAGGAATTTGGAGTAAAAAAACCTGAAAGCAGAAAATTAAACTTTAAATCACTAGGTGATGAAACTAGAAATGCAATTCAAGTACCATTGGCTAAATTTTTCCTTATGGCCAAACTCAATGAATTCATTAAAAGCAAGCCGGGGGATTTTGAAAAATCCCCTTGGTTTATCGCATTGAACGAAGTTTACTCTAATAATGGCATTTACAATTTACAAATTAAAGAGTTTGAAAGGAGCTATATGGATTGGTTAGATGAAATGGATAAAAATGATATTAGTTTCGAGCCCTTTTTCAAGGATGTAAATTATGAGCAACTTTTAAACTTTATAGACGGGTATAATGCAAAAAAACCATTGTGGAAATTTTGGTCTAATGAAGCTCATGGAGACAAGTTCAACGAGATACTAAACAAGGAATTTAAAGGGTTAAAAAAAACAGATGATAAAGGTTCAGATTATCTGAACTTATTTCATTTGGCATCAAAAAAACAAATCAAATCACTCATTAAATAATCAAAAATGGCAAAAGTTTTTAGAATTTTCAGGGACCTGGGCGATCATAAATCAAATTGGTTTATATCTTTTCAAATTGGGAGTAGTGCTATTGATAGTATAACTGTACAGGAGACAGATGGTAAAAAACTTCCCACTTCCATTCCCAGCCCTTTTGCTCAAATGGATTTGGTTAGAACCGCTTTTAAGAATGTTTGTGAAGAATTTATCAAAGGTGTGGATTTAAATGAATCCAAAGATTCTCACAGAATTGTATCAAATGCCCTGGATATTGGTCAAATACTATTCAATTTTGATAATAATGCCTCAAACCTAAGCATTGATTATTGGGACAAAAGCACTCATTTAAATACTATTAAAAATAGTTCAAATCCTAAATTACAACACTTAGGAAGAACATTGGAACTTTTCTTGACCTCTGCTGATTCGCAAAGCAATAATTTTGACAAGTTAGATAGGTTTTTCATCTTAAAGTATAACAACAGGGTTATCGGTGGTACTTCTCCTAAAACCTTATTCTTTGCTTCTGTAGATGCAACTAAAATGAATATTGATATTTATGACGGAAATGATAAAATGCTTGATGATCAACCCCTGGCATTATATAAAAGAGACAAGGATTACATTCGATATTGGTTTTACTTAAAGTCATTACCAAATTTCAATGCACTATTTCCCGAAGTAAGTGACTATCTATCGAAAACGTTGAGCGAAATTGGAAAAAATGATATAGATTTCCAAAATGAGTTAATTAGCATGAAAACTGGTGAAAGTTTTCAGGACCTAACGTTGCCTGATAATCCGGGGTTAGCTATTGAATCACTTCCGGGTATTCGATTGAAAAAGGCAAAACCTAAAGACCCCAAAAACAGTGGGTTTAAAATTCATACAGATAAACAAATTGAAAGGCTTCCTTTAGTATTACCAGTAGACACTTTCACTGAAAAGTTGTTGTATACCAATGACATTTGGAATCCAGATATTAAAGTGCCATTTAATGATAAGAGACCACTAATTGAAAGAACGTTACCGGTCGTAAATGATAAATATCCCTACTTAACCATCAATGATTTTCTATCAGACACTATAGTTAAACTTCCTTATAAAATTGACGGTAAATTTTACTATACTCAAAATGGCTTTGAACATTTCCTACTACCCCTAAAAAGCATGTTTTTCGATTACTTTACTGTAAATGATATTCTGGAGCAAGGTCTAATCAATTTCAATAAATTTGGGTCTGATGATATAGAAGTGACATTAAAAATACCCATACAAAACGGACTATTTATCACTTACACTAAAAAATACTCAAAAAATTCCAGCTTAGATTTGAGTAAATTAAATATTGGTAAAATCAAAGAATTTGATTTTACTTTAGGCATTTATCCTTTTGTTAAATCTGAAAATGTAAAAATTGATTATTCCATTTCAATTAGCGAGTCTGAAAAAATACGAGGAATCTCTCAAGTTGAGCCTGTTTCAACAAAACAGAATACACAAGTAGAAACTAAAGAAAGAAACAGGTCTATATCAACTTCACCTTACAGCACATATTATTTAACAAACGCTCATTTTGATTATTTACGCCTCAAAATTCAGGGAGATTATAATATTATTATCCCAAAATTAAAGGAATACAAAAACACAGGCCTTTCATACAGTTTTGCAATTGATTTTGGTACAACAAACACACATATAGAATATGAAACAAGTTCAAACAACCTTCCCGTAAATTTTGAACATGAAAATGAACATTTTGTCTTTTTAAGGAATTTAGCTGTTGATTTTAAGGGTGAGATTTCTGTTGAATCAAAGAAAAGGGAAGAACTATTGAATCAAGAAGTTTTGCATAATGATTTGGGGAAAAATAAATATGAATTTCCATTCAGGTCTGTTTTATTGGAAAATGACTCTATAAACTATAATAACCCTAATTTTTTATTCAGTGATGTAAACATTGGTTTTGATTATGAAAAAAGCCCCATAAAAAAACATCTTCAAGTTGTGCCAAATTTAAAATGGCTTCATTTGAATCAAAACAATAACAACCAGAGGGTTGAAATGTATATAAAACAGCTTTTAATACTTTGTAAAAACAAAGTATTGATGACCAATGGCAATCTTGTTAATACTAAAATCATTTGGTTGTTCCCGACAAGTATGACTTACAATCAGCGCAAACAATTTAATGATATATGGGCAAAACAATTTGAGGAATGTTTTGGTGTTGCACCTAATACAGCCAATTTCTCTTCTGTACCGGAAAGTCTTGCCCCTTTTTATTACTATATTAATAAGGGGGGTATACTTAACCAAACCAAACCAACGGTCTCCATAGATATAGGAGGAGGCACAACCGATGTTACTATATTTGAACAAAACAAACCTACTTTACTGACCTCATTTAGGTTTGCAGGGGAGGATATTTTTGGTGATGGTTATTCAAATAATATAAACAACAATGGGTTTATTAAAAAGTTTTACGGAACCATTAAGAAAAAGTTGACAGACAACACTCATATAGCTGTAGAAGAGCTTTCAGTATTAGATGCCATCTATCAAAAAAACAATTCAGTTGATGTTATCAATTTTCTTTTTTCTCTAAAAGAAAATTACAACTTAACCAAAAATCAGGTCGATGTAGATTTTGAAACTCTTTTAAAAGAAGACCAGGATATAAAAATAATTCTTCTCCTGTTTTATTCATCTATTATTTATCACATTGCACAACTTATGCACTTTAATGGTAAAGACATCCCTAAAACTATACTATTTAGTGGCACAGCTGCAAAGTCTTTAAATATTTTAGATTCCGGTCAAGAACGATTTAAAAAGTTAATGAATTTAATATTTAATAAAGTGTACGGCTCAAAGGAATCCTCAATAGAAATAAAGCTTGATAAGTCCCCAAAAATAATAACTGCAAGGGGTGCTATCTATGCCAAACCTGATTTTGAAATTGAAGGGCTTATAAAAACCTATATAGGGCAGCCTTTAGACAAAAGCATATCAGAAAAAGTTATATATGCTGATATTGATGGTGATATAACAGACAAGGTAATTGAAAACTTGAATTCATATTATGAATTGTTAGATGAACTGAACACAGAACTTAATTTTAATAATTCATTTGGCATATCCAGTAAAGCATACAATTTATTCAAAAGTGAAAGGAAAAACCACAGTGAAGATTATCTTTTAAAAGGAATCGATAACAGAAAAATTGATGTAGTGGACGCTAATGAAAAAATTGATGAACCCTTATTCTTTTATCCTTTAAAAGGTTTTTTAAATGAGTTGGCTTCAAAATTAAATGACATTAAAGCATGACAACACTAATAAAATCAGTATGGATTTTAATGCTGTTTATTCAGGAAAAACTCTTGGGAGAGGATTCTGTAACAAATCAATTATTTGATTTTTCGATTTTAAAATCAGTTGGTTTAGTACCGTCAATAATAGTACTTATCATAATGGTTTATCTACTCATCAAGTTTTTGAGAATTGTTTTTAAACAAAAACAGAAGCTTGAGAAGTTAAAATGTGAACTAGAAAAGGTAAAGTCAGAAAATCAAAGAGAACTTAATCTGGTAAATAAAAAAATTAATGATTTAATAAATAAAAATCAAAATCAAAATTCAAACGTCGTAAAAATTCCACCACATTCTTTTGTTAAAGAAGAACCCTCTGAGCCCATCACATTAGAGATAAAAAAAGAAGTGATTCAACCAGAACCTGAACAAAATGTAAAGTATTATTTCTCAACTCCATATTTAGACAATAAATTCTTAATTACAGATGGTAAAACTGCACCCAATGAGAAAACAATCTACTGTATTTCAAATGACACTTTAATGCTTTATGACAACATTAATTCAGAAGCTATGAACAGTGCCATTAATTCCATGGATTTGGTTATTAAAACAGCCTGCCAGGTGATAAACAGTAAAGAACCCAATCATTCCGAGATTAGAATGGTGCAAGCCGGGAAAGTAATCAAAGAAGCCGAAGATTACACAGTATTAGAAAAAGTGAAAGTAAAATTCCAATAAGTACTCAAAATGATTGAAATAGAAATCACCTTTCTAAGTATAATATTTACAATTCAGTTAATCGCTGTAGTCAATATCGTTCTAAGAATAAATATTCTCAGAACTATTTTTTTTGTTAAGCCTGAATTTGACAAAGATTTAAAACAATTTATTTACACCGGAAAAAATAAAATCAAAAAAACAATAATTATTACTATTAATAAATATATTCAACGCAATGAGGGTGGGATTGTAGATTTTCACATTTTAAAAGATATTGTTGACAGGAATGTAGACACCATTGATGAAGAAATCTCAAATAAACTTCCTACACCGCTCTATTTAGGGCTTGCAGGCACAATGATTGGGATTATAATAGGGTTGTTTTTTATTGATTTTTCTTCTTCTTCTCCTTCTGAGGGTGCAGATGAAATGGCAGGAATTAGCCCACTTATTGATGGTGTAAAATATGCAATGTCTGTAAGCGTAATAGGTCTTATTTTTACTACTGCTTTAGCCGTGCTCGTTTATAAAGGAGCAAAGGCTAAGGTAAATGAAGGGAAGAACAGTTTTCTTTCTCAAATTCAAACAGAATTGTTACCAACCCTCATCAAATCAGATGATGTTGCGATTCAGGAGTTATCAAAAGAATTACGGTTTTTTTCTAGTAGAACACCACAAGTTGTTAGTTCACTTACTGAAAATACTAATGTGGTTAAGGAAACCATAGAAAAGGAAATTGTACTACTTAATCAAATTAAAGAACTTGACATAAAAAAACTTTCCAAAAGTAACGTTGAAACTTTTAAAATTCTATCTGGGATGATGGATGATTTTGAAGCATTTCCAAAATACTATAATGAGTTAAATAATTCCTTAGGTAATACAATCTTATTAAATAACAATTTAAAAAGCCTTGTTGATTCCACACAGGATGTAAATAAGATACTTGAAAATATAAAGTCCATAATTGAAACGGGTAATGAATCTGTAAACTTTTTCAACCAGCACATTAAAAGTTTTGATCAATATAATGAAGCTGTTAATCTTTCTGTTTCTTTAACAAATCAAGCGTTTGAGACAGCAATGGAACAATTAAAACTTTCAGTAACTGCCCAAATAGAGTCTATGAATTATATGATTGCAGATTTTGACTCCAAGCTAAAAAAATCATTCGACAATTCCATTCAAAAGTTTACCGAAGCATATCAAACCAATCTTCCAAATTTTCAAAAACTTGATTATTTAGAACAGCTAAAACAATTGCCTGAAACGAATAATCGTATACAAAAATCAAATACTCTTTTACAACAACAAATAGAAGTCTTAAAAAACCTAACCATACAATTACCAGACAATGTAAATTTAAATTTGAAAAAAGAGAAGAATGCTTATTTCTATTACAGGGAAGTTTTAATGCTTTTAACAACCTTAGGAGTGTTGAGCATTGCAGTTGTAATTGCATATAGAACTTTTAAAGGAATATTATTTTGAAAAAAAGCAGTTTCTTTTGGGTAGGATATTCAGATTTACTTACCAGTTTGCTTTTTGTCATGCTGGTATTGTTTGTTATAACATTTGCTATATTAAAAAAACAACAAAGTGAAATAGAAATTGAAGTAGAAAAGCTGCGCAAGATTGTTAATCTGGAAAAACAATTTGAGCCTTTAAAAAACAATCCCGATTTTATTTATGATGAAGAATGTCAAAAGTTCTTTATTAAAGATTTGATGGGTGTGGAAATTTTTGATCCAGACCAAACAGTTATTAAAAGTGAATATATTGAAAATTCAATCAATTCAGGTTTGAGAATATTGGAATTTATAAAAGAATTATATGAAAAAAATAGCGAGTTTTCATACTTATTAGTTATTGAAGGCAATGTGGCAAACAATTGGAGAAAAAGTATAAGTAAGGATAATTTAAATGGATATGAGATAAGTTATAAAAGAGCATTAGCTCTGTACAATCTGTGGATACAAAACAATATATCTTTCAGGGATTACAATGTTGAAGTTTTAATTTGTGGAAGTGGTTTTAATGGCTTATGTCGTGATGAAAACATAGAAGAAAACAATAAGCGGTTTTCAGTTCAAATTATTCCTAAAACTAGCTCATTCGCTATGGATTAACAAAAATATATGTCGGTAAAGATTAAACACATAATCATATTATTCCTCGTGTCTTTTGTAGTTCATTCTTGCAAAAGAAGACACGGCGATGAAAGACGAATTGTAAACACGCCAAAGATTGAAGTTGAAACAAAAAAAAATAAAGCCTCCACCGGAAATACCCAAGTAAAAGAACTACCTTCAACTATAATTACTCACTCTCAAAAAAACCTTTCAGAACATTTTGAGATTCTAGAAAAAAGTGTCTTTATGGTTTTTTCTGTCTTTGAAAATGGTAATTCTTCTCAGGGAAGTGGGTTTTTTATTTCCCCGAACATTGGCGTTACCGATTATCATGTAATAGAAGGTGCAGAACAAATTTTCATAAACATAGGAGACTATGTTTATGAAATAACGGAAATCTTGAAATACAGTCCAACCAATCAGTTTGACTATGTAATTTTTAGAACAACTTTTAGAAATAAAACCTATCTAAAAATAGCAGACAAATCTTCGAAAATTGGCGAAGAGGTTTTTGCAATAGGTAGCCCGCAAGGCTTAAAGAATTCGCTGACTAAAGGCACAATCTCAGGTTTTAGAGGTAATCAACGCATTCAAATTGACGCAACTATTGATCATGGTAGCTCCGGGGGGCCTCTTTTTAATATGAATGGAGAAGTAATAGGTGTTACTTCATCAGGAATAGGAACAGGGTCTGAGTTAAACTTTGCAGTTGATATTCAGGCGATACCATTTAAAAATTATATTAATAAGTGATTGTTATTAACATAATGTTGTTAAAAATACTAATAATCATCTGTTTAAAGTGAATACACCACCTCCCTCAAGTGCTCATAAATCATGACCATGGCCAGGGTATCGAGTTCGCAATAGCGCAACAGGGCATCCTTGATGGCGTTGCGTTCGGCGTTATTCATATCGGTGTACTGCAGTTTGCCGTAGGCAGTCATAGCGGCTCCGCCGTCACTGATGTCTTC
>Ga0079224_100011899_pt1 | contig 12015 bp, 8 predicted proteins | sample Stecom2015_FD_80414 | JGI IMG/M metagenome (GOLD analysis project Ga0079224, IMG submission 80414) | Agricultural soil microbial communities from Utah to study Nitrogen management - Steer compost 2015 | ecosystem: Environmental > Terrestrial > Soil > Agricultural land | place: USA: Utah... | reverse complement strand
TGGACGCGATCGCCCAGCTGGCCAGCGGCCACGACATCGTCGGCCTGCAGGAGGCGGACCCGGGCAGCCTGCGCTCGGGCTTCACCAACCAGACCCATTACCTGGCCCAGCGCGCCGGCTTCCATTACTGGACCCACCAGCCCAACCGCAGCGTCGGCGGCGTGGCGTCCAGCGCCAATGGCCTGCTCAGCCGGCTGGAGCCGGTGCGCACCAGCGACCACGCCCTGCCCGGCCGGATCCGCGGCCGTGGCGTGCTGCTGGGCCACTTCGGTGACGGCAAGGAAGGCCTGACCGTGGCCGTGGCGCACCTGTCGCTGGGTGCGAAGTCGCGCATGGCGCAGCTGTCCTTCATCGCCGAGCTGCTGCAGGACCATCCCAACGCGGTGCTGATGGGCGACTTCAACTGCCTGCCCGACCAGCCGGAGATGGAAATGCTGTACCGGAACACGGGCCTGCGCCCGCCGGAGTGCATCGTCCCGACCTTCCCCAGCTGGAAACCGCAGCGGGCCATCGACCACATCCTGGTCAGCGGCGATCTGCGTTGCGCCGGTGCCCGCGCCCTGCCGGCGGCACATTCGGACCACCTGGCCCTGGCCATGGAAATCGAGGTTCCGGAGCGCGCGCTGCGCACCTGAGCCCGGGGCAGCCTAGCTCCGGACCCTGGCGGCGGCAGCGCCGCCGCGGCGGATCAGAACCCGTAGCGCAGGAAGCCGCCGTCCACCGCGATGCATTCGCCGGTGACGTAGGAGGCGGCCGGAAGGCACAGGAACGCGACCGCGCCGGCCACTTCCTCGGGCTCACCAATGCGCCGCATGGGCGTGCGCTCCAGCACCTGGTCGTAATAGTCCGGATCGGCCAGCGGGCCGGAGGTGCGGCGCGTGCGGATGTACCACGGCGCCACCGAATTGACCCGGATGCCGTCGGCCGCCCACTCGCTGGCGAGGTTGCGGGTCATCTGGTGCATGGCCGCCTTGCTCATGCCGTAGACCACGCCGCTGCGCACGTGGGTCAGGCCGGACACGCTGCCGACGTTGACGATGGAGGTGGCGGCATGGCGCACCAGCAGCGGGTATGCGTAGCGCGACAGCTCGAAGGCCGAGAACAGGTTGGTCTCGAAGATCGAGCGCCACTCGTCCTCCGAATAGTCCACCGCCGGGCGGGTAATGTTGCCGCCGGCGTTGTTCACAAGGATATGCAGGCCGTCGCCGTTGTCCTCGGCCCAGTCCATGATCGCCTGGCGGTCGCCGTCGCTGGAAACGTCCGCGGCCATGGCCAGGAAGCGCTGCTCCGGGTGGCGGGCGGACAGCTCCTCGCAGGCGTCCAGCAACGGATCCTCGGTGCGTGCGACCAGCAGCAGGTCCGCGCCCAGCGCGGCCAGCTCCCGCGCGATCGCCAGGCCGATGCCGGCGCTGGCGCCGGTCACCAGGGCCAGCTGTCCATCCAGGCGCCAACGGTGCGTACTCATGCGGCGTAGGATACCCCCGGGCCTGGCGAGGAGTGCAGCAATGCATCGACACACCCGTTCCAGCATGACCGGCGCAGCCCGGTGGCCGTTGTGGCTGGTTTTGCTGCTGGCGCTGTGCGCCTGCCGGCGCGAGCCACCGCCGACCGAGGTTCCGCCCGAGCCGCAGGCAGCGCAGGCACAGGCTGCCGGCGACTGAGTCCGGCGCGGGCGCGCCGGCCGTACAAACGCAGACGGCCCCGGGGCGGGGCCGTCCTTCGGCGCCTGTCTTCGCTTACAGGCCGCAGAAGCAGTAGGCCAGCGACTTCACCGGCGCACCGCTGCGGTCACGCACCGCGTTCTCCACGAAGCGCAGCTGCGCCTCGGTCTCGGGCATCGCCCGGGCCAGCACCGCACGCGCCAGGCCGGTGTTGTCCAGCAGCGCCGCACCGACATGGCTGCCGGCCAGGCCGGCCATGAACTGCGCGAACGGGGTGGTCGGCTTCTCCACGTAACCGACGCGGTACTTGTCCTTCTCCAGCTCGGCGCGGGCGGCGGCATCGGCAATGGCGTCGGCCAGCCCGCCCATGCTGTCCACCAGGCCCAGCTCCTTGGCCTGGGCACCGCTCCACACGCGGCCGCGGGCGACCTCGTCGATCTGCTCGACGCTGCGCTGGCGCGCCTCGGCGACCTTGCCGATGAAGTCGGCGTAGCCCTTGTCGATAACCGCCTGGATCACACGGCCCACTTCCGGATCCAGCGGGCGGGTGACGTCGAACGCGCCGGCGAAGCGGGTCGTGCCCACGCCGTCGGTATGCACGCCGATCTTGTCCAGGGTGCGGGTGAAGTTGGGCACCAGGCCGAAGATGCCGATCGAGCCGGTGATCGTGGACGGGTCGGCGTAGATGCGGTCGGCATTCATGCTGATCCAGTAGCCGCCGGACGCGGCCAGGTCGCCCATGGACACCACCACCGGCTTGCCGGCGGCCTTGAGCAGGTCCACCTCGCGGCGGATCTGCTCGGAGGCGAACACCTCGCCACCGGGCGAATCCACGCGCAGGACCACGGCCTTGATGCTGTCCTCCTCGCGCGCCTGACGCAGCAGCGCCGCGGTCGACTCGCCGCCGATGCGGCCGGCCGGCTGGTCGCCGCCGGTGATCTCGCCCTCGGCCACGACCACCGCCACCTGCGGACGGTTGTCCAGCGGCGAGACCTTGCGGTCCAGGTGCTGCAGGTAGCTGCCCATGTCGATGTTGCGGAAGCCCAGCTCGTCGTCCTCGTCGGCGACGCCGCGCTCGGCCAGCAGGTCCATCACTTCCTCGCGGGTCTTCAGCCCGTCGACCAGCTTCAGGCCCAGCGCATGGGCGGCGATGTCGCCGCCGGCGGCCTCGATGCCCGCGGCCAGGTCGTTGATCGCGGTCGCCAGCTCGCCGGCGTCCAGCTTGCGCGCGGCGGCCACGTCCTGCAGGTAGCGGCCCCAGATGTCGTTCATCCAGAACAGGTCCGCTTCCTTGGATTCCTCGGAGGCGGCATCGAGGATGTACGGCTCGGCCGCGGACTTGTATTCGCCGACGCGGAACAGGTGCACGTCCACGCCCAGCTTTTCCTGCAGGCCCTGGCGGAAGTACTGGCGGTAGCGGCCCATGCCTTCCAGCAGCAGGCTGCCCATCGGGTCCAGGTAGACCTCGTCTGCCTGCGCCGCCAGCAGGTACTGGCCCTGGCCCAGGCCTTCGGAGAAGGCGATCACCTGCTTGCCGGCCGCACGCAGCCCGGCCAGCGCCGAGGCCACCTCGCGCAGGGAGGCGTAGCCGGACGGCTGCAGGCCATCCACGCGCAGCACCACGCGCTCGATGTTGCTGTCGTTGCGCGCGGCCTCGATCGTGCGCAGCAGGTCGCGCAGCTGGACCTCGCCCGCGTCCGGGGCGCCCATCGCCTTGGCCAGCGCGCGGCTGACCGGATCGGTGGTGAACTGCTCGACCAGCCGGCCCTGCGGGGCCAGCACCAGGGTGGTGCGCTCCTGCAGCGGGCGGGCGCCGCTGCTGCCGCGGCCGATCGCGATCACGAAGCTCAGCAGGATCAGGAACAGCAGCCCGAAGAACAGCAGGTTGAAGATCAACCTGCGGGTGAAGTTCATCACGTCCCACAGCCCGACGAAGAAGGCGGCGACGGGGTTGCGGCGACGGGGCAGCGGTGGCGGATTCATCAAGGGCTCCAGCGGGCGACGGCGGTCTTTCGGGTATTGCACGGCAGCATAGCCGGGCGGCGGGCCGGATTCATGCGCCTGAAGTCACCGTGCCGGAGGTCGTGCCCCGGTCCGGTGCGGCGACAGGTGCCGGCAGGTGGCGCAGGCTGCGCGACAGGCGCCAGCCCATCAGCACCGCCGCGGCGACCAGGCCCACGATCAGGCCGGTCCACATGCCCTGTGGGCCGAGGCCCAGCCCCAGGCCCAGCCAGGCACCCAGCGGCATGCCGATGCCCCAGTACGAGAGCATGGCCAGGAACATGGGCACGCGGGTGTCGCGCAGGCCGCGCAGGGCGCCGGCGGACATCACCTGGAGGCCGTCCGGGAACTGGAAGGTGGCCGCGTACAGCAGCAGCGTCGAGGCGATGGCAGCCACGGCCATGTCGCGGGTGTAGATGCCGACGATGGCGTCATGGCCCAGCACCAGCACCAGCGCCGAGCAGGCCTGGGTGATCAGTACGATCACATAACCGGCGCGGGCGGCGCGGCGCACGCCGGTCGGATCGCCCGCGCCCAGGGCACGGCCCACGCGCACGGTGGTGGCCTCGGCCAGGCCCATCGGCACCATGAAGCACAGCGAAGACACGTTGATCGCGATCTGGTGCGCGGCCGCCGGCACCTCGCCCAGCCGCGCGATCAGCAGCGCGGTGACGATGAACAGCCCGCCTTCCATCAGCACAGTCACGCCGATCGGCAGGCCGGTGGCGAGCAGGCCCCGGATCTCGGCCCAGCGCGGCAGGTCGAAACGGTTGAACAGGCCCAGCGGCGCGAACCGGCGCGAGCGCGCCAGGTAGCCGGCGAAGCACAGCGCCTGCAGCCACATCACCACCGCCGAGGCCGCACCCAGCCCGGCCGGGCCCATCTCCGGCAGCGGGCCGATGCCGAAGGTCAGCACATAGCCCAGCGGCACCAGCACCGCCAGCCCGGAAAAGCCCAGGACCATGGTCGGCAGGGTCCAGTGCAGGCCCTCGCTGAGGTAGCGCATGCAGAAGAACAGGATCATCGCCGGCACGCCCCAGCGCACGGCGTGGGAGAAGGCGATGGCACCGGGCACGATTTCCGGGGCGATGCCGAAATCGGCCAGGGCCAGCGGCGCCAGGCTGAGGAAGGAGAACATCAGCACGCCCAGCCCGGCCGCCAGCCACAGCGCCTGGCGGAACAGCGGGCCGATCCGGTCGCGGTGGCCGCTGCCGTCGAGCTGGGAGATCGAGGCGGTCAGCGCGATCAGGGTGCCGATCGGCACCAGCATCGGCAGCCACAGCAGGGCCGTACCGACCGTCACCGAGGCCAGGGTCTGGGTGCCGTGGCGTCCGGCGATGACATTGTCGACGAAGCCGATCAGCCCGGTGGACACATGCCCCAGCACCAGTGGCAGGGCAAGGGTGACCGTGGCGAGCAGCTCCTGGCCGAAGCGGCGCTCCGGCAGGGAAGAAGAGGACATGGGAACGCGCAGGGAAGCTGCGGCCGTGCCGGAGGCACTGGCACCGGGCTTCGCGGGGTGGCTATGTTACCCGCCCGTCCGCCCCTGCGACACGCCGTGCACGACACCCACCCGCAGGCCTGCGCCAACTGCTCCACGCCGCTGCAGGGCGAGTTCTGCCACCAGTGCGGGCAGCACGCGCACAACCCGGTGCGCAGCTTCGTCCATGCGGTGGAGGAGGTGTTCGAGTCGTTCTGGCACCTGGACGGGCGCATCTTTCGCACCCTGCGCCGGCTGCTGGCGCCCGGACGTCTGGCCCGCGACTACCTCCAGGGCAGGCGCGCGCCCTACGTCGCGCCAATGCGGCTGTTCGTGGTGCTGTGCGTGCTGACCTTCTTCGTCGGCCGCGGCGTCATCCATTTCGGCAACGAGCCCGGCGCCGACGGGGCCGCGGTCACCGTGCAGACTGCCGATGCGGGCATCGCCCAGGCGCGAAGTGTCGAGGAAGTGGAGCGCCTGCGCGCGCAGCGGGTGGACGAACTGGCCCGGGCCCGCGACGAGCTGCCCGCCTACCTGGCCCCGGTGCGCGGCGGGTTCGACCGCACCATCGCCACGCTCCACGAGCAGGCCGACGCACGGGTGCGCGAGCTGGGCGGCACCTCGCAGCCGCGGCCGGCCGCAGACGCCGGGCCGGAACCGCAGGGCTGGTTGGCCGCGCAGGACCTGCGCATCCGGCGCAACCTCGCGCGCCTGCAGGAAGATCCGGAACTGCTCAAGCACGCCTTTCTAAGCAGCATGCCCAGCGCCCTGTTCCTGCTGGTGCCAGTATTCGCCCTGCTGCTGAAGCTGGCCTACCTGGGCAGCGGCCGGCTGTACCTGGAGCACCTGGTGGTGGCGCTGTTCAGCCATGCCTTCCTGTGCCTGGCCCTGCTCGGGCAGATGCTGCTGGCGCTGCTGTCGCGCTGGAGCGCCGGCTACCTGCCCGTGGCCGCCGTCGGCTTGGACCTGGCAGCACTGGCGCTATGGCTGTGGATGCCCGCCTACCTGCTGCTGATGCAGAAGCGGGTCTATGCCCAGGGCTGGCCCGCGACCCTGCTGCGCTTCGTCGCGGTGGGCGCGGTGTACTCGGCGCTGATGGCGCTGGCGGTGGCCGCCGTGTTCGTCCTGAGCCTGGCGCGGCTCTAGCCGCCGGTTCAGCGCAGGGCGACCTGCTCCAGCCAGGCGGCCCGGCGCGAGGCGGGCAGGGCCAGCATTTCCTGGCGCAGCTCGATGCGCCCGGCCGGCGACTGCCGGCGCAGGACCTCGGCCAGCCGCTCGCGCTGCCCGGAGTCCATCGCGCGCAGTGCCGACAGCAACGGCGCGCGCTCCTCCTCCGGCACGTAGCCCACCCACGGCTGCAGCCTGGGCCAGTCGCGCCCGAGCTCCGGCCCGAACAGCCAGCCGCGGCGTTCCATGCGGTCCAGCGCGGCGAAGCGGCCACGCAGCGCGTCCTGCTCGGCGGCCGGCAGCGCGGCGAAGCGGCCGGCTGCCTCGCGCAGTGATGCCTGCTCCGCAGGGTCCAGCCCGGCCCAGGCGACCGTCGCCTCAGTGCCGGCCAGCTCGTCGGCGTCCACGGCCGCTGCCGCCTCGCTGCCCGCCTCGCGTTCGATGCGCGACTCGGGGGCGCCGGCGGCGTACCAGGACAGCAGGGCCAGCTGCGCGACCACCGGGTCGGCGGGGGGCTCGTGGAGCACCGGCGGCTGCGGCTCGGCGGCGGCGGCCGGCGGCTCCGCATCAGGCAGCGGCTCGACCAGGATCGGTCCGCGGTCGCGCACGCGCAGGTCATCCACGTCGACGATCTCGTCCTCGCCCAGGGACGGCAGGGGCGAATCGGCAGGCTTCAGCCACAACCACAGGCCGCCTGCGACCAGCGCGGCGACGAGCAGGGCCAGCCACAGTCCCGTCCGGCGGCGGCGGCGGGCCGGCGCGGCGTGGTGCGCCCGCGATACCGAAGCGGCCACCGGCGGCGGCGGAGCCTCGGGGGTGCCATGCCCAACCAGGGCGGCGTCGCGTACCGCGGCGATGCGCTCGAGCCGGCTGTCGGGCAGATCCCGCGTGGCCTGCTGGATGGCCTGGGCCAGCCGGTGCCAGGCGCCCACATCGACCTCCCCGCCGGCGTCGCGCGGGCAGGCAGCCGCCAGCCGCTCGCGGTAGGTTTCCAGCGAGACGCCCTGTGCTTCGGCGGCCGGCTGCTCGTCCAGGCCACCGGCCAGGCGCAGCAGCAGGGCCCGCCGGTCCGCGGGTGCCGCCGAGCCCAGCACCGCGAGCGGCCCGGGCCATTCGCCCTCCCCGCTGTCAAGCGGACAGGCCGCCAGCAGGCGCCAGTAGCGCCACGGCCATTCGGACATGGGCAGGTGCGCGGCCTCGGCCTGGAACGCGCGGGTCGCCGCCGCCAGTGCCTGGTCGGCCGCGTCCGCATCGCCGCCCTGCAGCCAGAGGAACACCCAGGCGCGCCGCTCGCTGCCCCTGAGGAAGGCGGCCAGGGCGGGCGGAACTTCGGTGGCTGGGGTCAAGCGCATGTCCCATGGTGGCGGTAACAGGCTGGGGATGATATGCGCCCGGATGGTTGCGCTGCGCCTTGACGGATGACCCGTCAGGCGCTCCCACCCGTGTTTGCAAGGCTTGCGCCCGATCCGGTTGTGCACAGCGCAAAAAATCGGTCACATGGCCGGGCCACCCGTTCAGCCTGCACCCCGTGTGCAACTTGTTCCACGGACAAGTGGCTGATTCAAAAAGACTTTCCGATGTGGCGCTTTTTTGACCAACCTGAGCGGCGGCCCGCGGTGAAGGTGTTTGCGGCGTGAAGCCAACGCTTCATGCACAAGCTTATCCACAGCTTGTGTGGATAACAGCGAATCTCCAAGTGTGACGGCGGTTTACGTGCGCTTTAGAAAGATCGCGGCAGCAATGCCGTGCAGGTGCCGGTCGGTGGCGGCGGCCCGGCCTTAGACTTGCCGCCATGCCCGACTCCGCACCGCCGGCCGACTGCCTCCGGGTGGCCCTGCCCGTCCCCCTGCCCCGCCTGTTCGACTACCTGGCCCCGGGCGGCGTCGTCCCGGGTGCGGAGCACGTCGGCTGCCGGGTACGCGTGCCCTTCGGCCAGCGCGAGCTGGTCGGCGTGGTGGTCGCGGTGGGCCCGGCGGACGTGGCCGACGGCCTGCGCCAGGCCACCGCGCTGCTGGATCCGGCCCCGCTGCTGCACGGCGAGCTGGCCGAATCCCTGCGCTGGCTGGGCCGCTACACCCACGCCCCCCTGGGCGAGGTCTACGCCACCGCCCTGCCGGCGCCGCTGCGCGCCGGCGAGCCGCTGCCGGATACCCACGCCTGGGCCTGGCAGCTGACCGAGGCCGGCCTCACCGCCGCCGCCGGCCTGCGCCGCGGGACCCGCACCCGGCGCCTGGCCGACCTGCTGCAGGGCGGGCCGCTGGACGAGGACCGCCTGGCCCTGGAGATCGACGGCTGGCGCGAGGCGGCGCGGGCCCTGCACAAGCGCGGGCTGGTGGAGCGGCGCGCGGTCCCGGCCGATGCCGTGGCTCCGGCGCCGCAGCCTGGGCCGGAGCCCAACCCCGAACAGCAGGAGGCGATCGCGGTGCTGGCCGCGGCGCGCGGCTTCAGCCCGGTGCTGCTGGAAGGGGTCACCGGCAGCGGCAAGACCGAGGTCTACCTGCATGCCATCGCCGACTGCCTGGCCCGCGGCCGCCAGGCCCTGGTGCTGGTGCCGGAGATCGGCCTGACCCCGCAGACCCTCGGCCGCTTCCGCGCCCGGCTCGGCGTGCCGGTGCACGCGCTGCACTCGGGCCTGGCCGATGGCGAACGCGCCCGCGTCTGGGCCGCGGCCTGGCGCGGCGAGGCGCGGGTGATCGTCGGCACCCGCTCGGCGGTGTTCACCCCGCTGCCGCAGGCCGGGCTGATCGTGGTCGACGAGGAACACGACGGCAGCTACAAGCAGCAGGACGGCATCCGCTACCACGCCCGCGATTTCGCCCTGGTGCGCGGCAAGGCCCTGGGCGTGCCGGTGCTGCTGGGCAGCGCCACGCCTTCACTGGAATCCCTGCACAACGCCCGCGCCGGCCGCTTCGGCTACCTGCGCCTGCGCCACCGGGCCGGCGAGGCGCGGCCACCCTCGGTGCGCATCCTGGACGTGCGCAAGCGCCCGCTGCAGGCCGGGCTGGCCCCGGAAACCTTGCAGATGATCGAGGCCGCGCTGGGCGACGGCGGCCAGGTCCTGGTGTTCAAGAACCGCCGCGGCTATGCGCCGGTGCTGCTGTGCCATGACTGCGGCTGGAGCGCGCATTGCCCGCGCTGCAGCACCACCCTGCAGTCCACCCCGATGACCGTGCATGCCGGCGGCGGGCGCCTGGTCTGCCACCACTGCGGCCATCGCCAAACCCGTCCGCTGGCCTGCCCGGACTGCGCCAGCCTGGCGCTGCAGCCGCAGGGCGTGGGCACCGAACGGCTGGAAGAACTGCTGGCCGAGCGCTTCGCCCAGTGGCCGGTGCTGCGCATCGACCGCGGCACCACCGCCCGCCGCGACGGCCTGCAGAAGCTGCTGGCGGAGCTGGGCGACGCGCCCGGCATCCTGGTCGGTACCCAGATCCTGGCCAAGGGCCACGACCTGCCCAACCTCACCCGGGTGGTGGTGGTGGGTGTGGACGAAGGCCTGTTCTCCTCCGACTTCCGCGGCGGCGAGAAGCTGGCCCAGCTGCTGGTGCAGGTGGCAGGACGCGCCGGCCGCGCGCGCAAGCCGGGCGAGGTGTGGTGGCAGACGCACCATCCTGACCATCCGCTGCTGCATGCGCTGATCGCCGGCGGCTACGAATCCTTCGCCGATGCCGAGCTGGACCAGCGCGAGGCGGCGGCGTTCCCGCCGTTTGCGCACCTTGCGATGCTGCGTGCCGAGGCGCCGCAGGTGGAGGCCGCCACCGCCTTCCTGCGGGCCGCGCGCCACGCCCTGGAAGACGCGGCCTGCGCCGGCGGCTCCACTCCGGAAGTGGAGCTGCACGGGCCGATCACGGCCCCGATGCCGCGCCGCGCCGGGCATTACCGGATGCAGCTTCTGCTGTCCTCCGCGCAGCGGCGCGCGCTGCATGCGTGCCTGGATGCGGCGCTTCCAGCCCTGTACGCGATGCCGGAGGCGCGGCGCACGCGCTGGTCGCTGGACGTGGATCCGATGGACCTGTACTGAGGACGACGGTTGCCGGCGCCGCTAGCGTCCGCAACCACGCCGCTTCATCGACTGGAGCAGGGTCTCGCTGCTGGCTCCGCCGCCCATCGGCCGTCGTGCTCCGGGACCATGGCCACCGCCGACCAGGGTCTCGCTGCCGGCGCGCATGGCGGCGGCGAGCTCGCCGCAGTCGATCCGCCGCGCCTGTTCGTGCCAGCGCCCTGCCAGCGAGCTGTCGTGCATCTGCAGGCGCGGCAGGTGGTTCGCAGGTTCCGGCCGCAGCTGCTCGCCGCGGGCGAACAGGTCGCGCCGGAAATGGCCGGCACCGGAGCGGGAGGCGGCGGCACCTTCCTCCGCTGGCACGCTCCAGCGATCCGGCAGGGACGTCTCGAGGACGGCGGCTGCCGCGGGCGTCGGCTCACTGGCTGCACGCGCGGGTGCCGGACCGGCACGGTCTGGCGACCGCGCGCGCTGGGGTGCGGGCGCCGGACGTGGCGCGGCGGGTGGCGGTGCACGTTCGGAGAACACCAGCCGGATCCGTTCGACCCGCTCGCCACGTACCGGGGGCGCAGGCGGCGGGCCACCGCGCAGGAGCAGGTAGAACGCCGCGTGCAGGCCCAGCGCCAGCGCCGCGGATATCCAGTGCCAGCGCACGGGAGCATCAGGCCGTAGCCGCGGAAGCGCACCGTCCAGACGCCTGCCCATACGTCCCCTCCCTGGTTCCGCCGTTCAGACCCGGGCACCCGCCAGCAGGTCCCCGGCCATCCGTTACCCGTGCATGGCGCAGGACTCACCGGGAAGCCCGACTGGCACTGCCGCGCCAGTGATCAGGACTCACGCACGGATGCCCGGAACTGGCGCGTCACGGGTCGGGACTGGCGCCTTGGCGTCCGGCCCTGGCGCCAGGCCGCGCCTGGGCCGGGGGCTCAGCCAGCCTTCTTCTTCGCAGGCGCGCGGCGGCGTGGCTTGTCGCGCACCCACAAGGTCTTGCCCTCCTCGCGGATCTCGAACAGGTCGGTCGCCTTCACCAGGTCGCTGAGCTTGCGGTACCCGTAGTTGCGCGGGTCGAACGAGGCCTGGTTGCCGATCTGGCTGCCGACCACGTCCAACCGGGTCCAGCCGTCGTCGCCGCTGCCGGCATCCACGGCGCTGCGCAGCATCTGCACCAGGCGCGCGTCGCTGCGCAGCGTCTGTGCATCGCTGGACGCGGTGGCCGGCTGGCCATTGTTGCTGGCGGGGCTGCCCAGCGCCTCGACGTACGTGAATTTGGAGCAGGCGTTGACGAAGGGCGCGGGCGTCTTCTTCTCACCGAATCCGTAGACCTTCATGCCGTCGGTGAGCAGGCGCATCACCAGCGGGGTGAAGTCCGCATCGCTGGAGACGATGGCGAAGCCGTCGAGGTTGCCTGCGTACAGCAGGTCCATGGCGTCGATCACCATCGCCATGTCCGAGGCGTTCTTGCCGCTGGAATAGGCGAACTGCTGGATCGGGCGGATCGCGTATTCGTGCAGCACCGCCTCCCAGCCCTTGAGGTTGGAACTCTTCCAGTTGCCATAGGCGCGGCGCACGTTGGCCACGCCATGGCGCGCCACCTCGGCAAGCACCAGGTCGATCTTCGCCGCCGGCGCGTTGTCGGCGTCGATCAGCAGGGCGATGCGCTTTTCCGGTTCGGACATGGGGTCACCGTGGTCGGGAAATGGCGGCAGTCT
>Ga0079224_100011898_pt1 | contig 12015 bp, 6 predicted proteins | sample Stecom2015_FD_80414 | JGI IMG/M metagenome (GOLD analysis project Ga0079224, IMG submission 80414) | Agricultural soil microbial communities from Utah to study Nitrogen management - Steer compost 2015 | ecosystem: Environmental > Terrestrial > Soil > Agricultural land | place: USA: Utah... | reverse complement strand
CGCGAGTTCCTGATGCAGAACTACGTCCGCTTCGCGCGCATCAACGGCACGCATGCGGGCGGCGGCATGTCGCGCGCGCGGGGCTGCGTCTGCTTCCTGATGCTCGGCGACAAGACGGACATCAAGGCCGGCACGATCACCGCGGAGGACGCGGGTCTCGCCGATCCCGAGCGCACGAGCCCGTTCGCGCCCGTGCAGATGAACGTCGCGTCGCGGTTCGTCGGCCCCGGCGCCGTCAGCAACGGCGTGGCCCTGGCGCGGCCGCTCGAGTTTTCGGCCCGCGAGAAGGGCGTCCAGTTCATGCTGAACCGCCGCTTCGTCGAGCTCGTACGCGAGCAGCAGTTCGCGGGCCGCGTGATCGGCATCGAGGCGCACTATACGCCGCGCTTCGATCCGGAGACGGGCCAGCGCCTCGAGAGCTATTGGCAGAACGGCAACATCGACGAGCGCCGCGAGGTGATCCGTATCCGCGCGCGCAAGGCCGTGATCCTCGCGAGCGGCGGCCACGCGGGCAATCCGCAGCTGCGCAGCATGTTCTACGCCCAGTTCCGCGAGCCCGCCTTCCCGACCAGCGGCTTCGCGCTGCTCGGGCCGCACGCGCAGGACGGCAGCGCGATGATCGCGGGCCTCAAGGTCGGCGCGAACCTCGCCGGCATGCAGCAGAACCCTTCCGGCCTGACTTATCACATCTCGACCCGCCTCGGCACGCGCGACGCGTACACGACCATGATGCCGGGCCATCCGACCTTCCCGTTCCGCGGCTCGGCGGGGCTCAATGTCGGCACGTCGGGGTTTGAGGAATTCATCGCCGTGAATCAGGTCGGCAAGCGGTTCTTCAACGAGGTCCGCCTGCCGCTGCGCGCGGGCGGCGGCCAGTATCCGGGCGGCGGCATCGCGCCGAACCGCGGCATCGAGCACAAGCCGGGCGACTGGCGCAACTGCCGGCACGAATGGATCCGCACGACGTACAGCTACGACCACGGCCTCGAGGCTGCGCTCGCGATCAACGAAGGCTCGGAGCCGCCGCATTACTACTCGGGGCCGCTGTGGGCGATCTTCGATCAGGCGGCCGTCGAGCGGACGGGCTGGGAGCTGCGCTATCCGTACGTCGCGGACAACGGCTACTTCTTCAAGGCGGACACGATCGAGGAGCTCGCCCGCAAGATCGAGGCGGGGCACGAGTTCCAGCGCGTGCCGCTGAAGTATCTCGCGGAGACGGTGGCCGCCTGGAACCGCTACGTGGACGAAGGCGCGGACCCCGACTTCGAGCGGGAGGCCGATGCGCCGATGCACCGTATCGATACGCCGCCGTTCTATGCGCTCGCGATCATGGCGATCTGGCACGACTCCTACGGCGGCTTGCGCTGCAACGGCAAGCAGCAGGTCGTCGACATGCAGGGGGAGGTCATCCCGGGCCTCTACGCGGGCGGCGAGGCGGTCGGCGGCTTCAACAAGCACGGTCTCGGCAAGGGCCACGTGCATGGCTTCATCGCCGGAACGTACGCGGCGGCGGAGCCGGCGGCGTAGCGAGCGAACGTGCCTTGCCGACGTCACCGAAGCGGAGTGCTCACGTGAACGCTAATGACGAGAGACCCGAGCCTCACGCGAGAAACATCGTCGTGTGGGACGTGCCGGACGCCGTCGAGCGCGGCGAGACGTTCCGTGTGAAGGTCGGCGTCAAGTGCAGCGCGGAATGCGTCCCCGATACGTGGGTGTTCGGCGTTCGGGACCACGAGGGCCGCGTTCTCGCGTCCCGCCGGGTCGGTACGGAGCCGTGGCCCGGCACGGCCGCATTGTTCCACGCCGAAGCCGAGCTCGCCGCGCCGGACACGGAGGGCCTGTACGCGTGGGAGGCCTTTGCGCCCGCGATCGACGGCGAAGGCGAGGAGGGCGGTCACGCCGAGGCGTGCGCCCGCTTCAGCGTCCGCGTCGTCCGCGCGCCCGAGTGCCGGCTCACCGTCATCGCGGTCGACAAGGACAGCGGAGCCCCGATCAGGGGCGCGAAGGTCGTCGTGCATCCGTATCGGGCCGTCACCGACGAGCGCGGCATCGCCGAGCTTCGCGTGCAGAAGGGCGCGTTCCGGCTCTTCGTGACGGGCCGCGACTATTTTCCGTTCCGTTACGACGGCGACGCGGCCGAGGACGCCACGTTGACGGCGGAGCTCGAGCCCGACCTCGGCCCGAGCGACGCGGAGCTCTGGTCCTGATTCGCCGCCTCGCCGCGCTCGCGCTCGTCCCCGCGCTGCTTCTCGCAGACGAGCCGCCGGCCCTGAACGCCGAGCGGCCCGAGGAAGCGCGACAGCCGTCGATCTGGGACGGCGTCTACACCGACGCGCAGGCGAGGCGCGGCGAGTCCCTCTACCCCGCCCCGTGCGGGAAATGCCACGGCGCTCGGCTCGACGGCGCGCCCGACGACCCTGACATGTTCTCGACGCGGCCGATCGCCGGAGCGAAGTTCCTGCGCGTGTGGGACGGCCGCACGCTCGGCGTCCTCTTCGAGTATCTGCGCGCGACGATGCCGGAGAACAACCCGGGCTTTCTCGCCGACGGTGAATATTCGGATCTGATCGCGTACATGCTCGCGAGAAGCGGCGCGCCGGCGGGCGATTCGGAGCTGCCCGCCGACTCGGCGGCGCTCGCCGGGATCCGGATACGCAAAGCGCCGGGCCGCTGACGGAACAGGTGCCAGACATTCACTTCGTGAAAAAGGTGTCAGGTGAAAAAGGTGTCTGACACCATTTTCACGGAAAAAGGTGTCTGACACCTTTTTTGCGCTCGCCTTCGGAAAAAGGTGTCTGACACCTTTTTTTGGACACCTTTCTTGTGCTCGCCTTCGAAGGCGGGCGAGGTATTAGCGAATGCGGAACGGTCTTAGCGTTTCGCGCCAGTCTCTCGCGGGGCACGCCAGTCCCGGCCGTGCCGACGTGCTCCGCGAAAGTCGGTAATCCTTTCTGAAAACAGATTGTTGCGACCGCACGACCGGTGTGCCGGGCGCTGGCACACGAATTGCCATTGAGCACGAGCCCAGGACGGGCTCGCAACAAGAAAGGGATTTCGGGGACGGGAAGCGGGCCAAGTCGGCCGGTCGTCGTTCGGCGGCCGCCGGGCCGGCGTCCAAGGGGAGACCATGATGCAGACGGCATATTCCCGGGGCAGGGATCAATGGCGCCCGTGATCGTCGCGGACGGCGTCCGGCACACGTACCGCAGCGGCACGGTCGCTTTGGACGACATCAATCTCGAGATCGGCACCGGCCTTTTCGGCCTGCTCGGCTCGAACGGCGCCGGCAAGAGCACGCTGATGCGGATCATCTGCACGCTGCTCGTGCCGACCCAGGGGCGGGTCACAGTGGACGGGCTCGACGTCGTGACCGAGCGGCGCCGGGTGCGCCGCCTGTTCGGCTACCTGCCTCAGGAGTGGAGCGCGTGGCGGCTGCAGACCGTCACGGAGGTGCTCGACACGCTCGCCGCGCTGTCCGGCCTCACCGACGCGAAGGCGCGCAGGCGGCGCATCGCCGACGTGCTCGAGGCCGTCGGCCTCGCGAAGGTCGCGGACCGCAAGGTCAAGCAGCTTTCGGGCGGGATGGTTCGCCGCCTCGGCGTCGCGCAGGCGCTCGTGCACGAGCCGAAGGTGCTGATCGTCGACGAGCCGACGGTCGGGCTCGATCCGGAGGAGCGGCTCCGATTCCGCCAGCTCATGGCCGAGCTCGGCCGCGACCGGGCGATCGTCCTCTCGACGCACATCGTCGCCGATCTCGGTGCCGGATGCTCGGACCTCGCGCTGCTCCATCGCGGCAAGGTCGAGTTCCGCGGTTCGCCGGCGGAGCTCGTCGCCCGTGCCGCGGGCAAGGTCATCGAGGTCGCCGTGCCGGATGCAGCGGAGGCCGAGGTCGCCGAGCACCTCGAGATCGTCGCCCGGGGATCGGCGGAGGACGGCCGCGTCGCGCTCCGCGGCGTCGTCAAGGATGGGAGGACCCCGCACGGCGCCCGCACCGTCGACGACATCACGCTCGAGGAAGCGTATCTCGCGTTCATGGTCGAGCGCGGACGTCACGCCGACGAGCTCGAGATCGAGGGCGCGTGAGCGTCCGCTTCGCAACTACGGGAGAACGGCCATCATCAACCTGAGCAACGTCCGTGCGGTCGCGCGCATGGAGGGACGTCACACGCGGCGCCTGGTGAGGTACTGGGTGTTCCTGTCGATCGCCTACCTGCTCGGCATCCTCGCCTACTTCTACTACGGCACGCTGCACGCGCTGTTCTCGTCGATCTCGGCGAGCGTCGGCATGATCGGCCCCCGCTACCTGATGAGCGCGATCGCCGTCTATTACATTACCGGCTTCGTGCTCGGCATCGTCTTCCTCGGCTTCGACGTTCGGGCGCGGGATATCCGCGAGGGCATCGTCGAGGTGCTCGACTCGCGGCCGCTGACGAACCTCGAGCTCGTCGCGGGGCGGTTCCTCGCGCTCTTCCTCGCCGCCTGGGTGCCGATCGTGATCCTCGTGCTCCTGATCCAGGGACTCGGCTGGCTGCTGCCGCTGCTCGGCTCGCCGATCGGCAGGACGGTGGAGCCCGTCTCGCTCGTCAACTTCGTTGTGCTGATCGCGGTGCCGGCCCTCGCGTTCGCGATCGCGCTCGTGTTCGTGATCACGCTGCTCGTGCGTCAGCGGCTGATCGCCGCGCTGATCTCGATCGCGGCGATCGTCGGCGTCTACTGGCTGCTCTTCACGATTCCCGTCATTCACGCGCCGTTCGTCGATTTCCTCGGCATGACCGTGGCGGGCTCCCCGTCGGACATCGTTCCGGCCGTCGTGATGCCCGGCGGCGGCCCGCAGCGCGTCGGCGTCCTCCTCGTCGCGCTCGGGCTGCTCGGCCTCGCGGCGGTGATCCATCCGCGGCTCGACGGCGGCGATCGCGTGCGGGCGGCGGCCGCCTCCTTCGGCCTCGTGCTCGCCGGCATCGCGCTCGTCGGGCAGACGGCGCGCACATTTTCCGCGGACGCGGAGCTGATCGAGACGTGGCGCGCCGCGCACGATGCGCGCCGGCACGAGCCCGTCGCCGATATGCTGTCGATCGCGGGCGACGTCCGCATCGAGCCCGGGCGCTCCGTCGAGGCCGAGCTCACCGTCGAGCTTCGCGCGCCGCTCGACGCGTCGCTCGATCGCGTGCTGCTGACGCTCAACCCTGGCTTCGTTGTCGGCGAAGCACGCTCGGCGGCGGGCAGCACGCTCGCGGCGTCGCACGCGAACGGCCTGCTCGACATCGAGCTCGAGCGCGCCCTCGCGCCAGGAGAGCGAACCGCGCTGACGCTTCGCTACCGCGGACGCCCGAACGTCGCCTTCGCCTATCTCGACGCGGCGATCCGGCCCGAGCGGCTGAACGCGAACGAAGCGCAGATCTCGCTGCTCGGTTACCGCGCCGCGATCTTCGACCGCCGCTACGTCGCGCTGATGCCCGGGATCCGCTGGCTCCCGGCCGCCGGCGCCGACGTCGGCCGCGACGACTCGCGCGCACGGCACACCGATTACTTCGACGTCGATCTCGACGTGACGCTGCCGGCCTCGTGGCTCGCAGCGGGCCCCGGCAAGCGGCAAGTCGTCGGCTCCACGAACGACACGGTCACGTTCCGCTTCGCGCCGGCGGTCAGCGTGCCCGAGGTCGCGATCGCGGCCGGCGAGCTCGAAAGCTTCTCGACCGAGATCCGCGGCATCACGTTCGAGGCGCTGATGCATCCGAAGCACACGGCCAACCTCGAGTATCTGGCCGATTCGCGCGAGGAGATCGAGCAGTGGATCGCCGACCGCCTCGAGGCGAGCGCGGACGCCGGGCTCGAGTATCCGTTCGACGCGTTCACCGTCGTCGAGGTGCCGAATTCGCTGCGGGGCTACGGGGGCGGCTGGCGGCTCGACACCGTGCTCGCGCCGCCCGGGATGATGCTGCTGCGCGAGACGAGCTTCCCGACCGCGCGCTTCGATTTCAACGCTCGCGCCGCGTTCAGCGATTTCGACCCCGACGAGCAGGAGGGCGGCGTCGCGCGCGTCGACCGCGATCGGCTCGTCGCGTTCTTCAACAACGACTTCTCCGGCGGCAACGTCTTCACCGGCGCGGCGCGCTCGTTCTTCGCGCACCGGACATCGGCCGCAGGCCCCGGCGCGATCGCGCTCGATTTCGTGCTCGAGGAGCTCGCGACCTTGTTCGTCTCGGGGCAGCGCAGCTACTTCTCGGCGCATCTCTTCAAGAACCTCAACCAGACGTCGTCGAGCCTCGTCAACGCCCTGCAGGAGTCGGGCAGCGTCGCCGACGCGATGATCTCGAGCCGGATCACGCTGCCCGAGGTCTGGAACGTCGCGCTCGATGAGCCGCTGGCCGACATCGATCCGTGGAAGGATCCGCAACGGACGATCGACCTGCTGACGCTGAAGGGCGGCGGGACGGCCCAGGCGCTGTACGACACGCTCGGGCCGCAAGCGGTCGGCGAGCTGCTCGCCGCGCTGCTCGAGCTGCGCGCCGGCGATTCGTACACGCTCGAGGACGTCGTCGCGGCCGGCGAGCGGGTCGACCGGGACCTCGGCGGGATGCTCGAGGACTGGGTCGCGGGCACGGGCCTCGCAGGCTTCGTCGCGCAGCGCGTCGAGCTCTACCGCCTGCCGGACTCGGGCAACGGCGACGCCCGCTATCAGCTCCTCGTCCGCATCGCGAATCCCGAGCCGGTCGTCGGCTTCGCACGTGTCGCGTGGACGATGGAGCGCGGCGGCGAGCGGGCGTTCGGCGAGCCCGTCCGCATCCCGGGCCGCTCCGCGATCGAGTACGGCGCGGTGCTGTCGCAGCCGCCGGCGGCCGTCTACGTGCGTCCGTATCTTTCTCTGAATCGGGACGATTTCCTCGCGGGCCTGACGGACACCGCGGAGATCGCGACCCGCGCCGCGGAGCCGTTCGACGGCGTGCGCGAGGTCGACATCGGCGACGTCGTCGACGAGCGCATCGTCGCCGACGACCTGGATGTTGGCTTCACCGTCGTCGATGAGGAGGCCGGTAGCGATCTGCGTCTCGCCGGCCGCCGCGCGTCGGCGGCGGGGCTCGACAACGGGCTGCCGATCATCTCGATCGGCGCGCTTGCGCCCCGCGTGTGGAGCCGGCGAACGAACGAGACGGCCTGGGGCCGCTACCGGCACACGCTGGCGTACGTGGGCGCGGGCGACGGCCGGCGGCGGGCGGTGATGCCGGCCTCGATTCCGTCGCCGGGGCTGTGGGAGCTCGAGCTGCATCTGCCGTTCCTGCCGTTTCTGCCGCCGCCCTCGCGCGGCACTTGGAATCTCGAGGTCGTCACGGCGAACGGCCGCGAGCCGGTCGCATTCGACGCGACGCTCGCGAGCCTCGGCTGGAATCTCGTCGGCCGGTTCGAGCTTCCGGCCGGGGAGGCGCGGGTCGAGATCAGCGACCGCACGGACGGCCGCATGGTGATCGCCGACGCGATCGGCTGGTCGCCGGTGCGGACCCGAAGCTCGACGATCGAAACGGAAGCCGCCGATGAGTAACGCCGAGCCCCGACGAAGAGGAGCGGCCGCGGCCGCGCTCGCGAGCCTGCTCGTTGCCGCCTGCGCGCCGCCCGCGGCCGAGCAGAGCGTCGAGTTCCGCGTGCCGGTCACGGTGGAGGAGGTCGGCGTCGCGACGCTCGAGGATCGGATCGTCACGACCGGCACGCTGCGGGCGCCGGAGCTCGTGACCTTGAGCGCGCTCGATACCGGCATACTCGAGATCGAGCAGGGACCTTCCGGTTACCGCTACGCCGAGGGCGACTTCGTCGAGGCGGGCGACGAGATCGCGCGCATCGTCGGCGAGGACGTGCGGATCGCCGCGCGCATGGCCGCGGCTCGGCGCGCGTTCGAGGCCGCGCAGACCGAGCTCGACGCGAACCGCGACCTCTTCGAGCGCGGGCTCATCAACCAGACGGCCTTGAACAGCGTCGCGAGCGCGTTCGAGGACGCGAAGCTCGAGCTCGAGCGCGCGCGCCGGACGGAGGAGCGCAATATCCTGCGCACGCCGATCGACGGCGTGATCCTCAAGCTCGCGCGCAACGAGGACGGGCAGCTCCTCGCGAACGGCCAGCTCGTGAGCCCGAATCAGGTCATCGCGCAGGTCGCGCCGCTCGATCCGCTGATCGCGGATGTCGACCTCGTCGGCCGGGACATCGCCGCGGTCCGCGTCGGGCTCGAAGCGCGCGTCCGCTATCACGCGTGGCCGCACCGCGAGCTGACTGGGCGGGTGCTGCGGCTTGCGCCGACCGTGGACGAGCGCACGCGCGCGCTGCGCGCCCAGGTTGAGGTCGACAACGGCGAGCGGCTGCTTCGTCCCGGCATGTTCGTCGAGGTCACGCTGATCGGCGAGCGGCGCGAGACCGTGCCCGTCGTGCCGCGGCGCGCGCTGACCGACCGCGGCGGGCGCCGGGTCGTATTCGTGCTGCGCGGGCAGCGCGTCGAGCAGCGGGCGGTCGAGGTCGGCCTCGGCGACGACGAGCTCGTCGAAATCCGGCAAGGGGTCGAGCCCGGCGACCGGGTCGTGGTGCGCGGGCTCGAGACGTTGACGGATCAGATGCTCGTCAGGGTCACGGGCGTCTGATGAAAATGGTGTCTGAAAATGGTGTCTGACACCTTTTCTCGAAAAATGGTGTCAGACACCTTTTTTTTCCAGCGGCGACATCTCCGACGCCGAAAAATGGTGTCAGACACCTTTTTCCCCGGCGCGGAACGAAGACGGTTCAGACACCTTTTTTCGGGGGACGGTGTCTCGGTTCATGGCGCTGCGGTGCGAAAAAAGGTGTCAGACACCCCCTTCGTTGGGCGTAGGCAACTGCTGAGACCACCGCGATGTTCGAAGCGCTAGCCCGAATCGCCGTCCGCCGCCCCGTGGCCGTGACCGTGCTCGCGGCCGCGATCGTCGTGCTCGGCTGGGTGTCGTGGCGCGGGTTGCCGCTGGACCTGCTGCCGGACATCGAGAGCCCGACCGTGCTCGTCTCGGTCAGCGCCGGCGAGCGTCCCGCGATCGAGATGGAGCGGCTGTACGGCGAGCGCATCGAGCAGCTGCTGTTCACGGTTCGGGGTCTTCGCGCGATCGAGCAGATCGCGCGCTCGGGCGAGCTGATCACGCGCGTCACGTTCGATTGGGACGCGGACGTCGACCTCGCGCTCGTCGACGTGAACAAGGCCGTCGCGCCGATCGCCGCGGATACGGACGTCGACGACGTGCGCGTGCGGCGCTTCGATCCGCGGCAGCTGCCCGTCCTCGTGCTGGGGCTCGTCGCGGCGGACGCGCGCGGCATCGATCTCGCGGAGCTGCGCCGCATCGCCGACCGGCAGATCGCGCCCGCGCTCGAGCAGCTGCGCGGCGTCGCCGAGGTCAGGGTCACGGGCGGGCGCGAGAAGCAGGTCGAGGTCCGCCTCGACCGCACGCGTCTCGACGCCTACGGCCTCACGATCGACGAGGTCCGCAGCCGGATCAGCGCGACGAACGTCGACGTGAACGCGGGCACGCTCGCGCAGGGCGATCGCGTCTACCTCGTGCGCGGGCTGTCGCGCTTCACGGGGCCCGAGGACGTCGCCGCGACGGTCGTGCGTTACGAGGAGACGGCGACGCGGACCGCGGCGCCGATCCACGTCGCCGATCTCGGCGAGGTCGTGCTCGCCGACGCCGAGGTCACGCACGTCGTGCGCGTCGACGGCGTCGAGGGCGTCGGGCTGTCGATCTACAAGGAGGCCGGCGCGAACACCGTCGCCGTGTCGCGCGTCGTGCGCGCGGCCCTCGAGCGCGCCGCCGCGGACCTGCCCGGCGTCGAGCTCAGGACCGTCGCGGACGAGGCCGCGCTGATCGAGGACGCGATCGCCGACGTCGAGAGTGCCGCGCTCCTCGGCATCGCGCTCGCGGTCGCCGTGCTGCTCGTGTTCCTGCGCAGCCCCGGGCCGATCGTGATCGTCGCCGCCGCGATTCCCGTCTCGCTGCTCGCGACCGTGTTCGCGATGGGCTTCGCGGGGCACAGCCTGAACCTGATGACGCTCGGCGGGCTCGCGCTCGGCGCCGGCATGCTCGTCGACAACTCGATCGTCGTGATCGAGAGCATTTTCCGGCGGCGCGCGCAGGGGGAATCGCCGGCCGAGGCCGCCGTGAAAGGCACCGGGATCGTCGCCGGCGCGATCGTCGCGAGCACGCTGACGACCTGCGTCGTGTTCCTGCCCGTCGTGCTGATCGAGGGGATGGCGGCGCGGCTCGTCGGCGGCATCGCGTTCACCGTCGTGCTGTCGCTGCTCGCGTCGCTCGCCGTCGCGATGTGGGTCATCCCGGCGCTCGCGGCCTGGCTGCTGCCGCGCGAGCGCACGCGCGACGTCGACCCGGGCAACTCGCGCGTCGAGGCGATCGTCTACGCGCTGACGGGCCGGCCCTGGACCGTCGTTCTCGTCGCAGCCGTCCTGTGCGCCGCCGCCGCCGGATCGCTGCTGCGGCTCGGCACCGAGCTCCTGCCGCCGGCGGACCCGCGGCAGTTCAGCGTGCGGCTCGTCGGGCCGCCCGGGCAGCGGGTCGAGTCGACGGCCGAGACCGTCGCGGTCGTCGAGGCCGTGCTCGCCGAGGCCGCGGGCGCGGACCTGCGCGCAATGCTCGCCGAGGTCGGCCGCCTGCCGAACGACGATCGTCTGATCCGCGAGCAGCAGACCGAGGAGAACACCGCGGAGCTCAGGCTCCTGCTCGCCGCCGGCGGGCAGGGCGGCGGCGCCGTGGTCCAGAAGGCCGTGCCGGTCGTCTCCGCGCTGCACGGCATCGAGGCCTCGTGGGAGGTCGGCAGCACGGCGCTGTCGCGCGCGCTCGGCACGGCCGGGCCGCCGATCGTCGTCGAGCTCGCGGGCGACGCGATCGACGACCTCAGACGGGGCGCGGACTTCGTGCGGGCGCGGCTCGCCGAGCGGCCCGAGCTGTGGAACGTGCAAACCTCCTTCGAAGGGGCGCCGCCCGAGCTGCGCATCACGCTGAAGCGCGCGCTCGCCGATGGCCTCGGCGTCGATCTCGACACCGTCGGCGCCGTGCTCGCGACGTCCCTCGACGGCCTGCGCGCGACGACCCTCACGATGGGCGACGAGGAGCGCGACGTCGTGCTGCGCCTGCCGGCCGTCGATCCGGACGCGCTGCTCGCGCTGCCGCTGCGCACGCGCGACGGCTACCGGCTCACGGTCGGCGACGTCGCGGCGCTCGACGAGGTCGACGGCGCGCGTGAGATCTTCCGGCGCGACCAGCGGCGCATCGCGCGCGTGACCGCGCGGATTGCCCCCGGCGTCCCGGCGCCCGACGCCCGCGCCGCCGCGCTCGACGCGGTCGCGGAAGCGGATCTGCCGCCCGGCCTCACCGCCGAGCTCGCCGGCGAGGAGCTCGAGCGCGAGCGGATCACGCGCGAGCTGCGCTGGGCCGCGCTGCTCGCCGTGCTGCTCGTGTTCATGGTCCTTGCGGGCACGTTCGAGTCGCTGCTGCATCCGATCACGGTCCTCACGGCGATTCCGCTCGGCCTGATCGGCGTCGCGTGCGTGCTCGTGCCGGCCGGCGCGCCGATCGGCGTGATGTCGATGCTCGGCCTCATCGTGCTCGCCGGCGTCGCGGTCAACGATGCCATCCTGCTCGCCGAGGCGGCGCGCCGGCAGATCGCCGACGGCCTCGAGCGGCGGCGCGCGCTCGCGCGCGCGGCGTCGATTCGCCTGCGGCCGATCATCATGACGACGGCGACGACCGTCCTCGCGCTCGTGCCGCTCGCAGTCGGCACGGGCGAGGCGGCGGCGCTGCGCGCCCCGTTCGCGCTGACCGTCATCGGCGGGCTCGTCGCGTCGACCGCGGGCTCGCTGCTTGTGATCCCGTCCGTGTACCTCGTGCTCGACCGGATCGGCTTCCGGTCCCGCGCGTCCGCGCCCGCCTGATCGATGGCCTCGAGCCTCGCCGCGCTCCCCGTCCGACGGCCCACCGCGACGTCGATGCTGTTTCTCGGGCTCGT
>Ga0079224_100011897_pt1 | contig 12015 bp, 7 predicted proteins | sample Stecom2015_FD_80414 | JGI IMG/M metagenome (GOLD analysis project Ga0079224, IMG submission 80414) | Agricultural soil microbial communities from Utah to study Nitrogen management - Steer compost 2015 | ecosystem: Environmental > Terrestrial > Soil > Agricultural land | place: USA: Utah... | reverse complement strand
GGCTGCGGTCAAGGCAAGCAGGTCAAGCTGAAAGCGGCAACCTAAATGCCGCAATCTTTTGAACCGTTTAGGTGTTTTTTGAAAATACGCATACCGGTAAGGTGACAAAAGCACTGGTGCATATCCATTCACCTGCAGATCAAATAAAATGTTCTCCAAAATCTGGGGTTCACTGTCATCTGGCAAATCCAGTAACACGTGTTTTCCCGGAGAGCCGAGCAGCCTGTCTGCCTTACAGGCGTGAAACAACCCCTTATTAACCATATATAAACCTGCTAGCAATAACTGCCTGCCCCCTCCATTTTTATGTGAGGATATCGCCTCCGTCAACTCCCGAAAGGCTGACAACGTTTCTTGATAAGCCGTCTCGTGTAAAAACTCTTCATTGACGACCCTGCTGCAATACAGCAAATCCGGAGCTCCTATTTCCCATAAGCGATATATTACCCGTAGCAGCTCTTCAGTAGCGATGCCGGATGAAATTGAGATAGGCAACACCGGCACCACACTATTCGGGCCCCACCAACTATCACCAGTAGATGTTTTTAGTGTATCCATTATGCGGCACAAAAGTTTAGATAATCATTAGTATGCATTATCATCTCCTACCAGTACATTCCAAACCGTACGGAAAACAATCTTCAGGTCTAAGAGAAAACTCCAGTGTTCAATATACCAGATATCATGTTCCACTCTTTTCTTGAGTAGTTCCACGTCTCCGGATTCGCCGCGCAGTTCATTGACTTGTGCCCAACCGGTAATACCGGGTTTGGCCTGGTGCCTGGCCAGGTAGTTCGATACTACTTCAGCCGCCTCTTTGTTCATCAGGGTGGCATGCGGTCGTGGGCCGACGATGCTCATATCCCCAAGCAAAACATTTATAAACTGAGGGAATTCATCCAGGCTGGTCTTCCTCAGAAAGGCGCCCACCTTGGTGATCCGGGAATCATTCTTGCGCGCCTGCTGGAATTTTCCGTTTTCATCCGTATCCTTGGCAGCGGCTCGCATGGAGCGGAACTTCAGGCACATAAATGGCCTGTTACGCTTTCCCCAGCGCTCCTGCCGGAAAAACACGGGGCCACGGGAGTCCAGTTTGACGGCCAGCGCAATGATGGGGAACAGCCAGGAACAGATAAACACCAGCACCATCAGGCTAAATGCAATATCAAACACCCGTTTCACCAACACATTATACGGATCTTCAAGCGGCTCATTCCGCAGGCTCAATACAGGATACTCCCCCAGCGTACCGATGCGGTACGGACTGGCAGCCGTGCTGCCGAAGGTGTTCGGGATAATTCGCAGCCGCGCAGCGTAATGGCTCATCAAGGTGTTCGCAAGCGTACGCGTGTTGTACGCACCGGTTTCTGATTCGGCTATAAAGACCTCATCCACTTCATCATAACGGCCAATCTTCTGATAAAGCAGCGCCGCCGTTGCCGCACTTTTCAAATTCAGGCCATCCTTGATAAACCGGACGGCTTGATAACCGTACTGCCTATGGTTTGAAATGTATTCGTAAAACCGCTCCCCTGTGCTACCGTCACCGATTACCACCGTGCGCCGCCGTAATATCCCTTTCTTATACAACCAGTTGAACACCTGCTTGAGCACTACCTTGCCTATCGGCATCAACGCAGCCAAGGCTAGCACATATACCGATACAAAGCCCCGCGAATACTGATTGTTACTAAACACAAAAATGAAAATGACCATAAGGACCGTATGTACGGCCAGACACTTCATAGTACTCACCCATTCCCTGAATAGATTAACCGGCACCCGGTCCGCATACAATCCATGAGCGCGGGATGCAAAATACCACACTGTGACAAGATAAAGCATGAAGCCGAGATCAAACAAGGTCAGATCCGGGAATTCCTTCCCCCCCATTGTCCAGGTCAATGCCGCAAAAGTCAGCACTACCAAGCCCGTATCAAGAAGAAGATGCCCAAAGTAAAAGATGTTTCTACTGTTCCGAATCATCATCGCACAATGTTTAGTAGTTAAAGTAAAAGCAAAAAAGGAACGTGAAATCTCTCAACACTATCGCGCACAGCAGGTGGTAGATGCTGTAGATGTATTGCCTTGCGCGATTTATCTATTTCTCATAGTAGCATATATAGCAAAAGTACGAAGGTTTTTGGATTCTCCTAAAAAATGATTAGATATTTTTCACAAAAAACGCCAAATCTTTAATGAAATACCAATATTTCACCTGTTTTTAATATAAAATTAACAAAATAAACTACTGTTTTGGAATGGATAACCCGCTAACGTGTCTCCGGCTTTGCCATTACGTACATATTTTGTCAGGGCAGCCAGATGCCTTTCATGATGCAGGTCCGTACCGACGATATCATACATGCCCTCTCTAAGCAAACGCAATGCCATTTGTTGGCATTTTTCTCCATAATATCCGGACGGAGCCAAAATATTCAGCTGAAACAAACATCCGACGTCCTTAAGGCGAACATACCGTTCCGGGCTGTTGTAATAAAAGGTGTACCGTTCCGGGTGCGCCAGGATGGGCCGGTAACCATGCACCCCGATATCAAACAAAAGATCCTCCACCTGCAGGGGCTCTGTGGTATACGGCATTTCCACTAGCAGATAATTTCCCGGCAGGGGCAGGAGTTCACCTCGGACCATTTTATCCCGGAATTCCTCACCCAGCATGTATTCGGCTGAAGCCGACACCGGTACGGCAACGCGCTGCCTATCCAGCTCCGTCTGCAACGCATCCAGTGCCCCCCGGATCGTCTGCGGCGTATTCGGGTACACCTCATCAAACACGTGAGGGGAACAGATGAACCGTTGAAGCCCTAGATCCGTCAGCGCCCGGATGGCTGAAACGGAATCCACCGCCGATTTCATCCCGTCATCTATCCCCGGCAGGAGATGCGAATGCATGTCAACCATCATCCAGGAGAGATCCCGCACCTTTGATTTTCTATGAAAAAAGCCAAACATACTCAATATGCCTGTTTATCGCCGATCACCATATTCCAGAACGTCAGGAAAATAATCTTCAGATCCAGCAGGAACGACCAATGCTCTATGTACCAGATATCATGCGCCACACGGGCCTCCAACAGGCGGATATCAGATGACTCACCCCGTAAACCATTGACCTGCGCCCACCCGGTAACCCCCGGTTTGGCTGTATGCCTGACCAAGTACTTATTCACGACATCAATGGACTCTATATTCATCTGTGATGCATGGGGCCTGGGGCCGACCACGCTCATATCACCGAACAGTACATTGAAAAACTGCGGAAACTCATCCAGACTTGTCCTCCTCAGAACCGCCCCCACCTTGGTGATCCGGGAATCATTCTTGCGCGCCTGTTGGAACTTCCCTGTTGCATCCGTATCCCGGGCACCGACGTACATGGAACGGAACCTGTAACACATAAACCTCCTGTTTCGCCGCCCCCAACACTCCTGCTTGAAGAACACCGGGCCCTTGGATTCAAGCTTAATGCATAGCGCAATGAGCGGCACCAGCCAGCTGCAGATCGTTACAATCACCGTCAAACTGAAAACAATATCAAACAACCGTTTTGCCGTCCGGTTGTAGATATCCTCCAGTGGCTCATGCCGCAGGCTGACCAGGGCAAAATCCCCCAGCCGTCCGACATGCGGTGGCTGATGCGAAATCGGCTCCATCAGGTGCGGAATGATTCTCAACCGCACGGCATACTGCCCGAGCATAGCAGCCAGGTGCCGGGTGTCAAACAAAGCCTGTTCAGACTCACTGATGAACACCTCATCAACCCGCCCAAGACTGGTTTCACCTATAGCGATGCGGTTTAGCGCAGCCGAATAGTTGCCGCGCGTACGCTGCAGAACCTGCCCTTTGATGTAACGCACCATTTCATACCCGTAGTGACTGTTGTCCTTCATGTACTGGAAGAAATTACGCCCGCTCTCCCCATCACCGATCACCACCGCCCTTTTGCACAAGTGACCCCGACGGAAAAAGTGCATAAATAACTTGCGGAGGACAATCTTAGCTAAGGGGATGACTACCGCCAGCGACAGGGTATATGTAAGCACGAACGCCCGGGGGTAGTGCCGGTCCTGTAGCGCAAAGAGGATCAGGACCAATAATAGGCACTGGACAATGATGCAGTTGATAGAACGGAAGATGTCCCGCAACAGACGGGCGTCCGACCGGTCCACATATAGCGCATAGGCCCCGGAAGAGAAATGCCACCCAGTCAGCAGGAAAAGAAGAATACCTCCGTCTCTCAATGTCAGCTCCGGGAAGGGATGAATGTGATGCAGCCATATTGCCGTACAGAACACCACCACAACCAGCAGGTGATCCACCAACAGGTGGGTGAAATAAAAGACGTTACGACTATTCCTTCTCATAGGGTCAATAGGGTTACGCTACAACTACCGCTTCAGCCGCTTCAAGAGACGTTTCCACCAGCTACGTTCCATGTCTTCCTGATGATAATAACCATAGCCATAGTAGCCCGGTGCATGCTCACTGATATCATTGAGCACGATACCCATGTTCTTGATGCGTTGGGAAGTCCTCAACTCTTCGGGAATCGTCAGCAAGTCATAAGGTGTGACACCACAACGCACCAGGTAAAGGCATACGTCGCTATAAGTGCTCAGAAGCTGCGCATCTGTCACGGCACCGATGGGCGGAGCATCTACCACAATGATATCAAACTCCCGCCGGACGGTCTCAAAGAACACGTCTAACTGTCCCCCCAGGATAAGCTCAGCCGGATTGGGCGGAATGGGTCCGGAAGGCAGGAACCAGAGGTTATCTTCAAAGTCTCCGCCCCGGATGAGCATCTTATGGAAGGCCTCTCCCTCAGGATTGACCAGATAATTGGTCAACCCGCTGCGCCCATAGGTATTGAAAACAGCCGACAGTTTCGGTTTCCGCAAATCAAACTCCAGCAATAGCACCTTCTTCCCGGACAGTGCTAATACACGGGAAATATTCAGCGAAACAAACGTTTTTCCTTCCCCAGGCTGTCCGGAAGTGACCAGCACGACCTTTCCCCCTTCCTTGCTTCCCAACAGGAACTGCAGGTTGGTCCGCATGCCCCGGAACTGCTCGGCGATGGCAGACCGCGAGGCATTGAACGCTACGCGTTCCTGCTCCTCCCGGTTATGGGCGATTTCTCCTACGATAGGTACCTGAGTGCGCTTCTCCACATCTCGACGCGATTTGACAGTAGTATCCAGCAGGTCCTCTGCATAGATCCATCCGACTGGAATGGCCAATGCAATAAACAACGCCGCGGCGAGTACCATCAATTTCTTCGGGCTGAAAGGCCGCACGTCTGATTTCGGTGGGTCAATGATCCGGATGCCTGCCACATTAGAGGTCTTGGCAACCGCCGTCTCTTCCCGTTTCTGCAGCAGGAAAACATACAGTTCCTGTTTGATCTGTTGCTGTCTGGACAGGTCCAGGAAAGCCCGTTCCTGTGCCGGCACCTGACGGATATTGCCCTCAAGGGCGCTGGTATTCTTCTCTACTTCCCGCTTGTTAACGGTCAGATTGCTCCGCGCACTCTTGATGTACGCCAGGACGTCCCGCCTGACCGATGCAATACGGGCATCCGTGTTCCGCACGATGGGGTTGTCCGGTGTATAGGACAACAGCAGGCGTTCCCGCTCCAGATTAAGGGTATTGAACCGGTTGATCAGCTCATTGAAAGCTCCATCATCGGCCAGTACCGCACCCGCTATTATCCGCGCATTACTGTCCGCACCGAGCTGGCCCTCGATGGCATCCAGCATCTGGATACGGGTTTCAATATCGGCAAGTTGCTTGATATACTCAGAGCTGGTTCCCAACATCAGCCGTGACTGTTCGGAGATATTGGCCAACCCACTTCCCTGCATAAAGCCCTGTATGCTACCTTCTATGGCGTCCAGTTCAGAGTTAACCAATAAGATACGCTCATCAATAAAGGCTATGGTACTGTCCGCAATGCGGTTCTTGTCCTGTATATTCTGATTAATATATTCTTCAATAAAGCTATTGAGGATGCGCTCTCCCTTGGCGGGAAGGGGATAATCAAAGGTCAGGTCAATGGTAGACGCCAGCTTATTGGTTACTTCAACCGCGAGCAATTCACGCAGGCCGGCTATTTTACCGTCAATGGAACTGATGCCCAGCGTGTATTTGTAATCAGCATCTTCCCCGACGGGGCTCCGGCCGTTGCGCAATACCTGGAACCGGCCGAGGTTGGGCAGCGCAAAGGTCTGTCCGAACGGAACCGTTATCTCCACCTTGACCTCCTCGACAGGGTCTTCGTATTTCAGCGAGAACCGGTTATCATCCACTTGCTCGAAATCAATCAATGTGGATTTGAGGCTGTCCGCCAGCTGTTCCACCTTGAACGCATAGGGTGCCTGATCCAGCTCCACATCCTTGATGGGATCCTTCCGGTACCAGGTCACGAAGAGTTCCATATCCCGCACAAGCTGGTCCATCAGAAAGCGGGTTTTCAGCACTTCGGCCTCGTTATCAACGGAACTTTTGACCCCTAACAAACCGCCAAGATCAAGCATATCCCCTCCCGGTCCCGTGGCACCGGTTTTCTTTTCATCTTCAATCAGCAGTTTTGCCTTGATATGGTACTGCGGCGTTGCATAGCGTAGATAGAATACCGCGCCCGCGAGGCACAGTATCAAACTGCCTAGCCCAAGCGGCCATAACCGCAGCAGGCGCAGGACATATTCCTTCAGGTCAAACGGTTTTTCCGTTTTAAAAAAAGAGTCTTCCTTTGTGTACCCTTCCATGAGTTTTGATGATATCTGGTTTTAGAGAAGCCTTGAAGCAAACACGATCAACACCGATAGGGCACTCCCCAATATTGCGAAGGTCCTGTTGCGCGCAGCGTCCGTACTGGCTATTTTCGATCCGTTCGGTTCTACGTAAATCACGTCGTTTTGCCTTAAATAGAAATAAGGTGACTGGAAAATATCCGACGAATTCAGATTGAAGCGGACAAACTCCCGCTCCCCTTCATCGGTTTCCCGGATGAGCAGGACATTTTCCCGCTTACCGTAAATCGTCAAGTCCCCAGCCAGTCCGAGTGCATCCAGAATAGAGAGCTTCTCATTGGGCACCGTGTAGGTGGCGGGCCGGGCAACCTCACCGATAAGCGTCACTTTGAAGTTGGCGAACCGCACCTGTACCGTGGGATCCACAAAATAGGATTTTGCTTTTTCCCGGATAACTTGCCGGGCCTCATAGGTAGTCAGCCCGGCCAGTTTGACCGAACCGATCACGGGTATTTCCACCTCGCCGTTCTTGTCAACCAGGAAACCGCTGACCTGCTGTGTCCCGATGTTTCCGGCTGAGCTTGCTCCCAAAGCCGCCTCCCGGATGGACTGCTGGTTGACCGCGGCGGTCGCACCGGGATCAATGGTCTGGATGTTGATACTCAGGATATCATCCGGCTGGATAACCGGATCGGTAAATGCCGCCTGAGGCACCCGGCTGTGCTTGAGGCTATCGTCCAGGTTGGTAAAATAGGGAATGTTCTTTGTTGATGTACATGAACCCACCGCGAATAGGCCTAATGCGGCCATCCAAATCAGAAATTTGTACGTTTTCTTCATAAGTATACTACTACTTTCTTACTAAAACCGGTACTGCAGTCCCAGCTGTAAATGCACATTGTTTTTATCATAGGTATCAAAGCCCCAGTAATCTCCATCAGCGGCATTCTGCAGGCGGTATTGATAGTTGTATGCGTGGATGTACTGCAGACCCGCCGTGGCGACGAGCCGTTCAAAATCCCAAGTGGCATGAGCCAGGAAACCCAGGTCAACCCAGTTTCGCCTCCGGTCTTCCCAAGTCTTTGCCGCGAACGTCTCGTTGTGTACGAGCCTTTCCGCACGGATCCCCACTTCACGGATGCCGCGCACCCAGCTGATGCCTACAGACTGGATATTGCTACCGGGGCCTATACCGGCTCCGAGAAGCTGACCGCGATGTGTGTACCCGTCACGCACCTGGTGGTGCGAAAACCAGTTGGAAGAGGCACGCAACCACTGGGTGTTGGTGGCCGCCAGCTGCGTAAGCTCTGCGTCTACCTGCAGGAAAGTGTTTTCCGCCTTCAAGGGGACGAGCTTGCGCAACCCGATCAGGTACGCGCGGGAATGGTCCGCCTGGGTAAAGAGATCCCGGAAGTCCAGGGAGTGGTCATTCCGCCCGTATTCCGCATAGACCTCCGCATGCGCCCGCGGCAGGACCCAGCGGAAAAACACGGTTGCCTGTTCATCGGTACGACGATCCTGGCTGGGATCACTCTCCGCATCTTTCTTATAGGCCGGGAGCAGGATGGGCAAGTAGTCCCGCAGGCCGCTGCCCATATCCCCGCGGTATACGGAAAATGTGCGGGTCACGCCCAGGGTAAGCCCGGGCACCCAGCGGGGCTGGTAGGTCAATATGGCGCCGTTGAAATAACGCCAGTCATCCGGCTTAGCAACCGCATACGGGCTATGGCCCGTAACGTTACCGAGTAACGAAGGCGGATAACCTGACGCTTCCAGCCTCCCGGCGACCAGCTGCCCTTCAAACGAGCCTATATAGGTGCGGATGGGCTTAGACGTATTAAGCGTCAGGTGTGCGAACCCAGGGGCGGTGTTACTCATCTGCAAAGAGTTGTAACGGCCCGGCCCCCACCACAGGTTCTCCGTTGAAATCCCGATGGAAACGGGGTGGTAGGTAACCCGGAAGCTGCTCTGCCCTGGCAGGAGTTTGGTATAACGCCCGTTGCCGAACAGTTCCGGCATATCTATACGGTTACCGATAACCGTATACCAGTTCCGGTCCGGTCCGGCTTCGCCGCCATAGCCTTCATACCGGCGGTTCTGCGCATACACCCATTCCGGCTGCACACGCAGGCTGAACCATTTATACTGTGCGTAAAGCCCTGCACTGAACTGCATCTGATAGCCGCGCGCCGGGATCATACCGCCATCATTATAACCGTGGGGGTAGGCGCTGTTGAACCGGTGCTGCCAGGTCAGCGGCAGTACTTCCAGGTAAGTTTCATCGGCGCGCGTTCCGGCGATGACGGATACTGAGCGCCCGGTTCCCTCCGGGTCAAACACGTCAGCCTGTTGCAGCGCGGGCGCTGTCAGCGGACGCACAGAAAAGGAAATCGATGAATCCACGCGTCCCAGCAGCTGCTGGCGGCGGTAAAGATCTTCCAGTCCCAGTGTACCTACAGGTAATGATTGAGCGTGCACGGCACCCCATGTGAGTACGGCCGCTGCGACGACACTTGGCTTGATAATAGACTGCTTACTGATTCTCCTGCTTTTGATCATACTTAAAACCGATAGCTCGCCCCGAAGCGAAGGTGAACATTGTTGCGGTCATGACGGCCGAACGCCCAGAAATCAGTGACGGGCGGAACCCACATATGCTGGTAATTATATGCGTGCGTGAACTTCAGGGCTCCGCTTAACAGTACAGGGCCGACATCCCAGGCGGCAAAGGCACCGATGCCGAGATCTGTCCAGCTGCGACGGATATCTGCAATATAATAGTAGAAAAAGTCTTCATTGTGGACAAACCGCTCTACCTCTAATCCGATCTGCTGCAGTCCACGGACCCAGCTGATGTCCACGGACTGGATGTTGGAGCTGGGTCCTATGCCGGCCCCAAGCACCTGTCCCAGGTGGGTGTACCCATCCCGGACCACATGATGCGTGTACCACGGCTCCGTAAACAGGTCCTTTCGTACGTTGGGTGCGGCAAGCTGCGTGACTTCCGCATTGAACTGCAACGCGGCACCGCTGCTCCGCCTAAGGGGAACAATCTTGGATAGCCCGAAGATATAGGCTCGTGAACGCTCCATACGGACCATCCCGTCCCTTCCGTTTTCCGGCCGTTCCCGGCGGCCGTATTCCGCGTATACTTCAAAACCATCCTTTGGCATAGCCCACCGGAAAAAAACCGATCCGTACCGGTCCCGCACTTCGTCACTGATCCGGGGCGTGCCGCGGTCAGCATCCAGGTACCGGGCCTGTTTTTTCACCGGACTGAAGAAGGGCAGGAAGTCCCTGGGGTTATTGGTCATGTTTGAGCGGTTGATCGTAAACGTGCGGATAAGGCCCAACGACAGGCCGGATAGCCACTTAGGCTGATAATTCACGATAAGTCCGGAAAAATAACGCCAGGTCTCCGGTTTGGGAACATAGTACAGTTCATGATGAAGACTCTCGCCGGTGATAGACGGGTCGAATCCGGAATTATCAAGCTTGCCGCCCACCAGCTGGCCTTCAAAGGAGCCTATGGGTGTGGCAATGGGTTTGCTGGTCTGCAATGTGGCATGGAGAAAGCCCGGCGCCGTATTGCTCATCAGTAACGAGTTCCGCCGACCCGGTCCCCACCAGAGGTTCTCTGTGGACAACCCGAACGATACCGGATCAAAGGTCAGGCGGACGCTACTTTGCCCGGGCAGCAAACGAGTGTACCTGCCCCGCCCGAAATATTCCGGCATATCAATCTTATTACCTATGGCATAGTACCAATGCCAGCCGTAGCCCGGCTGTTTCGCATGGTTCTCATAGTCCTGATTACCGGCATAAACAAACTCCGGCCGGAACTGCACACTTAGAAATTTATATTGAAAGTATAGTCCGGCACTGACACGCGTCTGATAGCCCTTGGTAGGCACCATACTCCCATCGTTCCAACCGTAAGGAAACCCGGTGTTGATCTGGTGTTCCCAGGTGACCGGCAGCACCTGCAGATAACCGTCGCCATCAGGTGTGTTGACCAAATCCGTACGGACACCTCCCACCTGTCCGGGATTGTAGACATTTTCCTGCCCAAGCAGCGGCTGCCGGAGGGGACGGATAACGAAAGATACCGTAGAATCCACCTGTCCCATCAACTGTTGCCTACGGTAGTAGTCCTCAAGTAGAGGTGTACCCACGGGAAGCACCTGGGCTTGTACCTCCTGATCAATCACAACTGCGGTGAACGCAAAGAAAACAGCTGAAAATAGGTAGTTTGTTCGTCTCGCCATTAACTATTTTTCAGTCCTGAAGGCAAACAACGTGCCAAGCACGTAATTTCATCAGGCAATGCACTAGCTTTTCAATTTGGCGGTAGATGTTTGACGCAAAAGTAAGCGTTTAAAGTTCAAAATAGATACAAAATTTTTAAAATACCAGAAAATAGGTATTTTTAGTGGCGTCATGGCTATATGTTAACATATAACTAATATTTTATCTGTATTTTTTTAACATTTTCACCCCGAATGAGATTCCCCTACCGCTACTTATTCCGCGACGACTACAGCGAAGGCTGCCATCCACGGATTCTGGCTGCCCTAAGTGAAACAAACAGTGTCCAGCAGATCGGCTATGGCAATGACGACTATTCAGAAGAAGCCGGGCAGCTGATCAAGGCCCTGATGCCGGACAGTGATGCTGACGTTTATTTCGTATCAGGCGGCACCCAGGCCAACCTGATCATCATTTCTTCGGCACTGAAATCATACGAGTCTGTTGTTACTGCGCGTACCGGTCATATCAATGGGCATGAGGCGGGCGCCATAGAGGCCTCAGGCCGCCGGGTGGAAATCGTTGACGCACCGGACGGGAAGCTGACGGTAGATCTGGTTTCACCATTGGTCAGGCAGCTGGGCAATACGGGAAGCACGCAGCCAAAGATGGTTTATATCTCCAATACCACGGAGCTGGGCACCGTATACAGCAGGGCGGAACTCAAGGCACTGTCGGACTTCTGCCGTGCACACGGTTGGTATCTGTTTCTGGATGGCGCAAGGCTTCCTGCCGCACTTACTGCTCCCAGTAGCGACCTGACCCTGGCCGACGTGGCTCAGCTCACCGACGCGTTTTATATAGGCGGAACCAAGAACGGTGCACTGTTCGGGGAAGCTATTGTACTGATTAATCCCAAGTTGAGAGATGGCTTCCGGTTTTACATGAAGCAGAAGGGGGCGACCCTGGCCAAAGGCCGCGCGCTGGGCGT
>Ga0079224_100011896_pt1 | contig 12016 bp, 10 predicted proteins | sample Stecom2015_FD_80414 | JGI IMG/M metagenome (GOLD analysis project Ga0079224, IMG submission 80414) | Agricultural soil microbial communities from Utah to study Nitrogen management - Steer compost 2015 | ecosystem: Environmental > Terrestrial > Soil > Agricultural land | place: USA: Utah... | reverse complement strand
GCCTCGGCGGCGACCGTGTTCACCGACGAGATGCGGCCCCGCTCGCGGCGGCGGCAGACCGTCATCGACCAGCACTCCGCACTGCAGGAGCGCGAGCAGCACAAGATGTCGCACGTCGCCGCGGAGATCCGCGACGCCCTGCACGCGCGGGGCGTCGAGGGGACCACTGCCCGGCTGGCCGCCGAGTCGGCGAGCACCGCGTTCGCCGTCGCGTTCGCCCAGTGGTTGCGCGACGGCGAGGAGCGCCCCCTCACCGAGATCGCGAGCGCGGTGCTGGCCGAGCTGCGCCGGCTGGCGACGCCCGCAGGCTGACCGGGGTCGCTCCCCCGGTCAGCGCCGAGCGGCCAGCTCCGCGGTCGAGATCGTCTCCTCGTCCACGTAGCACCAGCCCCAGCCCTCGCCGGGCTCCACCGACCGCATGAGCGGATGGCGGGTCTTCTCGTAGTGGCCGGTCGCGTGCTTGCCGGGCGACGAGTCGCAGCAGCCGACCTGCCCGCACACGAGGCAGGCGCGCAGGTGCACCCACGTACCGCCCAGGGCGACGCACTCGGGGCACTCGCCGGCGCTCTCGGGCTCGGGCACGGCGATCTGGTCGAGGTGCGTGCAGTCGGTGCTCATCGTTCGCGTCCTCACGTCGGTCGGACCCTCACGCGATTCTAGGCCGCCCTCGCGGTGAAGAGTCCGCTGTACGCGTCGATCGCGGGCTGACCGCCCAGGTGGGCGTAGAGCACGGTGCTGCCTGCGGGGATGTCACCGCCCGTGACGAGGTCGACGAGCCCCGCCATGGACTTCCCCTCGTAGACCGGGTCGAGGATGACACCCTCGAGCCGACCCGTGAGCCGGATGGCCTCGAGCGTGGACTCGACGGGGATGCCGTAGGCGTCGCCGGCCCAGCCGGTCAGCACGGTGATCTCGTCGTCGCGCAGCGGTCGCCCCACACCGATGAGCTCCGCGGTCGCCCGCGCGATGCGCGCCACCTGGCCCCTCGTCTCGTCCGGCCGCGCGCTCGCGTCGATGCCGACGACCCGGCGCGGCCTGCCGCCCGCCTCCTCGAGCGCCGCGAACCCCGCGATCATGCCCGCCTGGGTCGAACCGGTGACCGCGCACACCACGATCGTGTCGAAGAAGACGCCGAGCTCGCGCTCCTGCTCCTGCACCTCGTACGCCCAGCGCGCGAAGCCGAGTCCGCCGAGCCGGTGGTCCGACGCGCCCGCCGGGATCGCGTACGGCGTGCCGCCGCGCTCGGTCACGTCCGCGACGGCGCGCGCCCACGAGTCCTTGAACCCGATGCCGAAACCGGCGGGGTCCAGCCGCACCTCGGCGCCCATGACACGGCTGAGGAGGATGTTGCCGACACGGTCGGCGACGGCGTCGGGCCAGTCGACCCAGTTCTCCTGCACCAGTACCGCCTTCAGCCCCAGCGACGCGGCGACGGCGGCCACCTGCCGCGTGTGGTTGGACTGGTAGCCGCCGATGGACACGAGGGTGTCGGCCCCCTGCGCGAGGGCATCGGGCACGAGGTACTCCAGCTTGCGGGTCTTGTTGCCGCCGTAGGCGAGCCCGGCGTTGCAGTCCTCGCGCTTGGCCCAGATCTCCACGCCGCCTCCGAGGTGCGCGGTGAGGCGCGGCAGGGGGTGGACGGGGCTCGGCCCGAAGGTGAGCGGGTGGCGAGGGAAGTCGGACAGGGCCATGCGTGCTCCTCAAATCGGCAACGCATGCAATATATTGCATGCGTGTGGGCCGGGCGCAAGAACTAACCGTGCCGGAGTGCGCGCCCCGGCCGCTCGGCGGTGCGCACGCCGTCCTCGATCACCGGCGTGCCCGCCACGAGCACCCACGGGATGCCCGCAGCGGTCCGGCGCGGCTCCTCCGGGGTGGCCCGGTCGGCCACCGTGGCGGGGTCGAAGACCACCAGATCAGCGACGAACCCTTCCGCGACACGCCCTCTGTCGCGCAGCCCGAGGCGCGCGGCGGGCCGTGCCGCGAGGTGGACGATCATCTCCGCGAGCGACAGCACGCCCTCCTCGCGCACGTACCGCCCGAGGTAGCGCGGAAAGGTCCCGGCGGCACGCGGGTGCGGTTTGGCGCCGACGAGGATGCCGTCGCTGCCGCCCGTGTGCCTGCGGTGCCGCATGATCTCCCGGACGTTCTGCTCGTCCCCCACGTGCTGCAGGATGCTGGTGCCGAGCCGGTCGGCGAGGAGCAGGTCGAAGAACACCTCGACCGGCGGTCGCTCCTCGTCCCGCGCGATCGCCGCGACCGTACGCCCCACACGCCCGTCCAGCGCGGGGTCCCGCACCCCGGCGATCTCGATCGTGTCCCAGTCCACGGGCACGCCGTGGCAGCCGTCGCTCCCCACCACCTCGACCTCGTGCGCGATCCGCGCGCGCTCGGCCGGGTCGCGCAGACGGCCGAGGGTCCGCTCGGGTCCACCCGCGGCCGCGCGGCTGGGCAGCAGCGCCGACAGCGTCGTCGAACCCGGCAGGTAGGGATACGTGTCGAGCGTGATGTCGACGCCGTCCTCGAGCGCGCGGTCCACGAGGGTCAGCAGCTCGCCGGCCCGGCCGCGGTTCTCGGGGAAGTTCATCGTGGCGTGGGTCAGGTGCAGTGCGCAGCCCGCGCGGCGCGCGACGTCGACCATCTCGGCGTAGGCGTCGAGCGCGCCCGCACCGTAGGAGCGCTGGTGGGGCGCGTAGAAGCCGCCGTGCCGCGCGACCACTTCGGCGAGCGCGACCAGCTCGTCGGCGTCCGCGAAGATCCCCGGCACGTAGGTGAGGCCCGACGACAGGCCGAACGCGCCCTCGCGCATGCCCTGGTCGACCTGGGCGCGCATGCGCTCGATCTCGTCGGGCGTCGCCGGACGGTCCTCCGTGCCGACGACGTTCATCCGCACCGTCCCCTGCGGCACGAGGTAGGCCACGTTCGTCGCGCTCCCCCGCCGGTCGACCTCGGCGAGGTACTCCGCCACGGTGCGCCAGGCGAAGTCGAGGCCCGCGGGCTCGCCGTTCCACCCCGCGATCTGCGCGCGCAGGGTGGCCATGCTCGCGTCCGTGACCGGCGCGTACGACAGCCCGTCCTGCCCCACCACCTCGGTGGTCACACCCTGCGTCACCTTGGCGAGGTGCTCGCCGTCCGCGAGGACGGCGAGGTCGGAGTGCGCGTGCATGTCCACGAAGCCGGGGGCGACGGCGAGGCCGTCGGCGTCGACCACGCGCGCACCGGGCGCGTCGACGCGTCCACCCACCTGCGCGACGCGACCTGCGCGCACCAGGACGTCGCCCTGGACCGGCTCCCGCCCGCTCCCGTCGACCACGAGGCCCCCACGGAGCACCAGCTCGTCGTTCATCGGACCATCGTCCACGACGCGCGCCGCCACCGGGTCACGTCCACCGGAAGAACGTCGCGGAGACTCCCGCGCCGAGCACCACCGTCACTGCGAGCGCCAGCAGGTGTGTCGGGTCCACGGGTGCGCCGGCCCAGGCGGCCCCGAGGGCCGCGACCGTCGCACCGAACGGCAGCCACTCGCCGACTGTCACGAGCGGGTCGGGCAGCGTCGACACCCCGCCGAACATGCCGCCGAGCGCACCGAGCACGAAGAAGGCGACGAGGCCGATCGCGACAGCGGCGTTCGGTGTCGGGGCGAGCGCCGCCACGACCATGCCCACGGCGTACATCGCGCCCATCGCGAGGAGGTAGACGGCGACGGCGGTGCCCAGGTGGGCGGGACGGTGCGCGCCGAAGGCACCGAACGCGACGGCGAGCGCCCCGGCGAGCCCGATCAGGGCCTGCGCCGCGCTGACGACCACCTGGGCGACGAGCACCATCGCCGGCGAGGCCGGGGTCGCCGAGAGCCTGCGCAGGATGCCGGTGCGCCGGTAGTAGGCGAGGAAGCTCGGCATGTTGACGACGCCGATCGTGCCGAGCACGATCGTGAGCACCAGCGGCAGGACGTACACGTCGAGTGCCGTGTAACCGCCGGTGACGGGCTGGTCTGCTGCCGGTCCCGCGCTCATCACGAGGATCAGGAGCGGCAGCACGACGGGTACCACGAGGCCCGCGGTGTCGCGGACGACCATCTTCGCCTCGCAGACGGTCAGGACGAGCCAGGACCGGAGGCCTGGTCGCCACGTCGCCGGCGAACCGGCAGCCACGGGAGTGTGCGGGTCGGTCGTGCTCATTCGACGGTCTCCAGGCTCTTTCCGGTGAGGGCGACGAAGGCGTCGTCGAGGGACTCGGCCCCCGCCGACGCGACGAGGCCCGCTGGGGTGTCGGACGCGACCACGCGGCCTGCGTCCAGGAGCAGGACGCGGTCGCAGAGGCGCTCGACCTCTTCCATGGTGTGGCTGACCAGCAGGACGGTGACGTCCTCGGCGCGCAGGCTCTCCACGGCGGCCCACATCCGGCGCCGGGCACGGGGATCGAGGCCGGTCGTCAGCTCGTCGAGCACCACCACGCGCGGCCTGCCGGCGAGCGCCAGCGCGATGGAGAGCCGCTGCTGCTGGCCCCCGGAGAGCTTCTCGAACCGGACGGTCCGCTGCTCGGTGAGTCCGACGAGCTCGAGCAGCTCCTCGGCAGGCCGCGGCCGCGGGTAGAAGGTGCGGTACAGGCCGACGAGCTCGGCGACGGTGAGCGCGGCGTGCAGCGAGGCGTGCTGGAGCTGGACGCCGAGGACCTGGCGGACACGGCTGCGTTCGCGGCGCGGGTCGAGACCCAGCACCCGGACGCTGCCACCGTCGGGCCGGCGCAGCCCGGCGACGAGCTCCACGGTGGTCGTCTTGCCTGCGCCGTTGACGCCGAGCACGCCCACGACCTCGCCCTGCTCGATGCGCAGGCTCACGTCGTCGACCGCCGTCGTGCTGCCGTACCGCTTGCGCAGCCGGGTGGCGACGACGGCGGGCGGCCTGGTGTCGGGTGTGCTCATGGCGACGACGCTATGTGGGCGGCACGGCCCTGCACCTGTGCCGATGGTCAGGTATCCACAGCATGACTTTCGGCACCTGCCCTCCGGCGCCCGCGACCGTACGGTTGTCGACATGCGACGACTGACGACGGACGAGTGGTCGGGACTGGCCATGCTGGCCGTCTCGGTCGGGGTCGGCGCGCCGGCGTTGTTCGGCGCGGTCGACCTCGCGATCCCGCGTGCCGCATGGACGCTGCTGTTCGGCCTCCTGATCCTCGCCCTGCTGGTCGCGATCATGCTCGAGAAGGGGCGGGCGCGGTACGCCGTGTTCGGGATCGGGGTGGTGACCGCATGGGCGGTGGTGCTGACCGCGCCGCAGCTCGGGCTGCTGCCGATCCTGCTGGTCGTCGTCGCGGCGCTGAGCGTGTACGTCGTGCCGCTGCGGTTCGGCTTCGTGGTGGCGGGACTGAGCACGGCGGTGATCGCGGCGGCCATGGTGCGCGCGGACCGGGACCCGCTCGACACGCTGGTCACGGTCGGTTTCTACCTCCTGATCCAGGTCGCGACCATGCTGAGCTCGGCGACCCTCATCCGGGAGCAGCGCCTGCGGCAGGAGCTGACACGGGCGCACGTGGACCTCCGGGCGGCGACGGTGCTGCTCGCGGAGTCGGCGCGGACGGCGGAACGCCTGCGCATCTCGCGTGACCTGCACGATCAGCTCGGTCATCAGCTCACGGTGCTCACGCTCGAGCTGGAGGCCGCGCGGCACCGGGAGGGCGAGCAGGCCCGCACGCACGTCGACCGGGCGAACCAGGTGGCGCGCGACCTGCTCGCCGACGTGCGACACACGGTCAGCGAGCTGCGGGCCGCGCCGTCCGACCTGCAGAAGGCGCTGCACGAGGTGGTGCGCGACCTGCCGGACCTGGCGGTGAGCGTCGAGGTCGAGCCGGAGGTGCGGGCGGACGAGGAGCAGATGTCGGCGGTGGTGCGTGCGGTGCAGGAGATCGTCACGAACACGCTTCGGCACGCCGAGGCGCGGGCACTGCGGATCGAGGTCGCGGCACGGCCGCCAGGTCTGGTGCTGACGGCGGCGGACGACGGGCGCGGGTTCCACGATCTGACGCCCGGCAACGGCCTGCGCGGCCTGACCGAACGGTTCGAGGCGCTGGGCGGCGTGGTAGAGGTCGACGGCTCGGACGGGTTCCGGGTCACCGCGCGGGTGCCGACGTGACCCGGGTGGTGCTCGTCGACGATCACACGCTGGTGCGGCACGGCATCCGTTCGCTGCTGGAGATCGCCGAGGTCGAGGTCGTCGGCGAGGCGGACGACGGCCAGGCGGGTCTGGAGGTCGTCGCGGCCACGCACCCCGACGTCGTGCTGCTCGACCTGCGCATGCCCCGCTACGACGGGCTCTGGATGCTGAACACCTTGCGGGAGCGGGGCGTCGACGTGCCCGTACTGGTGCTCACGACGTTCGACGACGACACGCTCGTCCTGGACGCCCTGCGGGCGGGCGCCCGGGGATACCTGCTCAAGGACGTCACGGTCGACCAGCTCACACGTGCGGTCCGAGCGCTGGCGGACGGCGGCACCCTCGTCGCGCCGTCGATCACGAGCCGCATGCTCCGTGCCCTACGCGCCCGGCCGGCGGCAGGCACCGACGACGCGCCCGCGCCCCAGCCGCTCACGGAACGTGAGCTCGAGGTGCTCCGGCTGGTGGCCGAGGGCTGGTCCAACCGCGAGATCTCGCGGGCGCTCCACCTGGTCGAGGGCACGGTCAAGAACCACGTCTCCGCGATCCTGCTCAAGCTCGCGGCGCGGGACCGCACGAACGCCGTCCTCCGGGCGCTCCACCTGGGGATCCTCGGCTGACGACGCGCACATGCCCTAGGGTCACGTGCGTGCGCATCGAGACCGACGGCCGCCCCGCCGCGCCGGAGGACCTGTTCGGTACGTACGGCCACTTCACCGCCCTGCAGGTGCGCGGCGGCGGTACGCAGGGGTTGGAGCACCACCTCGACCGGCTCGACACCGCCCACCGCGAGCTGTTCGGCCGGCCGCTCCCGGGCGATCGCGTCCGCGAGCTCGTGCGGCACGCGCTCGCCGGCACGGCGGACGCCTCGGTCCGCGTGATGCTGCGCGACGCCGAGCGCGTCGTGGTGTCCGTCGCCCCGCCCCAGGGCCCGCCGGCTGCGGCGCAGCGGCTGCGGACCGTGCCCTACCTGCGCCCCTTCCCCCACCTCAAGCACCTCGGTTCGTTCGCCCAGCTCGAGTGGGCCCGCCGCGTGCGCGAGGAGGGGTACGACGACGCGCTGCTCACCGCCCCGGACGGTGCCGTCGCCGAGTCCTCGATCGCCAACATCGGCTTCCTGGACGCGGACGGCTCGGTCGTCTGGCCCGACGCCCCGCAGCTGCACGGCACGGCGATGCGCCTGGTCGAGGCGACGACGCCGTCGTCCCGCCGCCGGGTGCTGCCCGCGGACGCGGCCGGGTTCGCCGGGGCGTTCCTCGTCAACTCGATCGGCGTGGTACCGGTCGCCTCGATCGACGGCGTGCCCCTCCCCGACCCAGCCGGCCACCTGGTCCCGCTGACGGCCCGCCTGGCCGCGGTTCCGTGGGACGCGATCTAGCGAGCGCCGCCGTTCGCCGCCTCGAACGCCGCGCGCGCCTGCGCGATCTGCTCCTGGTGGTCCTCCGTCCACGTGACCAGGGCCTGCGTCGTCGCGAGCAGCGTGCCGCCGAGCGGCGTCAGCTGGTACTCGACGCGCGGCGGCACCTCGGGGTGGACGGTGCGCCGGACCAGCCCGTCGCGCTCGAGATTGCGCAGGGTGACGGTCAGCATCCGCTTGCTGATGCCGTCGATCTCGCGGACGAGCTCGCCGAACCGCATCGTCCTCTCGTCGAGCAGCGAGATCACCAGCAGCGACCACTTGTCGGCGATGCGGTCCAGGATCTGCCGCACCTGGCAGTCCTCCCGGACGTCCCACTGGAACGGGTCCCCGTCGACCCGGCACTCGTGCGGGACCTCGGCGGTTCCTCCCGGGTAACCGGGTGACGTCGAAGTGCCTTCTTGTGCCATGACCCGATCGTGCCGAACGATCGTGGTGGTTACAAGGGGTAACCGTCATGAGCAAGGAGAGCGGTGTGACGGAGACGAGAGGGGCCGGACGGCCCACGACGACAGCAGCAGGCACGGGCTGGGCGGTGCTGGCCGTCGTCTGCGGTGCCCTGTTCCTCGAGGGCATCGACATCGCCATGCTGAACGTCGCGGTGCCCGCCATCGCCGGCGACATCGGCCTCGCGACGACCGACGCACACTGGGTGATCAGCGCCTACGTTCTCGCCTACGGCGGGTTCATGATCCTCGGCGGACGCACCGCCGACCTCGTCGGCCGCCGCCGTACGTTCCTCGTGGCCCTCGCGGTGTTCGTCCTCTTCTCGGGCCTGGGCGGTCTCGCCGACGACGCCTGGGTGCTGGTCGTCGCCCGCTTCGTGACCGGGGCGACCGCAGGATTCATGACGCCGGCCGGGTTCAGCCTCCTGACGACCAGCTATCCGGAGGGACCCCAGCGCGACCGCGCCCTGGCGGTCTACGGGGCGATCGGGGCCGGCGGGTTCACGCTCGGCGTCGTGGCCGGAGGGTTCCTGACCGACCTCGGCTGGCGCTGGGTGTTCTTCGCGCCGGTGCTCCTCGGCACGACGCTCTGGCTCGCCGGACGGGTCGTCGTCCGCCCCGACCCGGTCACGGTGAGGGTTCGGGGCGCGTTCGACGTGGGCGGCGCGATCACGCTGACGTCCGCGATGGTCGCCCTGATCTACGGCGTGGTGGCTCTCGGCGAGGACACCGACCCCGTGCTCGGCGTCGCCGCGTTCGGCGCGGCCGCGGTGCTCGTCGCGGTGTTCGTCGCCGTCGAGCGGCGGGCGGCGAGCCCCCTGCTGCGCCTCGCCGTCCTGCGCGAGGGACTGCTGCTGCCCGCGAGCCTCGCGGGCCTGCTGTTCGTCGGCGCGTTCTTCGCGTTCCAGTTCCTCGTCACCCTGTACCTCCAGGACCTGCGCGGGTGGTCGCCCGTCGCCACGGGCCTCGCGTTCGCCGTGATGGGGGCCGACATGATCATCGCGCCGCTCGTCACCCACCGGCTCGTGCGCCGGTTCGGGAACCTCCCGGTCCTCGTGGCGGGCCTGGTGGCAGGTACGGCTGCGTTCGTCCTCGCCCTGCGCGTCGACGGCACGTGGGGGTACCTGGACCTGCTGCCGTCGCTGCTGCTCGTGGCCGTGATGTTCGCGCTGGTGTACGGGCCGGTGGCGGCAGCGGCGACCGCGGACCTGGACCAGTCCGAGCACGGGGTCGCGGGCGGCGTCGTCTACACGGCCTTCCAGTTCGGCGCGGCGCTGGGTGTCACGGCCGCCACCGTCGTGCTGGTCGGCGGCGACCACGGCGGGACGGCCGACGCGTCGGACTACCGGCGCGCCCTGCTGGTCCCGGCCGTCGCGGTCGTCGCCGCCCTGGCGCTCGCCGTGGGCACGTGGCTGCGCACGCGGCGGTCGGCGCGGTAGCGCGGAACGGGACGGCCGCCCCGCCCCCGCACGGTCGGTGCCGTGCGGGGGCGGGGCGGCCGTCCGTATCCTCCGGTCGTGCCGCGGTCAGGTCAGCCGCAGTACTCGTCGAGCTCGAAGTCGTGCACCACCGTCTGTCCCTTGACGATGCGCGCGTTCTTCGACTCCGGCGGGTACCCGTTCGCCGAGCTGAGCAGGCTCAGCCGGTTGTTGGAGACGCCCATCCAGCGGGCGTAGCCGCCGTCGGGCCCCGTCACGAGCGTCACGTCGTACTCCGACCCGTCGATGACCACGAACGCTCCCTCGAGCGGGACCGTCTCGTCGTCGCAGGTCACGCCCGTGACCGTGCCGGCGATCTTGCCCCAGCTCGGCGGCGGCGTGACGGTCAGCGACACGTCGACGCGCGGCTCCGCGTACGGCGTCCCGCCGTCGGCCACGACACCCGAGGTGTAGGTCCCGGGCTGGTCCACCCGGCTGCTGTCCAGGTCGACGAGCACGGTGGCCGACTCGCCCGGCTCCAGCGAGAATGCCGGGGGCTGGACGTCGAGCCACGGCACGTCGACCGTGGTCTCGCCGGTCACGTTCAGGACGGTGTGCATGTCCGGGAACCCGAGGTCGGCGATCTCGGTCGGCTCCGGCGTGTCGCAGTCGTCCGAGGCGAGGTACGACGGCGCGGTCTCCGGCTCGGCGTTCGAGCCGATGAACCAGGAGCCCGCCTCGTCGATGACCTCGACGACGAGCGTGCTGCCCGCCGACGCCGTCCCGGTGACCGGCACGTCGACCATCGTGAGCTGCTGCGGCTCCAGGTCGACCTCTGCGGTGCCGAGCAGCTCCATGTTCGCGTACTCGAGGTCGCCGTCGAGCTCGTAGAGGTTGACGGTCCCGGTGGTCGCTGCGGACACGGTCTCGACGCCGAACGACACGTTCGTCACCGCGAACTCGCCCTGGATGTCGAAGTCCTCCAGGGTGAACGTCCGCAGCCACTTCGTCTGCCCGCCGGTGCAGGCCACGGAGTTGCCCGGTGCGACGTCCTGCGACGACGAGTGCGTGATCGTCGTGCCGTCGGCCAGCAGCGACGGCGGCGCCGCCGGCGTCACCGCCCGGCCGGGCTTGCCGTGCCGGCCGAACCCGTCCGTCCCCCGCGCACCCGCTGCCTTGGCACCGGACGTCGCCGTGCCCACCTCGGTCACGTCCCGCGTGGCGCCCTGGATGACGCCGGTGCGCGACGCCGACCCGAGGATCTCGAAGTCGGACGACCGCGGGACCACCTCGACGTCCGCCGGTGCGGTGCCCTCGTTCGTCACGGTGAACCGGCCCGAGCGGGTGCCGCCCAGCCGGACCTCACGCTCGATCGAGCCCGGCGAGACGCTCAGGAGCGGGGCAGCGAGCTCCACGTCCTGCCGCGTGATCGCGTCGGCGGTGACGGTGACCGTCGCCGCGCCGTCGGTGTAGTCGTCGGCCACGTACGTGACCTGCTGCTCGCCCGCGGGCGTGAACAGCGAGTAGTAGCCCGCGCCGACGCCCGGGTTCGCCGGGTCGGACGACGTCGTGCTCGCCTCGCCCGCGCTCACCGTGGCGCCGTCGACGCCGTCACCGGTGTTGAGGTCGTTGACGAGACCGGCCACGAGGCCGCCCTCGACCGGCTCGCACGAGCCGATCCCGACGTTGTCGACCTGCCACCACAGGGCCCAGACGCCGTCGCCGTAGTGGAACCGGACCCGCACGTCGGACTGACCGCCCGCGCCGGGCAGCGCCACCACGGTGCGCCCGAGGGCATCGGAGGTCTGGTGCAGCACCGTCTCCCACGTCTCGCCGCCGTCGAGGCTGAGGTCGACATCGGCGAAGTCGCCCAGCGCGGCGAACGACTGGTCGAAGGTGAGCAGCGGCTCCTCGAGGTCGCTCAGGTCGAGGGACGGCGACGTGAGGGTCGTGTCCTGGGTGCCGTCCGGCCCGTAGCCGTCGCTGTTCACCTCGGCGAAGAGGCCCTCGCCGCCGGTCATGTTGCCGGCGCCGAACTGGTCGTCGAAGGTCCAGACCTGCTCGGTGCCCGCCAGGTCCTCGACCGTCCAGCCGTCGGGCACGCCCCCGGACTCGAACTCCTCCGTCTCGCCGGCCCCGGCCATGGCGTAGCCCGGCGCGGTGCACTCGGCGAGGACCTCCGGCGCGACGTCGGCCGTGGTGGGCTCGGTGCCCACCGCGACGTCGGTCGTGAAGGTGCCGTACCCCGTCACCGACGGGCGCACCACCAGGGTGTGGGTCGTCGACTGCGGCAGCTCGATCGAGTACTCGCCGGTGAACGGGTCGGTCCAGGCGGCGACGCCGGCCGGCGCGCCCTGCACGGTGACCTGGGCGTCGAGCGGCCAGCCGTGCCCGGAGCCGTCGGTGACGGTGCCGGTCACGGTCGTGGTGGGCGCGGCCTCCAGGGTGACGTCGAGCGTGGCCTCCTCGCCCTCGACGACCTCGACCGTCTCGGTCGCGTCGACGAAGCCGAACGCGGACACCGTCACCTCGTGCGAGCCCTCCTCGAGCCCGAGGCGGAACGCGCCCTGGGCGTCCGTCGTG
>Ga0079224_100011895_pt1 | contig 12016 bp, 8 predicted proteins | sample Stecom2015_FD_80414 | JGI IMG/M metagenome (GOLD analysis project Ga0079224, IMG submission 80414) | Agricultural soil microbial communities from Utah to study Nitrogen management - Steer compost 2015 | ecosystem: Environmental > Terrestrial > Soil > Agricultural land | place: USA: Utah... | reverse complement strand
GTCGGCGAGAGCGAGAATATCGGCAATCCCCGGACTCCGGAGGAGATCGCCTACGGCCGCACCTTGCCGCACGTCACACCGGATTTCCCGATCCGGGGCTATGAATTCTATGACTACCGCCACGACGTGGTGAACACGACGTTCGTGAACTACGAGCCCAACGCGCTCCGGGGGGCGGGTGCGATGTCGTACCTGCTGTTCACCAGCTTCGGCATGAGCACCGAGAACCGGGTCGAAGGGGCGAAGTTCGTCAACGCGCAGCCGGTCCACTTCCCGCAAGTACAGCGGCGCTGGTCGTCCGACTTCGCCGGCCGCGCGGCATACCGGAGCGCGACGATCCACGACGTCGACGGATCGGTCGGCGGGACTCCCGGCGCCTATATCGTGATCGACAACGGGATCGCCTCGGCCGAGGATACCTGCGAGATCAAGGCGAGCTGGAACGCGGCAGTCTGCGTCGCCGACATGGGCCGGTTCAGCATCGGCGACACGCGCCAATTCCCCGAGTTCGCCTCGGGCCCTGCCACCGACCCGATCGTCCTCCAACGCAACGGCAAGCGCTACGAATACAACGGCGAAACCACCATCCCCAGCGGTGCCGAGATCCGCGTCTCGACCTCGCGGAAGGACCTGTCGCTGCATCTGCGCGAGATGGACCAGGGGTCTTGGGTGATCTTCGAGCTGCCGGGATTCGCCGAACCGGCCGGCGGCCGGCGCGTCGCCAGCCTCGACGAACTCCGGTCGGCGAGCGCCACCGCCTACTTCAAGGGCGGCGACACGCTGTGGGCCAAGCTCGTGGTCGAGGACCCGGCGGAAGACGGCCCTGTCGTCGTGCAGGTCGGCACCTTGCGGGCGCAGGCGAGCCTCGATGTGACCCGGCAGGCGCAGGTCGAGACCGCTGCCCTCGACGTGGGGGGAACCCGGCGCGATTGAAGCGCCGGTCCCCACCGCGGGCGGAGAGACGACAAGCTGACGGACCGGGAGGACGGGCTTCGATGAGACACGCAGGAAATGGCGGGAGCCGCCCGTCGATGCCGCTCAGGGCCGCGATCGGGTGTTCGGTGGCGCTCGCCGGCCTCGCCTTCGCCTCGCAGGCCCGCGCCGAATGCAGCCGCGAGATGCTGCAGAAGCTCGCCGAGACTTACGTCGAAGCGCAATCGACCGGCCGGCCGGCTCTCGTGCCGCTCGCGGCCGGTGCCTACTACGGGGAGAACGACCTGCCCGTCGACATCGCCGAGGGCATCCTGGCGCAGGCGCTAGAGGTCGACTTCACCCGCAGTTTCCACGACACCACGCAGTGCGCCACCTTCACCGAGCTTACGGCGGCCACCAACCCGCACCCCTATGTGATCCACACCCGCATGGAGGCGACCGACGACGGCACGGTGAGCGTGATGGAGTCGGTCGTGACCGACGAGGATGACTGGGTGTTCGGCGCGGACGCGCACCTCGCCCAGACGCGGGTCGAGGACTGGGGCGAGATTCCCGAGGACCAGCGCGACCGGCGAGGCGTGCTGAAGGCAGCAGCCGACGCCTACATCAACAACTGGGGCGACCCGGACCTGCCGGTGCCGCACGGCACGCCGTGCGCCAGGCTCGAGGGCCGGATCTACACCGGCAGCAGGGACCCGCAGGGCCAGACCTGCACGATGGGCGCCTTCCCGCAGCCGATCCAGACCGGCAGCCGCCGCTACGTCATCGACGAGACCGTCGGCGCGGTCAGCATCTTCCACAAATTCTCGTGGATCGACGCCGGGCTGGGGCCCTATCACCCGGGTACTCCGGCCAGCCAGACGTTCCGCATCGAGGGCGGCATGAACCGCTACATCCACGAGGTGACGGCCTGCACGACGCCCAGGTGCAGCCGGTGACGGAGCGGTCCTGAGGCACTTACCGGCTTGCACTCCCCTACCTCACCCGGCACGGTGCGGCAAACGACAAGACGACAGGGAGAGACGGGGATGGCGCTTGAAGCCTATCCGAGCGTGCCGCTGTTCCGCTATCCTTACACCCAGCTCACAGAGGCGCAGATCCAGGCCGGGCTGGCCTCGGCGGCCCAGGCCGGACCGAGCAGCCGCTCGCCGCTCGAGCGCGACCTCGCCGGAACCACGCTGAGGATCGTCACCGACGGCGCGGGCACGCTGACCTGGCAATTCGGCGAGGGCAACCGCGTCACCTTCGAGGGCGCGACGGGCGGCTATGGCGCGCTGACGCTCGACCACGTGACGCTGATTACTCACGTGGTGCCCAACTCGACCAGGGCCTGGGCGATCGCGTGGGACCGCCACAGCAACCTCGCCACGGTGTTCGAGCTGTGGTGGGGCGGCGGCCCTGCCCCGCACACGCGCGAGATCAACCGCGCCGTGTGGCACGGCTACGTCCAGGGCGGCGACGGCGATCCGCCGGCCGAGCGGCACACGCCGACGGTGCGGATGGAAGGCCGCGCCTACGCGTGGACCGAGGATACCGGGCTGCGAACGATCGAGTACTATTGCTCGTACACCTACACCCACTGGGTCGAGCTCGACCGGCTCAAGGACAATCGCGGCTACTCGGCGCCGGCCGACTACATCCAGCTGACCGAGGACCTGTACCTCTTCGCACGGGTCGAGGCCGAGTTCTCGGGCATGCTGCAGATGTACCTGGTCGATTCGAACCGGCTCCAGTCCGCGGGCGTGCGCCTCGGGTTCAACGGCGCCGACGAGCTCGAGTACTACATGTTCCGCGGCACCGCCGAGTGGCTCGGCCAGAACGCGCGCTTCCAGAAGCTCGGCGACTTCAGCGCCAGCCCGATCCCGATCGAGAATGCGAAGAAGGGCGAGCGGCGCATCTACCGACCGGTCGCGACGATGGACAAGATGACCCCGGAAGAGGTCAATGCCGTGGTTGCGTCGGACACTCACGTGTTCGACCGGCCGAGCCCGATGGCGGGCAATGGCACGCCCCCGAGCGGCGCGCTGGCGACGCGCAGCTTCGCGGTCGAGTACGATGGCGGACCCCGGATGGAATACCGCTTCGTCTCGGCCGACCAGTTGCAGTGGCGCAAGGATGGCCGCGGCGACTGGCGGCAGGCGAAGTACAACGCCTGGGAAGTCATGCCCGGCGCGTTCATCTTCGGGCACCTGCTTCAGGGCGAGCCGAACCACGACTGCCACATCGTCGTCGCCGATCTCGACGTGGGGCTGGCGACGAACTTCCACGGCTTCCTCAACACGCCCTACTTCGCCAACGAGGCGGGCGCCGAGACGCTGTTCGGCAAGGTCGTCGGCCAAGGCATTCCGGACCCGGGCAGCCGGCGGCACCAGCGCACGCGCGACCTCCTCGGCCGCGCGTTCACCTGGGAATACGCGCCGGGGCTCAACTCGATGCACCTGTACTCGACGCCGAATACGACGAGCTGGATCATTCCCAACGCCGAGACCGGCCACTTCGGCACCGAGTGGAGCGGGACCGGCGACTTTGTGAAAATCCGCGACCAGCTCTATTTCGCGCGCTGGTGCGAGGAGGCGTGCAACGGCACGCTCGGCACGCTGCTGCTCAACATGCGCACGATGCACGATGCGGGAATCGGCTATCACTGCGGCAAGAACGGGCTCAGCCTGAGCGCGGTCGGCGCGCCGGCGCGGCATGCGGGCAAGTTCGAGGTCGACAAGTTCTTCGGACCCGATGCGTGGAGGACCAGGCCATGAGCGAGACCCCGATTTCGGCCGACCGGCGCGCGTTCCTCAAGGCCGGCTCGCTGGCTGCTGCACCGCTGGCGATGGCCGCTCCGGCGGCGGCCCTCGCGGCCGACGACGGCAGCCGTGCGAAGCTCGCCCGGCTCGAGGACGAGCGCGCGATCGAGGCGCTGCAGCGCAAGTTCGTCCGCTATCTCAACGGCGCCGGCGACTGCGGCGAGGTCATCGCCCCGTCGGGTTCGGTCGAGCTCGGCGAGGGGCTGTGCACAATCGCCGAGGACCTCCGGCACGAGCCGAGCTTCGCGCTGGCCGACGACGGCCTCACCGCCAGCGCGCGCTGCGCCTGCCGCGTCGAGCGCGCGGTCGCATTCACCGGCGACACGACGATCGAGCGGATGGCACGGTTCGAGGGACTTGGGCAGCACCGTCACGAGGAGCGGGCGGTGCTGGCGATGGAGTTCATCAAGGACCGGGAGGGCTGGAAGATCGCCCGCGCACGGCTGGTGTGAGAGGGTTCGGCTCATGCTCCACGTGCGCCCGTCCTGAGCCTGTCGGAGGGTGCAAGCGCAGCACCAGCCTCGAAAGGCTCGGGAAGAGCAGTAGCTTGGGCTTGAGTGTTGGGATGTCGGGTCCCCGGCCGGCCCGGCGCGAAGGACAGGAATGAAAGGGTCGCCATGAGAAGACTTCTCGCCATCGTTTCGCTCGCCGCGCTCGCGGTCGGTTGTACATCCGAGACGGGCGAGACGCCCGGTTCCGCCAGCTTCCCGGCGCTTGCCGGGGCCGACCGCTGCGCCGCGGTGACACCGGCCATGCTCGGAGCGACCAGCGCTACCGGCAAGTGGGTCGGGGAAGCGAACGGGCTGCCCGGTTACTGCGAGGTCACGGCCACGCTGTCACCCGTCTCGGGCTCGAATATCGGCGTGGTCTACCGCCTCCCGGCGAGCTGGAACGGCAAGGTGCTCGGCTTCGGCGGCGGCGGGTGGATCGGCAACATCGCGCTGCAGACCGCCTCCGAGGGGCTGCGCAAGGGCTACGCGACGCTGCAGACCGACGGCGGGCACCCGATCGGCAACGTGTGGGACAACGCGTGGGCGGCCGATCCGGAGAAGGCGAAGGACTTCAGCTTCCGCGCGATCCACGAGATGACCGACGCCGGCAAGCGGCTGGTCGCTGCCTACTACGGCCAGCCGCACCGGCGCGCCTATTACCAGGGCTGCTCGACCGGCGGGCGCATGGGGCTGATGGAAGCGCAGCGCTATCCCGACGACTACGACCTGATCAGCGCCGGCGCCCCGGTCTACACCTTGCAGACCCAGACCAGCGCGGTGCTGCGCAACCAGGTTTTCGCGAAAAGCGGCGGGTTCTCCGCGGCCGACCTGCAGCTCGCGCAGAGCGCCGCGCTCAAGGCCTGTGACGCCAGCGACGGGCTCGACGACGGGCTGATCAACGATCCGCGCCAGTGCAGCTGGGACCCGGCCGAGATCCAGTGCACGGGCGCCAAGACCGACCAGTGCCTCAGCGCCCCGCAGGTCGAGGCGCTGCGCGCGGTCTATGCCGGCACCCGCGCACCCGACGGCGAATGGGCGATGCTGCCGATGAGCCGGGGCGGTGAAGCGGGCTGGTCGGCGTTCGTCGGCACCGGCGGCACGCCCGACCCGAGCAACGGCGGCGGGCTCGGCGGGCTGTGGCCGCTGATCTTCGGCGAGCGCCCGGTCGACCTCGCCGGGATGACGCTTGCCGACGTGATGCAGGTGCGCGGCAGCCAGTTCGCCGAATGGTACGAGGCCGACGACCCCGACCTCAGGCCGTTCTTCCGCAGCGGCGGCAAGCTGCTGCTGTGGCATGGCGAGAGCGATCCGGGCCCGAGCCCGGTCGCGACCAACGAGTACTTCGAGGCGGTGCTCGCGCGGGCCCCCGCGGCGCGCAGCCAGGCGCGCTACTTCACGCTGCCCGGCGTCGGCCACTGCGCCGGCGGTCCGGGGGCAAGCCGGGTCGCCTGGCTCGACGCGCTCGAGGCGTGGGACGAGACCGGCCGCGCCCCCGACGTGCTGCTCGGCGGCGGGCCGAACGGGATGGTCCGGCCGCACTGCGCCTGGCCCGAAGTCGCCCGCTACCGCGGCGGCGGCGATCCGAACGACGCCGCCAGCTGGCAGTGCGTCCGGCGCAGCTGACCGTCCGCGCAACTGCACCTGCGGTCGGTTTTGCGCCGATCGGACGGCCGGAGCTACATGCACCGGCTGCCCGATCGGGCGAAATCGTCTCGGCCTGACAACGGGTTATTCTCTACGTCGCGGCAACCGACCACCAGTCGGCTAGAACGCGGTTCGCGCCGTCCGGTATCTCCGGTCCCATGACAGGGATTGGAGAGACCGATGACTGAAACGACCCTTGCAGCCCTCGCGGCACGCCAATTGCCGCAGCTCGGCGGGCAGCTGTTCCTGACCGACGGCGGGATCGAGACCACGCTGCTCTACCACGACGGGATCGACCTCGCCTGCTTCGCGGCGATCGACATGTTCCGCAAGCCCGGCGGGCGCGCGCACCTCGAGCGCTACTTCGAAGGCTATCTCGCGATCGCGCGCGAAGCCGGCACCGGGTTCGTGCTCGAGAGCGCGACCTGGCGCGCGGGCCGCGACTGGGCCGGGCCGCTGGAGATGACCGTCGCCGAGCTGGCCGGCTACAACCGCGAGGCGATCGCGATGCTGCACGACCTGCGCGACAGGCACCAGACGCCCGAAATGCCGATCGTCGTCAGCGGCTGCCTCGGCCCACGCGGCGACGGCTACGATCCCGGCGAGCTGATGAGCGCGAGCGAGGCTCAGGCCTACCATGCATGGCAGATCGGGATCTTCGCCGATGCCGGGGCGGACATGATCGCCGGGATCACGTTCACCAACGCCCCCGAAGCGGTCGGGCTGGTCCGCGCGGCACAGGAGGCCGGGCTGCCGTCGACGATCTCGTTCACGGTCGAAACCGACGGGCGCCTGCCGACCGGGCAGCCCCTCGACGCGGCCATCGCCGAGGTCGACGCTGCGTCCGAAGGCGGGCCCGCGTACTACATGATCAACTGCGCCCATCCGACCCACTTCGCCTCAACGCTGCTCTCGGGCGGCAGATGGATCGAACGCATCCGTGGGCTCAGGGCCAACGCCTCGAAGCTGAGCCACGCCGAGCTCGACGGCCGCGACGAACTCGACGTCGGCCTCCCTGACGGGTTCGGCGACGAGCATGGCGACCTTCTGGCGGCGCTTCCGCAGCTCGCGGTGCTCGGCGGCTGCTGCGGGACCGACTTGCGTCACATCGCCTCGCTCGCCCGCGCCGCAGTCGCCCGACGCGCGAACGAGAGCTAGTCGCGAAAAAGAGGGACAGTCCCCCTTTTCGCGGCGGCCGCGGAAAAGAGGGACTGTCCCTATTTTTCTCGCGGACGCGCGAATGGGGCGGCCCCCGGGAGGTGGGGGCCGCCCCTCGCTTCGCCGCTAGAACCGGGGGGAGGGTTCAGGCAGCGGCGGAGCGATGTCGCGCGAGCTCGGGCCAGTTGTGCGGGTACTGGCTGAGGTCGATCCACGGCCGGGCATCGCCGAAGTCGCGGCCGATCGACTGCATGATCAGCCGAGCCCGCTTCATCCGCGCCTTGCGGTCGGTGAACGGGTTGGCGCGGTCCGGCTTGGCATCGACCAGGCGACGGAACAGCGCTTCGCGTTCCTCGTACGAGTCGGGCAGGCGGCGCGGCAGCGCGACCGAGGCGCCGGCGTGGGGCAGGCCGCCGGCACTAGCCGGGAAGAGCGGTTCGACGACCGGACGCTGCGGGGCCGGCTCGGCCACGAGCGCTTCAGCGCGCGCCGGTTCGGGCTTGCGCAGCTCCGGCGCAGGCGCCGGCGCGACGGCGGCATAGCGGCGGATCGGCTTGCGGCGCCCGATGGCGACGAACCCCCAGATAGCCAGCGCAAGGAAGACCAGCCCGCCGATCGAGAGGGCGACGAGCCCCGTGTCGATCCCGGCATCGGGTTCGACCGCCGGCTCGACCTCGAGCGGGGGCAGCGAGTCGACGGCCGGGGGAAGCACGACCGGCGCTTCGGCCACAGGCTCCGCTTCGGGTACCGGGGCCGGCTCTGCGGCAGGTTCTGCGGTGGCCGCCGGGCTCACGGGCCGATCCACCGTCCGCGGTGTCGCGCGCTGCTCCGCCGGCGCGATCGCCGGAACAGACGGTTCGGCAGAGGCTTCAGGCACCGGTGCCGGCGCGGGGACCTCCGTCGGCAGCACCACGGTCGGCGAAGGTTCGGCGGGCGCGATATCGGGGACGACGATCACCGGCGCGGGCTCGGCCGGCGGGGCGCCCGGAAACGGCGCAACCGTGTCCTGCGCAAGAGCTTGGGAAGAAGCGAGCGCCAGCACCGCGGCAAGCGCAGTTCCGGCGAGACGAGTCGTTTGTGTTTTGTAGGTCATAGCCAAGCAAAAACTGCCGGATTGGCTTCGGCGTTCCCGCTAAGTTTCTTGAAACTCCAACCTACCCCTTGATTCATTTGGACTTATTTCGTCCGCCCGGACGCTCAAACGACACAGGAACGCGGTGAACGGAAAGAGTGCGCCCGGTCCAGGGATGGTGCGACTCGGAAATCAGGGACACTCGCCACCCCCTTGTTTACTTTTCGTTCCGGCACCCGCTACAGCCCCGGAATGCCGGCTGTTCCCCTTCCCGCGCTTCATGCCAGCCATGCCGGTACCTGGCTGCGGCCAGCGGGCGGGGTGACGCGCGGGATCGGCAAGGGCGACGCGATCGTGGCCGCTGCCGACACCCCGCTGCTGCTGCTCAACGCGCCGCTGGTGGCGACGCGGCTCGGCTATCCCGATCTCTCCGGCCTCGACCTGCTCGAGCTGTTCGCCTTCGTCCACCCCGCGCGGTTCGTCGTCCCCACGCCCAAGGGGCTGGCCCACGCGCTCGGCCTGCCCGAGCCGACGGGTGACGATGCGGTACCCGCCCTGCTGCAGGAGGCCGCGGGCGCCCTGCTCGGGCGTTGCGAAAGCGACGGCTGGCCCGAACGCGAAGGGGCGTGGAGCGCGCTGCAATCGCTCGCCCGCCTGCGCTGGCCGTGGGCCGCGATCATCGCGCCGCACGTACGCAAGCCGGAGCGGGCCGAGAAGTGGCTGTTCGCTCGGCTCTCCGAATGGGAGGAAGCGCCCGAACGCCCCCAGCCCGCCCAGGTCGAAATCCCCGGCGATGCGATCGAGGCACGCCTCGCCGAGCTGACCGGGGAGCATGCCGAGCGTCGCGAAGGCCAGCGCACCTACGCGCGCGAGGCCGGGCGCGTGTTTGCCCCGCGCGCGCGGCGCGGAGTGCCCCACTTGTTGCTCGCGCAAGCGGGCACCGGGATCGGCAAGACGCTCGGCTACCTTGCCCCGGCTTCGTTGTGGGCCGAGGCCTCGCAGGGGACGGTGTGGGTCTCGACCTACACCAAGAACCTCCAGCGCCAGCTGCGCCGCGAGAGCCGTCGCGCCTGGCCGGAGACGCGCCCCGACGGCAGCCGTCCGGTAGTCGTGCGCAAGGGACGCGAGAATTACCTGTGCCTGCTCAACCTCGAGGACGCCCTGCAGGGCGGGTTCGGCGGCCGCGCGGCGATCCTCGCGCATCTCGTCGCCCGCTGGGCCGCCTATTCGCAGGACGGCGACATGATCGGCGGCGACCTGCCGGGCTGGCTCGGCACGCTGTTCCGCCAGCGCGCAATCCGCTCGCTGACCGACCAGCGCGGCGAGTGCGTCTATGCCGGCTGCCCGCACTACCGGAAGTGCTTCATCGAGCGCGCCGCGCGTGCCTCCGCGCAGGCCGACCTCGTGATCGCCAACCACGCGCTGGTGATGATCAACGCCGCACGCGGGCGCGACCACGCGCAGCGGCCGACGCGGATCGTATTCGACGAGGGGCATCACGTGTTCGAGGCGGCGGACAGCACTTTCGCCGCGGCGTTGACCGGGCAGGAGGCGATCGAGCTCAAGCGCTGGATCGTCGGCCCCGAGAAGGGCTCTCGCGGGCGGCGGCGCGGGCTCGCCGCGCGGCTCGCCGACGTGGCCAGCTACGACGAGGCGGGCGGCAAGGCGATCGCCCAGGCGCGCGAGGCGGCGGAGGCTTTGCCCGGCGACGGTTGGCTGCAGCGGATCGCCGAGGGCAACCCGTTCGGGCCGATCGAAACACTGCTCGCCGCGGTCCGCGCGGTGACTTACGCGCGCGACGAGAGCGGCGGGCAGGACATGGGCTACGGCATCGAGACCGAGGCCGCCCAGCTCGACGGCAATTTCGTCGAGCTCGCGCAACAGGCGGCGTCCGCGCTCGCCGCGATCCGCCAGCCGCTGATCCGGCTCGGCGTGCGGCTCGAGACGATCGTTGAGGACGGGCCCGACTGGCTCGACGGTTCGGGCCGGGCGCGGATCGAGGGCGCGCGGCATTCGCTGGCCTGGCGGATCGACACGCTCGCCGCCTGGGAAGCGCTGCTCGACCGGCTGGGCGGCCCGGCCGATCCCGATTTCGTCGACTGGCTCGCGGTGGAGCGCTCCGACGCGCGCGAGTACGACGTCGGGCTGCACCGGCGCTTCCTCGATCCAATGAAGCCGTTCGCCAAGGTCGTGCTCGAACCGGCGCACGGGGTCATGCTGACCAGCGCGACGCTGCGCGACGGCGAGGACTGGAACGCCGCGCTGGCCCGCTCGGGCGCGCTGCATCTCGACGGGGCGCCGTTGCTGGTCAGCGCCGAAAGCCCGTTCGACTATGCCAGCCGCGCCGAGGTGCTGATCGCCACCGACGTGCAGAAAGGCGACCTCGCCGCGCTCGCCGGGGCCTACGCGCGGATCATCGAGGCGTGTGGCGGCGGCGTGCTCGGGCTGTTCACCGCGATCCGCCGGCTGCGCGCAGTCCACGGCCGCGTCGCCGACCGGCTCGCCCGCGCCGGGCTGCCGCTCTACGCGCAGCACGTCGACCCGATCGACACCGGCACGCTGGTCGACATCTTCCGCGACGATCCGAAAGCGAGCCTGCTCGGCACCGACGCGCTGCGCGACGGGGTCGACGTGCCCGGCGAGTCGCTGCGCTGCGTGGTGCTCGAGCAGGTCCCCTGGCCCAAGCCGTCGATCCTCCACCGCGCGCGGCGCGTTGCCAGCGGGGGCAGCGCCTACGACGACCGCATCATCCGTGCGCGGCTGGCGCAGGCGTTCGGTCGGCTGATCCGCTCGGCCGATGACAGCGGCCATTTCGTGGTCCTCTCGTCCGCTTTCCCGACGCGCCTGCTGAGCGCCTTCCCGCCCGGGACACCGGTCCGCCGCGTGACGCTGGACGAGGCTTTACAACGTGTGGCCGCGGGTGTTTCTTCGAGCGGGGGCGAGGGCGCGGTTCCCGCGCGCGAGCAGGAGCGGGAATGAAGTGAGCGGGCCGTGAAGACTCTGGGCCTTCTTCGCCACGCCAAGTCCGACTGGGACGACATGTCGCTGCGCGACTACGACCGCGGGCTCAACGACCGCGGCAAGCGCGGCGCTGCGGTCATGGGCGGCCACATTCGCGCCCACGGCATCGCCTGGGATCTGCTGCTTGCAAGCCCGGCCGAGCGCGTCAAACGCACGCTCGAAGCTACGCGGCTGGACATCCCGACGCGGTGGGACGAGCGCCTCTACCTGGCCGACAGCGACGCGCTGGTCGCGCTGCTGCAAGAGATCGAGAGCGAGCCGCAGGCGGTGCTCGTCGCCGGGCACAACCCCGGGCTGCAGGAACTGGTGTTCGACCTGGTCGCCGCGGAGAACGAGAACGCCCTGTTCGACGAGGTCACCGAGAAATACCCGACCGCGACGTTTGCCGTGCTCGAACTGGCGATCGACCGATGGGCCGACTGCGCGCCCGGCTGCGGCAAGCTCGTCCACCTCACCCGCCCGCGCGACCTCGATCCCGCGCTGGGGCCGGAACAGGTACGCTAGCGGCGCAACTACGCTCATCCCGTCATCCCGAACGCGTTTCGGGACCCCTCTGTCCGCCAGCGCAGAGCCATCGAGCCAGGCGACACCCCCAATCCCGGTGGCTCCGCGGTGCCGCAATCCCGCGCCCGCCCGACAGATCCGAGCGGGCGGTGAAAGGGGTCCCGAAACGAGTTCGGGATGACGCCTGGGCGTAGCGCGGACGTGGGCCCACACCCGCAACCGTTAACGATCGACGGTTTACAAGCGCCGCGCGCGACACTAAGGCCGCCCGCGATGTTCACGACCGGCAAGATTATTACCACCCCGAAACCGACCCGCGCTCGCGGGGCGGTCAGGGTCGTGCCGGCTTAACGGACACCCCGACCAGGCCCTGCGGAGAACGCGGGGCAGGT
>Ga0079224_100011892_pt1 | contig 12017 bp, 7 predicted proteins | sample Stecom2015_FD_80414 | JGI IMG/M metagenome (GOLD analysis project Ga0079224, IMG submission 80414) | Agricultural soil microbial communities from Utah to study Nitrogen management - Steer compost 2015 | ecosystem: Environmental > Terrestrial > Soil > Agricultural land | place: USA: Utah... | reverse complement strand
CTAAAAGTTACTTTTGCGCTGTTGACAACGATTACATAATCGCCACAATCAAAGTGGGGCGTGTAATAGGCTTTATTTTTACCTCTCAAAACGTGAGCGATGCGTGTAGAAAGGCGGCCGACTGTGAGTCCTGCGGCATCAACTACATACCAATCGCGCTTCACTATGCTTTCGTTGGCTGACTTTGTTTTAAAACTTGTATGTCTCATTATTTTACTTAATGCTTTTATAATCTTATCGATTCCCTTTTTCTAAAGGGGTGGCAAAGGTATATTTGGAAAAGTTTTCCACCAAATAATTTATTAAAATTTTGGGAGGTGTGTCTATATCTTATTGGTTATCAGTAATATTTTTGACAATTTTTCTTTCAAATTTGGTTATTCACATTAAAATAGAGAGGTCGATCCGGGCATTTCGTATTCGATGATTCCCACTTTAGCATGGTTTTGGTTTTATAATTAAAATAAAAAATGCAGCTTTTTTTATTACTATTGTTTTTAAGTTAATAATGATATCCCTCACCATGGTTATAACATTTTCTCAAAAATTAAAGTCGCTTGCTCTTGCGACCTTGATGGTTTTGTCCACACTGGCTTTCGGACAACAAACCGGCCTCGGCGTCAGTTTGGGTGGTCTGGATTTCAACGGGCCGCAAACGGGTCATTATCTTTTTTCTGATCAATATTCGTTCCGGCTGGACACCCTGAACGGATTTTACGATACCACCATTGTCAGCAAATTATTTTGGAGCCCGCTGGTGCGCATTACTTTTTGGAAACAACTCAATACCCGTGTTGACTTCAGCGCCACGGCTCATCTCTCCAAAACCGTTTTGCCCGCCTCAAAAAAAGACATGGCTTTTATCAACAATTATAAGTACCATCAAAAATCTTATCCAAAAAAATTTTATAGCCAGGTCGATGCTCGCGTCCATTATAATTTACTTCGCCGCGACCGTTTTGTGGTGAGCCCTTATATTCTTGCCGGTATCGGTGCGGCTTATGATGGTGAAAATCTTGGGATGAAGGTTCCGGTCGGAGCTGGTGCTTTTTTCAATTTGTCAAAAAGTTTGAGTTTGAATCTGGAGTCTTCTTACCATATCGCCGTCACTCAAAATCATTTCAACAACCTCAACCACAGTATCGGTTTGGTTTACTGGTTCAAAAATAACTCTGAGCGGTCGCCCATTCAAAACGCGAAGGCCAAAGATTCCGACGGAGATGGTTTGGCCGATGAGGCCGACCGTTGCCCAGGCATTGCCGGTTTGGTACAATTCGGCGGTTGTCCGGATGGCGACGGGGATGGTGTTCCGGATGATTTAGACTCCTGCCCTCACGTAGCCGGATTGGTCGGAAAACAAGGCTGTCCCGACACGGATGGCGATGGCATCATCGACAAAGAAGACCGCTGCCCCGACGTGGCCGGCATTGCAGAATTGAGCGGTTGCAACTATCCCGATCAGGATGGCGATGGGTTTATCGATGCCGATGACCACTGTCCGGAGGTGTATAGCAAAACCAACAACGGCTGTCCGCAAACAGAGCCCGTAATCCAGACCCTTTATTTCGACACCAAACAACACACGCTGAATTCAAACTCCGAATCTGTGATGAAAAAAGTGGTGCATCTTTTAAAAACGGATGAACAGGCTACGGTGACGATTAAAGGATACACCGATGATGTGGGCACACCGGAAAACAATCTTTTACTTTCGCAAAAAAGAGCACAATCCGTAGCCGATTATCTCAAAGACAACGGTATTTCAGAGTTGAGAATTCAGGTCGAAAGTTTCGGAGAAAATTATCCTGCTGTTTCTAATGACAACAACAATCACAGAGCAAAAAACAGAAGAGTAGAGGTGAGCGTGATTTATTAAACACGTGTCATGTCTATTTCGTTGTTCTGTGTTTTTTAAATCAAGTTTTTTACGAAGTTTAAAAACGATGTGTCCTGATGGTTTTTATTAAAATGCTGTTGTTGAACAGCCACGATTTTTTTCCGCCAGGCCCATCTTTCTTCAAAAGACAATTGAGTCAGTTTTTGAATTTGCTTTTCCAATTGTTCATAAGATTGAGGTTGGCACACCCAGCCCAAGTCGTGGTCGATTATCAATTGTGCGGCTTCGCCCGACCCTAAAAATAAGCTTGGCACTCCGTTGCTCATGGCCAGATAAACTTTAGAAGGAAAAGCACCGGGCAGGTATTGGGTGAGGGGGATAATCATGGCATCCGCATTTGAGAGGATCTCCGGAATTTTGGCTTCGCTAACATTGCCATGAGGAAATAAGCCACGATCCGGATGCTGTAACGCAAATTTTTCTATTGCCTTTTCTTCAGGCCCTTGTCCATAGATATGAAATTCTACGTTCAATTTGGAAAAATTGATGTGTTCACAAATTCCTAAAACACCCTGAGCCACGCCCAGCAGTCCTGTGTAAACTATCTTAATTTTTTCTGAAGGTTTCTTCGTTTTCCAATCCGTATGGGTGTCGTGTAAATTTCTATACAACATGACGGGTCGTCCTTCTGTATTGAATGGGGCAATGTGATCCACAATTTCCTGAGATTGGCATAAAAAAGCATGGGCGCGTTTATACATCCTGCGTTCCAGCCATTCTAAAAATCTATATCGGTGACCAAATTTTAAAACGCCCAAAACCTGTGCTGTGATGGGATACAGGTCGCTTATATTGAGCAAAATTTTTGTTTTGGACCATTCGGCAATCAGGCTGCCGCTGAACCCATTGATGATGGAGGGCGTGTTGACAATAATCAAATCGGGATGAACTTTGATTAGCTTAGACCACCCCACCGTGAACAACAAACCGGCGTGTGTCGCCATGCTCGCCATTCGTGGAAAAATCAATTTTGAATTGGAAGGGATAACGGCCAGCCGATACACTTTCATGCCTTCTATTTCTTCTTGAATGAACAACCTATTTTTATACTCCGGAAAAATTTTACCGGTAGGATAATTGGGCAAAACCGTCAATACCGATACCTCATAACCCTCTTCCATCAACACCTTGGCCATTTTGTACAATCGTGAAGAGGCCGCCCCCATCTCGGGTGGAAATGTATTACAGAGTATGAGTATTTTTTCTGCCATTTCGATTATTCATTTTGCTGTATGGCCGAGGTAAAGTCTATTATCAGGTTCATCGTTTCATTCAGATTGGTCAATTTTAAACTTCTTGGTTTGTCGTACACGTCATGATAAAAACCCGGTCCGCCCCGCGTAAAAATGAAGATGCAGGGCACTTTGTTTTTGTAAAAAAAATAATGGTCGCTGTTGGCCGCCGGACCACCGGGCACCAGTTTTGGCAAATACCCTTTGGTGGCGTTGATGTGTGTGAGCAAATCCATGTAGGCAGTGAACTCTTTCCCATTGACCACGGATATGCCGTCCGTTGCATCGCCCATGATGTCCAGATTGGTGAGCCACTTGATGTTTTCCAAAGGAAAGAAAGGATATTGTACATAATGTTCTGAACCCAATAATCCAGCTTCTTCAGCAGCAAAAGCCATGAACGCCACCGAATAGGGCTGCGGATGTTCTGAATAATATTTTGCCAGATACAGCAGAGCTGCTGTTCCGCTTGCGTTGTCGCTCGCACCGGGGAATTCCGCATTGGTTCCCATCTTACCCAAGTGATCATAATGGGCCGAAAAAACGATAAAGCTGTCCGGATATTTTGTGCCTTTTACGTAGCCGATCACATTGTTCACTTTGATGTGTAGTTCAAATTTGTTGAGAATTCTTGCAGAGCCTTTTTTCCATTTTTTTTGGATCAAATTTTCTTTTAAATACACCGTTGTCGCACTTACTGTATCGGTTTTCACCGTCCAAATCAGTTTTGTTTTTTGTGGTAAAACAAACAAGCCTTTGGGCAATCGGGGAATCAAATCTCTTTTAGACCATCCTGAGTTTTTAAAAAACGAATCGGTATTCCGCACGATGTACGCAAACTTTTGAGGTTTCAGTTTTCTCAAAACGCGCTTACAATCTGAGGTGTCCCGAACTTTTTTGAACGAAATTTTTTTGAACTTAAATTTTTCTTTTTCAAAAGAAGAACTGGCTGCACCAACCAAAAAATCAACCCCCGGACGAAGAGCATTACCATTGACTTCGAGCTGTATTTGAGACGGAAAAGTATTGGCAGAAATAAAAAAGGGTTGTTGATAATTATGTGTTTCGAAAGGTCGAAGTCCGAAATTTTTGAATTGCGAGACTATATAATCGGCAGCTTTTCCATGGCCGTTTTTGATGTATCCCCGTCCGTCCATGCCGGGCCCGGCCAGCACTGCAATTTGTTGTTTTAAGAATGGTACAGCTTGTGCATTGCTTTTTTGAAAAGTACACACCCACAATAAAATAAGCAGACCAATAAAATCCTTGATCATTACATAGAGTTTAATAAGGTTAAGTTACTGAAAATCTTATCATAAGAGAATTCTCTTATGAAATGCTCGATTGTTATTCCTTTCGGTTGGTTCAGACCGAGGTCGTTAAACGGAAGAATTTTGTATTAAAAGGAAAATAAAAAAGGTACCTGAAGTACCTTATTGAGTGTTGTTTACTTCAAAGTTTTCTTCAGATATTTCCCTAAACTTTTACCTGCTTTTGCATAAGATTCGCTGATGCGTTCGCCGGTATCATAATCGTATCCGCCAAAAGAGCGACCCGGACAATTTTTTATTTCAACTTTAGCCACTACGTTTTCCTGATTGGCGGTTTCCACTATCCAGACTTCGCCATTGATGCTGGCATTCTTTTTAGAAATGTGGATGTTATAACCCGGTTCGGTGAACGTTGTTTTGAAGATGAGGGTATATTTTTCTTCCGGAAAATGACCTATCGAAGCAGGGCAATTGTCGTTGAATAATTTGATGAAATCCGGTTCAAATCTGTTGGCTCTGTCGGCCACCCAGGACTCATGCCAACTGTCCCCTTTGCCAGCTTCTTTTTTGTTGTAGTCTGTTACTTTTTTGTCCACATATTCTTTTTCGGTTTTAAATTTTCCGACACGCATATCGCTGTAATCGAAAGTCACGTTCATTTTGGTGACCCCTGAGAGCGAAGCCAGGTCACCATCGACGACTTTAATTTTTTGAGCTGATGCATTTAAGCACATCAAAAGGGCAGATACGCCCAGTAGCATAATTGTAATACGTTTCATGTTGTTTAAGATTGAATCGTAAAAATAGAATTATTTATTTCAATATAAAAGAGACTCCTCGGACAAAATTTATTTTCTGTTTTTCATTTTTAGGAAGACATGGGCTAAGACCTTACTTTTGCCACAAATTTTAAAAAAATATGTCCTTAGTAGTCGTAGGCAGCATGGCGTTTGATGCCATTGAAACCCCTTTCGGAAAAATTGATAAAATCATCGGTGGCTCAGCAACGTACGTCTCATGGGCTGCTTCCAATTTTACTCAACCCATCAAACAGGTCTCCATCATCGGAGGAGATTTTCCGCAAGAAGAACTGGATGCTTTGGCAGCGAAAGGTGTGGATTTTGAAGGGGTAGAAATTCTGAAAGATGAAAAAAGTTTTTTTTGGAGCGGCCGTTATCACATGGACATGAACACGAGAGATACACTCGTAACAGACCTGAATGTTTTAGCACATTTTGACCCTCAAATTCCTGAAAATTATCAAGGTTGTGACATCCTCATGCTGGGCAATTTGGTACCGGCGGTTCAGATTTCTGTGATTGAACAAATGCGGACGCGCCCTCGCCTCATCGTGATGGACACCATGAATTTTTGGATGGAAACGGCCATGGAAGATTTACAGAGAGCGCTGAAGATGGTGGATGTTTTGATGGTGAACGACAGCGAAGCCCGCCAGTTGAGTGGCGAATATTCCTTAGTGAAAGCTGCAATGAAAATTCAAAAAATGGGGCCTCAATATCTCATCATTAAAAAAGGCGAACACGGGGCTTTGTTGTTTCATAAATCCAATGTGTTTTTCGCACCGGCTCTTCCGCTCGATGATGTGTTTGACCCCACCGGCGCGGGCGACACTTTTGCCGGAGGCTTTGTTGGCCACTTGGCGCGCACCAAAGACATTTCTTTCGAAAACATGAAGACCGGCATCATCGTCGGCTCGGCCATGGCTTCTTTTTGTGTAGAACAATTTGGTCCGAATAAGTTGAAAGAAATATCTTCGCACGATATTCATGCAAGAATTGAAGAATTTGTAGATTTGGTTAACTTTGATATCAGTTTGGTATAAATTTTAACTGAAAGGATGCTTAGCTCAGTTGGTTTAGAGCACTATCTCGACAAGGTAGGGGTCATTGGTTCGAATCCAATAGCGTCCACACTTTTTTACTCTGTTTTTACCGTTTTATCTTTTCCAAAAACAAATCGGTAAAAGGGCAAACTGGCCCCTGTTCTTAAAAGGAAAAACAAAAGCACACAGTATAAGGTGCTGAAAAGTATAATCGAAAACCCGACCGCCTGAATGATTGGCCCGTCCGGGAGCCCGCTCTGCATGGGCAAAGTGGCTATCACGGCAGCCCCCAAACCTTTCGGAATCATGATGGACAATGTTGCTTTATCCATCAAGGGCTCGTTGCGCGGCCGGATAATTCTTATCAAAAATATGCGCACAAAAATGAGTGCCGCCGTGATGAATGCTCCATTGATTAACCAATCTATTCTATCGATTCTGATACTTATGCCGATAAAAATGAAAAAGAAAATGCGTAAAAGAAAAATCAATTCACCAAAAATTACGCGTTCGCTTCTTGGCAAAACAATGCGTTGATTGGGAATCAATCTTTCAACAAATTTGGGCTCTAAATATTTCAGATTACCGATGGCAATGCCAAAAGATAAAGCCGTCAAAGGCCCACTAAAACTGAGATACTCGGCAATGCCATACAAGATGAATAAAAAAGCCGGCGTTGAAAATTTGGTCAGTTTCAGTTTGGGCGATTTGTTGAGAATAAAGGACCATAAAAATGCACCGCCCATCCCAATGAGAACCGCCATGACCAAAGCTGAGAAAAACTGAGATAAAACTAATCCGGCTGACATTTCCATATCCGTCATCAACCCTAAAATACTCAGCGGGATGGCCAGGGTGAAGACATCCGTCTCGGCAGACTCCATGATCAATGTGGTGCTCACAGACTCCGATACTTTCAATTTTCTGACCAAACCCACCACAACGGCAGAGGAGGTGCCACCCAAAGCGCTGCCAATAAACAGACAACTAAGGGGGTTGAGATGAAAGACCAGCCAACACAAATAAGACAGGCTGAGCGTTGTGGTTAAAAAGCCAAAAAAAGTAAGTCCCGCCGTATTGGCAAATGTGGCTTTGATCTGATCGATGCGCAAATCTGTACCGCTCTCAAACAAAATAAAGATTAAAACAAAATTGCTGAACACCGGACCAAACTGACCAAAATCATTGGGGTCGATAATCTTTGAGATAGGGCCCAACAACATACCAATGAGCATCAACCCTAAAACATCCGGAATGCTATGGCGCTCGAAAATGCCATGCAGGTAATGGCCGAAGAAAACCAACAAGCCAATTAAAATTATAATGACTGATACCGGAAGAGTCATTATCAAATATAATTCACAATCGTGAAGATTGTCTATGTCCCGGGATTAACTTTTGCATTTAGATTTTATAAAATTGAAGACTAGTGTTTTGTATATGCTTTCCCTTCTTTTTGATACTCATTTTGTATCCCAGCCAATAAGTCGGCTTGCGTCAATTCTTTTTTCTGATTCGAGAAACATTTCAAGGCCGCAAATTGAATGGCATTAATGACATTTGCTCCGGACAAGACATAGTTTCGTGAGATAAAATCCAGATCGATATCAGGATGAATTTTTAAAGACGACGGCAGTCCTTTTTGCCAAAGCGCTTTTCGCTCTTCCGCATCCGGCATGGGGAAATGTATGATGTTTTGAAACCGACGGACAAAGGCATCGTCCAGATTGTTTTTAAGATTAGAGGCCAAAATGAGTACCCCTGGGTAGTCCTCAATGCGTTGTAAAAGATAACTCACTTCCTGATTGGCATACCGGTCGTTTGAGCTTTGCACTTGAGTTCTTTTCCCAAAAAGAGAATCGGCTTCATCGAAGAACAAAATCCAATTTTTACTCTCTGCTTTTTTAAATATACTCTCGAGATTTTTTTCCGTTTCGCCTATGTATTTGCTCACTACTTGCGAGAGATCAATTTTGTAAACATCGCGCCCCACTTCTTTTCCCAAAAGAGATGCGGTCAAAGTTTTACCCGTGCCGGAGGGACCATAAAATAAAACTCTGTAGCCCGGATATATTTTTCGACCAAGATTTTCGTCTTGAAAAAGACGTTCGGAATAATTTATCCAAGCCTTGATTTCATCAATCTGTTGTTTCACAAATGGATGCAAAACCACATCCGGCCAGTTCATTTTTGTCGTGATTTTTTTTGCCGGAAAATCTAACCCGAATCGTGGCGCAGATTCTTTCCCGAACAATTCTTTTTCCATCCATTCTCTGTCCACAATAATTTGACCGCTGCATTTTGGTTCTTCTTCCTTCACTGGACTCAACCACAAAATTCCTTTTTGATAAAACAAATGTTCTTCAGAAAAATAGACTTGTGCTTGCAATCTTTTATCGACATGATGGCCGGCGAGTAAAAATAAAATTGTTTCTCCGGTCGGTAAAAATCCGCGGTGTTGTACACCTTTGATGCCACCCAAGATGGGCAAGTCTCCGCCTTTGGGAAACAAACCGGAAATGATCTGCTCAAAAAAACCAACACGCAAATGGGGGATCAATGCCGTAGAAAGTATCAACGATTCTTCGGTGTTCAACGCCAAAGCAGACCAAAATTGTTGAATAAATTTTTGATGTTTTATGGTCGATTTTAATAAAATAATTTCGGTGCTTTTATCCCATTCTGAAAGACGCTCGGTCCAAATCTCTGAGAGACAATTGAGCAATGTTTCATAGTCTCGCTCACTTTTATTTAAAATTATTTTGGTCATGGCTACTGTTTTTTTAGGGTAAAACTTTTACAGTTCCGGCACCGTGATAAGAGTGGTACATGCCGTTGTACATCGCATCAGCTTGTATCGGACCCAGCCGGAAAGTACCCGGAGAAACTGCACGAACCATATAGTAAAAAGTTCTTGGTGAACTAAAAATGGAGGTGAATAGATTTAAGCGATCGTCGCGAACATCCAGATAGTCGGGCACCGATCTGTCTTTGGCTTTTTGCACCCAACCCAAATTGGGCAAATCATTCAATCGTGTGTTTTCTATTTCAAAACCTGCCGGTAAAACATCGGTCACCACTACGTTTTCAATCCTGCTGTTGCCTTCGCTTTGAATCGTAATCTTCACGACAATTAAATCATTTTGACGGAAGGTGTTGCCGGTCATCAACTCGCCGTTTCTGTTGTAAAACTGACGACGAACTTTCATGTGCTTATCTTCTTCTTTCACTTGGCCATCGCGGCGCACACCAGCCATTTCTTTGAAATAATAATATTTGCCTTGGCCACTGACTGCAATTTTTATGTCTTTGTTTAAAAACGATTTTAAATCCAGTTTTATGTCATTGCCATTCAAATTTGCCAATGTTTTCCCGTTTGAAGTCACTATTGCTTTGGCTTTTTCATTTGAAACTTGACGGGCAATTTTACCCATTGCCAACAATCCAAACACACTTTCCTGTGTATTTAAATAAGGGCTGGAAAGCAAATCCGCCGATACCATTCTGACCAGCTCGGGCAGCTGAGAGTTGTTGGGGTCGGTATCGATTAAAGCGTTTAAAGCAATGGCTCTGTCCCGAATAGGGGAGTAGAAACTGCCTCCGAATTGAGGAACTGATTCTTCGCCTTTAAATGCTCTTGGCAAAACTTGTTTTGCTTTTTCAGGTTGGCCGGACATTGTATAAGCTGCGGCCAAAAGATACTGACCATCGAGGCTGACTATATTTTGATTGCCTTTGTAAAAATTCATAAGACTGAGGTCAGGTTGTTTGGCCAGTGCCAGAACAAAAAGCGAATAGGGCACTTCTTTGGCTACGATGGATTTCCGTTGGTTACCATTGAAATAATAATCCACCATTTCTCTTTTTTTCAATCTGAATTTCAAATAGTTCAACATTCTGTCCAAGGTGGTTTGATTCACTTCAAAACCTGCTTTCTGAGCTTCAATGAAAAAATGTGTTGCAAAAACAGAACCCCACCAGCTTTCATAATGACCGCCCGGCCAATAGCTCAAAGCCCCGTTGGGCAACTGCATGGCCTGAAGTTTCCATATGGCCTGTTGCACATTGTAATTGGCATTGGCATGGTCACTTTCATCCAGTTTGTTGGCCAAATCCGCAAAGTACAATTGAGGGAAAGCAGAGGAAGTTGTCTGCTCAACACAGCCAAATGGGTAACGAATCAAATACTGAAGGTTTTTAGAAAATTGAACCATCGGCGAATGACTGACCACTAAATTTCCCGAAAATGTGGATGGAATAAATTGGCTGGTGATGGGCAATCGAACTGTTTGATTGGCTTTGACAATACCTGCTTTAAAAATCTTTTGTAAGGAGGCCGGCGGACGTACCGATATTTCTGTTTCGTTGGTAAAAATTTCATTCAAAGCTTCTACCGACACCGTGATTTTGCCTTTATCTATACTTGGCTTTGCGCTTACATCGAACAAGACGCGCGCTTCCCGATGTGGTAAAATGGTGACCGTCTTTGCTAAACCGTTGGCGCTTTCTACTGCACCTTGTGTGATTAATTTGATTTGTGCTACTGCTTTTTTATCTGTGGTGTTGGATAAGGTGACGGGCATCAAAACACTATCCCCGGGGCTGAAAAATCTTGGCAATGCTGCACTGATGACGATGGGGTCGGCTATCTTCATGTGGCTATCAAAACTTCCGAAAGCTTTGTCTTTATATGCCACAGCCATGATTCTTAAATCTCCGGAGAACTGCGGGACATCAATGTTATATTTGACAATTCCTCTTCCATCTGCTTGTAGGATTCCACTCCAAAATGATACATTTTTTACCCGATTGACAAAGAGAGGATTCACTCGACCGTTTTCTGATTCTATACCTGCATCGCCGCCGGTGCTGGAAGTGGTGATGTTGTATTCCGGCAAAAGCCAGGGATAAATGTTGAAACTGTTGACCCCTAATGCTACTTTTTGATAAAAATAATTGTACGGATCCGGGGTGCGATAATTTTTGACCTGCAATATGCCTTCGTCCACAGCAGCAATGGTCACATAAGCATTGGGCTCTGTTTTTACCGTGATGGTTTGTTGTGTTTTTGACCTCGATTTTTCTGCCACTGATACCTCAACCGGCAATTTATTTTTTTCACTTTCTACTTTGATGTTTTTATATCCATGGGCGATGGTCAATGGAAATGCGTTGTCCCTCATGGGTCGGATGAGCGTGGCTGACACATAAATATTGGGTAAAAATTCTGCTGTCGTTCTTAAAGAAAGTTTGGCGGATTTGTTCTGCGTCACCACATAATGGTACTCCAGAATTTTATCTCTTTCCACAGTTACCAACATGCGGCCTTCAAATGGCGTTGTGAAAAGCAATTCAATTTTTTCCCCCTCACCATACTTTTCTTTGTCTGTTTTGATTGTAACATTGCCTTCGTTGTTCACTTCAAAAGAAGACTGTTTGGTATCGCCATAACCATACGCATAAAATGTTTCGGCAACGTAGCTGCTGACATCCTCCGTTGAAACCCTTATTTCATATTCGCCGCTAAGGGTGGGCGTAAAATTATAGACCGTATTAGCGCCTTGAACATTTATTTTACGGCTCGACAATTCTTTCTCTACCCAATGCGATTGGTATCTGAATCTTCCATTCACTTCTCTTAATGCATTCTGCCATTCTCTCTTGACGATGGTGACAACTACGGTGCGGGATTGTGGCTTAGCCTCTTTGTCCAATGCTATAAGGTTGATGTGCAAAGGCTGTTTGGTACTGACGTAGTGGTCGAATCTTTTTAT
>Ga0079224_100011891_pt1 | contig 12019 bp, 12 predicted proteins | sample Stecom2015_FD_80414 | JGI IMG/M metagenome (GOLD analysis project Ga0079224, IMG submission 80414) | Agricultural soil microbial communities from Utah to study Nitrogen management - Steer compost 2015 | ecosystem: Environmental > Terrestrial > Soil > Agricultural land | place: USA: Utah... | reverse complement strand
TTTGGCGGCGGCGCGGTGCGCGAAGCCGAGGTCCGCAGCATGCTCGGCACCATCGAGCGCGAGCATGTGTACGACCTGCTGGACGCGCTGGCCGAGAGCGACGGCAAGGCGGTGCTGGACGTGGTGGCGCGCATGGCCGAGCGGGCGCCGGATTTCGGCGACGCGCTGGCCGAGATGCTGCTGGTGCTGCACAACCTCTCGCTGCTGCAGGTGGTGCCGGACGCGCTGCCGGACGACGTGCCCGGCCTGCCGCGGCTGGAGGCGCTGGCCCAGGCGCTCGCGCCGGAGGATGTGCAGCTTTACTACCAGATCGCTTTGACCGGCCGCCGGGATCTGCCGCTGGCGCCGGACCCGCGCACCGGCTTCGAGATGACGCTGCTGCGGATGCTGGCGTTCCGGCCCGCCGAGCCCGACGGCCCGGCCGCACAGGGACCGCAGGTACGCCAGCCGCCCCGCCAGCCGCCGCGGCCTAAATCGGCAGCCGCCGCGCTGGCGCAGGCGCAGGGAAGCCCCCCGGCCGCGGTCGAGGAGTCGCCACCGGCGGCCGTCGCGGCTCCCGCCGCTCAGGCGGCTGCCGAGCCGGAACCCGCGCCGACCGCTCCCTCGGCACCGCCAGTCGCTGCCGACATCGACGCGGCACCCGAGTGGAACGAGCTGGTCGGGCAGCTGCGGCTGGGCGGGGTCGCCGGCCAGCTCGCCATGCACTGCGGCTGGGGCGGCCACGACGGCGAACGGGTGACGCTGCGGCTCGACCCGAGTTTCAGCCATATGCGCAGCGACGCCATCGTGCGACGGATCGAAAAGGCCTTGAGCGAATATTTCGGACAGCCGCTCAAGGTCGAGATCGTCCTGGCGGCGCCGCAGAACGAGACGCCGGCTCAGCGCGCCGAACAGGACCGCGCCGAGCGCCAGCGCCAGGCCGTGGAAACCATCGAGCGCGATCCCAATGTGGCAGCTATGCGCAAGGCCTTCGGGGCGGAGCTGGTGCCGAATTCCATCGAACCCATCAATTGACGCGGCTAGCCGGCCGCAACGAGGACATGAGCATGAAGGGTGGTTTGGGCAACCTGATGAAGCAGGCGCAGAAGCTGCAGGCGGAGATGCAGCGGGCGCAGGAAGAGATCGCCAACATGGAAGTCACCGGCGAGGCCGGCGGCGGCATGGTGACGGTGGTGATGACCGGCCGCCACGAGCTGCGCCGGGTCACCATCGATCCGGAACTGTTCAAGGACGACAAGGAAATGGTCGAAGACCTGGTGGCTGCCGCCGTCAACGACGCGGTGCGCAAGGTCGAACGGCAGAGCCAGGAGAAGATGTCGGCCATGACGGCCGGCCTGCCGCTGCCGCCCGGCATGAAGATGCCGTTCTAGGCGGATCGGCGCCATGGCCTATTCGCCGCTGCTGCAGCGGCTGATCGACGCATTGCGGGTGCTGCCGGGGGTGGGGCCGAAATCCGCCCAACGCATGGCGCTGCAGCTGCTGCAGCGCGACCGCGCCGGCGGCCGCCGGCTGGCGGCGGCGCTGGAGGAGGCAATGGCGGGGATCGGCGAATGCCGGGACTGCCGCACGCTCACCGAGCAGGAAGTCTGCCAGATCTGCGCCAACCCCAAGCGCGACCGTAGCGTGCTGTGCGTGGTTGAAAGCCCGGCCGATGTCTATGCGCTGGAGCAGGCGACCGATTTCAGCGGCCTGTATTTCGTGCTGAAGGGGCGGCTGTCGCCGCTGGACGGCATCGGCCCGGCCGAGCTCGGGCTCAACGAGCTGGAGGTCCGGCTGGCGAGCGGCGGGGTGAGCGAGCTGATCCTGGCTACCAATCCCACCGTCGAGGGCGAGGCGACGGCCCAGTACATCGCCGAGATGGCCCGCAGCCACGGCATCAAGGCCACCCGCATTGCCCACGGCGTGCCGCTCGGCGGCGAGCTGGAATACGTCGACCGCGGCACCCTGTCGCGCGCCTTTGCCGGGCGGCACAGCTACCAATAAGAGGACGAGCGGATGAGCGACTGCGTGTTCTGCAAGATGGTGCAGGGCGAAATCAAGCCGACCGTGCTGGCCGAGACCGATCGGGTGCTGGCCTTCCGCGACATCAACCCGCAGGCGCCCACCCATGTGCTGGTGATCCCCAAGCAGCACCTTGCCAGCCTCAACGACCTCAGCAGCCAGCATGCCGACCTGATCGGCGAGCTGTACCAGGTCGCGCAGCGGGTGGCGGCGCAGGAAGGCATCGCCGAGCGCGGCTATCGCACGGTGATCAACTGCGGCCTCGAGGGCGGGCAGGAGGTCCATCACCTGCACCTGCATGTGCTGGGTGGTCGGCAGATGCGCTGGCCGCCGGGCTAGCGGGATTGCTCCCGCCGGCGGCTGCTTCGCTGGCAAAATGCCGCCTCCCTGACCCTCTCCGCCTGCAGAGAAGGGACAGGCGCGCTGCCGGGCTGTGGCCGCTCCTGCCGGCGCGGCCACGGTTGCGGATTCGATTTAGCGAAGATTTGAAGGTCAACGCTCCCCGACCGTCACCAGCGTCCGCCCGGCCGGCCGCCGGATGGACGCCGGTCCTCCGACTCATTGATGCGTAGGTTGCGGCCGCCGAACGGCTGGCCGTCGAGCGCCTTGATGGCGGCCATGGCGTCCTCGTCCGCCATGCTGACGAAGCCAAAGCCGCGTGGCCTGCCGGTATCGCGATCGGTCATCAGCCGTACCGATTCGACATTGCCATAGGGAGAAAACAGACCGCGCACGTCCTCTTCCGTGGCGGTGTAGGGCAGATTACCTACATAGATCGACTTCATGACATCCCTTTCCACACTGCATGCCTAACCCCGGAGCCGGGTCTTCTCAGAGTGGGGGCTAATGCAGGCAAGAAAAGGTCACAGGGCGACGGCTTCATGCTATCGTTCCGTGACATTGCGGCATGCTGGCGGCAGAACGGGATCGTTTTCCCGTTCTCGATCATCACGATCGGTCAGCCACAGGGAGATGAAGGCCGTCAACCTTTCATGAAGCCACCTGTCCCAATCGATTTCGAGACGCTCTTCAATCTCTCGCCCAATCCGTACGTGCTGCTGGCGCCCGACCTGGCGTTGGTGTACGCGAACGAGGCGTACCTGCGGGTCACGGGACGGCGGCGTGAAGAACTCATCGGCCGCAATATGTTCGAGGTGTTTCCGGCCGATCCCGCGACCGGCAGCGACCGCAGCGTCCTCCAGCTGCAGGCTTCCTTCAACCGGGTGCTCGCCAGCGGCAAACCGGATGTGCTGGCGCTGATCCACTATCCCATCCCCCGCACCACCACCCAGGGCGTCATCTTCGAGGATCGCTACTGGAGCGCCACCAATATCCCGTTGCTCGATGAGCAGGGCAGGGTTGTTTACATCCTGCAGCATACGGTCGACATCACCGAGCTGCATACCCTCAAGCAGGCGTTCCAGGAGGCCGAGAGTCGTCAGGCGACGGAGCTGACTGCCGCGCAGGCGGAGGCGAACGTTCTGCACCGCGCCCAGGTCCTGCAGGACACCAACCAGCTGCTGGATGCCGAGCGCCGCCAATTGCTGCGGCTGTTCGAGCAGTCGCCGGGATTCATCTGTTTCCTGAGCGGGCCCGGGCATGTCTTCGAGATCGCCAACAGCGCCTTCCATCAGATCGTCGGTCACCGCGAACTGACCGGCAAGCCGATACGGGAGGCGCTGCCCGAACTGGCCGACCAGGGCCTGTTCGAGCTGCTCGATCAGGTCTATCGCAGCGGCGAGCCCTACGTCGGCCATGACGTCCTGCTGCGCCTGCAGCGAGAGCCGGGCGGGCCGCAGGTCAAGGTCTATGCGGATTTCGTCTGCCAGCCTATCGTCGCGTCCGATGGCAAGGTCTCCGGGATCTTTGTCCAGGGCACCGACGTCACCGAGCAGAAGCAGGTCGAAGAAGAGCTGCACCGCTATCGGGCCCAGCTGGAAGACCTGGTGCTGGAACGCACCCGCGAGCTGGAGCAGAGCGAGGCGGCGCTGCGGCATGCCCAGAAGCTGGAGGCGGTCGGTCGCCTGACCGGCGGCATTGCCCACGATTTCAACAACCTGCTGCAGGTGGTGGGCGGCAATCTGCAGCTCCTGCAGCGCGACAGCGAGCTGTCCGAGCGCTCGGGCCAGCGGGTGCAGGCCGCGCTGCGCGCCGTCGAGCGCGGCGCCAGGCTGGCATCGCAACTGCTCGCCTTCGCCCGCCGGCAGCCGCTGGAGCCGGTCGTCCTCAACCTGCGGAACGTGCTGCGGGACATGGACGAGCTGCTGCAGCGCGCCATGGGAGAGGCGGTCGAGATCCGGCAGGAGCTGGCGGACGACCTCTGGAACACCTTTGCCGATCCCAGCCAGATCGAGAACGCCATCCTCAACCTGGCCATCAACGCCCGCGATGCCATGCAGAACCAGGGCCGGCTCACCATCAGCGCCCGCAATGTCACCCTCAGCGCCCAGGACGTCGCCCGGCAGACCGAGGTCGAGCCTGGCGATTACGTCATGCTGGCGGTAGCCGACACCGGTTGCGGCATGACGCCGGCGGTGCAGGAGCGGGTGTTCGAGCCCTTCTTCACCACCAAGCCCGGCGGGCAGGGCACCGGCCTTGGCCTGAGCATGGTGTACGGCTTCATCAAGCAGACCGGCGGGCATATCGCCGTCTGCAGCGAGCCCGGCAAGGGAACCATCTTCCGGCTCTACCTGCCGCGTTCTCATCAGGAGGCGGCGGAGCCGGAGCCGGAGCGGCTGGATCCGACCCTGAACGGCGGCAGCGAAACCATCCTGGTGGTGGAGGACGATGACGGCGTACGCCGCACAGCGGTCGAGCTGCTCTCCGATCTCGGCTACCGCGTGCTGGAAGCGGCCGATGGCGAACAGGGGCTCGAGATCATCCGCAGAGGAGTGCCGGTCGATCTGCTGTTCACCGATGTCGTCATGCCCGGCACGCTGCACGGCGTGAAGCTGGCCGAGCAGGCCAAGGCCGTCCAGCCGGGACTGAAAGTGCTGTTTACCTCGGGATACGCGCGCGATGCCATCATCCAGGGTGGTCGCCTGACGCCCGGCGTGAGCCTGTTGAGCAAGCCCTACCGGCGCGAGGACCTGGCCCGCAAGGTCCGCCACGCGCTCGCCAACCGGCGGCAGCAGCAGAGCGTGCAGCCGGCGCAGCCTGCGGTTTCCGCTGCAGCGAACGGCAAGCGGCGGCTGCGCATCCTGCTGGTCGAAGACGAAGAGCTGATCCGGGCCGCGCTGGAAGAAGTGCTCGAGGGTGCCGGGCACGAGATCATCGCTGTGGGCAGCGCCGAGGAAGCGCAGACGCAGCTGGCCGCCCGGTCCTTCGATCTCCTGTTTACCGACCTCAACCTTCCCGGCAGTTCCGGCGCGGGGCTGGTGGTCGAGGCGAGGGCGCATCAGCCCGAACTGCAGGTGGTGATCGCCACCGGCCAGGCTCAGGAAGAGCTGCCGGCACAGCTGCGCGACCTGCTCTCCAGCGTCGTGTTCCTGCCCAAGCCGTACGATATCGCCGACGTCGAACGGGCGGTGGAGGAAGCCGCCGAAGCGGCCTCCGCAGCGTCGCTGCGCTGAGGTCCGGCTACTTGCGCCAGCGCCAGCTGCCGGACTGATCCTGTCGCCGCGGCAGGACGAGGTCGAGCTGGGGCTGTTCCGGTCGTCGGGCCGGCTGTCGCCGGCGCAAGGGCAGTGCCGGCATGGGGGCCGGCACTGCCGCTGCCGGGCCGGATCCGGCCTTGGCGGCAACGGCCGGAGCCAGGTCGCCCTGCCAGCCCAGGTCGAGTACCAGTTCCGCCCCGATCATCCGGTTGCCGGCCAGGCGCACGGTGATGCTGCCGCTGTCGAGCGCCAGCTGCAGCCGGAGACTGGCCGGGGAGGGCAGGTCCTGGCTGGCGAGATCGCGGAACAGGACGCCCAGGCTGCCCCCCGCCGCGGCCGCCTGCTGGAGGCGCTGCAGGACCGCGTCGTCGACATGCCTCGGCCAGGCGATCACGGCGCCGCAGGTGCCGCTGCGCAAGCCTTGCTCGACCGCGCTGAGGGCATCGGCCGGGCTCTTCGGGTGTACTAGCAGGACGTGCGCCAGGTCGACTCCGAACGATGCCAGCGCCGGGGCATGCAAGGCATACGGAGGAGCGATGAAGGCGATCCAGCGGCCCTGCCGGCTCAGGCGAGCCAGCGCCGGCATCAGCAGTCGCAGCTCGCCGGGCCCGGGCTGCGCATGGTGGAGTTCGGTCAGTCCGCCCTGCGGCCAGCCGCCGCCCGGCAGCAGCCGGTCGAATGCCGCGAAGCCGGTAGCGATATGGCCAGGCTCGGTGCGGCGGTTGGTCTCCCGGTAAAACCAGGTCAGGGGCTGCTGCTGAAAGTCGTCGAGCGGAATGTTCATGGCGGCCTCTTGTTATTGCTTGTGCCGGTACGGGGCTCAGGAGATGGTTTCGCGGATCACTCCCACCGCGATGCCTTCGATGGCGAGCGGATCGCGGCGCAGGTCGACTTCGATGGGGGCATAGTCGGGGTTCTCGGCGATCAGCCGGACCAGGTGCCGGTTCTGCTCGAAGCGCTTGACCGTCACCTCGTCCTGCAGCCGGGCGACCACGATCTGGCCGTTGCGCGCCTGCTCGGTCTTGTGCACGGCCAGCAAATCGCCGTCGAGGATGCCGGCATCGCGCATGCTCATGCCGCGTACCCGCAACAGGTAATCGGCTCGCGGCGAAAAGGTGTCGGGGGCACAGCGATGGCGCCGCTCGATGTGCTCCTCGGCGAGAATCGGCGATCCGGCGGCGACCCGGCCGATCACCGGCAGGCCTTCATCCTCCGGCAGCCGGATGCCGCGCGAGGAGCCGGGGATCAGCTCGATGGCGCCCTTGCGCGCCAGGGCGCGCAGGTGTTCCTCGGCGGCGTTGGGTGAGCGAAAGCCCAGTCGCTGGGCGATCTCGGCGCGGGTGGGTGGAAAGCCGGTGGTGGCCTGGAATTCCCGGATCAGCTCCAGGATCTCGGCCTGGCGTGGCGTGAGCTTGTACATGGCGTTTCCCAAGAATCGGATACTGGCAATATATACAGTATCGGGAGCGAGGAGCAAGCGACGCAGCAACGGCGCGGTTGCGCCGGGCTGTTCCAGCAGGGCGCGAGCCAAGGCAGGGCAAGGCGCCGGCCGGCGCAGCCCAGCCTGGCAACGGCAGGATCACGGGTTCTGGCCGAAGGGCTGGTGGCGCCTGTTGCGCGCCGCGCAGTAACGGCGCAGGCGGGGACCGCTGGGGAAGCGGCGGAAAGCGTGGCTGCGGTCGGGAGAGGGCTGGTTGCTCCGCGCGGCCGCGGAGCAACCGTGGAGCGGCTACCGGCTTTCGAAACCGTACAGCCTGGCCGGATTCGCGACCAGGATCTGCTCGGCGAGGCCGTCGTCGTTGTCGATCCAGCGAAAGAACTCGTCCATCAGGTCGCCATCGTTGGGCATCGGCGTGGGCAGCTGCACGTGCGGCCAGTCGGTGCCGAACACCAGGCGCTGCGGGGCGGCGTCGATGAGCGCGCCGGCCAGCGGGTCGACGTCGTGGAACGGCGGCAGCTTGCCGGCGGTGATCCGGTTGGGGCCGGACAGCTTGACCCAGGTACGGCCCTCCCGCAGCAGTGCCAGCAGGTCGGCGAAGGCGGGATGAGCCGGGCCCAGGGCGGCCGGCAGATGGCCCATGTGGTCGACCACGGAGGGCACCGGCAGGCGGCTGGCGAAACCGGCGAAGTCGTCGAACCGGCTGATGTCGACCAGGAACTGCAGATGCCAGCCCAGCGGCGCGATGCGCTCGGCCAGCGTGGTGGCGGTGGCGGTATCGATGCCGCCGCGGAACACCAGGTTCATGCGCACGCCGCGCACGCCGAGCGCGTGCAGGCGCTCCAGCTCGGCGTCGGAGGCGCCGGCATCGAGCACGGCCACGCCGCGCCAGGCGATGCCTGCCGGATCGTCCTGAGCCAGTGTCAGCGCGTCTACCATGCGGCTGTTGTCGGTGCCGTAGACGCTGGGCTGCACCAGCACTGCGCGCTGGAAGCCCAGGGTGCGGAGCAGGTGCAGATAGCTCTCGCGACTGGCATCCGGCGGCGTGTAGTTGCGGTCCGGGTGGTAGGGGTAGCGGTCGGCCGGACCGAACAGATGGGCGTGCGAATCGCAGCTGCCCGCCGGCAGCGGGCGCCGCGGCGGCCGCGGGTTCGGGTCCGGTGCTGCGCAAACTGGAATGTCGTGGTTCATCATGCAGACTCGTTCGCAGGTGGACGATGGGGCAGGCCCAGGCGTCGACGGGCGTTGTTCAGGTGCAGCCACATGGCGGCCCGCGCTTCTTCCGGGCTGCCGGCGGCGATGGCATCGAAGATGGCCTCGTGCTCGAAGTGCGCGATCTGCGGCCAGCCTTCCTGGCGGGCGCTATTGCCGCGGGCGATGGCGACCGCATCCGACATGCGGCTGGCGTAGAACTCCAGGAACTCGCGGAAGAAGCGGTTGCCGGAGGCCAGCGCGATGCGCTCGTGAAAGGCGAGGTCGTGCTCGGTGCCGGACTCGTTGCGGCTGATCGCCCCGGCGAGCAGGTCCAGGCACCTGCGCATGGCGACCAGATCGTCCTCGCTGCGGTGCTGGGCCGCCAGCGCTGCGGCACCGCTTTCGACCTCGGCGCGCAGCTCGAAGATCTGCCGCAGCTCGTCCGCGTCGACCCCGCCGCGGGGGATGGAGAACACGGTCTTGCGGACCGGGTTGGCGACCACGAAGGTGCCGAGGCCGTGGCGGGTTTCCACCAGCTCGGCGGAGCGCAGCTGGGCGATCGCCTCGCGCACGGCGCTGCGACTGATGCCGAACTGCCGGGCCAGCTCGCCTTCGGTGGCGAGCTTTTCGCCCGGCGCGAACTTGCCGGCCAGGATCGCTTCTTCCAGGATCCTGGCCACCTCGTTCGGCAGCGGACCTCGACTGCGCTTGAGCGCCTTGATCTCCATGACCGACGGTCCTCTTACACGAGCACTCCCGGCAGCCAGGTCGTCACGGCGGGGATGAAGGCCACTGCCAGGATCACGGCCAGCAGTACCAGCAGGAACGGCCACAGATGGCGGGAGACGGTCTCGATGCGCAGGCCGCTGATGCTGGCGCCCACGAACAGAGAATAACCCACCGGCGGCGTCGCCATGCCGACCGCGAAGTTGATCACCACCATCGCACCGAGCTGGATCGGATCCAGGCCGATCTGGGCGCCGATGCTGGTCAGCACGCCGGACAGGATCACCATCGCCGAGATGTTGTCCATGACCGCGCCCAGGATCAGCAGCAGCAGATTCAGCAGCAACAGGATCACCACCGGGTTGTCGGAGATCGACAGCAGCGATTCGCTGAGCTGGGTCGGGATCCCTTCGCTCGCCATCAGCCAGGCATAGCTGTAGGCCATGGCGATGATGAACATGATGACCGCCGTGGTGCGCATGGAGCGCATGATCAGTTCCGGCAGCTCGCGCAGCTTGAGGTCGCGGTAGACGAACAGGCCCACCAGCAGGCCGTACAGCACGCCGACCATGGAGGCCTCGGTGGGCGTGAACACGCCGCCGTAGATGCCGCCCAGGATCACGACCGGAGCGAGCAGGGCCCAGAAGCCCTCGCGTACCGCGCCGACCAGTTCGCGGGCGCTGGCGCGACGGTCGGTCGGCAGCTTGTTGCGCTTGGCATAGATGTAGCTCACCAGCACGAAGCCGGCGGCGGCCAGCAGGCCGGGAATGATGCCGGCCACGAACAGCCTGGAGACCGACTCCTCGGCCAGCACCGCCCACACCACCATCGGGATCGACGGCGGGATCATCTGGCCGATGGGGCCGACTGCGGTTGCCAGCGCCGCGCCGTAGCCGCGGCTGTAACCGCGCTTTTCCATCTCGTCGATCATCACCGAGCCGACCGCCGCGGTGGTGGCCGGTGCCGAGCCGGAAATGGCGCCGAAGAAGGTGCCGGCTGCCACCGTGGCCATGCTCAGGCCGCCGCTGAGGTGGCCCAGCAGGGCTGCGGCAAAGCGCACCAGCCGCCGCGACAGGCCGCCGGCGCTCATCAGGTCGCCGGCGAGAATGAAGCCGGGAATGGCCAGCAGGCTGGAGACGTTGGTGCCGGCCAGCACGCGCTGGGCGAAGATCACCGGATTGACGTCGGCGATGAACAGGCCGGCGATGGCCAGCATGCCCAGGGTAAAGGCGATGGGCACGCCCAGGGCCAGCAGCACCACCAGCCCGAGCATCAGGAAGAGACCAAGCTCACTCATGGTCGTTACCGTTGGTTGAGGAAGAAAAGCGCTGCAGGCGGGCGAGCGCATGCACGGTGATCAGCGCGCCGCTGACCGGCACCGCGCTGTTCATCAGCCAGGACGGGTATTGCACGGCCGGCGATACCTGGCCGAGCGTGAATTCGATGAAGGTGTAGCCGGTCCACACCATGACCAGCCCGAATGCGGCGATCGCCAGCAGGATCAGCTGGGCCAGCGCCCAGCGGGGCTTGGCCGGCAGTATGTCGTCAATCAGGGTGATGCGGACGTGGCTGTCTTCGCGCACTCCCAGGCTTGCGGTCAGCAGCACCACCCAGGTGAACGCCAGGATCGCGACTTCCTCCGACCATGACAGCGACGATTGCACCACATAGCGGAAGAACACGCCGAGCAGCAGGCTGCCGATCATGACGACTGCTGCCAGCAGAATGAGCCAGATGCTCAGCCGGGCGAGCAGCCGGCTGCCTTGCCTGAGAACTTGCATGGGTTCGTCTCGTTTGGGTACGGGGCGGCCGGCGGCCGCCCCGAGGTCGGAATGGCTCTCTTAGTTGCTGTTGAGCGCCTTGTCGAGCAGCTCGCCGCCGATGGTGCTGCGGTACTTGGCGTACACCGGCATCACCTTGTTGCGGAAGGCTTCCAGGTTGTCGACCTGGTTTACCTGCATGCCGGCCGCCTTGATCTGCTCGAGGATCTGGGCCTCGTTGGCGGCGACGGTCTCGCGCTGGCGCTTGATCGCCTCGGCCGCGGCCTTGCGTACCGCCGCCTGGTCGTCGGCGTTCAGGCGCTTGAAGGTCCGCTCCGACATCAGCACCGCCAGGGCGTTGTAGGAGTGGTTGGTCAGCGACAGGTACTTGGTGACTTCCGGATACTTGTTGGCGTAGATCACCGCCAGCGGGATTTCCAGGCCATCCACCGTGCCCTGCTGCACAGCGGTGAAGACGTCGCTCCAGGCCATGGGCACCGGGTTGGCGCCGATGGTGCGGAAGGCCTCCAGGAACAGCTCGCTGGGCTGCACGCGCAGGCGCAGGCGGGCCATGTCGTCAGGGGTGTTGATCGGCCGCACGTTGTTGATGGCGTGGCGGAAGCCCGCTTCGGCGAAACCGAGGCCGACGATCTTCTTCTCCGCCAGCTGCGCGAACAGCGCCTGGCCGACCTCGCCGTCCAGCACCCGGTGGGCATGGGCGTTGTCGGAGTACAGGAAGGGCAGGTCGTTGATCTGGAAGGCCGGCACGATGGTGCTAACCAGGGTGCCGGTGATGACGCCGGCGTCCAGGGTGCCGAACTGCATGGCCTGCAGCATCTCGGTGTCGTTACCGAGCTGGTGGTTGGGGAAGAACTTCACGTCGAAGCGGCCCGGCGCCGCCTTCTCCAGTTCCTCGGCGAAGTAGCGGGCGGTGATCGCGTACGGGTCGACCTCGCTGTCGGCGGTGGTCCAGCCGATGCGCAGCGTGGTCTTGGCGGAAGCCTGGACAGCCATGGTCAGGCTGGCGGCGCCGATCAGCGCGACGGTTGCCGCGCGCAGAGTCGTCTTGAGCGTTTTCTTCAGCATTGCCTTTTCACACCATTTGAATGGGACAAGGGAAGTTACTGGCTATCCGTGCCGGGCAACGGCAGTTGCGCTGCGAGGATCTCCAATGGATGCCGGAGACGGGCGCCATCAAGGCGCTCCGCCTGGCAGCGACAGGAGAAACCGGTGGCCAGCAGTCGCTCACCGTGTTCCTGAACCGGCTGCTGCCAGCTCATGGCGTAGAGCTGGCGGCTCTCCTG
>Ga0079224_100011890_pt1 | contig 12019 bp, 12 predicted proteins | sample Stecom2015_FD_80414 | JGI IMG/M metagenome (GOLD analysis project Ga0079224, IMG submission 80414) | Agricultural soil microbial communities from Utah to study Nitrogen management - Steer compost 2015 | ecosystem: Environmental > Terrestrial > Soil > Agricultural land | place: USA: Utah... | reverse complement strand
GTCTCTCAGGGGCGGGTGGCCGGGCTGACGGTGCGGGCCGGGTCCCGCTCGATCTTGTCGCCGAGGATCTCGTCGATCCGGGACATCACCTCGGGGGAGAGGATCACGCCGGAGGCGCGCACGTTGTCGTGCACCTGCTCGGGGCGGCTGGCGCCGATGATCGCCGAGGAGACCGCGGGGTTCTGCAGCACCCAGGCCACGGCGAGGGCCGCCATGCTCAGCCCGACCTCCTCGGCGATCGGCTTGAGCCGCTGCACCCGGCGGAGCAGCTCCCGGTCGGAGACGAGGCGCTCGATGTCGCGCGCGCCGCCGTGCGGGTCGGTGGCCCGGGAACCGGGCGGCGGCGCCTCGTCCGGCAGGTACTTGCCGGTGAGCACCCCCTGCTCGATCGGGGACCAGACGACCTGGCCGACCCCCTCCCGCCGGCTGACCGGGACCACGGCCGACTCGATGACCCGCCAGACCATGTTGTACCTCGGCTGGTTGGAGACGAGCCGGTCGAACCCCATGTCGTCGGCGATCCGCACGGCGCGCTCGATCTCGTCCGCGCGCCACTCCGAGACGCCCACGTAGAGCACCTTGCCCTGGCGGACCAGGTCGTCGAAGGCGCGCAGCGTCTCCTCCAGCGGGGTGGAGTAGTCGAACCGGTGCGCCTGGTAGAGGTCCAGGTAGTCGGTGCCCAGCCGGCGCAGCGAGTCCTCGCAGCCGCGGATGATGTGCTTGCGGGAGAGCCCGCGGTCGTTCCGGCTCTCGCCCATCGGCCAGTAGACCTTGGAGAAGATCTCCAGGCCGTCCCGGCGCTCGCCCCTCAGCGCGCGGCCCAGCACCTCCTCCGCACGGCCGCCGGCGTAGACGTCGGCGGTGTCGAAGGTGGTGATGCCGGCCTCCAGGGCGGCCCGCACGCACGCGATGGCGGACTCCTCCGCCACCTGGGAGCCGTGGGTGATCCAGTTCCCGTATGAGATCTCGCTGACGATGAGGCCGCTGCGGCCCAGGTGGCGGTGTTCCATGCGGGCACCCTAACCACGGCGGGCCCCGATCCGGGAGAGGATCGGGGCCCGGTCGCGCCGGTGTGCCGGAAAGAGCGTGCGGGAAAAGGGGGAGCGGGACGGTGCGGCGCCCCGGGGCTCAGCGCTTGGCCGATTCGATCGGCTGGCCCGGCTTGACCCGCGGCTTGGGCAGCCGCAGGCGGCGGATCTGCAGCTGGCGGGTGGCGGCGTACATGCCGATGCCGCGCACGTTGCCGTCGTCCGGGAAGTGCTCGGCGACGTACTTCTTGACCTGCCGGGAGACGAAGACGCCCTCCACCACGATGGTCACCATCATCAGCGGCCAGGCGATGTAGGTGACCGGTGCCTGCATCTCACGGGGAAGGGCGATCAGCAGCACGATGATCAGCAGCGAGAAGTAGAGGAAGAACTCGCTGGCGCTGCGCCGGGAGTCGACGAGGTCCCGGGCGTAGGCGCGCGCGGGCCCGTAGTCCTGCGGGCGGAAGTAGCGCTCTTCGCCCTTGGGGGCCCCGGACTTGGCCGCGCTGCGCTGCTGCTCGCGCGCGCGGCGCTCGCGGAACTGCTGGTAGGCCTCCTTGCGGGTGCGCGGAGCGTTCAGCGGGCGGCGCAGATCGGCCTGGCTTTCGCGGCGCTTGGGGGTGGGAACACCCTTTTTGGGGGTGTATCCCTTGTCCTTGGGGGCTTCAGTAGTCTCATTACCGGCAGAGCCGGCAGCGGCCGGCTCTTTGGATGCGGAAGCGGAGCGACGTCGGAACACATCCTTCAGGGTAGCCGCTCCCCGCTTCATGGCGACCGCTTGCCAGAGCGCGTAGGGTTGGTAGTCAGCGCCCGCCGGGAACAGCCGATGTACGGACCGAGAAGGGGACGGCCACGCCGATGAGCGTGTTTCAGCGACTTTCCATGATCTTCAAGTCCAAGGCCAATAAGGCCCTGGACTCCGTCGAGGACCCGCGTGAGACCCTCGACTACTCCTATCAGAAGCAACTGGAACTGTTGCAGAAGGTCCGGCGCGGGGTGGCCGACGTCGCCACGTCCCGCAAGCGCGTCGAGCTGCAGATCCAGCAGCTTGAGCAGCAGTCCGACAAGCTGCACAACCAGAGCCGCGCCGCGCTGGGGCAGGGCCGCGAGGACCTCGCCCGCGAGGCGCTGACCCGGCGCTCCGGGCTGCAGTCCCAGATCGACGGGCTCAAGCAGCAGCACGAGCAGCTGCAGGGCGAGGAGCAGAAGCTCACGCTGGCCGCCCAGCGCCTGCAGGCCAAGGTGGACGCCTTCCGGACCCGCAAGGAGACGATCAAGGCCACCTACACCGCGGCCCAGGCGCAGACCCAGATCAGCGAGGCCTTCTCCGGCATCTCCGAGGAGATGGGCGACGTCGGCATGGCGGTGCAGCGGGCGGAGGACAAGACCGCCGAGATGCAGGCCCGGGCCGGCGCGGTCGACGAGCTGCTCGCCTCCGGCGCGCTGGACGACGTCACCGGCTCCTCCAAGGACGACATCCAGTCCGAGCTGGACCGGATGGCCAGCACCAGCGGGGTCGAGCTGGAGCTGGAGCAGATGAAGCAGGAGCTGGGCCAGGGGAGCGGCGGCTCCACCCCGCAGATCGAGGGCGGCTCGGCCTCCGGCGGCCAGAACAACCAGGTGCAGCCCTACCGCCAGGGGGAGGGCGCATGATCGTCCGGATCATGGGTGAGGGGCAGATCGACCTCAGCGAGGCCGACATGGAGCTGCTCAACGATGTCGACCGGACCCTGGAGCAGGCCATCGAGTCGGGCAGCGAGGAGACCTTCCGGGCCGCCCTGCGCGACCTGCTGACCAAGGTCCGCGAGCACGGCAAGGCGCTGCCGCTGGACTCCCTCGAGCCGTCGCAGTTCATCCTCCCGCATGAGGACGCCACCATGGAGGAGGTCCGGGCCATGCTCGGCGACGAGGGGCTCATCCCCGACGTCTCCTGAGCTCCGGCGGCCCTCCCGGGCGAGCGCGCATCCCCGTGACGGGGAGCGGAAGGCCGCCGCGGCGTCGCACCGCGGCGGCCTTCCGCGTGTCCCCGCCCTTCTCTAACCCGGCTCTCACCATGAGTTGCCTAGACTGGGCGGTACCGGGGCAAGCCGGGAACGGCCCGGCGCCCGCACCCCGGCCCGGCTCCGGAGCCGGGGTGCCCCCGGTCGTAGGAAGGCGCGCTGTGGCTGGCTCGAAGTTCATCCCCGATCGCGGGCTGACCGCCCGAATGGTCACCACGATGGCCCTGCTCGGCATCGTCTACGTCGCGTTCATCATCGCGCTGATCCTGGTCGGCCTGCCCTGGCCGGTGGTGCTGCTGATCGTCGTGGGCTTCGCGCTGTTCCAGTACTTCACCTCGGACAAGCTCACCCTGTACGCGATGGGCGCGCACGAGGTCACCCCCGAGCAGGCCCCGCAGCTGCACGCCGTGGTCGACCGGCTGTGCGCCATGGCCGACATGCCCAAGCCGCGGGTGGCCGTCGCCGACACCGACGTGCCCAACGCGTTCGCCACCGGCCACAGCGAGAAGAACGCGGTGGTCTGCGCCACCACCGGCATCCTGCGCCGGCTGGAGCCGGAGGAGCTGGAGGCGGTCCTGGCGCACGAGCTGTCGCACGTGGCCCACCGGGACGTGATGGTGATGACCATCGCCGGCTTCCTCGGCGTGGTGGCCGGCTTCCTCACCCAGATGGGCCTGCGCTTCGCGGCCTTCGGCGGCGGGGGCAACCGGAACAACAACGGCCCCTCCCCGGCGGTGATCGCGCTGGCCGTGGTGGTGGTCAGCGGGGTGGTGTGGGCGCTGAGCTTCCTGCTCACCCGGATGCTCTCCCGCTACCGGGAGCTCTCCGCCGACCGCGCCGCGGCCTACCTGACCGGGCGCCCCTCCGCGCTGGGCAGCGCACTCACCAAGATCACCGGCGACATGGCCCGCATCCCCAGCCGGGACCTGCGCCAGGCCGAGCCGTTCAACGCGTTCTTCTTCACTCCGGCCTTCTCCAAGAGCGGGTTCAACATGGGGCAGCTGATCGCCACCCACCCGCCGGTGGAGAAGCGCCTGGAGCAGCTGGCGGCGATCTCCCGGCAGCTGGGCACCGGGGCGTAGGCTCGCGGTGCACACGACATCCCGCCGCTCGGGCGGGCGCAGGAGTGAGGAGCCGTCGCAGTGAGTTTCTTCCGGGCCCTGCTGGGCCGCTCGAAGCCGGTCCGCCCCGACCTGGACGCGCTGTTCGGGCTCCCATCAGCGGCGGTCACCCTGGAGGCGGCGGCCGGGTTCCGCCCGACCGGGACCGGGTCGGTGGCGTTCCGCGCCGCCGAGGGCAAGGCCTTCGCCGACCTGGAGCGGGAGGTCACCGAGCTGCTCAACGCCGACGACGGCCCCGCGGTGGAGCCGGCGGAGGACGAGTACGGCTACACCTGGCTGGTGCTGCGGACCCCGGCCGAGGGCGGGCTGGCCGACCTGGTGACCGACATCCACGCGGTCAACTCCTCGCTGGAGGCGGCCGGGTTCGGGCCGTCCCTGCTCTGCTCGCTGGCGGCCTTCGCCGACGGGCGGGGGCGCCGCGCGGCACTGGTCTACCTGTACAAGCGGGGCACCTTCTACCCGTTCGCGCCGCTCGGCGGGCAGCGCCGGGACAACGCGCTGGAGCTGCAGCTGGCCGCCTCGATCGGCGGGGACCTGCCGATCGAGAAGGACAAGGGCCGCTGGTTCCCGGTCTACGGGGCACCGGGGCTGTGAGCGCCTCGGAACACGGTTGAATTCCGTATAGAGGAAATCAATTACCGAGAAGCGGATATTTTTGCCGCTTCCCCCTGGTCTGCGCGGACCCGGGCGGGCAGACTGGGCACGTGCGTATCGTTATCGCCCCAGACAAGTTCGCCGGCACCCTGAGCGCGATCGAGGCCGCCGAGGCCGTCGCGCTGGGCTGGCGCGACAGCCGTCCCCAGGATGAGACAGCCACCGTCCCGCTCTCCGACGGCGGACCGGGCTTCGTCGAGGTGCTGCACGCGGCCCTCGGCGGCAAGACCGTCGCCGAGCGGGTCACCGGCCCGCTCGGCGAGGCCGTCTCCGCCGAGTACCTGCTCGACGGGGAGACCGCCTACATCGAGAGCGCCCAGGCGTGCGGCCTGCACCTGGTCCCCGAGGACCGCCGCGACCCCGGCCGCACCACCAGCCGCGGCGTCGGCGAGCTCATCGCCCGAGCGGTGGCCGCCGGCGCCCGGACGGTCGTCGTCGGCCTCGGCGGCAGCTCCACCAACGACGGCGGCGCGGGCATGCTCGCCGCCCTCGGCGCCGCCTCCGGCGGCACCCTCGACCAGGGCGGCGCTCCGCTGGCGGAGCTCTCCTCGGTCGACCTGGAACCGGCCCGCCGGGCCGTGCAGGGGGTGCGCCTGGTCGCCGCCACCGACGTGGACAACCCGCTGCTCGGCGAGCACGGCGCGAGCGCCGTGTTCGGCCCGCAGAAGGGCGCCGACCCCGGGCAGGTGCGCGCCCTGGACGCCGCCCTCACCGTGTTCGCCGAGGCCACCGACCCGCTCGGCGGGCTGCGGGTGGAGCCGGGCGCCGGAGCGGCGGGCGGCCTCGGCTTCGCCCTGCTGCTGCTGGGCGGGACCGTCGAATCCGGCGTGGCCCGGGTGCTGTCCGCGGTCGACCTGGACGGCCTGGCCGCCGGCGCCGACCTGCTGATCACCGGGGAGGGGTCGTTCGACTTCCAGTCGCTGCGCGGCAAGCTCCCGCACGGTGTGGCCCAGGTCGCAGCGGCGCACGGGGTGCCCTGCGTGGTCACCGCCGGGGTGGCCTCGGTCGACCCGGACGAGGCCGCCGCCGCCGGCGTCACCGCGACCTACTCCCTGGTGGAGTCGGCCGGATCCAAGGAGGCGGCGATGGCCCGCTCCGCTGAGGAGCTGCGCCGCCTGGCCGCGGCCATCGCCTCCGGCGCGCCGGAGAGCCTGGGCGGCTGATGGCGGGGCGGCGGAAGAGGACCTAACCTGGATGGAGCACCACGGCGCGTCCCGCGGCCGCCGCGGGCGGGAATGCCTTCCCGGGCCGCGGTGTTGAGGAACGCTGAGGAGCACCAGGCCGCCTCGGCGGCCGCCCACGCCTTTTGGAGGAGCTAGCAGATGACGGTTCAGACCGACGAGGCCACGGCGCAGGGGATCATCCTGACGGAAGACGCGTCGGGCAAGGTCAAGGCCCTTCTCGACCAGGAAGGGCGCGACGACCTGCGGCTGCGCGTGGCGGTCCAGCCGGGGGGCTGCTCCGGCCTGCGCTACCAGCTGTTCTTCGACGAGCGCGAGCTCGACGGCGACGTGGTGGCCGAGTTCAACGGCGTCGAGGTCGTCACCGACCGGATGAGCGCGCCGTACCTCATCGGCGCCACCATCGACTTCGTGGACACCATCGAGAAGCAGGGGTTCACCATCGACAACCCCAACGCCACCGGCTCCTGCGCCTGCGGCGACTCCTTCAACTAGCCGGCCCCGGCACCGCAGGGCCCGCGCCGCCGAGCGCGGGCCCTTCTCCGTGTGCGCCCCTTTCCTCGGCGCGGCCCCGTGCCCGGAGCCGGACAGGGCCCTCCCTGGGGGCGCCGGAGGCTATGTAGGGTGGTTCACCGTCCAGAATCTCCCCGACTGCAAGGAGCACTTCGAGTGCGCATCGCGGTTACCGGTTCGATCGCCACCGACCACCTGATGACCTTCGAGGGGCGCTTCGCCGAACAGCTGATCGCCGACCAGTTGGAGCAGGTCTCCCTGTCGTTCCTGGTCGAGGAGCTGGATGTGCGCCGCGGCGGCGTCGCGGCCAACATCAGCTTCGGCATGGGCCGCCTCGGGCTCAGGCCGCTCCTCGTCGGATCGGCCGGCGCCGACTTCGACGAGTACCGGTCCTGGCTGGAGCGGCACGGCGTGGACACCACCTGCGTCCGCATCTCCGACCGCAGGCACACCGCGCGTTTCGTCTGCACCACCGACCGCGACCAGAACCAGATCGCCTCCTTCTACGCGGGCGCGATGGCCGAGGCCCGCGAGATCGACCTGGCCGGCCTGGCCGAGGAGAAGGGCATCGACCTGGCCCTGATCGGAGCCGACGACCCGCAGGCGATGATCCGGCACAGCGCCGCCTGCCGGGACCGGGGCCTGCCGTTCGCCGCCGACCCCTCCCAGCAGCTCGCCCGGATGGACGGCGAGGACGTCCGCCACCTCATCGACGGCGCCGCCTACCTGTTCACCAACGAGTACGAGAAGGCCCTGGCCGAGCAGAAGACCGGCTGGAACGACGAGGAGATCCTGGACCGGGTCGGCATCCGGGTGACCACCCTGGGCGCCAAGGGCGTCCGCATCGACCGCAAGGGCGAGCCGCCGATCAGCGTCGGCGCCGCCGAGGTCGCCGCCAAGGCCGACCCGACCGGCGTCGGCGACGCCTTCCGGGCCGGCTTCCTCGCCGCCGTCGCCTGGGGCCTGCCCCTGGAGCGCGCCGCGCAGGTCGGCAACGCCACCGCGGTGCACAGCCTGGAGGTCAACGGCCCGCAGGAGTACGAGCTGACCAAGGCCGGCCTGCTGGCCCGGATCTCGGCCAGCTACGGCGAGCAGAGCGCCGCCGAGGTCGAACCGCACCTGTGACCGGCCCGCCGGAGAACACTCCGCAGAGCACCGCGGCCCCCGCCCCCTCCCAGGGCGGGGGCCGCGCCGCTGCGGGGGAGGGGTGCGGTGCCGGGGCGCGTCCGGCGCGGCGGCGCCGGTCCGGGGCGGCCGGACTGGTCGGGGCACGCCCCGCGACCGCGTAAAGTAGAGGCTCGACCCGCATGCCCGGCCCGCACGCCGACCGCCTCACCGCGGACGGCCGCGCCGCGCGTGCACGACCAGGCCCCGCGCTGAGATGCGCGGCGGCTTCCAGTCAACGCCAATGCCGCCGCGGCGGGGGTCGGCCGCGCCGGCGCGGGAACGGTGCCGCCCCCGGGCGGCCGGGGCCGTCGTCCGACGCCTCCCAGAACTAGGCGAGCCTTACCTGGGATTCCCTACGCAAGCAATCCAGTACGGAGGACTTCAATGCGCTACACCGGACCTAAGGTGCGGTTGTCCCGGCGCGCGGGTACCCCGCTGACCCGTAAGGCGGTCAGCTACTTCGAGAAGCGCCCCTACCCCCCGGGCGAGCACGGCCGTCGCGTCCGCCGCTCCACCAGCGACTACGCGGTCCGCCAGGCGGAGAAGCAGAAGCTGCGCTGGTACTACGACCTGTCCGAGAAGCAGCTCGCCCGCGTCTACGAGACCGCCAAGAAGCGGTCCGGGCGTACCGGTGAGGAGATGATCGCCGAGCTCGAGCTGCGCCTGGTCAGCGTGGTGCTCCGGGCCGGCCTGGCGCCGTCCATCTACGCGGCCCGCCAGTACGTCTCGCACGGCCACATCACCGTGGACGGCAAGAAGGTCGACATCCCGTCCTACCGGGTGAAGCCGGGCCAGGTCGTCGCCGTCCGCGAGAAGTCGCGCCAGATGGTGCCGTTCATCGAGGCCGCCGAGGGCGTGCACGCCGACGACAAGATCGCCGGCTACCTCGCGGCCAGCCACAAGGACCTGCGCGTCGCGGTCGTCGACCGCCCCAAGCGCGACCAGGTTCCGGTGCCCTTCGACGAGCAGCTCGTCGTCGAGTACTACGCGCGCTAGAGCCCGAGGCTCTGCCGCGGCGGGGGCCGCGTCCCGGAAGGGGCGCGGCCCCCGCGCCGTTCCCGGGCCGTCCGCTCCGGAGCGGGCCCGGGCCGCCGCGCGGCGGCGGGCGTGACGACGAACGTCACGATGGTCACGGAACGGCCACGGCGCGGGCGGCGCCGGGGTCCGCGGGCTCAGTAGGCGCGCCGGATGTGGAACGCGCTGCCGCGCTCCAGCGGCACCTCCGCGACGAAGTCGTGCAGCTTCAGCCTGCACCACGCCGGGATGTCCGAGGAGGCGGCCGGATCGTCGGCGGTCACCGCGATCACCGAGCCGATCGGCACCTCGTGCAGCCGCGCCGCGAGCATGATGATGGGGATCGGGCACTTCCGCCCGACGGCCTCCACGGTCACCAGGGGCCGCTCGTCCGTCTCCGGTCTCCTGTGCCTGCCGGCCATACGCCTCCCGCCCGGGGCGCGGCCGGGGGCGCCGCGCCTGTCGTATCCCAATCTTTACCCCCGCCCCCGGCAAAGGGGCACCCGGTTAAGGGTGCTGTAAAACCAGCGATACTCTCGCCTTAGTCCGCGCCCTGTCCGACCGCGAAGGCCCGACGGAGCGGGGACGGGGAACGGCGGAAACGGCATCGTGGCCGCCGCTCCCGGCTGTACGGACCGCGCAGGCGGGACGGGCGCCGGGGGCGACGGAGGGGCCGCGCGCACCCGCGGGGAGGCCGCTCGGGACGACAGCGGAGACACGCTGGCCCGGCAAGCCCGTGACCGGTGGAGCGAACGGTCCGCGATAATGTTTCCCCTTGACAAGCTTTGGATATACGACCGCCCGCGCTTCGGCTGCGGGCATCACCGCTGGGAAGGCAATCCGTGAGTCCGACCCGCCATAGGAATCGGCGCGCCGCACTGCGCCGATGGGCACCACGTGGCGCCGTGCTCGCCGCGTTGGGACTGGCCGCGACCGGGTGCGCGTCGAACGAGTTCACTCGTTTGGGTGTGCCTGAGCCGATCACCGAGCAGGGGCAGCGCGTCCTCGCGCTGTGGCAGGGCTCGTGGGTGGCGGCGTTCGCGGTCGGCATCCTCGTGTGGGGGCTGATCATCTGGTCGATCATCTTCCACCGCAAGCGCTCCGAGCAGCTGCCGCCGCAGGTGCGGTACAACATGCCCATCGAGGCGCTCTACACCGTGCTCCCGATCGTGGTGATCGCGGTGCTGTTCTACTTCACCGCGCGCGACCAGACCTACCTGCTGGAGACCGACGAGAAGGCCGACACCAACGTCGAGGTCGTCGGCTTCCAGTGGAGCTGGGAGTTCAACTACCTGGACCAGTCCAAGGCCGAGGCCCTGGACGAGGCCGAGAAGGCCGCCGAGGCCGAGGGTAAGAAGAAGGAAGAGGTGGACCCCGAGGACGCCGAGCCGGAGACCCTGTTCTCCGAGGTCGGTACCCCGGACCAGATGCCGACCCTCGTGCTGCGCGAGGGCGACGTCGTCCACTTCGACCTGCACAGCCCGGACGTCATCCACTCGTTCTGGGTCCCGGCGTTCGCCTTCAAGCTGGACGTCATCCCGGGCCACGACAACGAGTTCCAGGTCAAGGTGAACGAGGGCACGGCCGGCACCTACATGGGCCGCTGCGCCGAACTCTGCGGCGCCGACCACACCCGGATGCTCTTCAAGGTCGAGGTGATGGAGCCGGAGGCCTACGACGCCTGGTTCGCCGAGCAGCAGGAGGCCGCCGAGGCCGAGGCCGCTGAGGCCGCCGAGCAGGAGGCCGCCGACCAGCAGGCCTCCGAGGAGGCCGCCGGTGCCGCCGGCTCCGAGCAGCAGGAGCAGGGCCAGGAGGAGGACGAGGACGCCCAGGGCGCGTCCTCCGATGAGGAGCAGCAGGACGGCTCCGCCTCCGGCCAGGCCGGCGGCTCCCAGGACGAGGAGGCAGGCCACTGATGGCTACGGCTACCCAGACCTCTCAGACCGCCGCCGGGCGGCCGGTGACCCGCAAGGGCTCGATCCTCGTCAACTGGTTGACGTCGACCGACCACAAGGTCATCGGGTACATGTACCTGATCACCTCGTTCGGGTTCTTCATCTTCGGCGGCATCCTGGCGCTGCTGATGCGCGCCGAGCTGTTCTACCCCGGGCAGCAGGTGATGTCGTACGAGCAGTTCAACCAGATGTTCACCATGCACGGCACGATCATGCTGCTCATGTTCGCGACGCCGCTGTTCGTGGGCTTCTCCAACATCATCATGCCGCTGCAGATCGGCGCGCCCGACGTGGCGTTCCCGCGGATCAACCTGTTCGGGTACTACCTGTACCTGTTCGGTTCGCTGATCGCCGTCGGCGGCTTCCTGACCCCGGGCGGCGCGGCCAGCTTCGGCTGGTTCGCCTACACCCCGCTCTCCGACGCGGTCCGCTCCCCGGGCCTCGGCGGCGACCTGTGGATCCTCGGCCTGGCCGTCAGCGGTCTGGGCACCATCCTCGGTGCGGTCAACTTCATCACCACCGGGCTGTGCATGCGCGCCCCCGGTATGACGATGTTCCGGATGCCGATCTTCACCTGGAACACGATGCTCACCAGCGTGCTGGTGCTGATCGCCTTCCCGGTGCTGACCGCGGCGCTGATCGCGCTGGGCGCCGACCGGATAGTCGGAACCCACGTCTACGATCCCGAGCACGGCGGCGCCATCCTCTGGCAGCACCTGTTCTGGTTCTTCGGCCACCCGGAGGTCTACATCATCGCGCTGCCGTTCTTCGGCATCGCGACCGAGATCCTTCCGGTCTTCAGCCGCAAGCCGATCTTCGGCTACAAGAGCCTGGTGGGCGCGACGATCGCCATCGCCGGCCTGTCGGTCACCGTGTGGGCGCACCACATGTTCCCGACCGGCGCCGTGCTGCTGCCGTTCTTCTCCTTCATGACGTTCCTGATCGCCGTCCCGACCGGCGTGAAGTTCTTCAACTGGATCGGCACCATGTGGCGCGGCCAGATCGTGATGGCCACCCCGATGCTGTTCACCATCGGGTTCCTGGTGACCTTCCTGTTCGGCGGCCTGACCGGCGTCCTGCTGGCGTCCCCGCCGATCGACTTCCACGTCACCGACTCCTACTTCGTGGTGGCCCACTTCCACTACGTGGTGTTCGGCACCGTGGTCTTCGCGATGTTCGCCGGGTTCTACTTCTGGTGGCCCAAGTTCACCGGCAAGATGCTCAACGAGGGCCTGGGCAAGCTGCACTTCTGGGGCCTGTTCTTCGGGTTCCACATGACGTTCCTGGTGCAGCACTGGCTGGGCGCCGCGGGCTTCCCGCGCCGCTACGCCGACTACCTGCCCACCGACGGGTTCACCGAGCTCAACCAGGTCTCCTCGATCGGCG
>Ga0079224_100011889_pt1 | contig 12019 bp, 12 predicted proteins | sample Stecom2015_FD_80414 | JGI IMG/M metagenome (GOLD analysis project Ga0079224, IMG submission 80414) | Agricultural soil microbial communities from Utah to study Nitrogen management - Steer compost 2015 | ecosystem: Environmental > Terrestrial > Soil > Agricultural land | place: USA: Utah... | reverse complement strand
GGTGGTCGCCCCCGGCGCCCCCGGCCGGACCGTCACCGGGCGGGCTCGCGCCAACTCCCTCCCGCTGCGCAGGTCCGTCCGGTGGGTGAATGATGAGTCCTGACCCGGCCCGGAGCGGGGCGGCCGTACGGGAAGGGCCCTGCCGGCGGCTGGAGACCAGCGGGCTGCGACTGCCGGGCATCTCGCTGGGCGTGTGGAAGAGCTTGGGTTCGGACGGTCCGGTGGAGCGTCAACGCGCCGTCATTCTGCGCGCGTTCGAACTCGGCATCACCTACTTCGACCTGGCGAACAACTACGGCCCGCCGCCCGGCGCGGCGGAGGAGGGCTTCGGGCGCCTCCTCCGCCGGGAGCTGCGGGGCCACCGGGACGAGTTGGTGATCGCCACCAAGGCCGGCTACCGGATGTGGCCCGGAGCTTACGGCGCCGGAGGCTCGCGCAAGCACCTGCTCGCCAGCCTGGATCAGAGCCTCCGGCGCCTCCAGCTCGACTACGTCGACATCTTCTACTCCCACTGCGCCGACGCCGAGGTGCCGTTGGCGGAGACCATGGGCGCGCTGGCGTCCGCGGTCGCCGCGGGGAAGGCCCTCTACGCGGGCATATCGTCCTACTCGGCGGCCCGGACCCGGCGGGCGGCGGAGATCCTCGCCGACCTCGGCGTACCACTGGTCGTCCACCAACCGTCGTACTCCATGCTCAACCGGTGGATCGAGGATGAGCTGCTCGACACGCTGGACGAGCTCGGGATCGGCTGCGTCGGCTTCTCGCCGTTGGCGCAGGGGATGCTCACCGGAAAGTACCTCTCGGGCATCCCCGAAGGGTCGCGCGCCAGCCAGGGTGGCTCGCTGTCCGCCCGGATGTTCAGCGATGAGGTCGTGGCGCGGATCCGGGCGCTGAACCAGATCGCGGAACGCCGGGGTCAGTCGTTGGCCCAGTTGGCGATCGCGTGGGCGTTGCGGGACCCCCGCATGTCCTCGGTCCTGATCGGTGCCTCCAGCGTAGAGCAGCTGGAGCACAACCTGGGCGCCCTCGCCGGGATGGAGTTCAGCCCGGAGGAGCTGGCGGAGATCGATCAGTACGCCGTGGAGTCCCAGGTCAACCTGTGGGTCGGTTCGAGCTCCGTGTGAGGTCGAGCGCCGCCGTCAGGCAGCGCTCGACCTCACGGCGGCGCTCGACTCCCGGATGACCAGCTCACTTTCGAGGAGCAGCCGACGCGGCGGCTCGGCCGCCCCACCCTCGGTCAGCCGCTGTTGAAGCAGGCGGGTGGCGGTGGCGGCCAGGTTCGCCACCGGCTGGCGGACCGTGGTCAGGCCCGGCGCCACGATCGCCGAGAACGGCAGGTCGTCGAAGCCGGTCACGACGATGTCGTCCGGCACCCGGAGCCCGTCGGCGCGGCAGGCCCTAAGGACGCCGTAGGCGAGCAGATCGTTGGCACACACGACCGCGCTCACCGCGGGGTCCTGCGCCCGGAGCTTCCGGAACGCCCGCTCGCCCCACTCCATGCTGAAGTCGCGCAGCAACGCCGGGGCATCCGGATGGGCGTCCCGGAAACCTTGGAGCCGCTCCCGAGCGGTGGTGTTGGTGGGCTTCGCCCCGAGGAAACCCACCCGGTGGTGGCCGCGGGCACGCAGGTGCGCCACCAAGGCGGCCATCCCGACCCGGTTGTCCGTGCCGACCCAGTCGGCCTCAAAGTCTTCGACTCGACGGTCCAGTTGAATCACCGGTATCCCGGCGGCAGGTGCGAGCGCCGGGGCGCTCTCCTGCTCGTGGGTCGGCACGATCACCAGCGCGTCGGCCCGCCGGTTGAGTAGCGACTGGATTCGCGCCTTCTCGGTGGCGGGATTCTCCTGCGCGTCGGCGAGCAACAGGTCGAAGCCGAGTGGCGCCAGGGAGCGCTCCAGCGCCTCCACCAAACCGGCGAAGTACGGGTTGGCGATCCGGGGAACCACCACTCCGACCTGCATGGTCCGGCGCCGCCGCAGGGCGGCGGCGACGCCGTGGTACTGGTAGCCGAGCTCCGCCGCCGCCGCCCGGACCGCTTCTTGCGTGAGCGGGCGGACCCCTTCACCGTCGTTGGACAGCACCCGGGACACGGTCGCCACCGACACCCCGGCCCGCCTCGCGACATCGGCCATACTCGATGTCGACTTCCGCCGGCTGGTCACCGCGGCACCGGCCCGTCATTAGCGGGGGTGGCGGACGGCGGCCGACGTGGGAAGGCGTCGAGCTCCCCGCGGGTGGGCATCGCGGTCTGGGCCCCGTAGCGGGTGGTAGCGATGGCGGCAGCCCGAACCGCCCAGCGCACCGACGCGTCCAAGTCACAACCCCGAGCCAACGCCTCGGCCAGCGCGCCGCAGAAGGTGTCACCGGCGCCGGTGGTGTCCACAACGTCCACCGGCACCGTCGGGATGTGGATCGCTTCTCCCTCCCGCACCAGGAGCGCGCCCTCGGCCCCGAGCGTGACCACAACCGCGGCCCGGTCCGCCAGCCGGGTGGCCAACCGCACCGCCTCCTCCAGGGTCGCCGGCTCAGCCGCATCCGCGAGCCGCGCGAGCTCGCTCCGGTTCGGAACCAGTACATCCACCCGCTCGAGCAGCATGGCGGGGAGCGCCGCCGCCGGGGCCGGGTTGAGAATCACCGTCCCGGTGGCGCACTCGGCCGCGGCGACCACGGTATCTATCGGGATCTCCAACTGGCACAGCACGACCGTGGCGTCGACGAGGACGCCACGCGCCGCGGTGATGTCAGCCACGGTCAGACGGTGGTTGGCGCCAGGGCTGACGGTGATGGTGTTGTCGCCGGTCTCGGTGACCGTGATCATGGCCAGTCCGGTCGGAGTATCCGGGGTGCGATACAACCGGGACACATCGACCCCCGCGTTCTTGACCGCGGCCGCCACGGTGTCCCCCAGGTCGTCGTCGCCGACCCGACCCACGAACGCGACGTTCGCGCCCAGGCGTGCGGCGGCCACCGCCTGGTTGGCGCCCTTGCCACCCGGATAGCGTTGGCAATCCCGGCCGAGCACGGTCTCTCCGGCGAGCGGAAGGCGCTCCACCGGCACGACGAAATCGACGTTTATGCTGCCGACCACGGCGACCGAGCCGGCGCGCGGCTCTCCGGCCTCGCGCTGGGGATCAACCTGTTCAGGCTTGAGCGTCGTCAATGGCTTGCCCATCTCTCCGTTCTATTCTCCCTGCCGCAACGCCTGCCGGAGCGTCACCACCTGGGTGGGGTCCCAGCCTGGCCGAGGCACGGAGGACAGGAGCAGGCGCGTGTAGTCGGCGCTGGGATGCGCGAGAATCTTAGCGGTAGGTCCATGTTCGACGATCCGTCCCTGGAACAGGACGATGACCTCATCGGTGATCTGCCGGACCAGCGCGAGGTCGTGGCTGACGAAGAGCATGGTCACGCCCGTCTCCTTGCGAATGGTAACGAGCAGGTCGATGATCTGAGCTTGAATGGAGACGTCCAACGACGAGGTAGCCTCGTCCAGGATGAGCACCCGCGGCTCGACCGCCAGTGCCCGGGCGATCGCGACGCGCTGCCGTTGGCCACCGGAGAGCATGCGGGGCAACGCCCGCTCTTCCCGCCCGCCCAGGCCGACCTGCTCGAGCAGCTCCCGCACCCGCCGCCGCTTGGCCTCGGTGGTGAGAGAGAAGTGCCGGTCCAGCACCTCGGCTATGCTGTCGCCCACCCGGATACGTGGATCAAGTGACAGGAACGGGTCCTGAAACACCATCTGGACCTGGCGGGCGAGCGCTCGTCGCCGCTGGCGCCGCCGGGCGGGCCACCCACCGCTGCCCGCCGTGGGTGGGGCGGCCCCCGAGGCTCCGGTGAGCAGGGTGATGCGGCCGGAGTCCGCGCTCTCCAGCCCGACCAGCAGCCGGGAGATGGTGGACTTGCCGGACCCGGATTCGCCGACCAGTGCGGTGGCGGAGCCGGCGGCCAGGCTGAACGAGACGCCATCAACCGCCTTCACGGCACCGAACGACTTTCGCAGATCCTCGACCCGCAACACGATATCGCTGGTCATGCCCGCTTCCCCTCCGTAGCCACGACGCAGGCGACCCGCCGGTCACCGATGGTCTGTAACGGTGGTTGCGCCGCCGTGCACCGTTCCTGTCGGGCGGTGCACCGCGGTGCGAACGCGCAGCCGGGCAAGGCATCCGCCAACGACGGTGGGCGACCCGCGATGGGCCGGGTGGGTGGGGCGTCCGGATCGAGGCGCGGGGTCGCGTTCATCAGCGCCCGACTGTACGGGTGCCACGGATCGGCGAACATCTGCTCGGTCGAGGCGGACTCCACGATCCGTCCGGCGTACATGACGTACATCCTGGTCGAGATCGCCGCGGCGAGCTCGAGATCGTGGGTGACGAACAGCATCCCGGTGCCGTGAGTCTGCTGTAGCTTCCGTAGCAGGACCAGCACCTCCGCCTGGGTGGTCACGTCGAGCATGGTGGTCGGCTCGTCGGCCAGCAGCAACCTGGGGCCGGTGGACATGGCCGCTGCGATCACCACACGTTGCAGCATCCCCCCGGAGAACTGGTGGGGGAACCGGTCCATCGCGGCTCGAGGGTCTCTGATCCCGACTGCCTCCAGCAGAGTGAGCGCGCGCTGCCGGGCCTGTCTCGCGTCTACGCCGGCGGCCCGCAGCGTCTCGGTCAGGAAGGTGCCGATCGTAGACAAGGGATTGATCGAGGCGCGGGGGTCCTGGAACACCATGGCCGCCACCTCCCGCCGTAGCCGCCGCAGGGACGACCGACTAGCGCCGATCACCTCGATCCCGTCGACCCGGATACGCCCGGTGACCCGCGCCCGCGGCGGATACATCCCGAGGACGGCGCGGGAGGTGACGGACTTACCAGACCCAGACTCCCCGACCAGCGCCACGATCTCGCCGGGCGCTACCCGCAGTGAGACCTCGGCCAGCACCGGCCGCTTGACGTCGCGACCGGGCAGGTCGATGCTGAGCCGCTCGATCTCCAGTACCGGCATCATCCACGCTCCCGCCGGGCCAGCCGGTCGGCGAAACCCTCACCCAGCAACGCGAACCCCACTACCGTCACGATCATCGCGAGAGACGGCAAGAGAGAGGGTAGGTAGGCGCCGCGCTGCATCGCCTCTTGCCCTTCGGCGACCATCCGCCCCCAGTCCGGGTCCGGCGGGGGAACCCCGAAACCGAGGAAGGAGAGGGAACCGAGCACCATCACCGCGTACCCGAGGTTGATGGTGGCCTGCGCCAGCACGACCGGGGCGATGTTGGGCAGGAGGCGCCGGGCCGCGATCCAAAGCTCGGAGAAGCCCAAGACCCGATACGCGTCCAGGTAGGGCTTAGTCTTCTCCTGGAGCGTGGCGCTGCGCACCAGTTGCGCGATGAAGGGCGTGAAGGCGATCGCCATCGCGGCCACCGGCGCGGTCAGGCCGCGGCCGAAGCTGGCCGCGAACAAGATCGCTAGCAGGATGCCGGGGATCGCGAAGATCGTGTCCAGCAAGCGTTGCAGCAGGGAGTCGAGCAGCCCGCCGTACCAAGCCGCGAGCAGGCCGAGCCCGATGCCGACCACTGTCGCGATCGTGATCGCGGCCAGTGGCCCGACCAGGCTGAGGCGGCCGCCGTGGAGCAGTCGGGCGAGCAGATCCCGCCCGTTGCCGTCGGTGCCGAGCGGATGTTGCGGGGAGGGCCCGCTCAGGGAGTTGCCGAAATCCATGTGGTTGGGGTCTTGCGAGTAGAGCAGGGGACCGAAGACGGCGAGCAGGATCACGCAGGCGACGATCCCGCCGCCGACGAGCATGGCGGTGTGCTTACCGAGGAACCTGGCACCCCCGAGTGGGCGGGCGAGCCGGGGAAGCGTGGGTGTAGCCGGGGACGCGGTCATCGTTGCCTCGCCTTCGACAGGGTCAGGCGCGGGTCCATGCGAGCATGGAGGATGTCTACGAGGATCAGGGCCACGGCGAATACCGCGACGATCAGCAAGCCGATCGCCTGAATGACGGGAAAGTCGCGGCGCGCCACCGAACGGACCAGCAACGATCCGAGTCCGGAGATGCCGAACGCGGTCTCGACCACGGTCGTGCCGCCGATCAGGGAGCCCAGCCGGGTAGCGATGATGGTCATGATCGGTGGTATCGCGTTCCGGAGGACGTGCCGGCGCAGGATCGTCGCCTCGCCCACCCCTCGCAGGCGGGCCACTTCGACGTGCGGTCGGGCCAGTTCGTCCATGACCGACATCCGGGTGACCCGCGCGATCATCCCGACGTAGGCGACGGCGAGCGCCACCGCCGGTAGCGTCATGTGATGGAGCTGGTCAAGGAGACCGTCACCCTCTCCGAAGGTGGGGAACCACCCCAGGCCGAGTGCGAACACGCCGATCAGGATCACCGCCGCGACGAACGGCGGGGTGGCGGTAGCGACGCCGGTCACCACCAGCAGGGACCGGTCGACGATGCCCGGATAGCGGGCTGAGACCAGGCCGAACACCATGCCGACAGTCACGATGATGACCATCGTGTACAGCACGAGCGCGAGCGTGGTGCTGCCATGGGACAGGATCAGCGTGCTGACCTTCTGCCCGTAGGCGATCGAGCGGCCGAAATCGCCGGTGACCATATCGGACAGCCAGTACCAGTACTGGACGATGATCGGCTTGTCCAGGTGGTACCGGGCGCGCATGGCGGCTTCGGCTTCGGGCGTCCGCCCGCCCCCTTCGAAGATGAGATCCAACGGATCGCCGGGAGCGAAGTGGATCATCCCGAAGATCACGATAGATACCAAGAACAGGGACGCCAGGAACCCGAGGCTTCGCCGTACTATGAACCACAGCATCTTCCATGCTCCACTTCATGCGCGCCCGGTACACCGATCACGCCGTACCGATGCGGCCGGCCCAAGGGCCGAGTCCCTCGATGGTCGCGGGAGCACCGGCCAGTCGGTTATTCAGGAAGAGCGTGTAGGCGGTCACGGAGATCGGAATCCACGGCAGGTCCTCCGCGATGATCTCCGCCATCTCGACCGTGAGCGCCGCCCGCGCCTGGTCGTCCGGCTCCGCCAGTGCCTGCTCCACCAGCGCGTCGTAACCCGGGTTGGAGTAGTCACCGTGGTTGTAGACGCTGTCCGTGTGCCAGATGGAGAACGTCTCCAGCGGGTCCGCGAGCGGCTGCCGGAGCGCGATCGGCCACAGGTCCACGCCGGCTTCGTCCTTCGCGGTTGGGCTGGCGGTGAGACGGCTGAAGTCCGGTCGCTCCATCTCCAGCATCACCGGCACCAGACCGATCTCCTCCACCGCGGCGAAGGTCGCGTTCGCGAGCGCGACCATCTGCGGTACCTGCGGCGTGTACGCGATCACGATCTCGGATCCCTCCACGCCGGCCTCGGCGATCAACTCCCGCGCCTGTTCCACATCCCGAACCGCGGTGTCCGGCAGCGACTGGTAGATCTCCTCTGCCCGGTCCAGGCCCAGCGCCGCCCAGGCGTACTGTCCGATTGGTACTCGCGCGACGCTGCCGAATCCGTCAAACCCGGCGGTGATGGCGCCTTGCCGGTCCAGGGCGAGCGAGATCGCGCGCCGCACTCGGATGTCCCCGAGAATCCCGCTCTGGTTGGCGATCATGCTGTATGCCTGGGTACCGGGGCCGAAATACAAGTTTCCGCTGTCGGCCGCCAGCAGCGTCCGGCTCGCCCCCTCGGGTACGTTGTAGCCGCCGTCGATCTCGCCGGCGACCAGGGCGTTGATCCGGGCGCTACCGTCGGTGGGGAAAATGAAGGTGAACCTCTCCGCGAGCGGGGGGTTGTCATCGTCCCAGTAGTCGTCGTTCCGGACCAGGGTGATGGAGTTCCCCACCTCCCAGTGCTCGAACTTGAACGGGCCCGTGCAGTTGAGCCCGAAATCCGGGCTGCCGTAGTCGGCGCCGGCCTCGTGCAGGAACGCCGCGCTCTCGACCCGGCCGGCCTCACCGGCCATCTGCTGGTTGAACAGGTAGTCCGGCTTGGAGAGTGTGACGGTCACCTCCAGAGGGCCGGTGGCCTCGATCGACTCGACGTTCTTGAACGCGTCCGCGACCACCGAGCCGACCTCCGGGTCGAGGTGACGGCTGAGGCTGGCGACGACGTCATCAGCGGTCATCTCCGTGCCGTCGTTGAACCGGACACCCTCCCGGAGCTGGTAGACGAAGGTCGTCGGATCCGGGCTGTCCACACTCACCGCCAGCGCCGGCTCCAGCTTCCGATCCGGAGTGATACGCCACAGCGATTCACAGATCGCGGCGCGTACCGTCTCGGAGGGGATGTTGCGGGCCCTGCGGGCGGGGTCAAGCTGGTCCGGCTCCGAGGACACCGTCCACGTTACCGACTCCACCGGGCCGGACGCGGGCGGCAAGGACTCGGTGATCTGAAACGCACCGTCTTCCGACGGATCCGTCGGCGAGTCCTCGTTGTCGGCACTGCAACCGGCGGCGAGCATGGCTAGCGCGACACTTCCTGCGATCAGACGTCGACGTCCTTTGGGTAAGTACATGGCCGCGTTTCTCCTCTCAGAAGTTGTTCGGTCCGCATCTGCGGCGAATCCGCGGTGGCGGTGATCACGAATGGTCTGGCTGTTCGTCCCGGCGGCGTGGCGGCATCGCCCGGATGATGTCGATGCACAGGTCAATGTCACGGGCACCGGCGGAGATCGGTGTCCGCGGTGCCCGCCCGGTGGTGACACATTCGATGAAGTGGACCCACTCGCGCCGGAACGCGTCGTCATACGCGACGCCGATCGTCGCCTCCGAACGAACCTCGGGCTCACCCTCTCGGACCCGCACCACGGTCGGAGAGAAGGGGACGAACGGGTTGCCGAACTCGAGCCGTACCTCGTCGGTCTGGCCGTAGACCGTGAGATGCTCGTCCCACCACTCGTACTTGGCGCCCACGCCCACCTCGAAGGTGCACGGTACGCCGTCGGCGTACTCGAGGACGGCCAACAGGGTGGTCTCGTCGAGCTGTTGTGCGTACCGGACCGCGGCGGGTGGGCCGAAGATCTCGCACAGGACGGCGAGGTCGTGGCATCCCAGCATGAGGAGCACCACGTAGAGCTCGGCGTAGCCCGCATGGTCAGGACCGAGCGCTTCAGCGACGCGGGCGACCACCTCGGGAGTCCACTTCTGACGGCGGGCGGCCACCGCCTCGGGTACGTCGTCGACCCGGATGGGCAGCACATCCTTGCGCCGGAGCTGTTCGAAGTTGCCAGCGTAGTCGTGCAGGTAGATGCTGCGTGGGCGGCCCTGCGCCTTGATCCGCCCGGCCGCCCACTCGAAGGCCGGGTCGTACACCTTCATGTAACCCACCATGACCAGTACGCCGGCCTTATCAGCCGCTTCCTGGATCTGCCGCGCCTCCGCGGGGGTGAAGGCGAGTGGCTTCTCGACGAAGACGTGTTTGCCCGCGGCGATCGCATCGAGTACGACCGGGGCGTGGTCGTAGGTGAAGACCGCAACCGCGTCGATGTCCGGATCAGCGAGTAGTTCCTGGTGCTGGTAGTACCTCTTCTTGACGCCGAACCGATCACCGACGGCCTCGGCGGTCCCCGGCGAGATGTCGCAGACCGCCTCCAATGAGAGCCCGTTCAGTTCCCGGAAAAACTGCATGTGCCGTGCCTGCGCGATGAGGCCGCAGCCGATCACACCGAGCCGTACCACGCCAGTCATATCGTCTCGCTCTCCATCTCATTGTCCGTTCGCGCGGCCGGCCGCCGCGTCTACCAGGAGGTCTACGAACCGGTCTTGGTCGACATCGAGGACGACCTCTACATTCGGTGCTTCGCCGGAAGAGTTGGTGTGGTCCACGACGGTGGCGCCGAAGGTATGGGTACCCGTGAGTTCAATGGCCACATGCGCCTTCACCGAGCGAATGACCAGGTCTGGTCGCAGCGCCACCGCCGCGGCGAGCGGGTCGGGCAGGGTGAAGTTCTCCAACCCCAAGGACTTCCGGCTGAACTCCCGCAGCACCCGCTGGATGTCTACACAGAACTTGCCGATCGGCCCGGCCTGGCTAAGCCGCGCTTCCTGTTCGGCGGAGAGGGTGGCGTACCGCATCGACGCGTCGAGGCCGACCTGGGTGAGTGAGATTCCCGAGCGGTAAACGATGTCGGCCGCTTCCGGGTCGATCATGATGTTGAATTCCTGGGTCCGCGTATGGCCGAAGATCTCCCGCCCGTAACCGCCCATCACCACGATCTGCGGGATCAGCTCGGCGATGTCTGGGGCCATCCGGAGGGCCATACCCAGGTTGCTCAGCGGACCGAGAGTCACGATGGTGACCTCGCCCGGGTGGGCCCGGACCGTGTCGATGATCGTGTTCACCGCGTGACCGTCGGCCGGCACCCGGCCCGCCAAAGGCAGTCCGATGTCGCCCATCCCGTCCTCGCCATGGACGTGCTGTGCTGTGCGACGGGCGGCGCGCACCATCGGCCGGTCCATCCCCGCATACACCGGTACGTCTGCACCGCACAGCTCGACGGTGTAGAGCGCGGCTTGGACGGCCTGCGGTAGTGGTACGTTGCCCGCGACTACCGTGATCGCCTCGATCGTGACGCCCGGATGCCGTAGCGCGAGCACCAGCGCGACCGCGTCATCGGAGGCGGTGTCAGTATCGATGAGAAAGCGTCGGGTCATCTCTGTGTCCTCCTGCCCGGCGGTGGATCGGTTACCGCAGCCCCAGCTGGTCAAGGAGCAATCCGGTACTGAAGATGTCCCAGATCCGGACGATCCGGCCCTGTTCAAGGTGAAAGACGTGAACACCGGGTACGGTGAACCGCCGACCGGTCGCGGGCGCTCCCCGGAATGCGGCGCCGGTATGGGTGCCGGTCATCGTCCACCGAACCATCACCGTGCCGGGCTCTTCACTGACCGCCCACTCCTCAATAGAGAAATGAAGGTCAGGAAAGGCGGAGCTCGCCCGTTGCATTCCGGCTATGACCGCTTCCCTGCCATGACTCGGATCGGCGCTCATCGGGCCGTGAAGCGCTACCTCGGGCGCGGTGATCTCCGCTAACGCCGCCGCGTCACGCCGGTTGAGGAACTCCTTCAGGTAGCGAAGGGCGCACTCCACGTCCGTCATGGGCGGCACCACCCCTGCGCCGGGTCCCGGATGTCCCCGGCGGCGGCGGCGAAGGTCAGGCCGTACCGCGGCCGAGCGGGCGGTGAGGTCGGTCCCCAAGCGATGCGCACGACAGCTCCTCTCATCCCTTCGCAGGCTCCCGCGATGTAATCGATTGCATGTAATCGATTACATCGCGGGAGCCTGCGACGCCTCTCAGCCGTGGGCCTGGGTAACGGGGTATTGGGCTGGGAGGTACGGAGACTGTATGAAGCGGTCGTGCCTTCGGGGAGTCACCCAAATGGGTAAAGGATTCTGGCCATTGCGTGTAAACCGGACATCCAGACACATATCAGAAGAGAAACCAAGACGGTAAACGCTGATCAAAGGTAGATGTCGGAAAGCTATCCGCTCGCACCTTTTCCCCGCTAGATCCGATCATGAGCACGATCGCGCGTAGGTGCTGGTGTGTCGGCGGCGGCTGAATACTGACCCGGTGCGCAGCGTGGTGCTGATCTGTGCCGGGCGGGTGGGGTCATTGCGTTTGGTGGTGTTGAATGCCCACCGGCCTAGGGCCTTGCGGATCAGTTTGTCGTCTGGTTTGCCGTGTCCGCCGTTGATCATCGCGGTGGTGAAGGCGGTGAGTGCCTCGGCGTGGGTGCGCCGGGTGGTGGCGGCCACGTGTGGCCATTTCAGGTCCGCGTACTGGCAGCACAGCGTGTAGAAGGACCGGTCCTGGCGGGCGCGGGCCTGGGAGACCGGCAGCCCGCAGAAGGTGTCGAACGCTTCTCCTTTACGCGCCGCGGTGACCAGTTCTGAGCGGCAACTGTCGGGGCCTACTGGGCAGGCCCTACTGAGCGAGGCCGGCCGAGGAGGTCAGGAGGATCGGGAACCTCACTGACCACCTGGCCAGACAGAACCGGAGCCGATGAGTGAGCTACCTCGCTCAACCGG
>Ga0079224_100011888_pt1 | contig 12020 bp, 9 predicted proteins | sample Stecom2015_FD_80414 | JGI IMG/M metagenome (GOLD analysis project Ga0079224, IMG submission 80414) | Agricultural soil microbial communities from Utah to study Nitrogen management - Steer compost 2015 | ecosystem: Environmental > Terrestrial > Soil > Agricultural land | place: USA: Utah... | reverse complement strand
TCAACAGGCCGGAGCTCCTAAACTCTCCAATACCCCACTCCCGTAGCTGGTCAGTGGTGCGTGGAACGACCTGGTCGCTCAGCAGAACCTGACAGGCACCCAGAAAAAGGAGCAACGGCAGCAGCCCTGTTAGGAGCCGAAACTGCGAGACACCGGCCGCCCAGGTAGCCACCAGCTCCCGCTGGCGCAAAAGCTCGCCGATTGTGAGCAGGCCGGCGATCAAGGTCGCGATGGGGAAAAGCTGCGCCATCAACGAAGGCAAGCGCAGCAGGGCATAGCGACTCACCGTCTGGAAGGTCCAGTCGTCGCTGCCGAGGGCCTCGGTCAGCTCAAATGCCACCACCGCCACGGAAACGCCGATCAAGACCAGCAGGAACCGCAGGAAGAAGAGGCGAGCGAAATAGCGGTGGAGCGTTGTCACGCGGCCGGCCCCTCCAGGGACGGTCTGCGCCCTTTCTGGCGCCGCAACCAGCCACTCCCCGGGACGCGGAAAGCGGCGCGGGCAAAGAGTGAGAACGACAGGAGCGCGAAGCCGATCATCGGCAGCCAGATGCCCACGAACGGCGTGATATGACCGCGGCGAACTTCCCGGAGGCCCGACTGTAGCAATTCGTTGAACAGGAGAAGCAAGATGACTCCGATGAGAACCCCGTAGTTGCGGGCACTGCGCCGTCGTCCCATGGCGAGCGGAACCGCCAGGAAGGGCAACAGCAGGATCGAGAGGATTCGGGCGAGTCGCATGTTGAACTCGCCGATAAGGCGTTCTCGATCGATGCCGACGTCTGGGCTGTCCCGCCGGTTCCAAAGCTCCGCAAGAGTCAGCTCGCGTTCATCCATTCCTCTTGCACGGAAGGCGGTAAAGGCGCCATCGCCGATCGCGGTGCGTAACTCCTCAAAGCGTAAAATTCCCTCACTCGCCTCTGGTGCTTGTTGGTCCACGACCGGATCGAGTTGGGTCACGAGCTGCACCCCATCGAAGAGGCGAACGACAGGAGGCTTGTCCGAACCCATCTCAACCAACACCCCATCACGCGAGGTGATGGCAACAGCCTGCCCCTCTTCGGTCTCGCGATAGACAAAGACGCGCTCATAACGCTCCTTGTCGCGCGAGGCGCCTTCGACCATGAAGGTAAAGCCATCGGCGCTGACGAAGACCCCCGGCTGTAACAGAGCCTGGAGGGACACGTTGGTAACCGCGTAGACGACCGCGCGGTAGGCGTAACGACTATGTGGCTGGAGGGAGTTGAAAATTACGAAGGCCACCATGGTCAGCATCAGGCTTACGACCATGACCGGACGGAGAAGCTGGTGCAGCCCCGCTCCCGTCCCCAACATGACGTCGAGTGCACTGTCTCGCGAGAGCTTGCGGAAGGCGAAATAGACCGCAAGAAAGAGCGCCATGGGCAAGGCGAGGCCAAGATAGTGGGGCACCAGATAAGCCAGCAACTCGGCAACCACACGAACCGGGCCCTTGGCTCCCAGCACAAAGTCCAGGATCCGTAGCATACGCTCGACGAGCAGCACCAGCAGGGCGATGAGCAGGTTCAGGCCCAGCGGCGGCAGCAGCAGTTTGATTACATAGCGGTTGAAGATGGGCATGCGGTCCGATGTCCCGCCGGTCGGCCCCGGCGCTCTGTCGGCGCCAGTCCTAGCGCAGGCTGTCCGGCAAGACCAGAGGCCGACTGTCTCGCTTCAGGAATCGCTCTTCGGCGTGCTCATAGCGTCGCAACTCCAGGTCTACCTTGTTCTGGTCGCGAAACCTGAGCAGATGATAGTGCGCTGCGGGTAGATGCTGCCATGCCAGCGCTGTTGCCGAGGCAACTCCGAGCACGGGTATCTTTCCTCGCGGTCCCGGCAGCGATGCCTCGATGAAACGGTGATTATGCCCGTGCAGGACCAGGGAAGCGCCGTACTTCTTCAAAAGCTTCTGTAGGTCGGCTGCATCCATCAGCTGTTTGCGCCGGTGATTGCCGCGATGTGCCGGGCTGTGGTGTATGAGGATCACGACGGTCGCTCCTTCCTCCGCCAGATCCCGGAGCAGTGACTCTAGCCGATTGAGTTGCTCCTCGCCGAGGCGGCCGCTTGCGAAGGTTGGTGGTGTGGGTACTGCAGAGGAGAGACCGACAAGTACCAAAGGCCCGCGCCGCTGCACGTAGGGAAAGGCATCTGCGAAGTCCCGTGGCGGCCGCGCGGCCTCGTCATCCAGCAGGTAGGCCTGCCAGGTGCCCCAGCTCTCTTCCCACTCAAGCTGAACCAGGTAATCATGATTCCCAGGCACCAGCGACAGCTTCTCCGGTGGCGCGATCTGTGGCAGGAGTTCGGCGGCGGCTTTGAACTCGGCCGGAAGGGACAGATTTACGATGTCGCCCGTTAGTGCGATGTGGTCAGGATCCTGCTCTTCCAGGTCCTGCAACAGAGCTTCCAGTATTTCCGGCTTATGGATGTCCTTGCGCTTGCTGTGCCAGGAAAGCCAACTCAAGAACCGCTTCCCAAGAAGCTCGCCCGGACGCGCCGGGGGAAGGGGAGGCAAATGCAAATCAGATATATGCGCCAGGACGTAGCTCACAAATAACGCCTTTTCTAAACGTCTATACTTGCGCGAGAACCCGGCGGATCAAGGTGCAATGGCGCGCCCGCCTGACGGGAAAACAGCTCACGCTCGTGTTCGAACTGTTCCCCAAGAAAAAACGGCACCTTCTGCAGCAATAGGTCTACAAACCTCTAAGGAATGCTGCGCCTTTCCGCAGCGTCTCCGCCGCCGCGCAATTTTCTTCAAGTTATCTAATGCCTTATTTTCGTTCAGCAAGAATACGTTGAGCCAGATCCAGATCTTCCGGCTTGTCTACGTCGACCGCCGCCCAGGCCTGGGGCAGCGCGATCACGTCCGCGCGTGCGCCTGTCAAGCAAGAGACGCGTTCCAGAGCTGCCGCCAGGCTGAGACGCCGCAGGAGATAAAGGATCAGTGTGGTGAGGCCGATCCGCCGCGCGATCCGCCAAGGGTGCTTGCGATCCTGCTCCACTTCTTGCCAAAAGGTAATCGCGTGGAGCGCTGCCGGACTCGCCAGGACAAAGAGGTTGGCGCCGCTGTAGGATTCTTCCTTGAAGCGCAGATAGGTGCGCCGTGCCTCGGGGAAAGCGGCGCGGATAGCCGTTGCAGGAACCAGTGCAGCCTGGATGTCGCTCTGCGTCCGGCTCGCCCTTTGGCAGAAGTGCTCCAGCAACTCGGGGGTCAGCAAGGCATGATCCGCGGTGGTTACCAGGGCGGGGCAGGGCATTCCCATTGCTTTCCACGCGGCAGCGGTACTGGCGGCCGGACCAGCTTCTGTGGGAAGAATCCGAATGCGCCCGCTTTCTACGGCTTCGTGAAGCGAGAGGATGTCATCCAGCAACCTAGGAGTGGGGGCCGCCACAGCAATCTGGCCGATGCTGGGCGCAGCGAGCAGCGCTAGCAGCACGCGTTCCACCATCGGCATCCCCGCCACCGGCACCAAGGCTTTCCACTCATGGCCCTGGCTCCTCGCCAGAGGATCGCCTTCTGGACGCTGGCCGGCCAGAACGATCACCTGAAAGAGCCCTTGTGGCTTGGCCTCTGTGGTCATGCCAGTGCCTTCTGGTAGACCCGATAGGTCTTGTAGGGTTCGGACCCCAGTTGCTCGATCAGGCGACGCGTCGGGCGATTGTCCTCCAGAACCCAGGAGAGCTCGGCGCCGGTCACGATTCCACGCTCCCGGTGATAGCGATAGAGGCGCTCGATCACGCCGAGCGCCAGCCCAGCACCCAGCACGCCCTTCTGATAGCGTTTGCGCACGCCCATCAGCGGCATTCTTCCGGTACGCGTGCCAGCAACCTTGAGGCGCCACAAGAACTTGAAGATACCAAAGGGAAAGAGCCGTCCGTTGAGATCGGCCGCTGCCTCGTTGATGTTCGGCAAGGTGATGGCAAAGGCCGCGGGTTCGCCCGCAACTTCGCCGATGCAAGCCCACTTCTCCTTGATCAGCGGCCGCAGGCTTTTTGCCAGGTGGCGGACCTCGGCTTCCGTTAGAGGCACAAAACCCCAATTGTCCCGCCAGGCATCGTTGAAGATGTCGACGATCAGCCGCAGTTCCTCATCATACCGGGAGAAGTCCAGAGGTCTGAAGCTCACTTTATGCTCGCCGATACCTGAGTTGATAAGGCGCAGCAGAGAGCCGGGAAAGGGCACGCGAGGATCGACCCAATAGGCGATGAGATCGCGTGCTTTTCGATAGCCCTGCTCTTCCACCCTGGGCCCGAACCACGGGCGCGCATGGCCCATCATCATGCAGGGGGGATGATCGAAGCCGTCGATCAGCAGGCCGCTCTCGTCGTTGATCGAGAGGCTGAAAGGCCCAATCGCTCGGCGCATGCCTTGTTCGCGCAGCCATTTCTCAGCGACGGCGAAGAGTGCGGCAAAAACGTCCGGGTCGTCTACGGCCTCCAGAAAGCCGAAGTTGCCCGCGTCATCCTGGTGAATTTCCAGGCGCAGATGATCGACCTGCGCGCTGATGCGCCCAACCAGCTGGTGGCCACGGCGTGCCACCCAAAAGCGCGCTTTACCGTGCTCGAACCAGGGGTTCTTCTCGGGGTCGAGGTGTTCTCGCCGCTCGAGCAGAAGCGGTGGGACCCACTGGGGGTCGTCAGCATAAATAGACCAAGGGACCCGAAGGAAGGCCTTCAGGTCCCTCTTGTTCTCGACCGCTGCGACCGTCAGTTTATCCGAGGCCATACCTGCCGCGGAAGGTTAACGACTACGGGCAGGACGCAGAGCGCCGGTCTGCTGGTGGTCGCCATCGGAGAGAGCCTCCACCCACGGGTAGCGGGCGGCCTTCTCGGCGGTGTAGCCGAGGTTGAACACCGTCTCGCTGCGCGGCACTGACCGCGGATGCGGGTAGAAGGTGTTCATCATGCGATCCCAAAAGAAATTGGTGATGCCGAAGTTGCCCTTCTCGCTGTGGAAATGATGCGCAAGATGAAGCTTCTTCACTTGCCGCAGCCATTCCCAGCGTGGCTGGAAAGGCAGATGCTGAATGCAGTGGCAGAACTCGTAGAAGCAGGTGGTCAGGATGCCCGACGCCGTGGCGGCAGCAGCACCGGCCGGCCCGGCAATGGCCCAGCCAAGTGGGATGGTGACAATGGCGATCGTCGGCAGGGTGGTGTAGAGCGCGCCAAAGAGCACCGAAAGATCGTGAGGGTCCTGATGATGATCATAGTGGATGCGCTTCCAGACTGCGGCAGTCCAGGGAATGCGGTACAGCCACTGCCCATGGAGGACCCAACGATGCAGCGCATACCAAACCGCCGGATAGAGCAGCACGACGACCGCAGCAGCCAACGCCGGCCGAGCCCATCCCTCTGCCAGCGTCACGGCCAAGGTGATGCCCACGGCCGCCAGCAGCAGATAGACAAGGATGCCGTAGTACGTGAAATAGGCGACAACCAAATCACGCAACGTCATCTTGTCCAAAAAGTACTTGCGTCCGGCCCAGGGACCGATTGCTGGCCTCACGGATCTACCTCATCTTACTCAGGCTGAAAACGCGGTGCGGATATTCGCAGCCGCACAATGCAACCTAGTGAGGCCCTATCCGGGCGGCAAGCGAGCCAAATCCGCGGAAAGCCGCAAAAGCGTTGCAAGCGCTTGCTCGCGGCCCATCTGCTCCATAGCTTCCGCGGGTTTGCGACGCAGCAGACTGTAACAAGGATTGACGAAGCATGAGCAGCTAACCGTGGCGGGTGAGGTTTTTGGCAAGGAAGTGCAGCGGATGGCGCGACGATTCGCGCCGCTCCGCCTGCTGTTGCAGGGCGTGGAAGCCGTCGCTCTGCTGCTTTTTCTGGGCGTGGCTGCGCTCCTGCCGGAGCAGGCGGCGTCTCGGGCGGGGGCGGCAATCGTCGGTCGTGTCGGCCCACGGTTGTCGAAGAGCCGGCATGTGCGGGATAACCTTCGCATTGCCCTGCCGGAGGTGGATAGGCAGAGGCTGGCGCAGCTGGAGCAGGGATGCTGGGAAACTCTCGGCGCGGTTCTGGCGGAAATGCCCCATCTGAAGCGGATCAGTGATCTTTCGCGCAAGCCCCCAGCAGTGGAGCTGAGGCTGGCGCCGGGCGCAGAAGAGCTGATCGATCGCCTGCAGCAGGGGGAAGCCTTCGTCTTTGCCACCGCGCATCTTGCGAATTGGGAGCTGCTGCCGCGCCTGCTGGCTGAACTTGGGGGGCGGGTTGCGGTGATCTACACAGCCCAAGGGAACCCCTTCACCGACACTTTGCTGCAGTGGCTAAGGAGCAGGGAGGGGATTTCCTACATCGGCAAGCGCGGCGGCGTGCGCGAGTTGATCCACGCGGCGCGGGAGGGCCAGAGCCTGGGGATGCTGGTGGACCTGCGAAGCGACGAGGGAGAACCGATCCCCTTCTTCGGCGTGCCCGCCATGACCTCAACCGTTCCGGCCCGTCTCGCGCAGATGGGGAAGATCCCGTTGGTGCCTGTGCGAACGGAGCGCCTTGGGCCCGCGCGCTTTCGCGTAACTGTCGAAGCACCAATCGTGCCCCGGGACCCGACTGCGCCCGCTCAGGAAAGGGCGCGAGACATGACGGAACAGCTTAACGAGCGCTTTGCCGAGTGGATTCGGCAGCGTCCGAGCGACTGGCTCTGCACCAAGCGCCGCTTTCCCAAAAACAAGAAGAAGCGGCGGGAAGAGGGCGCGTCAGCGCCGCCAAACGAATAGCCATACTTGACCCCGGGAAGGCCGGAGAGTACATGGTGCGCCAGCAAGCGCCTCGGCGCGTCATCAGTGGTGGCTGTAGCTCAGTTGGTTAGAGCGCCAGGTTGTGGTCCTGGAGGCCGTGGGTTCGAATCCCATCAGCCACCCCAAGCTCCATCTTGCATATCTTTCGCAAATCAAAGGCTTATGGGCGGCGGTTCAGGCTTCTCCGCGCCACCGAGGTTTGCGCTTTTCGAGAAAGGCGTTGACGCCTTCGCGACCTTCTTGAGAGGCCCGTAGTTCGGCAATTCGCCCGGCGGTGCGGGCCCGCAGGCGTTCGTCGCAGACCTCTCCGCCCACGTCGGCAATCAGCAGCTTTGCCTGCTCCTGGGCTTTGGGTCCCCCGGCCAGCACCGCCTCGATCATTCTTTCGCCCGCCGCTTCCAGATCTTCCGGCGCCACTACCTCGTGCACCAATCCATGATGCAAGGCCGTTTCCGCGGAAAAGCGCTCGCCGGTCAGGAAGTAGCGGCGGGCGGCCCTTATTCCCATCGCCGTCACCACGTAGGGCGAGATCACTGCGGGGATTAGCCCCAGCCGCACCTCACTCAAGGCAAAGCTGGCGGTGGAGGCCGCAATCGCGATGTCGCAACAGCTGACGAGACCGACGCCGCCGCCATAGGCAGGCCCCTGCACCAAAGCAATGGTCGGCTTGCAGAGGGTGTCCAGGGCGTGCATGAGCTCCGCAAGCTGTTCGGCATCCCGCAGGTTTTCCTGGGGCGTGTAGGTCGCCATCTCCCGCATCCAGTTGAGGTCGGCTCCGGCAGAGAATGACTTTCCCTCCGCGGTCAGCACCAGGGCGCGCACTGTCTCGTCCCCATGAATTCCGCGCAGTACTGCGGTCAGGTCCGTGATGAGGCGGTCGTTGAAGGCGTTGTGCAGTTGAGGCCGGTTCAGGGTGATCCGGGCTATGCCGCGGCCGTCATGGCTCTCTCGAAACAAGGGCGCGTTGCTATCATCGATCGTCATCGCATTTCCCCTATGCTAGTTGCATGCGGACCTTTACATCCGGAACAAGCCGAAGCGGGTCGGCTCTAGCGGTGCGTTCAGCGCCGCCGAGAGGCCGAGACCAAGGCACATGCGGGTATCCCGTGGATCGATGATGCCATCGTCCCAGAGCCGCGCGCTGGCGTAGTAGGGATGCCCCTGTTCCTCGTACTGCGCCCGGATCGGCGCCTTGAACGCTTCTTCCTCTTCCGCCGACCAGGTCTCGCCTCGTGCCTCGATGTTGTCGCGCCGCACGGTCGCGAGCACGCTCGCCGCCTGCTCCCCACCCATGACCGAGATCCGTGCGTTTGGCCACATCCAGAGAAACCGCGGGGAATAGGCGCGTCCACACATGCCGTAGTTTCCAGCGCCGAAGCTGCCGCCGATGACGACGGTAAACTTCGGCACCGCTGCCGTTGCCACCGCGGTGACCAGCTTGGCGCCGTCGCGGGCTATCCCACCCGCCTCGTACTTGCGTCCGACCATGAAGCCAGAGATGTTCTGCAGGAAAACGAGAGGAATGCTTCGTTGGGCGCAGAGCTCGATGAAGTGCGCTCCCTTCAGGGCTGACTCGCTGAAGAGAATTCCATTGTTGGCGACGATGCCCACCGGATAGCCCCAGATATGGGCGAAGCCACAGACCAGGCTGGTGCCGTAGAGTGCCTTGAACTCGTCGAACTCGCTGCCGTCCACCAAGCGCCCGATGACTTCGCGCACATCATAAGGCTTGCGGAGATCCACCGGCACCGCACCCAGCAGCTCTTCAGGATCTAGTGTTGGCTCGCGCGGCTCCCGTAGCTCGAGCCAGGGCCGCTTCGGGCGGTTCAGGTTGGCGACGATGCGGCGGGCGATGGCAAGCGCATGCCCATCGTCTTCCGCCATGTGATCGGTCACGCCGGAGGTGCGGCTATGCACCTCGGCGCCGCCCAGTTCCTCCGCCGTGACCACTTCGCCGGTCGCTGCCTTCACCAGCGGCGGTCCACCGAGGAAGACCGTGCCCTGATTACGCACAATGATGGATTCGTCGGACATGGCCGGGACATAGGCTCCCCCAGCCGTGCAGGAGCCCATTACCACGGCGATCTGCGGGATCCCCTTGGCGGACATATTCGCCTGGTTGAAGAAGATGCGGCCGAAGTGATCGCGGTCCGGAAAGACTTCATCCTGGTTGGGCAGGTTCGCGCCGCCTGAATCGACCAGGTAGATGCAGGGGAGGTGGTTCTGCTCGGCGATTTCCTGTGCCCGCAAATGCTTTTTCACCGTCACGGGATAGTAGGTGCCGCCCTTCACCGTGGCGTCGTTCGCGACAATTACACATTCCCGCCCGGAGACGCGCCCGATGCCAGTGATGATGCCGGCCGAGGCGATGCTATCCTCGTACATCCCCCAGGCTGCGAGCTGCGAGAACTCCAGAAAGGGCGCGCCGGGGTCAAGAAGCTGACGCACTCGTTCCCGTGGAAGCAGCTTGCCGCGATCCAGATGCCGCTTGCGCGCTCGCTCGCCGCCGCCCTGCTTGATCTCGCTGACCTTCGCGCGAAGGTCGTCCAGCAGGGCCGTCATGGCTTGACGATTGCTTTGGAAAGCCTCGCTACGCGGGTTCACCATGGAGGATAGTTGGGGCATCTGACACTCGGGTTCTTTGCCTGCGGCAGGATTATGAGACCTTACGCGGACCGGCGCGATTCCGTAAGGTCGTGGCTGCGTCTCAAACAGGAGCTATGGCGACTTGTGTTCAGCAAACTTCTGATCGCCAATCGCGGCGAGATCGCGTGCCGTATCATAGCCAGCGCCCGCCGGCTGGGCATCAAGACCGTCGCTGTCTACTCCGACGCTGATGCTGAGGCCCTGCATGTTACCCAAGCGGATGAGGCGTGGCACATCGGCCCAGCTTCGGCCGCAGAGAGCTACCTTAGGATCGAGCGGCTGATCGATGTCGCCAAGTCGTCCGGGGCCGAAGCGGTGCATCCCGGCTATGGCTTCTTGTCCGAGAACGCAGCCTTTGCCGAAGCCTGTGCCGCGGCCGACTTGGTGTTTGTCGGTCCACCGGCGGACGCAATTCGCGCCATGGGCTCCAAGAGCGAGGCCAAGGCGATCATGGCGCGCGCGAGCGTGCCGCTGGTGCCGGGCTATCACGACGCGGATCAGGATGCGGAGCGCCTGGCGGAAGAGGCCGCGGCTATCGGCTTTCCCGTACTGATCAAGGCTTCTGCCGGCGGTGGTGGCAAGGGGATGCGCGTGGTGGAGCGGCCTGAAGACTTCGGCGCGGCGTTGGAGGGAGCGCAACGCGAAGCCGCCGGCGCATTCGGGGACGAACGGGTGCTGATCGAGAAATATCTTACGCGGCCCCGGCACGTGGAAGTTCAGGTTTTCGCCGACAGGGCGGGCAATGTTGTGCACCTTTTCGAGCGAGACTGCTCCCTGCAGCGCCGCCATCAGAAAGTGGTGGAGGAAGCGCCAGCGCCGGCACTCGATCCCAAGATAAGGGACGCCATGGGCGAAGCGGCAGTAACGGCCGCGCGGGCGATCGGCTACGTGGGCGCCGGGACGGTGGAATTCATCTTCGAGGATGATGCCTTCTACTTCATGGAGATGAATACCCGCCTGCAGGTCGAGCATCCGGTAACCGAGGTGATCACCGGCTATGATCTGGTGGAGTGGCAGCTGCGGGTGGCCGCAGGCGAAAGGCTGCCGGTCGATCAGAAGGAAATTCGCGCCCGGGGGCACGCCTTTGAGGTCCGGCTTTATGCCGAGAACCCGGCGCGCGACTTCTTGCCTGCTACGGGGCGGCTCCACCACCTGCTGTTCCCGCAGGAAACGCCAGGTTTGCGAATCGATAGCGGTGTGCGCAGTGGCGACGACATCAGTCCCTACTATGACCCGATGATCGCAAAGCTGATCGTCTGGGGCGAAGACCGCGAGTCAGCACTGCGGCGGCTTAGAGCGGCGCTGCATCAGACGGAAGTCGCCGGCGTCGCAACCAATCTCCCACTTTTGCAGGCTATTGCTGCTCACCCGGCCTTCGCAGCGGCGCAGGTGGACACCGGCTTCATCCAGCGCCATGCCCACGAACTTCTCGCGCCGCCGGCGGTGGAAAGGCAGGACCTTCTGGCGCTCGCTGCCCTGGCAGAAGTGGAACGTCGGCGCGCCGAGACCGCAGCTAGCGCCAAAGCCTCCCCTGACCCCTCGTCGCCCTGGTGGGGCTGCGATGGTTGGCGCCTCAACGCCGATACCCATCGTGACCTCCATTTCCAGCTGGATGACGACACCTTTGCGGTTACCGTCCGCTACCTGCCTGGGGGGCTTGAAATCGAGGCGGAAGGAGCGCGGCTTCCTGCAAGCGTGATGGCTGTTGATGACGGGCGGCTGCTGGTGGAGCTGGCAGGGCGACGCATCAACCTACGGCCTGTGTGGCGTGGTGCGGACCTGACGCTGCTTTGGGAGGGGAAGGCGCATCGGCTACTTCTCCTTGACCCTCAGGCTCAGGTGGATCGGGGCGAAGGCGCTTCGGCGAAAGTGATTGCACCCATGCCGGGGCGGCTGGTTCAGGTGAAGGTGGTCGAGGGCCAGGAGGTGACCCGCGGCGAAACCTTACTGGTCCTGGAAGCCATGAAGATGGAGCATTCGCTGCCGGCACCCGCGGACGGACGCGTTGCTGCGATCCACTTTCGCGAGGGGGAACAGGTGGAGGAGGGGGTGGAACTGGTCTCCTTCGTGGCCGCGACGGAGAGTTCAACAGCCTGATGTCTCACGGCCGCACGGCCAAAGCATGAGCTTTTCTTGGTTGTGCCATGAGAATAACGCGCGCTTGGCTTTTGCTCAGGCGTGCGATGCTGAAGACTGCGAATTTCAGAACCTGGAGTAACGATGGAGCAGCGGCCGACAGGACTGATTACGCCGGTCCTTCTCGCGGGATGCGCGATCATCCTGGTCAGTTTTGCGGTGCGCGCCAGCTTTGGGGTGTTTCAGATTCCCATTGCGGAGGAATTTAATTGGCCGCGCTCGGAGTTCTCGCTGGCGATCGCCATCCAGAACCTCGCCTGGGGCATTGGTCAGCCGATCTTCGCCGCAATGGCCGAGAAGGTGGGCGACCGCAAGGCGATCGTTCTCGGCGCCCTGACCTATGCGCTCGGCCTGGTCCTCTCGTCTGCGGCGGTCTCGCCAATTGAACACCAGATCTACGAGGTGCTGGTCGGTTTCGGGGTTGCGGGCACCGGCTTCGGCGTCATTCTTGCTGTTGTCGGCCGCGCCAGTGCTCCGGAACAT
>Ga0079224_100011887_pt1 | contig 12021 bp, 9 predicted proteins | sample Stecom2015_FD_80414 | JGI IMG/M metagenome (GOLD analysis project Ga0079224, IMG submission 80414) | Agricultural soil microbial communities from Utah to study Nitrogen management - Steer compost 2015 | ecosystem: Environmental > Terrestrial > Soil > Agricultural land | place: USA: Utah... | reverse complement strand
GGGGGGGCGCTCCTCGGGGCACGCAGTGGAGCCTCGTCCACGTGCACCAGCGTGGAGGGCTGGCGTACCGGACCGCACTCCGCGTCGTGCCCCACCACCTGCCTGCCGTCGTGCAGCATCTGCGGGTGTTCCAGAGCGCCGGCGGCGGTGCGGAAGAGCTCGAAACTGATATCGGGGTTGTTCGCCATGACGGCGTTCCACTCTTCCAGAGTGCGCTCCCCGACACCCTTGATCATCATCTCCCACAGCTCGAGCCGCAGTTCCTCGGACTCCAGCGCGGGCAGACCCTTCCACTTCGGATCCGTCATCAGGTGGGCGAGCCCGAGCTCCTGCATCAGCGCGACGAACAGAACGGGCTGGACTTGCGCGAACTGCAGCCAGTACCCGTCCTTGGTGGGCGCGGCCAGCAGCGGATAGATCAGCGGAGAGGCGGGCACGCCCTCCTCGGAGAACGCCTCCACCGGCTCATAGGCCTCGGGCCAGCGAAGACCGACCAGCTTCTGATACCAGTCCCAGGTGTCGAGCGTGAAGAGCCCGCGGACCAGGTCCACCTCGACGGACTGACCGAGTCCCGTCTTCTCGCGATTGAGGAGAGCGGCGAGGATGCCCTGCAAGGCCGTCTGTGCGGCGCCCCAGGAAGCGTAGGGCACGGAGACGAAGGCCGGACCGGGACGCTGCTGCATCGCCCGCTTGGCATAGAAGACACCGGTCTTGGCCATGACCATGCCCTCATAGCCCTTGAGATCGGCCCACGGTCCCCGCGTGCCCCAGCCTGTGATCATCGCCGCGATGAGCGCGGGGTTCCGTTCCAGCAGGCGCGGCGGTTCCAGTCCGAACTTCGCCGTGGTCGCCGGCCGGAACGTGCTCAGCAGGATGTCGGCCGAGTCCACCAGATTCAGCAGCCGCTCCCTGCCCGCCGGATCATCGAGGTCGATCGTGACGCTCCGGCTCCCCCGGGCCAGCGCCGGCCACGCAGCAAGCCTGCGCAGCCTGCTGCCGCCGGGCGGCTCGATGCGGAGGACGTCCGCGCCGCCGTCCGCGAGGAACTGGGACACCCAGCCCCCGGCGATCGTATGGGAGAGGTCGATGACGGAGAGCCCGGCGAGGGGCTCGGCTTTGGAACGCTCCGTCACCACGCGGTAGTCGGATGTCGGTGTGGTCACGCAGTTGCCTCCCGCTCAGTTGTGATCGCGGTCACCTGAGTGGCGATATTCGCGGGACAGCAAGGCAAAGTCAAGAGAATCTGACGTTATATTCATCTTCTATTGGGCACGTTCTAGCAGCACTGCACCATTGGTGCCGATGCCCAACATAGAGGTGCAGCGAATGTTCTGACTAGTAGTTCAAATCAGGCCGGGCCACCCGCCGCCACGACGACCTCGCCGGTGACGTAGGCCGCGGCAGAGGAGAGAAGGAAGCACACGACGGAGGCGATCTCCTCGGCCGTGCCCTCCCGACCGAGCGGGATGTCGCGCGCGAGGCGTGCGCGGAGCGCGGAGTCGATGGTCTCGGCCCGCGGTGTCGCGACCACACCGGCGGCGACCGCGTTGACCCGTATGCCGAGCGGGGCCAAGGCCATGCCCGCTGTCCTGGTGAAATGGTTGAGCGCGGCCTTCGAGGTCCCGTACCCGATCATGTCGGCCCGGCCCCGGATCCCGCCCATCGACGAGACGTTGACGACGGCCCCGCCGCCGGCCTCCACCATGTCGTCGCGGGCCGCCCAGGTCGTCAGGAAGGGCCCGTCGACGTTGGTGCGCATGAAGCGCCGCCACCGGTCGAACGTCAGCTCGTCGTGCGTGAGCAGATGCGTGTACGCCGCGTTGTTGACCAGAAGGGTGATCGGGCCCAACTCCTTGCGGGTGCGATCGACGAGGTCGTGAACCTCGTCCGGATCACCCATGTCCGCGCGGCAGGTCGCGGCCTCGCCGCCGGCGTCGCGGATGCGGCGCGCGGTCTCCTCCGCCGCCGCACGGTCCCTGCGGTAATTGACCATGACCTTGGCGCCGGCCTGGCCGAGGCTCTCGCTGACCGCCCGGCCGATGCCGCGCGCACCGCCGGTGACCAGGGCCGTTCTGCCGTCGAATTCGCGCATTGGACACTCCAGAGGGCTCTTGCCGGCTGGCAGGGACGAGCGGTCACAGAGAACGCGGAGGAGCGCCGGCCAGCTCTGAAAACGGATTGAAAACGTAAATTTCAGTCTCAACTGCCCACTCGGCGCCGTCAAGACCCTCTGGCGGATTACTGACATCTCCGTCATGGCCGAAGGTCGCATTCATGAGCGACCCTCAACCTCTTCTACCAGGAAGTTCACGCAGAACACAGTCCCACAGAGAGAAGTCAAGATCTGTTCGAAATCTGACAATCCGTGCACATAGACGTGGCATCACACGGGCTGTGCGCACACCGAAAGCCGGCCGAGGGGAAGGCCCCGACACGGTGACGGACCCTCCCCTCGGCCACCCGACTCTCAAACGGGACGGAACTGTGGAACCTTCCACCCGTCCGAGATGGGGGCGAACTGGACCGTGACTGGGAGCCCGATCCGCACCTCGTCAGGGTCGACGTCGACGACGTTGCCGACGAGTCGTGCGCCCGGTGCGTCCGGCAGGTCCAGGACGGCGGCGACCAGGGTGATGTCGGGCAGCCCGGGGACGCCGCGCACGACGGAGAAACTGAACACCTCCGCCCGGCCCGACAACTCGGTCCAGGACACCTCGGTGGAGCGGCACTCGGGGCAGAAAGGCGTCGGCGGGAGCCGGAAATGGCCGCAGGCGGCGCATTTCGGCGCCACGAGACGGTCCTCCTTCGCCGCCTGCCAGAACGGCTCCGTATAGGCGTCCACGGCGATCTTGACCATTTCCGGGGGCAGCGAGGTCGCCAGTGTCCCGCTCATGACGCCCTCCCCAGGATCAGGCCGCTGACCGGCAGGTGCGCCGGGCCGCCCGTGACGAGCGCGAGTTCGGCATCGGCGACCTGATTGACGGCGGTGCCCCGCATCTGCTCGACGCCCTCCTTGATGTGGGTCATACCGATGATGTACGCCTCGGACAACTGGCCCCCGTGCGTGTTGACCGGAAGCGAGCCGCCGTACCTGATCGCTCCGCTTTCGACGAACGGGCCGCCCTCCCCCTTCTTGCAGAAACCGTAGTCCTCCAGTTGCATGAGGACCATCGGAGTGAAGTGGTCATAGAGGAGCGCGACGTCGATGTCCGCCGGAGTCACCCCCGCCCGCCTATAGAGGTGCTCGGCGATCGCGGCGTGGCCGGACGAGGCGAAGGTCTCTCTCGGCATGCCGTACCACGTGAACGCCCGGCCCCAGTCCTTGTGGCCGCCGTGTGCGGCGGCCAGGACCGGGACGGGCTTTTGCCGCAGGTCCCTGGCGCGGTCGGCGCTCGTGGTGATGACGGCGACCGCACCTTCGGTCTCAAGGCAGAAGTCGTAGAGACACAGCGGCTCCGCGATCATCCGCGCGTTCCAGTAGTCGTCCTCGGTGAGCGGCGTGCGCATGATCGCCGAAGGGCGGTTCAGCGCGTTGGCGCGCTGCGAGATGGCGATCTCGGCGAACGCCTCGCGACGGGTTCCGTAGTCGTGCATGTGCCGGCGGGTGAGCACGGACATCAGGTGCCCCGGCCCGTAGAGGCCGGACGGCTGGAGGAACGAACTCAGCGAGTCAGGCGGGACGAGTCCGAAGACCTGGCCCAGCCGGCCGCGATCCTGTTGCAGTCCCATCACCGTGACCACGTAGTTCGCTTCGCCGGCCATGATCGCCGCCCGGGCCAGGCCGATGGCTCCCGCCGAGCCGCCGCCCCCCGAGGTGATGGTGGCGGAGAAGGTCACCTCCGGGATCCCCAGCGTCTCCATGAACACCGCGGTGTCCATGGACTGTCCGTATCCTGCCCCGGCCATCGAGTAGTACGCGAAGCCGTCGATGTCGGTGACCGAGAGACCGGCGTCCTCGCATGCGGCGAGGATGGCCGAGCCGGTGAGCTCGACGATCGACCGCGGCGCGGAACCGCCCCGCCGGTAGTACGGGGTCGCCCCGACCCCGACGATGGCGACGTCCCCGGGGCTCACCGGGCCCTCGCTCCGCCGTGCCGAACACCAGTCGCCGCTTGGGCTGTGGCGCTGAGTGCCATCTTCACTTCCTGACCATTGTGCAGGATGTCGTAGTCGCTCATGACTCAGGCAGCCGTCGGCACGGGAGGGACGTCGGGGAACAGCTCGGCGAAGGCGCCCACGGTGATCCGCTCGCGCACCGCGGGGTCGACCCCGTCGAACAGGTGGTGCAGGGTCTCCTGGGTGTGTCCGTAGGTGCCCTCGAGGTGCGGGTAGTCCGAGCCCCACATGACCTTGTCGTAGCCCATCGCGGTCATCGCGGCGATGGCCGTCTCGTCGTGCTGGAAGCTGGCGTAGACCTGGGAGTAGATGATCTCCCTCGGCGAGCGCTTGAGTTTGGGCCGCACCGCGATCGCGTGCTGGCGGTAGCCCTCCTCCATGCGGTCGGCCAGGAACGGCACCCACGTGGCGCCGCCCTCTGAGACGAGGACCTTGAGGTCCGGGTGCCGGTCGAGGGCACCGGAGGCGACCATCTTCATGACGGCGCGCTGGCCGCTGAACGTGGTCTCGGTGTAGTTGAGCACGGCACCGCCCGGGCCGCGGTAGACGACGCCCTGCGACGCGCCCTTCGACAGGTCGATGGGGTCGGTGCCGATGTGAAACGCCAGCACCATGCCGGCGCGTTCGCAGGCGGTCCAGAAGGGCTCCCAGTCTTCACGGTTGTAGTCCTTCTGCAGCGGGTGCGGAGTCGTCGGCATGAAGACCGCGCGGTAGCCCATCTCGGCGCACCGCTCGAGCTCGGCGATGGCGTCGCCGATGTCCAGGGTGGAGACCTGGGCGGTGGTGACGAAGCGCGGGCTGTACTTCTCGATGGTCTCGAAGGCCCAGTCGTTGGAGACCTTGAGCGCCTCGCGCAGCACCTCGGGCGTGCGGAACGACGAGCTCCACATTCCCAGCGAGGGGAACACGACCTCGGCCCAGATCCCCTCCTGGTCCAGGTCGGGGAGCCGCTTGGTGACGTCGTCGCTCCCCGGGGCACGGGCCGAGAGCTCGAAGAACTTCTTCACCCGGCCGGTCGGCAGCTTGCGTCGGAAGGACATCCCGTCGATGTGGACGGTCTCCCACTCGCCATCAGGATCCTTCTCCGACCGGGGGACCAGCTCCGCCAGGCGGGGCGGCAGCGACTCGCGCCACAGGTCCTCCGGCTCCAGGAAGTGAGAGTCTCCCGAGTTGGCCCAGATCTTCTCCATGTCGGCCTCCTGAGGTGGATCAGCACACGGGCCACTATTTGAAAGTGACACTTTCAAATAGTGGCCCGTCGCTCCTGGACTGTCAATGGGTGTTGGCCGGACGATGCGCCGCGCGATGCCGAGCACCGTGTCCGCGTCCGGACGACCAGCCGCGGCTGCTCGTGCTTCGCTACCCGATCAGTCCGTTCGCCAGATGTCGGCGGCTACGACGTCCGCCTGCCCGTAGTCGCGCAACCCGCCCACCTTGGGGCCGGCGGCCAGCGGGAACGGGGTGCGGACGTAGAGGATGCCCGGATTGAGCTCGGCGAGCAGCTTGGCCACCTCGGCGTAGGCCACCTTGCGCTCGGCCATGGTCACCGCCTCGCGGCCCTTGAGCAGCGCCGCGTCCAGCCGGTCGTCCTTGAACCCAACCCGGTCGGTCGCCGCCTCGCTGTGCAGGTTCTCGAAGAGCAGCGGCTCGGGGCCGGCGAAGGCGAAACCACCGGGGATCATCTGGTAGGACCGGTCGGCCAGCTTGCCCAGGGCGGCGGTGCTGTCCAGGACCTCGATCTTGACCTGCACGTTGCGGTACGTGCCCAGCTGTGACTGCACGGTCTCGACGACCTTCTTGGTCTCGCTGCTGGAGAATGTGCTGATGGTGAAGGCGACCGGCTTGCCCTCCGCGGCGAGCTGGTCGAAGAGGCGCTGGGCGCCCTGCCTGTCGTGCCCGGTGACGGGCACTCCATCGGTGAAGAAGGGCGAGGACTTCGCGAACAGCGTCGAGGGGACCTCGGCCTTGCCGAGGTAGGCGGCCTCGTTGAGCGTCTTCGGGTCGATGGCCTTCGCCACCGCCTGCCGAGCGCGGGGGTCGTCGAACGGTGCGGACCTCGCGTTGAACCACAGCATGTTGCCGCCACTGAGCTGCTGCCGCGCCACCCGCATCCCGTTCTCCTCGGCCATCGCGGCGTAGGCGGGGCTGATGAAGTACGTGAGATCGGCGGCGCCCGTTTGGAGCATGGTGAGCCGGCCGGGCTCGTCCTGGTTGAACCTGACGGTCAGTCCGTCCAGGTAGGGCTTGCCCTTGTCGTGGTACCGCGGGTTGCGCGCCATGACGATCCTGTCGGCGCGTGCCCAGCTCTTGACGACGAACGGCCCGGCGGCGACCGGTTCGGCGTTGAAATCGGCGCCCTTGCGCAGTGCGTCGGGGGCGGCGATCCAGTTGAGGGCGCTGCTCACCACTGTCTGCGGGAACTGGGGCGCGCGTCGCTTCAGGGTGATCGAGAGCGTCCGCCCGTCCGCCTCGACCGACTTGATCACGGCTGCGGCGGCCTTCGACTGAGACGCCGACTTCGGGTCCTGGTGGCGCTTCCCAGTTGAATGCGACCGCTTCGGCGTCCAACGGGCTGCCGTCGGAGAACGTCAGCCCGTCTTTGAGGGTCAGCGTCCAGTTCAGGCCCTCGTCGGCGCTCTTCAAGCTCTCGGTCAGACCGCCGGTGCCCGAAGCGTCGCCGACCAGACTCCCGTAGATGGTGTTGCCCAGGGTGCTGTGGATCCCCCAGTTGTTCACCATGACGGTCGGGTCCAGGCTGCGCGGTTCGGCGCTCATGACCAGAACGAGTTCGCCACCGCGGCGCGGCGGCCCCTCATCCGCGAGCCCCTCGGTCACCAGTTCGCGGACGTGCCGCCGCGGATTGAGCGACCCCACCGGATCCTGGAAGACCATCTGCATGCGACGGCGCAGCTCTCGCAATTTCCGGCCCTTGATCCCATGGATCTCCGCACCATCGAAGACGATCCGCCCGCCGGCGTGCGGGGAAAGCCGCAGCACCGCCCGCCCCAGCGTGGACTTACCGCACCCTGATTCGCCCACGATGCCCAGCGTCTCCCCGGGCAGCACGTCGAAGCTGACTCCGGAGACCGCGTGGACGGTGCCGCCCCGCGTCTTGAAGTCCACCTGCAGGTCTTCGACCCGCAACAGGGCGTCTTGCTGGAGAGGCGTTAGATCCACCATCCCGAGCCGACAGGGACGCCGCTCGAACCAAAGGTGACAAATAAGTCAGATACAAATGCATGAGAGCCGGCGACCCGGGGCGGACCCGCGTCGCCGGCTCTCATGGAGGGTCGCCGCTCAGCGGGTGCGCGGCCGACCCTCGTCCCGGCTGAGGCCCGGCCGGGCTTCACCGTTGCCCACATGCGTGTAGAGCAAGCCCGTCGCACGTGTGACGGCGGGCGTATGACCGACCGCCTCCCAGATGGCGCGGACCGTGCCCTGCACGGCCTCGGGCCGCCGCTCGGCGATCTCGGCGGCGAGCATTGCAGCGCGCGGCCACAGTTCCTCGCGTGCCACGACCTCGGTGACCAGCCCGAGGCGCAGGGCGGTCTGCGCGCCGATCCGCTCCCGCGCTCCGGCCAGGGCCCAGCGCAACACGTCCCCGAGGGGGACGCCGCGGTGCAGCATGCCGACCGGCTCCAGTGCCGAGACGATCCCGCCGTCGGCATGCGGGTCGAAGAACTCGGCGTCCTCGGAGCAGATGATGATGTCGGCCTCGTTGAGGAAGTACATTGCGCCGCCCGCGGCCATACCGTGCACGGCCGCGATCACCGGCTTCCAGACGCCCTGCTGCTTGGGACCGAGTTTCGCGCCCGGATCCTGCTGGCTCCAGACGTTGACGCCGGTCCACCACGGTCCGTCCCGCACGTCCAGGCCCGTGCAGAACGCCCTGTCACCGGCGGCGCGCAACACCACCGCGCGGATCTGGTCGTCCTCGCGAACTCGCCGCCACAGCTCGCCGACCTCCTCGGTCATGCGCTCATTGAACGCGTTGAGCCGCCCGGGACGGTTCAAGGTCACCGTGGCCACATGGCCGTCCAGCTCGACCTCGATCGTGGATTCGCCGGACTTGTCCATGTTGTTCCTCCTAGGACTCCGGGCCTCAGCCCTTGGCAAGGATCATCGTTCCGCTGGAGCAGAACCAGCCGCCGGTACCGCTGACGCAGGCCAGCTCGGCATCGGGAACCTGACGCGGGCCGCACTCGCCGCGCAGCTGCCGCACCGCCTCGACGATGAGGAAGAGCCCGCGCTGCCCCGGATGGCAGGCCGACAGCCCGCCGCCATCGGTGTTGGTCGGCAGCGCACCGCCCAGCCGCAACGCACCGCTCTCCGCCAGCGGCCCACCCTCACCGGGCTTGCAGAACCCCAGATCCTCCAGTGTGACCAGGAGCATGTAGGTGAAGGCGTCGTACAGCTCGCACACGTCGATGTCGTCCGGCCGGACGCCGGCGCGCTCGAAGGCGAGCCGCCCCGAGACCGCGGTCGGCCCGGTGGTGAAGTCCTGCCATTGGCTCATCGACACATGGCTCACGGCCTCCCCCGAGCCCAGGACGAACACGGGCGCCTTGCGCAGGTCGGGCACGCGGTCCTCGGCGACCATCACCACCGCCGCCCCGCCGTCGGAGCGGATGCAGCAGTGCAGCTTGGTGAACGGGTCCGCGATCATCGGCCCGCTCAGGACGTCGTCGACCGTGATGGGGTCGCGATACGCGGCCTCCGGATTGTCCGCCGCGTTGAACCGTGCCGACACCGCGATCTCGGCCAGCTGCTCGATGGTCGTGCCGTACTCGTGCATATGCCGCCGCGCGGCCATCGCGTACTTCGAGATCAGGGTGTGCCCGTACGGCGCCTCCCACTGCTGCGGGCCGCGGGTTCCCCAACTCAGATTGGCGGTGCGCAGCCCGCGCTTGATGTCCGAGCGGGCCGTCGAGCCATAGCTCAGCAGCACCGCGTCGGCGTGACCCTGAGCGATGGCATCGGCCGCGTGCGCCGCCATGACCTCCCATGCCGCCCCACCGACCGCGGTGGAATCGACCCAGCGCGGCCGAATGCCCAGGTATTCCGCCGCATCGATCGGAGGCAGCGCCCCGAGGCCGGTCGAACCGAACCCGTCGATGTCGCCGGGGCGCAGCCCCGCGTCGTCCAGCGCGCGCCGACTCGCCTGACCGATCAGTTCGATCGGGGAACCGCCGGCCGCGCCCGGGTCCGCGAGGGCCACCCCGGCGATCGCCACCCGGCGGCTCATCGCGCGCCCCCGATGGTCGCGCACTGGCATGGCTGAGTCGTCATGATCGTCTTGTTCCTCTCTCGGATTCTCGCGGCCACCGCGCGCAGGGCCGCCCTGTCCACCTTCGCCATCGGCGTCAGGGGGAGCTCGTCCTGAAGCACCAGAAGGTCGGGCGCCTTGTAGTCGGCCAGGTGCTCCCTGGCCCAGGACCGCAGCTCCGCCAGCTCCGGTGGGTCGCAGGAGTCCACGGGGACCACGAAGGCCACACCGATCTCGCCGATCACCGGGGCGGGGGCCCCCACGACGGCGACGTGCGCGACCTTGGGGTGGGCGCTCAGCACGTTCTCGACCTGGAGGGGGTGGACGTTGTAGCCGCCCCGGATGTACATGTCGCCGCTGCGGCCCATCAGGACGACATGCCCCTCCTCGGTGACCGACCCCAGGTCGCCCGTGCGCAGCCGCCCCGCTTCGTCGAAGGCGGCGCGGGTCCGCTCCGGGTCGCGCCAGTAGCCGCGCATCACACAGGCACCGCGCACCCGGATCTCGCCCACCTCGCCGGGAGGAAGAGGGCTCCCGTCCGCGCCGACGGCGACGACCTCCATGCCCTCCTGGGGACGCCCCACCGTGCGGAACTGAGTCTCCGGCGGATCCTCGGGCGAGGTACCCGAGATGCTCGGGGACTCGGTCATGGCGTAGCGGACGATCAGTGGCACGCCGAGCACGGCGCCGACCCGTTCGACCAGGTCCGGTGCCGCGGGGGCCGTCGCGGACACGCCGAGACGCAGATCCGGGAAGGGCACCGACGCGTCCCCGCCACCTGGGAGGGACGCCTCCAGAAGCTTGGCCCACTGTGTGGGGACTCCGCCCGCCACGGTGATCCGCTCCCGCCGCAGCAGGTTGCACATCTCTTCGGCGGACCAGCGAGCCGGGCCGAGCACAAGGGTGATGCCCCAGGCGATCTGGTCCCAGACCTTCCCCATGTAGCCGGCATGCGCGAACGGGGTGGAGTTCAGCCGCCGGTCGAACGGCGCGCTCATGACACCGGACGAACGGGCCGCGGCGGCCAGACCGCGATGGTCGTACCACGCGCCCTTGGGCGTGCCGGTCGTCCCGCTGGTCCAGGTGATCATCGCCGGGTCGTCGGCCCGGACGTCCCAGGAGCCGCCCCGCCGCACGGGGTCGCACCAGATGCCCGCTAGGTCCGAACGGGGCAGTACCGGCAGGCCGGCCGGCGGTTCCGGCAGACCCGCGTCCTCGTCCCGGATCACCAGCACCGGTGCGCAGCGCTCCAGGATCGCGTCGGTCTCGGCGGGTCCGAGCCGAGTGTTCAGCCCGGTCACGACCGCCCCGATCCGCGCCACGGCGGCGTAGCACACCGCGTAGTCGATGCCGGACGGCAGCATCAGCGCGACCACGTCACCGCGCCGCACACCGCGCTCGGCCAGCCGCGCCGCCAGTGCGGACGCGCGCCGATCCCATTCGGCATAGCTCAGCCGGTCAGCGCCCTCGACGTAGGCGTCCCGGTCACCGAACTGCCTCGCTGCTGCCGCCAGCGCGTCGCCGAGTACGGAGTACTCGCCCGCCAGCGGCATGACCGGTGCGGTCATACCGCCTCCGGAAGCCGGAGCAGCCGGTCCAGGTGGTCGGCGCGATCGCCCAGGACATGGGACCAGACCTCCGTGCGCTTGACGTACAGATGGGCGTCGGCCTCGAAGGTGTAGCCGATCCCACCGTGGATCTGCACGTTGTCGGCGGCGCCGAGCCGCGCGGCCCGGGCCGCGACGATCAGGGCGCTGCGCGCCTGGAGTTCGGCGTCGGGACGCCCCTCCTCGACCGCGGTGGCCGCGAAGAACGTCTGCGCCATGGCCGCCTCCGCGCGCACCGCCATGTCCGCGCACCGGTGCTTGATCGCCTGGTACACGCCGATGGGACGACCGAACTGCTCGCGCGTCTTGGCATGCGCGACCGAGGCGTCCCGGACGGCCTCGGCGGTCCCGGTCAGCAGAGCTGCGGTGAGCACGGCCGCCCGCACGTGCAAGGCCTCGCGCTCGGCCGGGACGTAATGGGTCAGCGGTGCGTTCACCGCGACCGCGCCGCTGATCCGCACCCCGGGGTCAATCGCCTCACCCGGCGTGATGTCCTTCAGGGCGTCGGTGTGCACCAGGCCGGCGCCGTCCTCGGCGATGAGCAGCACATGGCCGGGGACGGGCGTGTCGAGCAGGTCCAGGGGACCATCCAGGGCGTTCGCCTCCAGGGCCGTGCCCGGACGGGGAAGACCGAGCCCCACCTGGGTGTCTCCGCCGACGATGGAGACGGCCAGGTCCGAGTCGCCCGCGGCGGCCGCCAGCCGCGCGCCGAGCACGCACGACAGGAAGGGGCCGGGCGCGGGGATCCGCCCCACCTCCCGGAACACCAGTGCCTCCTCGACGAGCCCGGCGCCCGCTCCCCCGTACTTCTCGGGGAGCGACAGTCCCAGCAGCCCGAGCGTGGCTCCTTCCTTCCAGGCCAGGGCGGGCACGCAGGCGGCCTCACCACGCCCGCCGCGGATGAGCGCCGTCGACATCTCGTTGCGCAGGAAGTCCGCGGCGGTGTCGGCGATACTCTGCTGCTCGGCGGTGGGCAGGAGATCCATGACAGTCCTCTCAACGTGGGAGACCGAGGACGCGGTCTCCGATGAT
>Ga0079224_100011886_pt1 | contig 12022 bp, 10 predicted proteins | sample Stecom2015_FD_80414 | JGI IMG/M metagenome (GOLD analysis project Ga0079224, IMG submission 80414) | Agricultural soil microbial communities from Utah to study Nitrogen management - Steer compost 2015 | ecosystem: Environmental > Terrestrial > Soil > Agricultural land | place: USA: Utah... | reverse complement strand
TCGACGGTCGCGGAGAACTTACTCCCGGCCTCGAAGTCACATCGCCAGTTGCTGCGCTTGGGCGTTTCGCTGCTTCGGGGCTTCTGTGGGGGCTGACCTCTGAACGCCTTCTGTGCCTCGAACCACGTGACAGTGGCGGGGAAGAGCTCCGCTCGGGCTTTCGGGACGGTCTTTGAGACGGACACCTCGAATAGGCCGTTGGCAAGTTGGCCCGGGACGCGCCTTCCGATGTGCTGCTCGTAGGCCACGGTGATCCCCTGAGCCCACCACCCGGGACTCCTGGAGAGGCCCTCGAGGCGCTTGTTGACCAAGCGCGCGATCTCGGCGTGTGCGAGGTCCCGCGCTCCAGCTGCATCCAGCCCTCGGACCCATTCGCCCCACGGCTTTCCGGTGGCCTTCTCGATGGCGGGTAGATTCGTCGGCTTGGTCATGTTGTGACGCTATCGTCCACCGAACGAGGCCACCAGCGCGCCTTGGCGCACGGCTTAGGCCGATGGCGGCGCCCTGAGACTGAGCCGATCCCGTGGCCGGGTTGATCAAGGTTCCTCTACACCGTCCTCGATCCCCTGCTCGGTAGGCTCCACCTATGCGCTCGGCTGGGGGGAGGCGAGGGAAGGGGGTGGCCGCCTGGGAGACTGACAACCTGTGGGTGAACTCTGGTGCGTTCTCCGCCAGCCCGCTAACCCTTGACTCCGTAGTGCACTACAGGGTCCATATTGGTTATATGGACGCAACGAGCCTCTCCATCGGGCAAGTCGCCAAAGGCGCTGGGGTCGGCGTCGAGACGGTACGGTTCTACGAGCGCGAGGGATTGGTGCCCGCGCCCAAGCGGCGGCCCTCGGGCTATCGGCAGTACCCGGCGGACACGGTGCGGCGCATCCATTTCGTCCAAGCGGCCAAGGAACTCGGCTTCACCCTGAGGGAAATTCGCGAGCTTCTCAACCTCCGCGTGACGGTAGGGAGAAAGTGCGCCGACGTGCGGAAGCTCGCCCACGAGAAACTCGCCGCGGTCGACGCGAAGCTGACCGAGCTTCAGCGCATGCGGGCCGCTCTCGCCGAACTCGCGGCGTCATGCATCGACAAGGGGCCCACGAGAGAGTGCGCGCTGCTCGATGCTCTCGACGCCCAAGGAAACGTCAATGCCCACCGTTGAGTTGCTCTATTTTCCCGACTGTCCGAACGTCTCAGGCGCGCGCGAGCAGTTGCGTCGCGCCTTTGAGGCGGTCGGCACGTCCCCGATGTGGACCGAAGTCGACGTTACGGCCGAAGGCGCTCCGGACCAAGCGCGCAGATACGGGTCGCCGACCATCCTAGTGGATGGCAAGGACGTCGCGGGCGCTACTCCGGGGGCCGGATCCTCATGCCGCATCTACATTGGCAGCGACGAACGTGGCGTGCCGCCACTGGACATCATCGTCTCAGCGTTACGTGCGACACCATCGCCTCGGCCTGAAGGTCGCGCTGCGAGCTTCGCCGTCCTTCCGGGCGCGCTGCTCTCGGTGCTGCCCCTTGTGAGCTGCCCCTCGTGCTGGCCTGCGTACGCAGGCCTTCTAGGCTCGCTCGGCGTGCCGTTCCTGATGGACGCATCGTCGATGCTCCCGCTTACAGTCGGCGCGCTCCTCCTTGCGCTCGTAAGCCTCGGCTACCGCGCGCATCGTCGTCGCGACTTCGGTCCTCTCCTGCTCGGCGCGGTTGCGGCTGGTGGCATCCTGCTCGGCAAGTTCGAGTTCGAGCTGAACTCGGTGGTCTACACCGGCATCGCGCTGCTCGTGGCCGCGTCAGCTTGGAACAGCTGGCCAAAGAAGCACGAGCCACAATGCGATGCGTGCGACATCATCCGAGTTCAGTAGCTCCCTCCACTTACAGCTTCTGCCGTTTGAACACCGCCTCCAAACGGCACGCGCGGCAGTTACGATCGGGACGCCACAGTCTTGGGAGGTAGACCACACCCGCTTGCGCTTCGCCGCCCGAAGAACCCGCTGGCGACGGGCTCGAGCTGGCGAACAGCCCGTTCTGCGACAGGTGCGCGGTCATGGAGGCTGTCCACGAGGCCCCGGCTTCACGGAGAACTCACGGACGGCCCATGGAGTGTCCGGAGGCTGCGCAATTACCCGTAGTGCTCAAGGGCTGAGGTCTGATCCCGCTCAATCCCGAATGCGCAGAATCCGCACTGCCCCCGAGAGCACCAGCAGGCCGATGGCGGCGCCGATGACCAGGTCGGGGTAGCGGGATCCGGTGAGTGCCACCAAGCCGCCCGCGACGATGACGCCCACGTTCGCAATGACATCGTTCGCGGAAAAGATGTAGCTCGCCTTCATGTGCGCGCCGCCCGATCGATGACGGAAAATCAGGACGAGGCAGGCGACGTTCGCGATGAGCGCGGCGGCTGCCACCCCCATCATCCAGCCCGGCTCCGGTTCACTCGGCACCAGGACGCGGCGCACCACCTCGGCAAGGGCACCCAAAGCCAGTGCCCCCTGCAGCAGACCACTGAAGTGTGCCGCCCGAAGCTGGGAGGATCGCAGGCGCCCCACCGCGTAGAGGCTCACCCCGTACACGCTGGCATCCGCGAGCATGTCGAGCGAATCGGCGAGCAGGCCGGCTGATTCAAGGATGACGCCGGCTGCGAGCTCGACCACGAACATCACCGCGTTGATGACGAGTAGGGCCCACAGGGCGCGAGCCTCAGCCGCAGCTTCAGGCACCGGCACATCTGGCGCATCGGACTCAAGGCGTAGGGTGGCAACCGCCACTGCCCCAAGCCCCAAGGATCCGAGCCTCTTCGCCACCACCACGGCTGAACCGGGCGTGTGTCGGACCCGTACCTTCCGCTCGTGGAGATCGAACGTGAGTGGCCCGACTTCAGAAAGCCCCTCTACGGCTGTCCGCACGAGACGCTCTTCTGCCGCGCAGTCCATTTTCGGAATGTGGAACTCGGTTTCTTCCCAAGACATCAGGGCAATCCCTTCATCGTTGGATCGGGGTGGCCCGATTCAGCGCAATGTGGCGGTGCTCGTGGCTATATCGAGCGGCGACGTGGTCCACCATGCGTAGCGGCCTCGACTTCCCCAAGCTTCTTCCAAGCGCGAGGACTGTTCGGGCACCCGCCAATGCGACGAAAGGTGCTTCCGGGCCCAACCACACCGGAGTCCCCCGTAGAGGAGAAGAGGCGTTTCGCTTCATGGAGGAGCTCCAAAAACGGCTCGTTTACGATCTCCTTGAGTCCGCGGGGCCACCGACCGAGTCGGTCCTGCTTCGCCATATCCCTGCGGCACCGAGGTATCAAGAGGCCCCTCCGGAGGGTTGATCCCCATCTACGATGACTGATAGTAGTCGGCCGCATGGGAGCTCCCGTATGAAAGGCATTCGATTCCGCCCAGAGCAAGATGGCCTACGCGCAGCGTTGTTCGACCTCGAGGCCGACATCATGGAGGCCGTCTGGTCCAAGGGCTGGAGTGAATTCTCCGTCGCCGACGTGCAACGGGAGTTGGAGCGCAAGCGCGAGATCGCCTACACGACGGTCATGACGACAGTGGGCAGACTCTACGAGAAGGGGCTGCTCAGCCGAGATCGGGACGGCAAGCGTTACGTGTACCGCTCCTGCATGAATCGAGATGAGTTCAGTCAGGCAATGGCTCGAGAGTTCCTCAGCTCTCTGTCGGGCGTGGGTCATCAGCAGGCGATCGCGCTTCTGGTGGATCAGGTCGCGGACTCGGATGTCGAGGAACTCGTGAAGCTCGAAGCTCTCATCCGAAAGCGGAGGAAGGATCTCGGCAGATGAACGAGCTCGTCTTCCCCGTAGTCGGCGCGATGCTCGTCTTCTTCGTCACCGTCCCGCTCCTCACTATTGCCGCGAAAGCCATCCTCATCGCACTGCATGCGAACAAGGGCGGTTCTGAGGAGCAGATAAGCCCGTTGCGTTTTGCCCTCCTCGTTTCGCCCACGCTTGGCCCAGTGCTCTGGCTGGTCTCCGCTGCCGCTCATCAGTCGGAGAGCGGCGAGCCGCTGGTAGCATGCGTGGTCGACCATCTTCGCAGTGAGCCGTGCCGTGATGTGGTGCTGTTCGGCTTGGTTCTTTTCTCGATCCTCAGCCTCGGCATCCTGCGGCGCGTTCGGAGCGAAGGCCGAGGTCGGGCTGTGTCTCTCCCTGTCGGACATGCCGCTACGGCGCGAGTTCTTCACATCCGTCAAGGACATTCTGTCCTCGCTCGCGGATCGTTGCGCATTCGGGTCGTCGAGAAAGGCGTTGCCCCGGCGTGCACCCGGGGGCTCTTTCGTCCGTGGGTCGAGATCGAGGCCGCACTCGTCTCACGGCTCGATGACGATGAACTCGAGGCCGTGCTCCTCCACGAGGTCGAGCATCTCAAGGCACACGACCCGCTGCGCTTTCTCATGGCGCAGGTGGCTCTCTCCATCAACCCTATCGGTCGCCTCCTTGCTTCCGAACTCGCTCGCTATCGCTTCGCCCGCGAGACACTGTGCGACAGGCGGGCGGTTCAGCGCGGGGCAGATCCTTTCGCGCTCGCTCGGAGTCTCGTGACCGCCGGCGGGTTCAATTCTGCACCGGCTCACGTTGCTCCGATCGGCGGCAGTGGGATTGGCGGCATTCAGGTGCGGGTGCAGCTTCTCCTGGGTTACGCCTCGAACTGCCCGGGGCCGCCGCGGAAAGACGCCCCGGTCGGTGTCGTCACCTCGGTCGTGAGCCTCTTTGCCGTGCTGCCGCACGTGCTTGGGACAGGTCCCCTCGACGTGCTTCACCACGGCATTGAGCGGACCGCCGTGCTCCTGGGGTGGACCTGAAGCCATGACGACCCTACGCCGCCACATGATTTGCACGAACAGAGTTACTATCTGTGATAGTAGATTTTGCTGCGCCGCGTGGCTCACCGGTGCCAGTTTGGCTCTCCTGTTGAGCGGGTGCGCGTCGGCGCAGACGCCGTCTCCAAGCAGCGCAGACCCATTCGAGCCTCCACGGGGTGGCTACGAGGAGGTCCATGTTCCGGACACGCCCTTGCCGGATCCGTCGCGCGGCGAGCCGATCTCTCTCGATGCCATCCTCGCTTACGCCGACCTGCACGCACCGGCACTTCGGGTCGCGCGCGAGCGACAAGGGTTGGGGGATGCAGCTGTGGCAGGGGCGGCTCCGTTGCTTCCCGACAATCCATCCGTGTCGTTGGGACTGGGGCCGCGAATCACGGGCAGTGGAGCACTCACCGATCTCACCGCTTCGCTTTCCCAGCGGATCGAGATCGCGGGCGAACGCAACCTTCGGGTCTCGGCGGCGGAACGAACCCGTGATCGCTTGCAAGCGGAACTCGACGAAGCACGTTGGAAGGTCCACTGGGATGTACACGCCGCGTTTCATCGCGCGCTCGTTGCCCGGGAGCGTCTCGCCGCGGCTGATCGACTGCTCGCGTTTCAGGAGCGTCTCGTCGACATCACGCGCCGCCGGCTTCGGGCCGGAGACGTGTCACCGCTCGCCGTCAGACTCGCCGAGGGTGAGCTGAGCCAGACCCGGGTGGCCCGGATCGCGTCCCAGCAGGCGCATCTTCGCGCACGGCTCGAACTCGGGGTGCTCTCCGGCTTTCCAGCGGCCCACCCGCCTGAACCAGCTGGCGAACTCGATGAGCCTCGTGAGCCGCCCGACGCTCCGGCGCTTCTTGAACTCGCTCGGCGCCATCAACCTCGCCTGCGAACCCTGCACAGCGCACGAATGGAGGCCGAGGCACAGGCTCGAGCTGCAGACCGCGATGCGTGGCCCGAACCGACATTGGGCGTGCAGGTGGTGCGCGAGGGCGCGCGAATGGGCCTCGGTGAAACCATCGTCATGGGGACCCTCTCTTTGCCGCTCCCAATCTTCCAGCGCAATCAAGGAGCGCGTGCAATGGCACGCGCCGAGGCCCGGATTGCCGGTGCAGAGAGAGCGGCCTTCGCCTCCCAACTCGCAAGTCGTCTGGAGCAGAACCGAACTGCCGTGGTTGCAGCAGCGGCGCGCGTCAGGACCTACGGTCACGAGATTCTACCGACGTTCGAGGAGAACCTGCGCCTCATCCAGAGGGCGTTCGAACTCGGCGAGATCGACATCCTGCAAGTATCCGTGGCGCGGGAGCTCTTTCTGCGCATTCAAACCGAGGCCCTCGACGCCTACACCGACTACTTCCAAGCAGTAGCGGACCTCGAAGCGTCTATCGGTACCGACCTGTGGCCCGACGAACGACACGAGCCGACCCGGCACGCCCCGGCCGCGCGCGAGGAACTACCATGAACAGACGACTGACCTGGGCGACCGCAGCGCTCTTCGCGATTCTGTCGACGACCGGATGCAAGCAGAAGGAGCCTCCGGCTGACCTCGATCCACATGAACCAGGAGCTGGCGCTCACGACGAAGCGGAGGCCGGGCGCGAGGATGGCGGAGGCAAGGCTGATGGCCGCTCCGAAGCTGATCATGTGGGTGAACGCCTTGTACGCGTGAGTCGCGAGGCGATCGAGCGGTCGGGCATCCGGATCGAAGCCGCCCTCTCTGTTCCGGTTACTGGCGGATTCGAGGTGCCGGCCGAGGTGCAGGCCATGCCCGACAAACAGGCGCACGTGTCATCGGTTGTCCAAGGGCAGGTCGCGCGCGTGACCGCCTCCATCGGGGATCGGGTGGAAGCCGGCCAGTCGCTCGCGGTGATCCGGAGTGTGGCCCTCGGGGATGCCCGCGCCCAGGCTTCCCGGGCCCACGCAAACGTCGAGGTGGCGCGCGCGAACTTCCGCCGCCAAGAGGAACTGCAGCGTGAAGGGATCGGTGCCGAGCGGCAGTTCTTCGAGGCACAGGCAGAACTCAGGCGGGCACAGGCGGAACAGTCCGCTGCCGAGCGGGCGCTCGAGGTTTACGGGCGTGGTGGAAGCGGCAGCGAGGTCACGATCAAGAGCCCAATCGCCGGTCGTGTGATCTCGCGTCGTGCGAGCGTGGGAGAAGTCGTTGGACCGTCCGACGTTCTGTTCGAGATCGTCGACATCAGCCGGGTGTGGGTCGTCGGACGCGTATACCAACAGAATATCGGAGCGATCGACGAGGGGGCGTCCACCATCGTGACCCTGCAAGCGCTCTCCGGACGCACCTTCACCGCTCCGCTCGACTATGTGGCGCCGTCCCTCGACGAACGGACGCGCACCCTTCCTGTGCGTGTCACACTCGACAACCCAGACGGTGTGTTGCGGCCAGGGCTGTTCGGAACACTGTCGATCAGTCCGGTGGGAGCGGCCGGGAGAACGGTGACTGCCGTGACGTCGAGCGCGGTGCAGCGGCTCGGAGATGTCACCGTCGTCTTCGTCCCGACCCAGGAGGAGGGAGAGTTTCGCGCCGTGCCCGTCACCGTTGCGTCGCGAGGAGGTGACCTCGTGCGACTCCGGAGCGGTCTCTCCGAGGGTGACCCGTACGTCGCGGAAGGAGCCTTCGTTCTCAAATCGGAGCTCAGCCGCGGAGAACTCGGCGAAGGCCATGCCCACTAGGAAAGCGCCGTGATCAATCGCATCGTTGAGTTCTCCGTCAAGAATCGCTTCCTGGTCATCTTCCTGGTGCTCCTGGTCGGAGCCATTGGCGTCCGGGCGATGCAGCAGCTGCCGATCGACGCCGTCCCGGACGTGACCAACGTCCAAGTGCAGGTCCTGACCAACGCCCCCTCACTCGGTCCGGCCGAAGTGGAGCAGTTCATCACGTTTCCGGTGGAGACGGTGATGAGTGGGCTGCCGCGGCTCGAGGAAGTGCGCAGTGTTTCGCGCTTCGGCCTCTCCGCGGTCACGGTCGTCTTCGAAGAAGGGACTGACATCTATTTCGCCCGCCAGCTCGTCAGCGAGCGACTGTCCGAAGCGCGAGAGGCCATTCCCGAAGCATACGGCAACCCCGAGATGGGCCCCATTTCGACCGGTCTGGGCGAGATCTACCAGTTCGAGGTGCGCGGTGAGCCCGCGTGCGCGCCCGAGGAGCCCGACACTCCAGAGTGCTACTCGCCCATGGAACTGCGCGAAATCCTGGATTGGTACATCGCGTATCAGGTGCGTGCGGTCGAAGGAGTTGTCGAGATCAACAGCTTTGGCGGCGAGCTCAAGACCTACGAGGTCACCGTCCATCCGGATCGCTTGGCAGCCTTTGATCTGGGGCTTTCGGATGTCTTCGAGGCCTTGCAGCTCAATAATCAGAATTCCGGCGGCGGCTACATCATCCACGACGGCGAGCAGCGTTTGATTCGTGGTGAAGGCCTCGTTCAGAGTCTCGACGATCTTCGGGACGTTGTCGTTGCGACGAGAGACGGCGGCATTCCCGTCCGCATCGGTGAGGTGGCAGAGGTCGGTCTTGCACCCATGATCCGCCAGGGTGCGGTGACCCGTGACGGGCGAGGCGAGGCCGTGACGGGGATCGTGATGATGCTGATGGGAGCCAACTCCCGCGAGGTCTCCCAGTCTGTCCACGAACGCCTCAATGCGGTCGCTCAGACATTGCCCCCAGGTGTGACAATCGAGACGTTCTACGACCGCACCGCTCTCGTGAACCGAACCATCCGCACCGTCGCCACGAATCTCATCGAGGGCGGAGTTCTCGTGATCGTGGTGCTGCTGCTTCTCCTCGGCAACTTTCGGGGTGGCCTCTTGGTCGCGAGCGCGATTCCGCTATCGATGCTCGCAGCCTTCATCGCCATGAACGCGTTCGGGGTCTCAGGAAATCTGATGAGCCTGGGGGCGCTCGACTTCGGGCTGATCGTCGATGGATCGGTCGTGATGGTCGAGCACATCGTGCACGTGCTCGCGAGGAGAAGGGTGCAGGGGCAGGACGTGCAGCGCACCGTGCTAGAAGCTGCCAGGGAGATCGCTCGCCCTGTTGCCTTTGCGGTGGTCATCATCGTCCTCGTATATGTCCCCATCCTCAGCCTTCAGGGCATCGAAGGGAAGATGTTCCGGCCGATGGCCTTGACTGTCATCTTCGCACTCTTGGCGTCGCTGGTCTTGGCGCTCACCTTCATGCCTGCCATGGCGAGCATCATCTTCAGGCGGGGTGTCGCCGAGCATGACACTTGGCTGCTTCGTCACCTGAAGCGTCTCTATGAGCCCGTTCTCATGTTCACGACGAAGCGGCGACTCCTTCCCGCCGCCGGCGCGATTGCGCTCTTGGTCGCTGCCGCCTCGACGGTGCCGTTCCTTGGGACCGAGTTCATCCCCCGTCTCGACGAAGGAGCCATCGCGATGCAGGCGGTGCGGTTGCCGTCGGTCTCGCTCGAGGAGTCGGTTCGCTTCACCTCGCGCATCGAAACGACCCTGCTCGAACACTTCCCCGACGAGGTCGACACTGTGGTCTCGCGCACGGGCCGAGCCGAGATTGCCACGGATCCCATGGGCGTCGAGCTGTCGGACATTTTTATCATGCTCAATCCACCGGACCAATGGAAGGTTGAGTCCAAGGAAGAGCTCGTCGAGGCAATGCAAGCCACGCTCCGGCGTGAAGTGCCCGGCCAGAACTACCTTTTCTCGCAGCCCATCGAGCTACGTACAAACGAACTCATCAGTGGTGTGCGCGCGGACATTGCCATCAAGATCTATGGCGACGATCTCGACCAGCTCGCGAGTCTCGGAGAGCAAGTGGAGAGCATCGTGAGAGAAGTGCCCGGTATGGGGGACGTGGAGTTGGAGCAGAGCTCGGGGCTCCCATTCCTGCGCGTTCAGATCGACCGACGGGCCATCGCGCGTTACGGCGTGAGCGTGGCAGAGGTGATGGACGTCGTTTCATCGGTGGCTGGGCACGCCGTGGGCGAGGTCTTCGAGGGCCAGCGCCGTTTCACGCTGCAGGTCCGGCTGGCAGAGAGCACGAGGCGCGACATCGAGGCCATTCGCAACGTTCCCATACGAACGCCTGCCGGGACGACCGTTCCCGTCGGGGAGTTAGCAATGTTCACCTTGGAAGACGGGCCTGCTCAGATCGGACGCGAGAACATCCAGCGTCGAGTGGCCATCATGGCCAATGTGCGTGGGAATGATCTCGCAGAGTTCGTATCCGAGGCGCAGAAGCGCATCGACGCGCAGGTCGAAATGCCGCCTGGGTACTTTATCGAGTGGGGCGGTCAGTTCAAGAACCTGGAGGAGGCCACCGAGCGGCTTTCTGTCGCCGTCCCCACCGCGCTCTTCCTCATCTTTCTTCTGCTGTTCATGATCTACGGATCGGTGCGCCCAGCGGGGCTCATCTACCTGAACGTACCGTTCGCAGCCGTTGGTGGCGTCTTCGCGCTCGCCATCCGGGGGATGCCGCTCAGTATCAGCGCGGCCGTCGGCTTCATTGCGCTCTTCGGTATCGCAGTGCTCAACGGAGTTGTGATGGTCTCGCACATCCGCACGCTTCAGAGCGAAGGATTGTCGCTGTCGGAGGCGACGCTACAGGGTGCTCGGGACCGACTGCGGCCGGTGCTGATGACGGCGCTCGTGGCTTCTCTCGGATTCGTTCCCATGGCGCTAGCCACGAGCGCGGGGGCAGAGGTTCAAAGACCACTCGCCACCGTGGTGATCGGCGGTCTCGTGACGGCGACGTTACTGACGTTGCTCGTACTTCCATCCATCTATAGCCGGTTCGGTGGCGAGGTGGCCAAGGGGCGTCCATGAGCGGCATCTGGACCGTCTTACTCTTGTCTCTTCTCCCGGGAGTCGGTGTCTTCATTGGCGCGATGGTCGCAGAGGTTCGAAAGCCGCCGCCACGGCTTCTCAACTGGGCTCTACATTCGGCCTCCGGCATCGTCATCGCGATCGTCGCCGTGGAGATCATGCCCCGTTCCGTCGGGAGAATCCCTGGTTGGTGGGTTGCGCTCGCCTTCGCCTTGGGGGGGATGGCTTACATCGCGCTCGAAGCTGTCATGGAACACCGGCAGGGTAGGCTGGAGCGCGGTGATCGTGGTCGGATGTGGATGATCTATGTGGCTGTCGCGGTCGATCTCACCAGCGACGGCCTGATGATCGGCACGGGCGCTGCTGTCTCCTCGAGCCTCGTATTCGTCCTGGCCGCGGGCCAGGTGCTCGCCGACGTGCCCGAAGGGTACGCAACCGTCGCAAACTTTCGAGACAAGGGCGTGGCTAGACGCAAGCGTCTCTTGTTCGCGGGCTCGTTCTTCATTTACGTCGTGGGTTCCGCGACCGCGTCCTATTTCCTGCTCCGCAATGCGCCGGAGCAGTTGAAGGTGGCGGCGCTCGTGTTCGTCGCGGGCTTGCTCACGGTCGCCTCGGTCGAGGACATGCTCAAAGAGGCCCACCAAGCTGACACCGACAGCCGCAGGTCCGTGCTCGCGTTCATCGGTGGCTTTACGTTGTTCACGCTGGTGTCGGCAGGTCTTGGCGCCGTAGCTGGGCGCTGAAGAAGCGAGTGCTGCGAGCGAGCAAGCAACGGAGTTCGGCCGTACGGGGAATGACACGCATCGGAGTACGAGGTGCCGTTCGCCCCTTTGCAACACCCTACTGAGGATGTCGAGATCGTCGCAGAGGCTGCGTCAATCGCTCGGGCTCTTGGGAGACTCGTTCAGTTGAGTCCTGCTACCAGCGTAGCGCGACGCCAAAGCCTTACAACTTCAACCGCTTGAACACCGCCTCCGGCAACGCACGCACCGCAGTCATGATCGGCCGCCACAAGCCAGGCAGGTAGATCACATCCCGCTTGCCCTTCACGGCTTTGAGGATCCCGCGAGCAATGTCATCCGGCTGCGCGAACAGCGCGTTCTTCGGCAGGTGCGCGGTCATGGGCGTATCCACGAAGCCGGGCTTCACGGTCAGCACGCGGACCCCATGGGGCGAAAGTCGATTGCGCAGCCCCTGCAGCCAAACGGTGAGGCCGCCCTTGCTGGCACCGTAGACGTAGTTGCTCTGCCGCCCGCGGTCACCGGCGACGCTCGAGATCACCACCAGCGTTCCCTTGCCTCGCGGCTCGAGCAGGTTGGCCAGGTGGGTCAGAAGGCTCGCGGGGCTCACGAAGTTGGTGTGCAGCAGCTTGGCCGCCGAGGCGAAGTCGCTCTCACAG
>Ga0079224_100011885_pt1 | contig 12022 bp, 6 predicted proteins | sample Stecom2015_FD_80414 | JGI IMG/M metagenome (GOLD analysis project Ga0079224, IMG submission 80414) | Agricultural soil microbial communities from Utah to study Nitrogen management - Steer compost 2015 | ecosystem: Environmental > Terrestrial > Soil > Agricultural land | place: USA: Utah... | reverse complement strand
CCGTATGCGCAGACCAGTCCCACGGTCCGATGATGAGGTGAATTCGCTATTCCGTGAGGGACCGGCCGATTCATTCCTTATGGTGTACGATCGCTATGCTCCAAAATTGCTGCAATATGCTGCATCGCGGCTTCGGAACATGGATGACGCCGCCGACTTGGTCCACGACGTGTTTATGAAAGCCTGGCTGACCCGGGACCGCGTCCGCGAGATTAAACCCTATTTGTACACCTTGCTCCGGCATAGGCTCATCGACCACGTCCGTAAGAATGTGTCCAGACAGGAATACCTGGAAATCCTCCGGACGCTTTCCTCCGGGCAGGTGGTTTACCTGGAACCGGAGCTTCATGCAAGAGACGCTCGGCAGTTCATTAGCCGGTCGCTCGTGCAGCTGCCTCCCCGGACACGGGAAATATTCAGGCTTCGCCGTTTTGACCATCTGTCGATCCGGCAAATCGCGCTTCATCTCAATATATCCGAACAGACCGTTAAGAACCAGCTCAGCAACGCGCACAACTGGCTCCGAAAGTCCATGGCGGGCTTGCAGCTTCTTGCCCTCTATTTTCTTTCCGGGTAACCGGTACCTTCGTTTGCTCCATCCGTCTTCCCTGTATCACCACGGGGCAGGAAATGAATTCAAACGAAGCTGACCGGCTATTGGAAAAATACCTATCGGGACGCTGTGCACCGGAGGAAGCCGCTTATGTGGAACAGAGGCTCGATGCGTACACTGCACGTGGCAATGGATGGGAAAACGCAAGCCGCTCAGACCGGTTGAATCAAATCGCCGAAGGCCGTGAACGACTTGCGGCCAGCCTGACAGCCGGACAGCAGATGCTGACCGTAAGAAAACGGAAGCGATTGGTTCTGCAACGGGCGGCTGCCCTGGCTGCGTTTGTCGCGCTGGCCGCCACCGGCTACTTCCAGATGGTAAACCGGGCAGATGTGCACCTGGCCCCGGAGTTTTCCGCCTCCGACCACCAGACAGATTTTAGCCCGGGCACAGATAAAGCCGTGTTGACCTTACCGGATGGTTCCGTGGTCGTATTGGATAGTACGACCAGCGGCAAGCTAGCCGGCCAGGGAAACGCTTCCATCCACATAACCGCAACAGGTCAGGCAATCTATGCAACACCCCCGGAGGCGGGTGCAAACCCGCTTGCCTATCATACCATCTCAACCCCCCGGGGCGGTCAGTTCCAGGTCATCCTGCCCGATAACTCGAAAGTATGGCTGAACGCCGTCTCCTCCATACGTTTCCCCACTGTATTCAGCGGAAAGGTACGAACCGTTGAAATCACCGGAGAAGCCTATTTCGAGGTAGCACAAAAGCCTGACCAGCCTTTTGTGGTCAAGGCGGGCGCACAACGGGTGGAAGTGCTGGGAACCCATTTCAACATCAATTCCTACACGGATGAAAAGCGCGTTAAAACCACCCTGTTGGAGGGAAGTGTAAAGATTACCAGCGAAACCGACAGCTTGATCCTGGAACCCGGCCAACAGGCCGTGCTGGAAGCAGCCCATGCAGCACTTACGGTAAACAACGTGGAAACGGATCAGGTGGTTGCCTGGAAGAACGGCTTTTTCCAGATTGACCATGCGGATATCCAAACGATCATGCGGCAGGTGGAACGATGGTATGACGTAGAAGTCGAGTATGAGGGAAACCTTCCTGATAAACTGTTTTCGGGTAAAATCAGACGGGATGTGAACGCGTCCCAATTGTTGGACATGCTCGCTTATTTTGGTGTACAGTTTCGCATAGAAGAAAACAAAATAACCGTAATCAATTAATAATGAATAAAATACGATCACAAAGATTTCGGCGGCCCCGCCCAGCAAAAAAATTGAAAAAGCAGGAGAAAATAATCTATATAGTCTATTGATATACTAGATTTTTTCCTAATTTGGCCCCATAAAAAAACCGGAAGTGTTCGGGCACTCCCGGCTGAAATTCGGGCTAATTTTTAAGTCACATTGGCGAAATGTATCTATTGTTTAACCCAAACCATACAAAAGTATGAAATACGAGGTATACCGCAAAGTTTACCGAACGATGAAGCTCGCAACGTTCCTATTGATGGCAGCGCTGGTTCAGGCAAGCGCCACCGGCTATAGCCAGCAAGTCACACTCAAAGGGAAAAACCTTTCAGTCACTGACATTTTCCGCGAGATTGAGCAGCAGACGGGATATGTTTTCCTTTACAACAGCAAGGACATCCGGGAAACCGGCCGGGTCCATGTACACGTAAGCGACCTTCCCCTGAACGATGCGCTTGCCCGTTGCCTGGCCGCTTTTCCGCTCACCTACCGGATCATCGATTCCGAACAGACCATTCTGGTAAAACGGAAGGGAAATACGTCGACGGTTCCACCGGAGGAGCCGATCCCGGTGTCTCAGACCCTGGTCCGGGGAACAGTGACCGATACCACCGGCCTTCCCCTGCCGGGTGTCGCCGTCCAACTGAAAGGCACCAACCAGGGTACGGCCACCGATATGGAGGGGCGGTATGTGCTGGAGAACCTGCCGGAAGGGGCTATCCTGGTTTTTTCATTGATGGGATATAAAACCGTCGAAACACCGGTAAACAACCGTCAGGAGGTCAACCTGGTACTCCACGAAGACCTTGCCCGACTCGATGAGGTTGTTGTGGTCGGATACGGGACGGTCCAAAAATCGGACCTGACCGGATCGGTCGGAACCGTGGATGAAGAGGCATTGCAGGAACGACCCGCAGCAACCATCCAGCAAAGCATGGCAGGCCGAATTGCAGGAGTCAATGTATCGCAGAATTCCGGGAGACCCGGCGGACAGGCCATGATCCGGATCCGGGGCAATTCATCCATAACCGGCACCAACGATCCGTTGTATGTGGTGGACGGTATCATCCTGAATGTGGCCAATCTGGCCAATGGAACCTCCCCGATCGATTACCTGGAACCCGCCAATATCAAATCCATAGAGGTCCTCAAGGATGCTTCGGCGACGGCGATCTACGGCGCGCGCGGCGCCAATGGCGTGATCCTGGTCACTACCAAGCGGGGAAGCCGTTCGGGTGGCATGGTAACCTATGACGGCTACCTGACGGTGGGCAGACTGGCCCGGAAGGTAGATCTGCTGAACGCGCAGGAGTTTCTGCGCGTGGAGGAGATCGCCTACCAGAACGCGGGAAAATACGGATTAGGCGCCGTGACCCCGGACCCCAAAGCGAAACGCACCGACCCCCGCCTTTTCGACGCGGACGGCAATCCGCTGTATGACACGGATTGGCAGGAAGAAGGTTTCCAGACGGCATTTTCCCACAACCATCAGCTGACTTTTTCCGGTGGGGATGCCAACAACAGCTACGCGGTCAATTTGGGCTATCGGAATGAAGACGGAATTCTCCTGACCTCCTCTTTGGAACGGTATTCGGGCCGGCTGGTGGTGGATACCCGGGTCAACAATTGGATGACCGCCGGCGGATCCATCAATTACAGCAACCAGCACGAAAGTCACCCGCAAGCCGTGGGTACGGGCGGCATCAGCCCCACGCGATCGGTTTTGCAGGCGCTTCCGATCACGCCGGTGCGGTATCCCGACGGAAGTTTTGCCAAAACGCTGGATTACCCCGGCATGGAAGGCGGCGATCATCCTGTGCGGCTGGTCCATGAAACCAGCCGGCTGCTGGAGGGCACCAACATGCTGGGAAGCGCTTACGCCAATTTTAAGCTGGCCGAAGGACTTGAATTACGTACAACGGGTGGCGTCAACATCATCCAGCAGCAGGTGAAATCCAAAGCCGGCCGCGACCTGCAATTTATTTCCGATAACGGACAGGCCGCCATATCGGATGAGCGATATACCTCGTGGCAGTTCGAAAACTACCTAACCTACCGTACCAGCTTTACCGGCAACGATTCGTTCACCGGTCTGCTGGGGGCTTCCTGGCAACGGGTCAGCCGGTTCGGATCCTCGGTCACGGCCGAGGACTTTCTGGACGACTATTTTGGATACAATAACATGGGCGTAGCTGCCAATCCCCGCCCACCGGTCTCCGATGCAAGCGCCTATAGCATGAATTCTTACTTCGCCCGGATCAATTATTCGATCCAACAGAAATACCTGTTCACCCTGACCGGCCGCATGGACGGATCCTCGCGGTTCGGGGCAGCGAACCGCTATGCGTTTTTCCCCTCGGTCGCGGCAGGTTGGCGATTAACCGAAGAGCGCTTTATGCAGGCCATCGCGCCGGTAGCAGATATCAAACTCAGAAGCAGCTATGGGGTGACCGGAAATTCCGAAATACCAAATTACAGTATGGTCACCGGGCTGGGAAGTTATTCTTACATCTTCAACAATCAGCGTATAACCGGGATCGGTGTAGCCAGGATGGCTAATCCGAATCTGAAATGGGAACGGAACAATCAGTTCGACCTCGGCATTGAGGTGGGTCTGTTTAAAGGCCGGGTGCTGCTTGAAGCGGACCTGTACCAACGGAAATCAAACGGCATGTTACTGAACGCCCCCGTTCCCACCACCAGCGGTTACGCTTCCGTGGTACAGAATGTGGGCAGCATGAAAAACACCGGCGTTGAGTTGGCCCTGCACACGCTTAACATCAATCAGGCTGAATTCAGCTGGAACACCTCGTTCAATATTTCAACCAACCGGAATAAGGTGCTCCATTTAACCGGCGGACAGGATATCGTCCAGGGAACCAATCCAGTGACCGGTCTCCGGATCATCCGGGAGGGTGAACCGGTGAATTCATTCTACGGTTTCATTCAACGCGGAACCTGGGGAACGGCCCAGGCCGATGAAGCGGCGCGGTACAACCGGCTTCCCGGCGATATCCGGTATGAAGACATCAACAACGACGGAGCGATCAACGAACAGGACCGGGTCATCATTGGAAACGGCGAACCGGATTGGTACGGCTCCCTGATCAACAGCATTTCCTACAAGAATTTCGAACTGACCCTGGATTTGCAATTCATGTATGGGAACGACGTGTCGTTCGATACAAGGGGCACTTCGCTGGACCGCGTGGGCATTACCAACGTGCTCTCCGATGTGCTGAACGCCTGGACGCCGGAAAACCAGAACACATCCATACCCGAAATCCGGCCGGTTTCCGCCTACCTCGACCGGCAGAGTTCAAGCGAACGGATATACGACGGCTCTTTCCTGCGCGGACGGAATCTGCTGCTTTCCTACGACCTGCCCTCAGCATGGATAGGCCGCATCGGTGGCCGCCAATTCCGGATCTATGCTTCAATCCAGAACTTCTTCCTGATCTCCTCGTACCCCGGTTACGATCCGGAAGTCTCTTCATCGGGAGGAAATTTCTCACAGGGACTGGACCTGTACAGCTATCCAAAGGCGAGGACCTTTCAATTGGGGCTCAGTTTCGGGCTTTGACAAACGGTTAATTCAATGATTATTTATCCAAAGGACATGAACAGCGTAAAGACATACATAAGAGGAGTGTTCTACGGCTTATTCGGCATGCTGGCGGCCGGTTGCGAAGACTTCCTCAGCGAAAAAGATCCCTCCAATTTCAACCGGGATAATTATTTCACACAGCCATCACATGCCGAAGCGGTGGTAACCGCGGTGTACGAAAGCCTGTATCCCATGCACGCCCGGCAATCCTGGCTTATCACCGAACTTCGAACCGGCATGCTGGGATCCACTTCCTCAGCCGACGGCGGCTTTCCCAATTTCGCCTTGGTGCGGACCCTCAAGATGAGCGCGGACCATCCTTCGGTTGAAGCCATCTGGGAGAGTCATTATCGGGGGATCGGAAATGCGAATATGGCGATCCAGGAAATTCCCGGGATTCAGATGGATGAAACAGCCAAAAACAGGCTGCTGGGCGAAACACACTTCCTGCGCGCCTATTATTATTACAATCTGGTCCGGTTATTCGGCCCGGTTCCCTTGATTACCAGCCCTGTGGATCTGGGTTCGGCCGACCTGTACCCCTCGCAGGCCGGCCCTGATGAGATATACCAATTGATTGTGGATGACCTGAAGCAAGCCGAAACGTCAGGTCTTCCCTTTACAAGCACCAGTGGACGGGTTACCCTGGGCGCTGTCAAGGCCCTGCTTGCCGATGTTTATCTAACCATGGCCGGCTACCCGCTGCAATTGGGTACGGCGTACTACCAGCTTGCACGGGATAAAGCGAAAGAGGTCATCGATCAGGGAGCGTATTCCCTGTTTGACTCCTACGATGCCTTCCGGGATCCAAGCGTCGACAATACGGGCGAGTACATCTTCATGGTCCAGTTCCATGAAACCGAACAACCATCCGACGCATTGCAATACGGCTTAACGCCATTCAAAATGGGGATCTCGCGGTACGCCTCGGAACAAGGATTTTCCTATGCCGAACGGCAATTTGTGGAATCGTATGATAGCGACGACATCAGAGCGAGAGAACGTGTGTTCTTTTACAAAGAATACACCGCTGAGCTGGATCGGACCCAGCCGGTGCTGTTCAACCAGTACTACACGTACAAATTTTTCGACGAACAGGCTCATCTGGAAACCGCGCGCTCCGGTCTTAACTGGCAGGTGATCCGTTATGGGGATGTATTGCTTGATTTTGCCGAAGCCTCCAACGAATTGTCCGGTCCGGATGAAGATGCCTACGAAGCGATAAACCAGATCCGAAGACGCGCCGGAATCCCCGAACTTTCCGGGCTCAGTCAAACGGAATTCCGGGAAGCGATCTGGAGAGAGCGCCACCATGAATTGTATTATGAAGGCAAAGTATGGTTTGACATGGTTCGCACAAGGAAGGCATTCGACTTTGTAAACGGTACGTTCAATGACTACGTGGGTCATCCCTTCGTCACAGGCGAGACGCTGTCGGAGCGGGAACTCTTGTTTCCCATTCCCACGGCAGAAATCCGGAACAACCCCAACCTGATTCAGAACAAAGGTTACTAAGGTTTAACTTTTAACTAACACATACGATGCGACACCGTTTCTTTCTCCTTTCTGTCTTTTTCACATTAACTTGCACGGCCCCGTCGATGGGCCAGAATCAGGACGCAGGCGCAACCCGACCGCCCAATGTCATCTTGGTGATAACCGACGATCAGGGGTACGGCGATATTGCGTACCATGGCAACAAGATCATCAAAACGCCTAACCTCGATCGCTTTTTCAGTCAATCCCTGCGAGCCACCAACTTTCATGTGTCTCCCACCTGCGCTCCCACGCGCGGCGCCCTGATGACCGGAAGATATACCAACCGGGTAGGAACCTGGCATACCATTGCCGGACGTTCCCTGCTGTTTGAAGACGAAACCCTGTTGCCTCAGGTGTTTGCGCAAAACGGATACGCCACCGGCATGTTCGGTAAATGGCATCTGGGAGACAATTATCCATTCCGTCCGGAGGACCGTGGCTTTCAGGAGGTGGTGCGCCACGGCGGGGGAGGTGTAAAGCAGGGACCCGATTATTGGGGAAACAATTACTTTGACGATACCTACTGGCACAACGGCACACCCCAAAAATACGAGGGCTATGTTACCGATGTTTTCTTCGAGGAAAGCCTGAAATTCATCGAAAACAACAGGGACCGTCCCTTTTTTCTGTACCTGGCAACCAACGCCCCCCACAGCCCCTATCATGTTCCCGAAAAATACTACCGGCTGTATGAAGATGAGGAAAACCTTTTGGACGGACAAAAGCGTTTTTACGGAATGATCACCAACATCGATGACAATTTCGGACGCCTGCTGGAACAGTTGGAAAAACTGGAAATTGCCGACCATACGATCCTGATTTTCATGACCGACAACGGTACCGCCGAAGGCTATGTCGAACGGGAAAATGCCGTGTACGGGTTCAATGCCGGCATGCGTGGCCGGAAAGGCAGCGAATACGACGGCGGGCACCGGGTGCCGTTTGCGATCCGGTGGCCGGCGGGCCTGCCTGGCGACCGGAACCTGGATCAATTACTGGCTCATATCGATGTGTTGCCTACATTGGTGGATCTGGCAGGCCTGCGGTTCACCGCCCGAAAGCCCCTGGATGGAAGAAGCTTTGCGCCCTTGCTGCATGCTCCGACGGCAAACTGGCCCGCCCGGACCCTCATCACCGATTCGCAGCGTGAACTGAGTCTGGTCAAATGGAAAAAATCGGCCGTCCTGGACGACAATTGGCGGCTTGTAAACGGCAAGGAACTATACAACATACGAAAGGACCCCGGGCAGCAAACCGATGTCGCCGCAGCCCATCCCGAGGTAGTTACCCGGCTGCGTGAAAGTTATAATCGCTGGTGGACCTCGCTGGAAGAGCAACAGGTCAGTCAGCGCTACGCGTACATTAAAGCAGGAAGTCCTTATGAGAACCCCGTGCGCCTGAGCGCCCACGATATGCAGATCTATCCCATTTCCAACTCGTGGCATCAACATGGCGCGCTCACCGGCGCCACCCGTCAGGGTGTTATGAAAATTGAAATCGTCGCTGACGGAACGTACCGGATCAGTCTTCGCCGGTATCCCAGGGAAAGCGGTTTGTCCTTCAACCAGGCCGTGAAGGCTGAAGAAAAATCACTGGAGATCAATACACCCATGCCGGAGGCGGCTCAGCTAAACCTCAGCGAGGCCACCCTCTATCTGGCGGATATTGCGGAAAGCAAACCCATATCGGGTGATGACGCCGAGATCAGTTTTGAGGGGTACCTTTCGGCCGGCAAGTACGACATGATGGCCTTTTTGACCGACAACCAGGGGCGGGTATATCCGTCGTATTATACGTACATCGAGCGATTGGAAGACTGAAACCGATAAGCTTATGAAAGGTCACCACCTGTTACTTCTTCCGTACCTGCTGGGGAGCATTTTGGGATGGAACTCCCCTTCCTTTCCGCGGAATAACACCCGGCCGAACATCATTTTCCTGCTCGCCGATGATCAACGGGCCGATGCCTTTGGATTTATGGGCAATACAACGGTTATCACACCCAACCTGGACCAACTCGCATCAGAGAGTACCGTGTTTGAGAATGCGTACCATGTAGTGCCCATATGCCAGCCCAGCCGGGCCTCCATTATGACCGGACAGTACCTGGGCACCCACGGGGCAGGCTTCGACTATCCGGCCAATTACGTGATCACGGAATCTGAATTTAAAAACAGCTACCCCGTGCTATTGCGGCAAATGGGCTATTATACCGGGTTTATCGGGAAGTTCGGGTTTCCCGTGGGAGGGGAAATCAAAATGCGGAACCTGGATCTGGAATCGACGAAATACCTGCCGGAGGCGTCTTTCGACGATTGGATGGGTTTTCCGGGTCAAGGCAGTTACCTTCCCCGGAACGGTCGCTTCAACGGGTATGAGAACGGGACATATCCCGGGCCCGAAGGCCGGCCGGCTACCCATCTTACCGAATTCATGGGTAATCAGGCGATCCAATTCCTCCGGACCGCGGCGCACGCCAAGCAACCGTTTTGTTTGTCGATCAGTTTCAAAGCGCCGCACGCCCCTTACCTGCCCGCGGAAAGATTCCGACAAATGTACGACAACCGCGAAATTCCCCGGATGCAGAACGACGCGCCCGAATTCCACCTAACCCTGCCGGCGGTGGTCCGGGAAAAAAGCAGGGATGCCCGATGGTACTTCGGAAGAACCCAGGGATATTACGGGGAGGAAACCGGGTACCGCCACGACTGGCACATTGCGCTGGATTCTGTATATCAGGAATTCATAAAAAACTACTATGGTCTCATTACCGGCATTGATGAAGTAGTCGGCAGAATCCGGGCCGAACTCAGAAAATCAGGAGCCGACCGGAACACGATTATTGTCTATACCTCCGATAACGGACATTTCGCCGGCTCCCGCCAACTGATGGGCAAGGATCTGCTTTACGAGGAATCCATTAAGGCGCCGCTTCTTGTTTTCGATCCGCGAATTCCGGATCGGCATAAAGGGAAACGACAAAGGGCCCTGGTTTCCATGATCGACATCGCTCCCACCCTGCTGGATCTGGCCGGTAGAACCGCCCCGGAAAACTATCCCGGAAAAAGCATCCTGCCGCTGCTCGGCACAGAATGGAAAGCGATCCATGAAGCAGTTTACGGGGAAAACAACTTTGACGATTACTATCCGATGCGGAATCAGACGGACGATCCCGAAAATTATCAATCGGTTCGCTCGCGGTATGTGAGGACGCTCGGTTACAAATACATCCGCTACCACGAGAACAATCCGGTCACAGAGGAACTGTATGACATGGATCGGGATCCTTCGGAAACCAGGAACCTGATAGACGACCCGGCGTACCGGGCCAAAGCGGCGGAAATGCGGACCCTACTAGACCGCTTTGAAGAAAAACACGTGCGTTACGGTTCCCGCCTCAACATCCGCTAAGGGCAGTGGCGGAGTTAGGGGTATAAAAGCTTAAAATTGGAGGAGTAACATGGTAAAATATCAAATCGCAGCGGTTGCGATGTGCTTGTTTCCTGTTGTGAACCAGGCCCAATCGACCGGGGCTGCAAGGCAGGATCGGCCGAATATCGTTTATATTCTGGCAGACGACATGGGCTATGGCGATGTGTCCGCTTACAATGAAAACGCAGCATGGAAAACGCCGCATCTGGACAAAATGGCCGGGGAAGGCCTACGGTTTACCGATGCACATACCAGTTCTTCCGTATGCACCCCTACCCGCTACGGTATCCTAACGGGACGGTACAATTGGCGCTCCAGCCTGAAGAAAGGGGTGTTAAGCGGATATTCCCAGGCATTGATCGCGCCCCATCGCATGACCGTCGCGAATTTACTCCAACAACAGGGATATCAAACGGCCTTCATTGGCAAATGGCATCTGGGTTGGGACTGGCATTTCAGCCGGGAAGCGACCGATATGGATAACCTTTCCAAAAACCAGTCCGTGGACTTTGGCAAACCCATTGAAAATGGCCCGAAAGAACTTGGTTTCAGTTATTCATACGGATTCTCGGGTTCGCTGGACATGCCTCCCTATGTCTATGTTGAAAACGGGATCGCCACGGCCATACCCACCGATACAACGGTATCGGTTGAGGACAAGGGTTTCTGGAGGGAAGGCGTTACTTCACCTGATTTCAGGCATGCCGATGTGCTTTCCCACTTAACCGGGAAAGCCATTCAGTACATTGACCGGCAGGCCGATAGCGGAAGTCCTTTCTTTCTTTACTTTCCCCTGCCTGCCCCGCATACCCCCATTCTTCCCAACACGGAGTTCCTGGGAATGAGCAACGCGAATTTCTATGGGGATTTTGTCCTGCAGGTGGACCATGTGGTGGGGCAGATCCTCGCCGCGCTGGAACAAAAAGGGATCCGCAGCAATACGCTGGTCATTTTCACCAGCGATAACGGTTGTTCGCCAAAGGCCAACTTCAAGGAACTGGGAAGGGTAGGCCACCACCCGAGCTACATTTACCGCGGTCATAAGGCGGATATCTACGAAGGGGGTCATCGGGTTCCGTTTATCGCAAGCTGGCCGGGTACCATCCAGCCCGCGCTCACCGATGAAACCATTTGCACGACCGACTTGCTTGCCACCGCCGCGGCGCTTACCGGGGTCGCCCTGCCTGATCACGCGGGTGAAGACAGCTACAACCTGCTTCCTTTGCTTCGGGGAGAAAGCTATCCGAAACCGCTCCGGGAAGCTACTGTTCATCACTCCATTGACGGGCAGTTTGCCATCCGTCAGGGCGACTGGAAACTGATCATGTGTGCCGGTTCGGGCGGCTGGAGTTTCCCGAACACACCGCAGGACCTGGAAGGCCTGCCGCCCATCCAGTTATTTAACCTTGCCCGGGATCCTTCGGAAAAAGAGAACGTATATCAGCAGCATCCTGAAAAGGTACAGGCGCTGAAAGCGCTTCTGATCAAATACATTAAAGAGGGAAGAAGTACTCCGGGAGCGCCCCAGGCCAACGACGGTCCGGAAATCTGGCCGCAGATTAGCTGGATCAATCAATAATCGGCGGTCCGGATTACAGGGGCCCGTGTGTATAGGCCCGTGTG
>Ga0079224_100011884_pt1 | contig 12022 bp, 13 predicted proteins | sample Stecom2015_FD_80414 | JGI IMG/M metagenome (GOLD analysis project Ga0079224, IMG submission 80414) | Agricultural soil microbial communities from Utah to study Nitrogen management - Steer compost 2015 | ecosystem: Environmental > Terrestrial > Soil > Agricultural land | place: USA: Utah... | reverse complement strand
GCGGCGGATCGCGGCGGAACTCGGGGTGCGGTACCTGCTCGACGGCAGCGTGCGGCGCGCAGGCCCGCGGCTGCGCATCAACGCGCACCTTATCGACGGCGCGACCGCGGCCGAGATCTGGGCTGGCCGGTTCGAAGGGATGGCGGAGGACGTCTTCGAGCTTCAGGACGAACTGACCGAGCAGATCGTCGGGGTGCTCGAGCCGTCGTTCCGCCGGGCGGAGATCGCCCGGGCGGAGCGCAAGGCGAGCGGCCGGCTCGACGCCTACGATCTCTACCTTCGGGCGGTGCCGCAGGTGCTGGTCAACAAGGTCGGCGACACCGACGAGGCGTTGCGCCTGCTCCGGGCGGCGCTCGAGCTCGATCCCGGGCTGCTGCCGGCGCACGGCTACGCCGCCTGGCTCCACGAGCAGCGGTATTTCCGCGGCGGGCTCGACCCGGCGGACCGCGCCGCGGCCCTGGCACATGCCGAGGTGGTGCTCGGCGTCAACGCCGGCGATCCGCAGGCGATGAGCATCGGCGCCTTCGTGCGCGGCAACCTGACCGGGGACCAGGACGCCGCGCTGGTCGTGTTCGACCGGGCGCTGGCGATCAACGCCAACTCGGCGCTCGCCTACGGGTTCAGCGCCCTGGCGGCGGCGCATAGCGGGCGCGACGAGCGGGCGGTCGCGCATGCGCGGAAGGCCCTGCGGCTGAGCCCGCTGGACGACCCGCTCAACTACCATCCGTTTTGCGCGCTGACGGTGACCGGGCTCTTTTCCGGGCGCTTCGAGGAGGCGGCGGCCTACGCGCGGCTGACGATCCACGCCAACCCGGCATTCAGCGTGCCCTATGCCTACCTGGCCGCGGCCCACGTCAACCTCGGCGAGCCAGAGGCGGCGGCGCTGGCGATGCGCCGGCTCCTGGACGTGGAGCCGGCGTTCACGGTCGAAGGGTTCGCGCGAACGGACCGCTACCCGCCCGCGCTGCTGGATCGGCTGGTGACGGCGCTGGCGCAGGTGGGGGGAGCGCCGTGAAATCCCGGCCCGTCATGGTTTCCGACCACACGGCAACTGCCCTTCCATCCGCTCGTGTTCCGAGCGCCAGATTGGCCAGAGCCGCGACGAAGGGCTGGCGGCCAGCGCCACGGAGTCTTCCCGACGCGGCACGGGGGTGATAGACAATCCACGTGGCTATCGTGGCGGCGTGTGGCAGCAAGGAAGAACGCCTTCCGATGTTATCCGATCAACCATCGAGCCCGGTCCAAGAGCTCCAGGACCGCCGGCATTGGAGCGGCCCAACGCTTGCGAACGGCGTGCTGACTTCGGAACTCGCAGAGTTCTGCCAGAGTGGCCTGAGCATCGTTCTGGCGAGCCGCGACGGAGCCGGGCGCCCTGTGGTTGGCAGGGGCCTCGCCTGCATCATCGACGCGGACGGACGCGTCCGGGTCGTGTTTCGCGATCCCCCCAATGCCGCGCTGCACCGGGCGATCGCCAGCGGTGCACCGGTTGCCGCCACCTTCACGCGACCCTCGACACACCGATCGATTCAACTCAAGGCTCCGCGCGCCGAACTGGTCAGGTCCGCGCCGCCGGACGGCCCCTCGGCAATTCTGCAGACCCGCGCCTTCGCCGACGAGCTGGTCCGTGCCGGCTACCCCGCGCGGTTCGCTGCAGCCTATACCCGGTTCGAGCCGCACGAGCTTGCCGCTTTCGCGTTCCTGCCGGAGAACGCCTTCGTGCAGACACCCGGCCCCAGCGCCGGAAGCGCGCTCACGCCATGACCCAGCTGTCGCTGGAGACGATCCGGAATTGCTTCGAAGGTGTGGTGCCCGCGGTTCTCGCCACCTGCGACCCTGCGGGCGTGCCGAACGTCTCGATGGTTTCGCAGGTCCATTTCGTCGACCGTGAGCATGTCGCGCTGAGCTACCAGTTCTTCAACAAGACCCGGCGCAATCTGCTCGAAACACGCTTCGCCTCGATCTCGGTCGTCGACCCCGAGAGCGTGACGGACTACCGGATCGACATGGAATTCGTCGAAACGCAGTCGCAGGGGCCGCTTTTCGAGATGATGAAGGCAAAACTCGCCGGCATCGCCTCGCACAGCGGGATGGACGGGGTGTTCCGGCTCCTCGGCACCGACATCTTCCGTGTGATATCCGTTCGCGTTGCCTCCGGGCCCGCGCTGACACCCCAGCTTTCGCCCTGCAACCTCCTGTCGGCCGTCCGGCGGAGCTGGACGGAACTCGGCGAGAGCGGCGATCTCGACACGCTCTTCGACCGTACGCTCGATTGCCTCAGGCGGCACTTCGACATCGAGCACGCAATGATCCTGATGCGCGAGGGGCGGTCCGACCGGCTCTATACTGTGGCCTCCACCGGTTACCTGCGGTCGGGCATCGGGTCCGAGATCGCGCTCGGGGACGGCGTCATCGGGGTCGCCGCGCGGGAAGGTGTGCCGATCCGGATCGGCCACATGACGACCGAGTACAGCTACGGTGCGACCCTGCGCGATCAGGCCAGCGACCATGGCCTCCTACCGCAGGCCGTGACCGATATCCCCTATCCGGGACTCCGTGCTTCCGAAAGCCAGATCGCTTTGCCGATCATGACCGGGGGTCGGGTAGCGGGTGTGCTCTTCGCCGAAAGTGCCTTGCCGATGCGCTTTCGCTACGACGACGAGGATGCGCTCGCGCTGGTCGCGGCGCGGGTGGGAGAGCGGATGGGCGCCGGGCTCGACGCGGTCGCCGCGCAGCGGCGCCAACCGCGAGCCGGCATCGCGACGGAGCAGACGATCCAGGTCCGTCACTACGGCGCCGACAACAGCGTCTTTGTCGACCACGACTATCTGATCAAGGGTGTCGCCGGCGCAATCCTCTGGAAGCTCGCCCTGGAACACGTCCGGACCGGACGGATCGAGTTCACCAACCGGGAACTCCGGCTTGACCGGACGCTCAGGCTTCCTGAATTTTCGGAGAACCTGGAGGCGCGGCTGGTCCTCCTGAAGCGGCGGCTCGACGAACGCGCCTGCCCCATCCGCATCGAGAAGGCCGGTCGCGGAAAGCTGCGGCTCTGCGTCGGCGGCACGCTGACGCTCGAGGACATGCCCGTCAACGCCGCGGACGCGACCGCTTAGCATAGTTTTAGCATTCGGTGCGGACTCTCTTAGCGAGCCTTCCGCGCAGCGTCGGCGTATGACCCTGCGCATCGGCACAACAAAGCCGCGCCGATCATTATTCAGAAGAAATGCCCGTTTCACCGCCGTTAGCGCGGAACCGTCTTTTGGAGACAAGTGATGTTCAGCAGAGTCGATTCTGCAGGGATGTCCGGTAGCACGAAGATTACCGGAACGGCCCTGCACCCCGCCTTCGTCACGTCGCGTCAGCCGGGCCCTCAGGGCCCGAGACAGCGCAAGTCGCTGATCGCCTCGTTAGCCCGGCTGGCAGCGGCGCAGTTCCGACGGACCCCACGCCACCGCCGCGCCCAGGCTCCGTACGGCGATCACCTCCGACGCGACATCGGGCTCATCTGAACCCGCGCGACGCGCCGCTGCCTGCGCGCTTCGCCGACCGGTTTGATCCGTGCCACCTGACACCCCTTTCAACAGGATATGGAACGATGACATTGCTCAGCACCCTTTCCGCATCGCCTACACCGCTCCCGCTGACCATCGAGGTTCGCGAGGCGACGCCAGCAGACGCCGAGGCCGCCGGCCGCGTCATGTACGCGGCGTTCCGCCGCTTTCACGAGAGCCGCGGCTTTCCGCTCGACTTTCCGAACGTGGAGGTCGCGACCGGTCTCGCCGCCAGCTACATCGCCGACCCGCTCGTGTACGGGGTCGTGGCGGTGTCCGGCGACCGGATCGTCGGGTCGAACTTCCTGACCGAGGGCGACCCGATCCGCGGCGTCGGCCCGATCTCGGTGGACCCCGACATCCAGGACGCCGGCGTCGGCCGGCTCTTGATGCAGGCGGTGGTCAGGCGCGGCGCCTCCGCCCTGGGTGTGCGGCTCCTGCAGGATGCGTTCAACACCAAGTCGCTTGCGCTCTATGCCTCGCTCGGCTTCCGAGTGCGCGAGCCGGTGGCGGTCATGAGCGGACGTCCGCGCGCCCGGCTGGCGGCGGGGGCAGAGGTGCGGCGGATGACCCCGGCGGACCTGTCTGCGGCGGGCGCGCTGGCGCGGAAGGTTCACGGCGTGGCGCGCGGAGCCGAACTGCGCTCCGCCCTCGGGCGCGGAACACCGGTCGTGCTCGAGCGCGGCGGCAGGCTTCTGGCCTACATGACGATGCCGGAACTCTGGCTGCTGAATCACGCCGTGGCCGAGACCGAGGCCGACCTGATGGACCTGATCGTCGGTGCGGCGGCAGCCTGCGAGGAACCGATCGGGTTCCTGCTGCCGGTCCGGCACGCCGCGCTCTTCCATTGGTGCCTGGGTCAGGGCTTTGCCGTCGTCAAGCCGATGACGCTGATGACCCGCGGCGAATACCGCGAGCCGCAGGGCGCCTGGCTTCCGTCGGTCATGTACTGAAGCGCGATCAATCAAGGAGGAATGACATGAAACCCGGTTCCCTTTCCTGGCCGCGCAAGACGCGGGAGATGCACAACCACCATTTCGACTCGACGATCTGGAACGACTTTTCCTTCCGCGACGACGACGTGGTGATTGCCACCTACGCCAAGTCCGGCACGACGTGGATGCAGCAGATCGTCGGTCAGCTCATCTTCGCCGGCGCCGAGGAAGTCGACGTGCCGACGCTTTCGCCCTGGCTGGACCTGCGGGTTCCGCCGAAGGAGGTGAAGCTCGAGGCCGTCGCTGCCCAGAGCCACCGCCGCTTTCTGAAGACGCACCTGCCGGTCGACGCGCTCGTCTTCTCGCCAAGGGCGAAGTACATCTACATCGGCCGCGACGGGCGCGATGTGGTGTGGAGCATGTACAACCACCACGCCAAGGCAAACGCCGACTGGTACGCGGCGCTGAACGATACGCCCGGTCGCGTCGGCCCGCCCATCGAGCCGCCGCCGGCATCGATCCTGCAGTACTACCACAACTGGCTCGACGATGACGGCCACCCGTTCTGGCCATTCTGGGAGAACGTGGCCTCATGGTGGGCAGCGCGCCGGTTGCCGAACGTGCTCATGGTGCATTTTGCCGACCTGAAGGCCGATATGGAGAGCCAGATCCGGCGCATCGCCCACTTCCTCGACATCGAGGTCACCGAGGACTGCTGGCCCGCCATCCTCGAACACTGCTCGTTCGACTACATGAAGCGCAACGCCGCGAAGAGCGCGCCGCTCGGCGGCAGCTTCTGGGACGGCGGCGCCGAGACCTTCATCCACAAGGGCACGAACGGTCGCTGGCGCGACATCCTCGGCCCCGACGACATCCGAAAGTACGAGCGCCTGGCGCTCGACAAGCTGGGCGCCGAGGCGGCCGCCTGGCTCGCCGGGGGCAGCCACGCCCACGGCGCGATCGCCGCCTGAAACCCGAACCATCATCTTTGATCACGAAGGAACTTCCATGAAACACCATTCCAGAATCGCAGCTTCCACGCTTCTCGCAATCGGCCTCGCCACCTCGGCCATGGGGCATCCGCTGAGCGAGGAGGTGATCGCGCGGATCGACGCCTCCTCCACCGCGGCCCCGGGCGAACCGGACCTCGCCGAGGTCCGCGCCGCCACCGAGAGGTTTCGCGACGTCAACGTGGCGCTGGCCGAAGGCTATGTCCGCGATCCCGGCAACATGTGCGATACCGCTCCGATGATGGGGCAGCCGGCCGAGCTTGGCGGCATGGGCATCCACTTCTTTCGCCCCGACCTGCTCGGCCTTTCCGGCGCGCCGTCGGAGCGTGTGAACGGCGACGGCACCCACACCGACTTCCTGCGACCGTCGATCCTGATCTACGATCCCCATGCCGATGGCTCGCTCCAGCTCGTCGCGGTCGAGAACCTGGTCTTCAAGGAGGCCTGGGATGCGGCTGGCAACTCCGAACCGCCGAAGTTCCACGGCGTCCCCTTCGACACCATGAAGGACGACCCGGCGACGGCGGTGGACGAGGCGCACATGTTCGCTCCGCATTACGACCGCCACGTCTGGCTCTACCGTGAGAACCCCAACGGCGTGTTCGCGCAGTACAACCCGACGGTCACCTGCGAGCATCACGTCCCCACCCAAACGCACGACCACAGCTCGTGACGATGGCGTAGCAGGACGGGGTGCGGGGGTTAGCCCCGCACCCCATCGGATACCAAGGCGCCCCCGCGACAAGGAAGGTCTGCAGATGACCCGACAGGGTGTCATCGACTCGCCGGACCCTGCAGGCGAATCCGCGGCAACAAGGGGCGCCTGCAGCATGTCGGCGCCCCCTGATCAAGCCTCATGGCAGCGGGTCGAGGGCACCGAGGAAGGCCGCGAGTTCCTGTCTTTGCGTGTGATCGAGCGTGAGCGGCCTGAGTTCGCTCTGGCCTGCCGGCGCTTCCGGGGCAGCGACGTAATGCGCTATCACCCGTTCGAGGTCGGGTATCTGGCCGGCGTGCATGTAGGGCGGGCGGCTGGCTGCGCCCCGGAGCGACGGCGTCTTGAACGCCCTCAGCATCTCGGCGCCGGCAGGCGCCATGAACCGCAGTTCCGCACAGTCCGCCGGCTTCGCATCGCTGTAGGGGCCGAGGCAGTTGAACGGATCCTCGCGGACCAGGAGCGCGCCGGTCTCGCGGCCCCTGTCCTCGGGAAGACCCGGCACGGCAGGAACGCCAGTGTTGTGGAAGTGGCCGTCCGACAGGAGCGGTCCGCCATGGCAGTTGATGCAGCCACCCGCGCCGAGGAACACTCTCAGGCCCGCTATCTCCTCCGTCGTCAGCAATCCGGGCCCCGGGAACTCGCGCGAGGCCACCCAGAGGTCAAAGCGGGTCTCGGGCGGCGCGATGGTGCGCTCGAAGGCGGCGATGGCCTTGCCGACATTGGCAAAGACCAGGTTGACGGCCTCCCGGTCGGATCGCGCCATGCCCTCCCAGGCGGTCGCGGCAGCCGGATCGGCGACCGGGCCGGCGCGGGCCGGCAGGACGTCGAGGTCCGGCAGGGGGCCGAAGACCTCCACGTAGGCCTCCGCATAGTGAGCCCCGATCACATGCGCGTACTGCGTGCGGTCGCCCCCATGTTCCACCGCGCTCTCCAGCGGTCCAAGGGCCTGTGACCAGAAACTATCCTTGCGCCCGTCCCAGAACAGGAAGGGGCTGTGCGCCATTCCGGCGATCGGCATGGCACGACGGCTGGTCTCGCTCACGCCCTTCGACAGGGCCCGGTCGTCCTGGAACTGCCGGTCCGGCAGGTGACACGTGGCGCAGGCCACCTTGCCGTTCGAACTGAACCGGGTGTCGAAGAAGATGGACCGGCCCAGCGCCGCCGCGCGCGGGTCGTCGGCGACACGGTTCGAAGGATCGGCCGGCACCGGCGGCAGGGCGTCGAGCGAGAGCGAGCGGACGAGGGATAGATCCTCCTCGCTCCAGGTTGGCGCTGCCGGATCGGGAAGGTGGATGGCCAGCGCACCCGCCCCGATCGCGGCGAAAGGCAGGGCGAAAAGGATGCGTCGCACGACATGCCCTCACAGCACGAGGTTGAAGCTGACCGTGTCGGCGCCCGCCGGGCCGTCGATGGCGAGGTCGATCTCCCACCAGCCGTGCATGTTGAACTTCATCCCTTCGATGAGGAATTGCCCGTCCCCGAGCGCCTGTGTGACGGCGGGCGCCGAGGGCAGCCCATGCCCGTGCTGCGGCATCCGGCCGTCGATCGCGATGCGGGCCGTGTCGATCGGCCGGCCGCGCCGGTCCGCCAGGGCGAGGGTCCAGGCGTGCATCCGTCCGATCCGGACCTCGGGCTCCACCGGTCCGATGGCGACGGTGTAATGGTGCGCGTCCGTGGGTCGGCGCAGGGCGAGGTCAAGGTTCTCTGGAATGTCCTGCGAGAACAGGCCGGCAGATACGGTCGTGGCAACGAGTGCGAGCGGGATACCGGCGAGAATCGCGCGGCGGGTGGGCAGGTTGGGCATGTGCTTGGCTCCGGAAGAGGGGAATGGCGTGGCTCTGCGAATACCGGTCGCGCGGCGGCGGGGCTTGAACATAGCGGCTGACTTGCGGGGACGGTCGGCGGGACGGCTCGCGTTTCGTGGTCCCGTTCACCGCGTTCCGCGTGCGGGCGTCCGCGTCGGGCGGGGCTGCGCGCGGCGCGTGGTGATGCCGAGAATCTCTGCCAGGTCCGCGGGCACCGGCATAGGCTTCAGAGGGCTGACATTCGCGCCGCCGGTATTGCCCAGGGGCACCAGCCCGATGGCGGTTTTCGTGGCCGCCCCCGCGATCCGCAAGACCTGCCCGGCGATCTCCTTCATGTCGCGCTGCCGCAAGCCCCAAACCAGCATGTGCCAGTGCACGCGGACATGTTCGCGCGTTGACAGCTGCGACAGCACATGCGCGCGCTCCAGCCTGCGGAAGCTCGCGGCGGGGTTCGCCTGCAGCGCGCTGGCGGCATCGAGTTCCGATTGCACGTGAGGGCCGATCGCCCGCCGGCCCAGCGGTTGTGGGGTGTCAGACGACCTGCGGTGCAGGAGGCAGGCGAGGTAGAGCCCAGCCGTCACGTCATAGCTCATGCAGAACGTCGGCCAGTAGGCCGGCACGCCGTCGTTGGCGATGAGTTGGCCGTGAAACACGTCGAAGCCACCGTGACCGACAAGCGCGAAGGCGACCAGCCAGAGGTTCCTGCGAAAGCCGAGGACGGCGACGACCGCCAGAACGGCATAGGCCGCGACCTCCCCGATCAGCGCCTCGGAGGAGCCGCCCATCACCGCAAAGAGGATGTAGTAGGTTCCGACCGCGAGGGACACCGCGGCATAGAACGCGCGGTCCCGGTCCAACCCGGCGAGGGTTCCACCCAGGGACACCCCAAGCGCAAGCGTCAGTCCGACAAGAATTTCCATCGTAGGCTCCCTTCAGCATGGGAATGGCGGGATAGCGCCCGGACCCCGACACCTCGGCGCGCGTCTCAGGGCACGGTGTTCGAGGGCCGTGGCGCGATGCTCTGCGCGTCCCTTCAATTGTTCCGGGCGGCATGGCCCGGCGCTCTTCCCTAAGGCTGATCCGGGGGATTGCGCTTGAACGAAACGGCTGACCGGACAGGAGAGGCAAATTTCCGGTGACGGGAGCGGGAAGCGCCCCCTTCCGGGGCTAGATCATCAGCAGGACCGAAGCCGGAATCCCGAACATGCGCAGGAACGTGCGGCTGAAATGCGCGGAATCTGCAAAGCCCGCTTCGTGTGCGGCGTTCGTCAGGCTGGCCCCGGATGCCATTCGATCCACCGCGGACGACAGCCGCCGCCACAACACGTAGGTGCGGAAGGGCAGCCCGATCTGGTCCACGAAGAGATGGCTGAACCGGCTTTCCGAAAGGCAGGCGATACCTGCGGCCGCGCGGGCGGTCACGCGCAGGTCGGGATCGTCCCGGAGCCGTTCGATCACCCGCGCGATGCGCGGGTCGACCACGGGCACGCCGTCATCCCGGTCCGCCAGCCGTTCGCAGAGGGCTCGCCCGATGCTTGCCAGCGTGGCGTCGTCCGGGCGCAGCTCGTCCCAGATGCAGGTCAGGTCAGCCGCAAGATCCTCAAACGTCGCAAGGTCCGGTCGCATGAACGGGCGCCCGGCGAGGTCGCGCAGAAGCATGGCACCCGGCCGACTCTCGGGTTCGACGAAAAGGATCACGTTACGGCCTTCCGCAAGGTAGACATGCGGCACATCGGGCGCGATCAGCACGGCGGGGCCCTCGATCGTCTCGGACCCGATCCGAAAGGCAAATGCACCGCCAACCGAGAAGGTGAACTGCAGGGCGTGGTGCGCGTGGGCCTCGGTGCCGTGCCGGACATCCGGCGCGCGTGGGACATCGAACGCCCAGAGGCTGGCGCCCTCCCACAGCACGATGCGGCCACGGCCAATCCGTTTCATGGCCCAGGCTAGCACGTCCACAGCCGACGGAACACGGCCTCGCCCATGGACGACGAAAAGTGCCCCGCCCAAGCCGGACCGCCAACCGGTCTGCGGCTGGGATGGGCCGTGACCTCGTCCTTATCCCGTCACGCCATCGCGCTCTCCGACGGTGAAGTCGACGGTCGCCTCAATGACGATCGTGGCGTCGTGGCGTTCCCCGGCTCCACGCGGAAAGGGAAGATCCGCGAGCTCGCGGGTCGTCATCCGGCGCAGGTCCGGATGATCGATGGGATCGGTCAGGACAAGTTCAGATATTCTGAAGATCCTGCAGAGGATGGACATGACGGTCTCCTTGTCGTCTTCTTGAGACTAAGCGCTGGAAACATGTCGCCACCATCCAGATCTGCTGGATCAGGCATCAGGTAATCTAAATGCAGAAACTGAACCGCGTTCCCCTTCGCGCACTCCGGGTGGCAGAGGCCGTCGCCCGCCTCGGATCACTCGCCCGGGCTGCCGAGGAACTTCGGGTCAGCCCTGGCGCGGTGAGCCAGCAGATCGCCTCGGCCGAGGCGGCCCTGGGCATGAGACTCTTCACACGCAGCCCGCGTGGGATGGCCGCCGCGCCGGATGCAATGGCAGTCTGTGCGCTGCTGACATCCGGCTTCTCGCAGCTTTCGCAGGCGGTAACCCTTGCCCGGGATCACCGCGACGAGGTTCTGACCGTCTCGGTCGCGCCGGTCTTCGCCTCCCGGTGGCTGATCTGGCGCCTGCCCGAGTTCCAGAAAGCCAATCCAGAGGTGAAGGTCAGGCTCGACGCGAGCATCGGCCTCGTCGACCCGAGGCATGGCGACGTGGACCTCTGTATCCGCGTCGGCCGCGGCGACTGGCCGAACGTGTCAAGCGAGCGGCTGTTCTCCCAGGTGGTGTTCCCCGTGTGCGCTCCTGCCGTTGCGCAAGGCATTGGAACGGTGGCCGATCTTGCGCGCATGCCGATCATCCGTGAGCCGCATCCCATGTTCGACTGGGACGCCTGGCTTCTCCCCGGGGAGATCGATCCAGGCAGCCTCCCGTCGGGGCCCGTGTTCTCGGACGCGTCGCTCTGCCTCGACGCCGCGATCTCGGGCAGCGGCGTCTTCCTGACCTTCGAGACCCTGGCGGCGGACGCACTCGCCCACGGCCGCATCGTCGAGCCGTTTGGGCGCAGGCGCGCGACGCAGAACGCCTACTGGCTCGTCGCACCCGATGGCAGGCCACGCAGGTCGGCAAAGCTCTTTCGCGACTGGTTGAAAAAGGAGATCGCCGCGGCCGGTTTTGGAGCGGAGCGGGGCAATCTCCGGGAAGGAACGTGACGTCGCTGGTCCAGAGACGGACGGCTCGATCACATACGTTTCGTCTCCGCGTTCGACTCGGTCACGGCGGCCAGCATCGCCGCGTCGGGCCCGCACCCCGTGTCTTCCGCACCGAGGGCGGCGCCCGATGCGGCGCAAGGTCGCAGATCGATCCCGACACCTGCCCGTCGAAAACGAACACTGCGGCGCGGGATCCTGCCGCTAGACTCGGGTCCGGCCGAATCCAGCCAGGGGTGAAATGCATGCAGATCGCGCTGACTGTGAACGGTCATTCCCTTGACCTTGCGGCCGAGCCAGGCGAGCGGCTTTCCACGGCCCTGCGTGCTGCGGGATTGACCGGGCTGAAGGAGGGCTGCCTCGAAGGCGAATGCGGGGCCTGCACCGTGCTGCTCGAAGGCCGGCCGGTTTGTTCCTGTCTGATGCTGGCAGCGCAGGCCGAAGGCCGCGCGGTCGAGACCGTCGAGGGGCTGGCCGCGGCTGGGCCTTCCGATCTTCAGGCCGCCTTCGTCCGCGAAGGCGCGGTGCAGTGCGGCTATTGCACCCCTGGCATGGTGATGGCTGCCGAAGGACTCCTGCGCGCCAATCCCGACCCCTCCGAGGCCGAGATCCGCCAGGCGATCGCGGGCAATATCTGCCGCTGTACCGGATATGTCGCGATCCTGCGCGCGATTGCGGCGACGGCGGCCACCCGGCGCGCCCGGCAGGGGGCGGCGGCATGCTGAGCTTCGTTGCGCCGC
>Ga0079224_100011883_pt1 | contig 12023 bp, 11 predicted proteins | sample Stecom2015_FD_80414 | JGI IMG/M metagenome (GOLD analysis project Ga0079224, IMG submission 80414) | Agricultural soil microbial communities from Utah to study Nitrogen management - Steer compost 2015 | ecosystem: Environmental > Terrestrial > Soil > Agricultural land | place: USA: Utah... | reverse complement strand
GCCCCTCCCATCGGACATGGAACCGTCGTCAACGATCGGTACGAGATCCGCCAGAGTCTCGGAAAGGGGGGAATGGGCGAGGTCTTCCTGGCGTACGACCGCAGCACGCAACAACCCGTGGCGCTCAAAGTCGTTCGCGAAGAGTCGCGAATGCCCGGCGACGACGAGGCGCTCCGTCAGGAGCTGTTGCTCGCGCGCTCGGTGAGTCACCCGAACGTCTGCCGCGTTCACGATCTCGCGCCGAGCCCGTGGGGCCCGATCCTCGTGATGGAGTACATCGCGGGGCAGACGCTCCACACGCATATCCGCCGGCGCAAAGCTCAGGGGGGCTACACCGCCGACGAGTTTCGCAAGATCGCGAGCGAGTCCGGCGCTGGCCTCGCGGCGATTCACGCCCAGGGGCTCGTGCACGGAGACCTGAAACCCGGGAACGTGATGGTGACCAACGATCGCGCCATCATCTTGGATTTCGGTTTCGCGCAGGAGCGCGCGCGGCTCAGCGCACGCCGCCCCGGGGCGCCGCCGGACGGCGGAACACCGAACTACATGGCTCCGGAGCGGTTGCGCTCCGGAGGCGCGAGCCCGGAAGACGACATCTACGCGCTCGGGCTCACGCTCTGGGAGATGTGGACGTGCCGCGTGCCGGAGCCCGGATATCGGCCGCGTTCGAAGCCGATGCGCTCCCAGATCATGTTCGACGTTCCGGCGGGGCTCTCTGTGGACGAGGTCAAGCAGGTGTTTCGCTGCTTGAGCGAGGATCCGGCGCTCCGCCCGCCGGCGCGGCATCTTCGGTTCTTCAATCCGACTTCGCTCACGACGAGCCAGATTCAGATTCAGCGGGAGCGCATGTCCCCCGGCGCGCCGCTCGGTCGAGCGACGAGCGAGGCGTTCGTTCCCGGATCGCAGGCGCTGCTCGTCACGTACTGCACGAACGCTCCGGAAGCCGCGGGGCTCTTGTTTCCGCTGACGAAGCCCGTGATGCGGATCGGCCGGCGCTCGGATCAGGACATCGTCATGCCCGAAGCGACCGTGAGTGGCGCGCACGCGGTCCTTCGCTGGCACGCGGGCTCGTGGACGGTCGAGGACGCCGATAGCACCAACGGCACGTACGCGGATCACAGCTACGAGCGGAAGAAGACCATCGCGCTGCTGCATGGCGGCGAGGTGCAGCTCGGCGAATCGCGCGTCAAACTGGTGAGCTTCGGTGAAGGCTCGCCTCCGCACGAACGAGCCAAGGCCTACCTCGGGCGTCGGGACGGGCTCACGGGGCTCTTGCGCCGCGAGCAATTCCTGCGCGCGCTCGAAGAGGAGCTCGCGTATGCCGAGTGGTCGAACAACCACCTGACGGTTGCGCGCTACCACGTACGGAGCCCGACGCGGCACGTGAGCGACCGCCCGACGATCATCGAGATGCTGGCGCTGCGGCGCGCGGCACAGCGCGTCGCCGATCTCACGGAGATGCTGCTGCTCAGCATCGTTCCGGTGACCGGCGGCCGCACCGGGCCGTTGAAGTTCGCGATCGCGATGACCGGCCCGAGCCTCGAAGAGGCGCGGAACGTCGTCGAGCAGGTCGTCTCACAAGTCCAGGTGCTGATGCCGGAGTCGCTCGATCTCGCGGCGACCCTGGTTCGCGCCGAGCCCGGCCAACGCGTGCAGTCGTTGATCGACGATTGACGATGGTCGCCTGACGATCGATCTCTTTAGAGATGGTCGGGCCGCCGTCTCCTCGTCCGCCCTTCCCGTCCAGCTCGGGTGAGCCCTCCTTGCGCCGCCTGGGTGTCGGCGGCGGGCGTCCCGAGCGCCCCGTTCGAGCCCAGCTCGTGGTCGCCGTCGTGTCGGCGCTCACCATCATCGCGGTGCCGCTCTATCTCATGCGTCGTCCCTCGGGCAGCGACGTCGAAGGGCAGGCGGGGGCGCCGGGCGTGGCCGCGTCGGTGTTCCTGCCGGCGCCATCGGCGTCGGCGCCCGAGAAGGCTCCCCCCGAGAACATCCAGCTCGCGCGCGCCGAGCGCGTGCGCTGCGGGAACGGCTCGCGCCCGACCCTGGAGGGAGGGATTTGTGACCGGTTGGTCGCCTTCGAGGACGCGCTCGCGAAGGCCATCTTGGACACCGAGGAGTGTGCGCCGCGCCCGAAGCGGGAGCCCGAGACCATCAACCACGTGCTCCGCCTCGATTTCGAGAAACGCACACTTCACGTCTTTCCGGGAGCGAGCGGCGACCTGCGCGGCACCGAAGCTCGTCGCGCGACGGAGTGTGTGAAACGCGCGCTCGCGAAGCCCGACTGGACGGTGCCGCATCTCTACCGGCACTACGTGATCGCGATCCTGGCCACGTACCTCCCCGAGCCCGTCGCGGCCGACGCGAACACGCCGCGGTTCGAGTAGGGGGCTGAATCAGTCCTCTTCGTCGGGAACCCTGAGGCGGCCTTCGAAGGCGAGCCCCGCGACGGCGCGGCCGAGGACTTCACCGCGTTTGCCGGGCGGGATCTCCGTGCGGCGCTTCGCCAAGTGCTGGGCGAAGCGTTCGAGATCCGCCTCGTCGAACACCCGCTCGAGCTCCTCGCGCAGCCTGCGCCCGAGCGCCGGGGCGCGCCCCCCCGTGCTGATGCCGACGGAGACGGGACCCGCACGAGCGATCGCGACGTGAGCGTACGAGTTGTGCTCGGGGCGATCGACGGCGCAGAACCAGACGCGGAGCGCGGCGGCGACGTTCCCGAGCTCCTCCGCGAGCTCGCGCGGAGCGTCGGTGACCACGGCGAGCCATGTCCCGTCGAGGTCCGTCGGCGTGGCGCTGCGCGCGTGGAGCTCGACCGAGCCGCGTTGGGCGAGGGCCTCGAGCTCCGGGCAGGGGTTCTCGCCGATCACGGTGACCCGGGCGCCGGAGTCGAGCAGGGCCATCGCGCGGCGCGCGGCCTCCGGAGAACGGCCGACGACGAGACAGCGGCGCTCGGTGAGGTCGAGGGCGACGAGGAACGGGCGCTTCACGAGGCGACTCTACGACAAGGCGGACGCCTCGGGGACCTACTGCGAGTCGGCTCGGGAGTGAAAAACGGCGGGAACGAGCGGGCGCGTCACGAACTTCACCTCGCGTTCGGCATCCCCGACGCGCTGAAGGAAGAGCCCCGTGAAGGTGCTGAAGAGCGCGTCTCCTGGCGCGGCGGTTCCCGTGCTCGCGGGACGCATCACCCAGCGCTTTATCTTCTGCAGGAGCTCGGGGCCTATCGGGTTCACTTGGATTTTGCCCGCTACGCGGAGCTGCACGGCGCGCGGGATCTGAGCGCCGTCGCCCGCGAGCAAGCGACGGATCTCGGCGCAGCGCCGGAGCACGCCTTCTATCGTCGTGGTCCAGCGGACCTGGTTCACTCCCGGGCTCGCGAGCTCCACGCGATACGCCTCTTCCCAGACGTGCCACGTCACCTTGCAGGTGTGGGCCGTGGTGGACAGCGGATCGCCGCCGCTCGCGCGGTGGATCGTCGCCGTGAGCACGATCGTGGTCGGCAGGCCGCGCCGGAGCTTCTCCTGAATCTTCTGGTCGATCACGTCTCGAAAGGAGAGGTCGAGGTAGAGGAGCTCTCGGTCTGCGTCCCACGAAAGGAGCGCTTCGCGTGTGGTATCGCGCGCGCCTCCTTCTTGCGCCTGGGCGCGCGCCGTCGACAGCGGAACGCTCCCGGCCATCGCGACCCCGAGGATGGTCGCCCGGAGTACGCGGCGAAGCGCGCCCTCAGTCCTCACCGGCTGGTCCCTCGCCCCGCACGGGCATGAATCCGAGCACGTTCGAGAACGCGAAGGCGAAGCCGCCCACGCTGGTATCGACGCGAAGGCCCAGGTTGCCGGTGAGATCGACGGGGACGAGCGCCAGCCCGGAGTATCCCTCCGGCGGGCGCACGAGATCGCGGCGCGACGCGAGCCCGTAGATGCCCGCGCTTGCGAAGAAATCGATGCCGAAAACCGAGCGTCGCCCTCGGTAGATCGGGATCCGGTACTCGGCCCCGACTCGGAACGCGTACTCGCCGTGACGCACCTCGACGATTTGCGTTCCGAGCAGGTTAGGGGGAGGCCGCCGATCGAAGCTCACTCCGAGCACGCGATCCGGCAGAAAGTCGCTGAAGTCCCCGACGTAGAACTGCTCGAAGAACGGGGCGTTGCCCGCGAGCGCGCCGCCGTAGACGTCGAGCTTGAGAACGTGGTCGTTCCAGGGGAGGCGGAAGTACTTCGCGGCTTCGATCTCGAGCCGCTGGTAGTCGTAGTCGAGCCCCGCGGGGAGCAACCCGATCTCGCCCGTGACCGCGACGAACCAGCCTCGCGTCGGCAAGATGGGGTGGTCGCGCGTGTCGTGCTGGAGGGAGGCGCGGATCGTCGAGAGAACACTCGAGCCCCGCACGACATCGAAATCGATGGGCTCACGCGCGAAGCCGCGCAGGTGCGAGGCTTGCCGGGGATAGGCGGCGTCGATCGACTCGAGCCGGTAGTGCAGCCACACCTGCGTGGAAATCGAGAGATCGCGCCCGACGCCGAGCGAGCCGCCGAAGCGGCGGTAGCGCACGATCGCGAAGTCGCGAGGATCGTCGGTGCTGCCGGGGTCGGACCAGAGCACTCCGGCGTTCCCGAAGTACTCTTTCGCGTCGGCGAACGAGAGCACGGCGCTCGTCATCCATGCGCTGCCGAGAAACGCCGGATCGAGAAAGCGGACGCGGAGCGCGAGCTGGCCCTGGGCCATCGCCGCCGCGGTGCCGAGGGTCATCCCGGTGCCGCCGAGGTTCGTCTCCGCGACGTCGAGCCCGGCATAGGCGGTGAGGGGGCGCGCGTTGCCTTGGGTGTCGGCATCGGCCGACAACCCCATGAAGATGTCGTTGACGACGATCGTGTTGCGCTCGACGACGTCGATGACGAGCACGATCAACCCGCGCTCGCTTCCCTTCTTGAGCGAGAACTGGACGTCTCGGAAGAAGCCCGTGCCGAGCAGGCGATAGCGCGTGAGCTCGATCTCCGGATCGTCGACGTCGATCACGTCGCCCGCGGCGAACGGCACGTACCGCAGCACGACGCGTGCGCTCGTCCGCGTGTTGCCGCGAATCTGGATTCCCTCGAGCGTGTAGCGGACGGGCCCCTGGTCCACCGTGCTCGGCGGAGGGGGCTCGACCGGAAGCGCCGCTGGCGGGACGGCCGGTTGCGGAGCGGTGGCGGCTTCGGCAGGGGGCGGTGGCGGCTCGGCGACCTCCGGGTCGTCGTCGACACCCCAGGTGTCGAGCGGGATCTCCGCCGGTGCGGCCCGCGCCCCGCTCCCGGCAAATAGCAGCACGAGCGCCGATAGTCGGGCGATGGTCCGGCGGCCGCGCACGCGCTGCACGCCGCGAGCCTACATCAGAAACGGCGAGGCAAGCGCTCGTAGGTGTCGGTGAGACGGAACAGGCGCTCCGCGAGAGCGTCGGAGAGATCGTGCTCGCGGCATCGATACGCCCAGTTGCCCTCGGCGGTCCCGGGCACGTTCATGCGCCCTTCGCTGCCGAGCCCGAGCAAATCCTGGAGCGGAAAGAGCGCCGTGTTGGCGACGGACGCCAGCGCGAGGCGGACGAAGTCCCAGTGCGGCTCGTCGCCGGAGCAGGCTGCGTAGGCGAGGGCTCGGCGGCGCTCGGACAAAAGCCGGTGTCGCTCTTCCGGATCCCGGGCCCGCTCGAACGCACCGAGCCAGCCGACGACGGTGTCGTTGTCGTGGGTCCCCGTGTACACGACGCAGTTCCGCGGGAAGCGATGCGGCTGGTAGTCCCGGAAGTCGCCCGCAAAGGCGAACTCGAGCACGCGCATCCCGGGGAGCTCGAACTCGTCGCGCAGCGCGTGCACCTCGTCCGTGACGAGCCCGAGATCTTCGGCGACGAACGGCAGGCCTCCGAGTCGAGCCCGCGCCTTCTCGAAGAAATCCCTGCCCGGCACGATGGTGAACTGGCCCTCGCGTGCCGACGTGGCGCCCGCGGGCACCTCCCAGCAGCGGTGAAAGCCGATGAAGTGATCGAGGCGAACGGCGTCGAAGCGGTGGAGTGTGTTCTCGAGCCGCGCGATCCACCATTCGTAGTCCGTCTTGGCGAGCGCCTGCCAGTCGTAGACCGGGTTTCCCCAGAGCTGTCCGTCGGCGCTGAAGTAGTCGGGCGGCACACCGGCGAGCACGCGGCGTTCCCCGCATTCGTCGAGCTGGAACACCTCGCGGTTCTCCCAGACGTCGGCGCCGTCGTGAGCGACGTACATCGGCACGTCTCCGAGCAGGAGCACGCCCTTCTCCGCGCAGTGCTGGCGGAGCTCGGTCCACTGCCGATCGAACGCGAACTGCAGGAACTCCTCGTACGAAACTTCTCGCTCGAGCTCGCGGCGAGCACGCTCCACTGCGCGACCGCGCCGAAGCGCGAGGTCGGGCTCCCAGGTCGTCCACGGGCGGTTCCCGTTCGCGCGCTTGAGCGCCCGGAACAGGGTGAAGCCGGGCAGCCAACGGCGATTCCGTTCGCGGAAGCTCTCGAGCTCCGCCTGGAGATCGCCCTTCGCGCGCGCGCCGAAGCGCTCGAACGCGCGACGCAGGCGCCGCTCTCGGAAGCGGCTCGACGCGGGAAACAGGGCGCGTTTGGCCTCGACGAGCGCGCGGGGCGCGCCGATTTCCGATGCCTCGAGCAACCCATCGCGAACGAGGAGCTCGAGGCTCACGAGCAGTGGATTGCCGGCGAACGACGACGCGCTGTCGTACGGTGAATTTCCGGCACCGAGCGGCCCCACGGGGAGCATTTGCCACCAGCGCTGCCCGGCGCGCGCGAGGAAGTCTACGAAGCGGTGGGCGAAGGGTCCGAGGTCTCCCGCGCCGTGAGGCCCGGGCAGGCTGCTCGGATGCAGGAGGATGCCGCTCGAACGCGTTTCGAAAGGAGAATGCAGCATGGCAGACGGCTCTCGCTCTGACCTCGACCCGAGTGCTCGCCGAGCGCCGATGAACCGTATCTCAATTCATGAGGTGGAGCCGTCGGGAGGCGTTGGTGCACGGGCGGGTCGCAGCAGTGAGGCGAGGATGGAGACTGCCAGCACGGAAGCGATCACGGCAAGAGAGACGAGGGGCGGGATTTTGAGGAACGCCGTGAGCGACATTTTGGCCCCGATGAAGAGGAGGATCACCGCGAGGCCCGTGCCGAGGTGGTGAAAGCGCCCCATCATGCCGGAGAGCACGAAAAACAGGGCGCGTAGGCCCAGGATGGCCATCACGTTCGACGTGTACACGATGAAGACGTCGCTCGAAATCGCAAGGACGGCCGGGACGGAGTCGACTGCGAACAAGACGTCCGTGAACTCCACCACCACGAGCACCAGGAAAAGGGGCGTCGCGTAGGTCGTGCCGTTTTTCCGCACGAAGAAGTGATCTCCGTGGAACTCCTCCGTGGTGCGCAGATAGCGGCGGCCCAACCGGAGCGCCAGGTTGCCTTCCGGGTCGACCGATTCCTCCTTGCGGACCAGGAGCTTTGCGCCGGTGATGAGCAGGAACCCACCGAAGACGTAGGTCATCCAGTGGAATTTCGCGAGCAACGCGCTGCCGGCGACGATGAAGATGCCCCGCATCACCACCGCGCCGAGGATTCCCCAGAACAAGATGCGCTGTTGGCGCCCTTCGCTGATTCGAAAATAGGTGAAGAGCACCAGGAAGACGAAGAGGTTGTCGACGGAGAGCGACTCCTCCACCAAGTAGGCGACGAGGTAGGTGATCGCGGCGTCGCCGTTCGCCGTGTACATCACGTACAGGCTGAACAGGGTGCCCACGAGGACGAAGAACGAGCTCCGAATCGCGGCCTCGCGGAAGGAGATGTGCTCCTTGGCTCCGAAGACGAGCCGGTCGAAAGTGAGCGCTCCGATCACGACGGCGGCGAAGACGGCCCAATCGAGAGGGGTCGCGTCGACGTGCATGCCGCGGGTTTGCTATCACGCAGCTCATGGGCATGCTAGAAGCGCACCAGCGATGAGGACAGTCTGGATCGCCTCCCTGGTCGTCGCGTTCACAGCCTGCAAAAAGGAGCGAGAGCCGCCGTCCAGCGCCTCGCTGCTCGCCCCCGCCTCCGGCAGTCCGCCGGCTGCGGCCGCCCCGCCGCCGGTCAGCTCGACGACGCCTCCCGCGCTTCTGCCGATGGGCGTCACCTGGGAGGACCCGCCTGGGTGGGAGCGCGTCGGCAAGAGCAATCCGATGCGAAAGGCGACCTATCGCATCCCGCGCGCCGCCGGCGATGGCGAAGACGCGGAGCTCGCCGTTTTCTACTTCGGTCCGGGCCAGGGCGGCAGTATCGAGGCCAACGTCGACCGCTGGGTGAAACAGTTCAGCGACGTTCCGGACGGCGGCGTGCGCCGCGCCGATCGCTCGGCGCATGGTCTGCGCCAGCACACCGTGGAGATCGACAAAGGGACGTTCAGCTCTGGCATGCCGGGGGGGCCCACGCGCCCCAAGCCTGGCTTCGCGCTGCTCGGCGGCATCGTGGAAGCGCCGACTGGCGTCTACTTCTTCAAGATGACCGGCCCGAGCGCGACGGTGAAGGCCGCGCGACCCGCCTTCTATCAGCTCCTCGACAGCGTGAAACCGAGCTGACGCGTCGGGAGCATGCCCGAGCTCCCCGATGTCGCCCTCTACGTCGAGCGCCTCGAGGCGCTCTTCGGGGGCAAGGTCCTCACGAGCGTTCGTCTGAAGAGCCCCTTCGTCGTCAGGACGTTCGAGCCGCCGCTGTCGAGCGCCGCGGGCCGCACCCTGCGAACGGTGTACCGGGTCGGCAAGCGCGTGGTGCTCGAGCTCGACCCGGAGCTGCACCTCGCGTTTCATCTGATGATCGCGGGCCGATTCCACCTCAAGAAGCCGGGCGCGGCGCCCGGAAAGCTCGGCCTCGTGGCGCTCGATTTCCCGGACGCGACCGTGCTCGTCACCGAGGCGAGCTCGAAGAAGCGCGCGAGCCTCCACGTCCTCCGCACGCGCGCCGAAGCGCTTGCCCTCGGTCGTGGCGGCATCGAGCCGCTCGACGCGACGCTCGCCGAGTTCTCGACGGCGCTCTCGCTCGAGAACCGCACGCTCAAGCGCGCGCTCACCGATCCGCGGCTCGTCAGCGGTATCGGGAACGCCTACTCCGACGAGATCCTGTTTCGAGCGCGGCTCTCGCCGATGAAGCGCACGGCCGATCTGGCGCCCGCCGAGACGTCACGCCTCTATGAGGCGACGCGCGCCGTGCTCACCGAATGGCTCGCACGCCTGCGGGAGCAGACGGGTGAGGGGTTTCCGGAGAAGGTGACGGCCTTCCGCCCGGAGATGGACGTCCATGGGCGCTACCGAGAGCCGTGCCGCGTGTGCGGCGCGCCGATCCAACGCATCGCCTACGCTGAGAACGAGGCCAACTACTGCGCTCGATGCCAGACCGGCGGGCGCCTGCTCGCCGATCGCGCGCTCTCCCGCCTCCTTCGCGGCGACTGGCCGAAGACCTTGGAAGAGCTCGAGGAAAGCCGTTCCGCGCGCTCGCGCGAGTGATCTCTCGGCTTGCCGTCCGCACGGCCGCGGTCGCCGCGCCCGAAAGCTCAGTCGGCGCGAGCCTGCTCCGCGAGCTTCCGTGGAACGGTGAGCACGGGTACGGGCGAGTGGCGCACGAGCTTTTCGGCGACGCTGCCGAGGAGCAGGTGCGCGAACCCCGTGCGTCCTTTGGTGCCCATGACGACGAGGTCGTAATTTCCGGTCCGGAGCTCCTCGAGCAACGCGGCGGCGGGAGCGCCCGAGATCAGCCGGCTAGACCGGGTGATGCCGCTCGGCAGGTTGAGCGCGTCGAGAAACTCCTTCATCTCGAGCTCGGCGTTCTCGCGAATGAGCTCGCCGAGTGGCCGTTGTTCGGCACCGTGGCCAACGAGGACGGTGTCCGAGACGTACGAGGGCCGGTCCCAAACGTGGACGACGTCGAGCGTTGCGCCCAGTGACCGGGCGAGATCGACCGCTACGGCGAGCGCCGCGCGAGAATCCTCCGAGTAGTCCACCGGTACGAGAATGCGCTGAAACGCCATCGGAAATGCCTGCCCACCATAGCACCTTGGTCCCACACGTGGCGCTTCCTTCGGCCCCGAACCAGTCTTTTCGCGGGGTGGCGCCCTGATCTAGACTCGTGCTTGTGTCCGAAGACCGGTTCGGCTTCGATTCCGACTCAACGCTGGTCGGGGAACCTGGAGCGCTCACCGGGTGGGGGCCCGCTCGCCGCCCGCCGCGGCTCGAGCTCTTGCAGGGACCCGGTGCTCCGCGCGAGTTCAATCTCCTTGCCGAAGAGATCGTGATTGGGCGCTCGAGCCAGGTCGAAATCTGCATCGAGAGCCAGTTGATGTCGCGCCGACACGCGGCCCTGCGGCGCTCCGGACCGGATGTGCGCCTCGTGGACCTGGAGAGTGCGAACGGTGTCTACCTGAACGGGGTGCGCGTCCATTCGGCCGGGCTCTTGGAGGGAGACACGATTCAAATCGGAGACGTGCTCCTCGTCTACCGAGAGGGAGGTTGAGCCTCGCGATGCCGGCATACGTCCGGTTCTGGGGAACGCGCGGTTCGATCCCAACCCCGGGCCACCAAACTCGCCGCTATGGGGGCAATACTTCCTGCGTCGAGCTCCGCATGGACGGCGCCTTGCTCGTCTGCGATGGCGGGACGGGGCTCCGGGAGCTCGGCTTGGACCTGCGTCGTCGCATGCCCGAGGGCGTGGAGGCGCACTTGTTCTTCAGCCACATGCACTGGGATCACATCCAGGGGTTTCCGTTCTTCGTGCCGGCGTACTCGCCCGAGAGCCGCTTGCACGTCTACGAAACGGTGCCTGGAGACAACCGGGTCCAGCGCCTCCTCCACGGCCAGATGAAGTCGGAGTACTTCCCGGTGAGCTTCTCCGAGCTCGGGGCGACGATCGACGCCCGGCACTTCTCGCAGGACGAGCTTTGGGTCCAGGGCGTGCGCGTCCGCTGTTTCGAGCAACCGCACCCGGGGCGGAGCTTCGCGTTCTCGTTCGAGCACGACGGCAAGAAGATCGTGTACGCGACCGACAGTGAGCTCGATTCGTGCGTTTGCGACCCGGTGCTGCGCGAGCGGGAGCCCGAGGCGCTTCGGCGCCTCCCCCCTGACCTCGTCGGGTTCATCGAGGGGGCGGACCTCTTGATCGCGGACGGCCAGTACACCGACACCGAGTACCCGGCGAAGCGCGGCTGGGGTCACGCGTCGGCGGCCACCGCCGTCGATTTGGCCGTCCAGGCGGGGGTCCGCCAGTGCGCGATCTTCCATCACGATCCGATGCACTCGGACGAGGTCGTCGAGGAGAAAATCCAGGCCTGCCGCGCCCGCGCCGCGGCCCACGGATCCGAGCTCATCGTCTTCGGCGCACGGGAAGGCGTCGAGCTCAAGCTCTGACTCGACGGTTTCTGAGCGCGGAACGCGCGCGATCGCCCGTCGGCCCCGCTGCTTTTCTCGGGCCGGCCGACGGCGATCCGTCGGGCAGGGCGCCTTGCGGCAGCCGGCCGCGCCGCCGGACTTGCCGGCACGCGCGATCGGCGTCTATTTTCGCGCGCCCGTGAAGGAACCGCTCCCGTCTCATTGCATCTCGCGCCACCCGATCCGGGTCCGGTTCGGCGAGACCGACCTCATGGGGATCGTGCACCACGGCACGTACATCAGCTACTTCGAGGTCGGACGCGTGGAGTACATGCGTCGGCGCGGGCTGAACTACACCTCGTGGACGGAGATGGGGTTCCACTTGCCGGTGGTGGAGTGCCATGTGCGATATCGGCGCAGTGTTCGCTTCGACGAGCTGATCTCGATCGAGACGCGACTCACGGAGCTGTCGCGGGTGCGCGTGCGCTTCGATTACCGACTCCTGCGTCCCGTCGGTCACGATCAGGAGGAAATCCTCGCCGAAGGCTATACGGTGCTGGCCTGCGTCGGCACGGATCACGTGCCGCGGCGCCTGCCCGCAGAGGCGGAAGCGGTCCTGACCGCGCCCGAAATCGAAGACGGGGCCATGCCGGCGCGCG
>Ga0079224_100011881_pt1 | contig 12024 bp, 8 predicted proteins | sample Stecom2015_FD_80414 | JGI IMG/M metagenome (GOLD analysis project Ga0079224, IMG submission 80414) | Agricultural soil microbial communities from Utah to study Nitrogen management - Steer compost 2015 | ecosystem: Environmental > Terrestrial > Soil > Agricultural land | place: USA: Utah... | reverse complement strand
TGGGCGCCGCCATGAAAGCGCCGGACGTGTGCGTAGAGTATGATGATGGCGGTCGTGACCGCGATGGCACCTCCCAGGTGAAGCAACACGAGAGTCACGTCGATGCCCGTCCCCGGATGCCGCAACAACGCGCCAAGGATAATCTGAAGGTACAGGAGGGCGATGGTGAGCACGGCGATCCGCCTCAGAGCCGGGAGCTTCTCCGCATTGAAGGAACCGAAATCGGGCTCGAGCCAGGACCGGGATGTGAAGATGGACATCCCGACGATCGTGGCGAAGAAAATCTGAGCGACGCAGGCGTGCACGACGGCCAGATCGAGCGATATCAAAACGACCCGCAATCCCCCGAGCACGCCCTGGACGGAAACCAGCACCAGCGCGCCCAGAGCCAGCCATCGCATCCACCGGCGCGGCTCTGCAATCCACGTCCATACGGCGAGCGCGAGGGTGAACAGACCCACCAGGGCGCCGAGCAACCGGTGGCCATGCTCGGCCAGCACAGGAGTCAGCTTCCACCACTCGGGCCACGGATTAAAAGGATCATACGAATTGAAAGATGATGGCCAATCCGGAACCGCAAGGCCCGCATTGATGCTGGTTACGAAAGCTCCCCATCCGAGAAGGAGCACCGTAGTTGCGGAGGCAAGTACCGAAAATCGGTGTCGCCATTTAACCTCGGTGGGCGCCGGTAGGGCGCGGCCGCGCGAAAAGATGGGCATGAGGCTGTAGATCTTGACGAACCTGTAGACCGCACCGCTATCGGAGGAGGGCGGAGCCATCGAAACAACAAGCCCCGGAAATGCCCAGTTCCGTCAATTAGATTTGAAACCGATCGACAACGGTCGAAACACGGAATCCTGCACCGCGTCGGACGGCGCGTCCATAGGCATGCAGTCGATCACCCGATCACATCCCTCACGTCGTATGACCCGAACGCTCATCGCTTCTATTTCAGGCATCCGCGGCATCTTCGGACGCGGCCTCGATCCGGAGGTGATCGTCCGATTCTCGGCAGCCTTCGGCACCTGGTGTCGGCGCCGGTCGGAGGCCATCGGATCTCGGCGGCTCATCATCATCGGGCGCGATGCGCGCGTTACGGGCGAGATTTGCGCGGACCTGGTCTCAGCCACACTCCGAAGTAGCGGCCTTGACGTCGTAAACGCCGGGCTGGCGACCACGCCTACCGTCGAAATGGCAGTTCTGGCCGAGGGAGCCGCCGGAGGGGTCGTGCTCTCTGCATCCCATAATCCCGAGGAATGGAACGCGCTCAAGCTGCTGAACGAGAAGGGCGAGTTCTTGAGCGCCGAGGAAGGTGGAGAGGTGCTGGCGATCGCCGAGAGGGGCGAAGCGGAGACGGTCGCCTTCGATGGCATCGGCCACGAGAGGGGGCACGATTTCCTGGCTTATCATATCGACAAGATTGTGGGGCTCGACTTCATCGACCCGGAGACGATTGCCCGTCGGAGGTTCCGGATCGTGGTCGATGGAGTCAATTCCGTAGGTGGGGTGGCCATTCCGGCGCTCCTGGAGAGGCTCGGCGTCGAGGGGGAAGACATCATCAAGCTGAATTGTGAGCCTACCGGTCGCTTTTCGCATCCGGCCGAGCCGCTGCCTCAGAACCTCACGGCGCTCACCGAGGAGGTGGCCCGGCAGGAGGCCGATCTTGGAATCGCCGTCGATCCTGATGCCGACAGGCTGGCCCTCGTGGCGGATGGCGGCGAATATGTCAGCGAGGAACTCACCCAGGTGATCGCGGCCGACTTCCTCTGGCGATTTCGGAAGGGCCCGTTCGTTACGAATCTCTCTTCGTCGCGGGCCATCGATGACGTGGCTCGGCAGCATGGCCAGAAGGTCTTTCGGTCGGCGGTCGGAGAGATCAATGTCGTTAAGAAGATGCAGGAGGTCGGTGCCGTCCTGGGCGGCGAGGGGAACGGCGGCGTGATACTACCGGATTTGCACTACGGGCGAGACGCCCTGGTGGGGGTCGCACTGGTCCTGCAGCACCTGGTCAACGAGGATGTACAACTTTCCGAGCTCAAGGCACGCCTTCCCTCGTACACCATTCGAAAGGCGAAGACAGCGATCGGAGAAAAGGATCCGGACGATGTCCTGGCCGTCCTGGCGGCACGCTACAGCGACCACGACATCGACACGACGGACGGACTGAAGATTCATTTCGAGGATGCCTGGGTTCATCTGCGGAAATCGAACACCGAGCCGATCGTTCGAGTCTATGCCGAGGCTCCCTCCAACGAGAGGGCGAACGAGCTCGCCCACCGATTCACGTCGGAACTCGCCGAGGCGGCTGCCCCGTGATTGTTGGAATCGTGGAACAGGCCCGAATTCTTTTGATGAGCGGGCATCAAGGCGCTATTTTAGGATCGCAGCACACTTGCGGCCGAAGATGCGATCCGAACCCATCCACATTGTCTATCGAAGTGCCACCCTGGCGGCCATCCGAGTCGTCAAACGGCGTCGTGTGCGTCTTTTGAGCCAGGCGACGCCACCGATCACGTGCCGCCGCGCTCTGCCTCTCGACCTATCTGAGACGAACCCCCTCGAATCTTCCCTGGACCGCAATATCGAGGCGGCCATCACCGAACCGTCGTGTGCTTCTTGCGAAGGGGCGTAGGCGGGGGAAAACCTTGCAAGACCGTAACGACAGGCACTTGAGAATTGCGTGTCGTACGTAGTTACTAAGACGGATTTGGGGGGTGGTGAGGCAGGTCTACACCGGCTTCCAAGCGGTTTCCACCTGCTACTTGGCCCGATTCATCCTCTCCTTTGCAACCGTGGTTCCTGTCTATTTAGTCAACCCGCTGCCTTTGTGGAGCGTGCTCGATGCAAAAGCCTGGTCATTCGAACGTAGGAGACAGCAGGCTGCGGCAGGGAGCGAAAGAGAGCGACTCAGAAAGTCTTCTCTATACGATCTTTCACGCTAGCCCGTCGCCGATCAGCATCGCTCGTCTCTCGGACGGCGCACTCATCGAGGTCAATGAAGAATGGGGCGCCTTCACCGGATACGCTCCGGCGGAGAGCATCGGCCGGACGCCGGAAGAGCTGGGACTCTGGAAGGCAGGTGGCCGATATTCCGATCTTCTTGACGAGCTTGGACACCGAGAGTCCATCCGGGATGAAGAGCTTACGCTCATGAGCCGCTCGCGGGATGAGCTTGCAGTCGTAGTCTCGATGCAACGCATTACCGTCGACGGCGAGCCGTGCGTGCTCACGGTGATGAACAATATCACGGCCCAGCGCCAGGCACTTCTGGATCTGCAGGAGAGCGAACGCCGCTTCCGCGTGGTGGCCGATCTGGCACCCGTCATGATCTGGATGGCGGACGAATCCATGCAGGTGACGTACTACAATGAGATGTGGTTGGACTTTACCGGTGCCACGATGGCGGATTCGCTGGGCGATGGGTGGGGGGATTTCATCCACCCCAGTGATCGCCAGATGGTTCTGCGGTCCTCGCGCAGGTCTTTCGAGCAGCGCGTTCCGTTCAGCGTGGAATACCGCCTTCGCCGGCATGACGGTGTCTACCGATGGGTACTCGATCGGGGCATCCCGCGCTATCGACCAAACGGAAGTTTTGCCGGCTACGTGGGTTCTGCGCTCGACATCGACGAGCAGAAGAGCACCGAGCGAACGCTGTTGGAGGCGAAGGAGCAAGCCGAGGAGGTGTCGAAATTGAAGACCTCCTTCCTCACCAACATCACACACGAAATCAGGACGCCGTTGACGGTAATTCTAGGCTTCACGTCGATTCTGCGGCAGGGGGTGAGGCCCGAGTACCAACGGTTCATCAACTTGATCGAACGAAGTGGGCGCCGACTGTTGCTCATGCTCGATTCGATGCTGGATCTCGCCCAGCTGGAAGCCGGAACCCTCGAAATCGAGAACTATCCGCACAATGTCCTCGAGGTCGTGGATGGCGCAGTCGACGCGGTTCGGCCCATCGCGGAGGAGAAAGGACTGGAAGTACGACTCATCCTGCCGGGTCAGCGTTGCATCGCCCGGTTCGATCACGCCATCCTGACGAGAATCATCAATAACCTCCTCGACAATGCCATAAAGTTTACCGACGAAGGATACATCTCCGTCGAGGTGCGGGGGCGCGAGGGTAACGTGGAGATCGTGATCAGCGACACGGGGATCGGCATCGGCGAGGAATCCGTCTCGCACGTTTTCGATCCTTTCGTCCAGGAGAGTACGGGCCTGGACCGCACGCACCAGGGTAGCGGACTCGGTCTGTCCGTTTCCAAGCGCCTACTCGAGAGAATGAACGGCAGCATTGCCCTATCCACGAAAAAAGGGGAAGGCAGCGTCTTCACGATAATCTTACCGGGCGTAAGCTGACCCGGCTTTTTGTTTCGTAACTTGGAGTGAAGGCGCTTCGTCCTGACAGGAGCGCACACGAACTGTAGATACCGGGACGGTCAATGGCAGCGGAGAGCCAACACGATCACGTCGAGCAGCTGGCACACCTGTATATTGCCATGGCTCGGAGCTCGTCGGACTACGTTTCGGACGATGTATTGAATCGCGTTATCGGGATGCTCCAGGCGCGGTGTGCGGGGGCGAGCCGAGCCGATGCCGCCGCGGCGCTCTCCAAAGCCATGCATGAGGGCCTCTCCGAGATCGATGAATTGAGCCGAACGAAGGCTGTCGCGGAAGAGCTGCATACCGTACTGTCCACCGAACAGAAACAGAGCCTGCTCGATGACCTGCGCGAGGTCGCCCAGTTAGACGGCGTGGTGGTGCGGAATGAACAGGGCATGCTGGATGCGCTAACCGCCACATGGGAAATCGAAGGAGATGCCCGGTCACCGGATCCTGCCCTGGAATCGTGGGGCGTTCTGCACGATCTGGCCTATATCTTCCTGGTGCTGGCACATAGCACGGATGATGACCTGAGTGACACCGAGCTGGAGGTCATTTTCAACAAGCTGCGTGAGTGGGAGCCGGGTGTTCCACCAGACGATGTCGAGCGCATTCTGCAGGATGCGATGCATGTCTATTCGGAGGGACGGGATGATCATCGGTTGGAGGTAGCAATCCGGTCGGTCCGGGAACGGTTGCCCAGGGAGCAGCGAATGGCGGCATTGAATGACCTCGTGAAGATCGCCAACGCGGATGGCGTTTTTCTGGATGATGAGGAGGACCTGATCAACCACCTGCTCGGGGAGTGGGACGTAGACCCATACGCGAACTACGAGCCGCACGGCAACAAGTCAACGGACTGACCGACGCCCGCGGGCGTTGGATGGAGAACAGGCCGGCTACGGCCGACAAAAAAAGCGGGACCGCTACATGGCGATCCCGCTTCTTTCGTTTGAAACGTGAGGCAGGCTTAGAATCCCATTCCGCCTCCCATTCCAGGTCCGGCGCCGGCCGGCATGCCGTCTTCATCGTCGGCTGTCGGCTTATCGGCCACGACCGTTTCCGTCGTCAGCAGCAGGCTGGCCACCGAGGTGGCGTTCTCTAGAGCCGTGCGGGTCACCTTCGTCGGATCGATGACGCCCTCCTCGAAGAGATTGCCAAACTGCTCCGACTGGGCATTAAAGCCGTAGTCACCTGTGTCTTCCTTGACCTTCTGGACCACGATCGATCCCTCGAGGCCGGCATTGCTAACGATCTGACGCAGGGGCTCCTCGAGCGCGCGCTGGATGATCGAGACACCGATCTTCTGATCTTCGTTATCGACCTCGAGGTTGTCGAGCACAGAGAGCGCGCGGATGTAGGCAACGCCGCCGCCGGGCACGATGCCCTCTTCGACGGCCGCGCGCGTGGCGTGCAGCGCATCCTCCACGCGGGCTTTCTTCTCTTTCATCTCCGGCTCCGTCGCGGCCCCGATCTTCAGCACGGCCACGCCGCCGGAGAGCTTCGCCAGCCGCTCCTGCAACTTCTCGCGGTCGTAGTCGCTGGTAGTCGATTCGATCTGCTGCCGGATCTGGTTGGCGCGCGCCTTGATGTCGTCGGGCGAGCCCGCGCCATCCACCACCGTGGTGTTGTCCTTGTTGATCACGATGCGCTTGGCACGGCCGAGTGAGTCCATCGTGGCGTTCTCGAGCCGATAGCCTTTCTCCTCGGAGATGACCGTGCCTCCGGTGAGGATGGCGATGTCCTCGAGCATGGCCTTGCGACGATCACCGAAACCCGGAGCCTTCACGGCGGCGACCTTCAGCGTGCCGCGCAACTTGTTGACTACGAGCGTTGCCAGCGCCTCGCCCTCGACGTCCTCGGCGATGACGAGCAGCGGCCGGCCCGTCTGAGCGACCTTCTCCAGGACGGGGAGAAGATCCTTCATGCTGCTGATCTTCTTGTCATGGATCAGGAGATAGGCATCTTCGAGGATGGCCTCCATGTTGTCCGGATCCGTGACGAAGTAGGGGGAGAGATAACCGCGGTCGAACTGCATACCCTCGACCACGTCGAGGTACGTTTCCGTGCCCTTGGCTTCCTCGACGGTGATCACGCCGTCCTTTCCGACTTTCTCGAACGCATCTGCGATGAGCTCGCCGATCGTCGTGTCTGAGTTGGCCGAGATCGACGCAACCTGTGAGATCTCGTTCTTACCCGAAATCTCCCGGCTTTGCGTGCGGAGGTTCTCGACGACGGCAGCCGTGGCCTTGTCGATGCCTCGCTTGAGATCCATCGGGTTGGCGCCCGCGGTCACGCTCTTAAGACCGGCATGGATGATCGATTGCGCGAGCACCGTGGCGGTGGTGATGCCGTCTCCCGCGACGTCGCTGGTCTTCGAAGCAACCTCCTTGACCATCTGGGCGCCGACGTTCTCGAGCTTGTCTTCGAGCTCGATCTCCTTCGCCACGGTCACGCCGTCCTTGGTGACGGTTGGGGCGCCGAATTTCTTCTCGACGATCACGTTGCGGCCTTTCGGGCCCAGTGTCACCTTGACGGCGTTGGCCAGCTTATCGACCCCCCGCTTCAGTGCGGCGCGTGCATCAGTGTCAAATACAATCTGTTTTGCCATCAGTCTGGATAATTTGAGATAGGGTAGTGAGGCGCGCGACATCCGGCGCGCTCAAAGCGAAAACGGCATCGGGGCTCCGATGCCGCGCTATTACATTTTAGTCTTCGATGATTCCCAGAATGTCGCTTTCACGCATGATGAGAAGATCCTCACCGTCTATGGTGATTTCGGTACCGGCATACTTGCCGTAGAGCACCGTATCTCCCTCACCGACACTCATATCGATCTTCTTCCCGTCCTCCACACGTCCCGGGCCGACCGATACGATGGTGCCACGCTGGGGCTTCTCCTTCGCGGTATCGGGAATGTAGAGTCCGCTCTGGGTCTTGTCGTCTGCTTCCACCGGGCGAACGACGACGCGATCGCCCAGGGGCTTGATGGATGCCATGATGACGTTTCCTCCTTTCGTTTCTCGATCTAGACTACTGTTTTTGCATTGCCCGGCACTTCCGTCAACGGAGTGGCGCGCAATCTCCTTCTTTCGATCTTTAGCACTCTCAGAGATGGAGTGCCAGCGCTGTCTACATGGATGACGGAGTGCAGTTCCACCTGGCCCTTTCTCGCGGGAGCGGGACGCAACGATTGGAAGGCTAACGGCGTACGTAGTTTCTTGCTGATGCAGTCTTCGCTGCAAATTGAATGGCACTGTGACGGCTCTGCCTCCACCCGAAACTCCGAACCATCTCCGCGTCCACGACTGGACGGGATCGGGTGCCGCGCTTTTTCTGGGTTGCGGTCTTCTGCTTGCCGTGGTGTCACCGCCCTTTGTCGGGGAGCACGCGCGGCAGTTCATCATGGCGGTGTTTTCGACGGTGTGCCATCAGCTTCCAGACCGCTCACCGGCCATCGACGGGGTCCAGCTGGCGGTCTGTCACCGATGTCTAGGCGTCTACGCAGCCATCGCCGCGGCGCCATTCGCATTTCTTTTGCTTCGACGCTGGGACGCGTTCATCCAACGGAATGCGCGCTGGTTCATCCTGGCCGGAGTCGTCATACCCGGCATTGACTGGCTGGGGGGTGTTGTAGGGATGTGGACCAATACGGCTGCCAGTCGCGTTGCGACGGGTGCCGCCTTCGGACTGACCGCCGGTTACTTTCTCTGCAGGGCCTTGACCGAACTTTTTCGAGGGAGGAGCCTGAGAAGTAAGGTGCTCGAGAGCCTCTGAAGGTTTTTTTTCGGCCGATATCTCCCTATCTTCGTCGCGCCGCCTGTTCAGGGATCCGACGTGCGATTTCCCGCAAGTGGCCCTCTACGGTCGGGCGCTCGGTGTAGGCGAGTCTGCGGCATCGGATTCCTGCACGGCGTGCGACACGGCAGCAATCAAGGCTAATCACGAGCTCACGCATGCCCGAAAAAGGACAATCTATACTCCTCGGAGGAGCGGCCGTCGGTATTGCAGCCGCAATCGTAAATCTCATCCCCACAGTTGGAGGCTGCATCTCGTGCCTGCTCTATATCGCGGCGGGCATCGTGGCCGTCTGGCACTACACGGATCGCCATCAGCTGACGATCACCGGTGGGCAGGGGGCCGGGATCGGGGCATTGGCCGGCATCGTCGCCGGGGTTGCGGCCGGAGTTCTGGGCTATGTCTTTCAACTCATTGGCATCGCACCCGACTGGCGTACGGCCATGGAGCAAGGGTTCGATCAGAGCGGGATGGATCCCGCGCAGATGGAGCAGATGCTCGAATGGATGTCATCGCCGCTGTTCATGATCGGAATCATCCTGGTGTCCTTGATTGTGGCGGCGCTCCTCGGAGCCATCGGAGGGGCGATCGGGTCGTCTTTGTTCAAGCGCGGAACGGGAGGCGTGGAATCGATCTGACGCGCTGGGAGGTCCGCGGGGGAGGAGTGCGCACGGACAAGCAGAATCGCTAGTGCGCGTGTCGCTTGACGCTATCGGATGCCGCGCCGCATGGAGAGAGGGCGATCGAGGATCTCCTTCAGGATGAAGGCCTCGCGCAGACCGTCGGGACTCTGGAGGCGATTCCATAACTCCGAGCCTCGACCCGTGGTGGGGGCGTCCTGTCGGGCATCGCGTCGACGGATTCTGGCGTGAGCGTGCTGCCCAACGCGCTCGAAGCTTTCCTCTTCGGTAAAGCTTGCCTCCAGCGGATGGGAATCCAGGGCTTCCACCTCAAGGGTGTGTCTGGTACGCCGAGCACGCTCGCGCCGCGAGACTGCCTGAGCTCGATCCAGCAACTCCCTCTGGCGCTCGAGTTCTTCCTGGTCTCGACTTCCACGCGCCGCTCGTTCCCATTGATCTCGGCGAGTCCTCTCGGAATCAGTAGAACCCGTCGGTGATGCCGTTCGCGGCGTCGGTCGCCGTGCCGGAGCCGGTACTCCGGGCTCCATATCGGGACGGCCCGCGACGTCTTTCGGTACCCTCGTCTCGGGTTGCGCCGGCTTCTCCTGTGGGTACCCTAGTGCCCGCCTGATCTCACTGAGCGCCTCCTCAAGCTCGAGCTGAGGCGACTTCATCCCCGGCGCAGTGCGACCATGATCGGAACGATCGGGCGTCGATCGAGTTGGCTTCTGCGTCTTCTTGCGGCCGCCGAGTACCCTGGAAAAGAGATAGAACAGCGCAACGGCTATCCAAAAAAGTACTTCTACGTCCATGTTATCGGGTAAGCCGGCGAATGGAGAAGGACGGCGGATTCTCGGGACTGCGATCAGTGCTTTACAAGTTGCTGCGTCGATACCCCATTCGGAGTTTCGACCCGGGCAAAATACACCCCGGCGGGCCAATCTGCACCGTCGATGGGAAGGAGGTGGCGTCCGGCCCTGAGCTCAACCTCGGGATTTCGCGACACCTCTCTGCCGATTGCATCGAATATCGTGACCTTGACAAGCTGCGTTCGCGGGATATCCACGACCAGCACAACCTGGTCCCGGAAAGGGTTGGGGTAGTTCGACAGAATAGCGTACGCGTCCGGCGGAACGATGGTTACCTCCGTCTGCGCGGCCAGGTACCGATCTTCCCCATCCACCAATACGATTCGATATCGATAATGGCCGGCAATGGACCATGTGTCGATGAACTCATACTCGCGCCCACCGTCGCCGGCCAGCGCCTGCATCCCCACGACCTCGAATTCATCGTCTCGCGATTTTTGGGGCTGGATGATTCCGCGCTCGACCTCAAAGTGGCCTTCACCTCGTTCGAATAGCGTGTTCCAGCGGAGGGTCACGCCATCCAGATCGGCTTCGGCCGAAACATGCGCGACGGCCACCGGCGCCGCGTCTCCACCGGCACCCGTGATGAGGACTGAGAAATCCTGCTGAGCCCCTCCGGCGAGCCGGCCTTTGTGCGACACCGTGAGCCTGTAAAAGCCCGGCAGGGCCTCGGCAATGTATATTTGCTCGATGGGATCCACCCGGTTGTCGCCATGTGAGGCTTGCGCGCCGGGAGCCATCGGATTTAGTACGAATGGCAAGTATTCGATCCCTGTTTCGGTGTGCACCAGGCGCAGGTCGAGATCGTTCTGGAGCTGGGGAGCAGGATTGTCCAAACTGGATGAATTCAAGGGCAGGCGCGTACCGGGCGGATCGGTCCAGGAGAGTGTGATCCGCAATGGATCACCGCCTTCAACCACCAGATCACGCGCCAGGACATCACCATCTTCCAACGACTCTTCTAAGATGGCCATCCCGACCGACGCCGCTCGTGTGAGATGCTCGGCGGCCGCTTCCATGTTCAGCACCCCCCATCCGGTACGGTAATCCGGCCCGGGCATGTCCAGATCGTCGGCCGTGTGGATGACGAGCCCTTTAAGGGTTGCCGCCCGCATGTACTCACCGAACTTGATCTGGTGGTATTGCTGAAGCAGCGCGAGCGACCCCGCCACATTCGGCGTCGCCATTGACGTGCCGCTAGAGACGGCGTACGAGTTTGGATCGTCCGATGCAAGCGAGTATATCCGCTCGCCCAGCCCCATGATGTCGGGCTTGACGCGTCCATCATCCGCCGGGCCGAAGCTGGAGAAACTGCTCGTCTGATACCTTCCCGACCCATCGTAGAAGGCGAGCGATCCGACGGTAAGCACATTCTTTGCCACACCGGCCCCCGCTATGGTGTCGAAGCCGTCCGCCCCGCCGTCGCGCGGGATGAAGCGGCTCTCCACGTGATAGGTGACGTATTCTCCGTTCGAGTTGAACGCTCGGTAAGGCCCGGACGCGGGGCCCGTGTCGATGCGATCATTGCCGGCGGCGACGACCGGCAGGTAGTATGGATTCGTGTGGCTAGCGCGATCGAACTGCACGGCCGGGATGTCGTAGCGGCCGAACATGTAATCCTCACTCGTGCTGATCGTAGGATCCCCCAGCCAGTACCACTGATCGCCACGCCCTTCGAGGTCGCCGTAGTGCCACCCGCCGACGATGCTGTAGGAGTGGTTGGAGATGAGCATTCCGAGGCCGGCTTCGTTAGTCATCTCGGTCGCGTCGTTCGTCCACGAATAGGAGATCAGGCCGGCCTGGTAGGCCATCCCTCGGGCCCGCGCATCGATGCCCGTAGCGATCAGCGTGCCGGCCACGTGCGTCGCGTGGTCGCTCGTTTCTGCATTGTCTCCGAAGGTCGTGCGCCCGTTGATCTCGCGATGGCTATCCAGAAGGTGCCCGCTGTCCCAGATTCCCATGCGTATACCCTGGCCCGTCAGGCTCAGTCCCAGATGTGCACCGGGGTAGAGTGCGTCCGTTCGGGTCGCGTGTGCAGCCGCACTGTTGAGGGTGGTGAAGTAGGTCGGACGGCCGTTGTCCACGCGGACGAGCTCGATCGCGCCTCCATCGGATTGAGGAATGCGCTGCGGGATGCGGTGCTCCATGAGCCAATCTCGGACGGATTCCGCGGATCGCCGATCGGTCTCCTCGATCTCGCGGATGATGCGCGCGCGATCAGGGCCGCGCTGTGCGGCAGCCGGCACAGCCGTGTAGACCAGGCTGGTCAGAAAGAGGAGAAGAAGGAGGCGCCGCACTCTGTATTATGCCGTATGAGGCGATCTGGATAGAGTTTAGCTGGAGATCGATCCCGT
>Ga0079224_100011879_pt1 | contig 12024 bp, 7 predicted proteins | sample Stecom2015_FD_80414 | JGI IMG/M metagenome (GOLD analysis project Ga0079224, IMG submission 80414) | Agricultural soil microbial communities from Utah to study Nitrogen management - Steer compost 2015 | ecosystem: Environmental > Terrestrial > Soil > Agricultural land | place: USA: Utah... | reverse complement strand
TTATAACGAGACAACCTAATTATGTACGATACCAATTTTATAGCTAATCTTCTAAATAAGAAAATTAATGGAACTTTATCTTCTGAAGAAAATGTAATATTAGAACATTGGGCTAATTTGTCTCCTTATAATCGTGAAATAGTCATAAAAGTTAAAGAAGGAGAAGTTGTATTCGAAGATGTTTTAATTCTTTTAGAATGGAATTTAGCTCCTGATGATCAGCAATTTATTGATAAAGTTACTCGAAACGTATTAAATGCTATTGTCGAAGGTAATATAGGCAAACTAAAACGTTCATTTTTACAACAAAACTATATCTATATAGGCAGCATAGTTGCGCTTATCCTTGTGGTATTCTCTTTTTGGTATTATTCTAACACAAATACGGAAGATCCTGTCCAAGTATTGACAGATCTACACCCTATTCAGAGACCTGCGCAAATAAAATTGTCTAATGGTCACATAATTACATTGGATTCTAATCATTCTGAACTAATTGTGGGTGAGGTGTTAATGTATAAAGACGGTTCTGTTATAGCCGATATAGATGAAAGCAAAATCTTAGATATTACATTAGAAATTCCGAAAGGAAGTAATTACTATATAAAGTTGCAGGATGGAACTGAAGTGTGGCTGAATTCATCCTCTAAGTTAATCTATCCTTCCGTGTTTTCGGAGAAAGAACGAACGGTAAAACTTGAAGGAGAAGCTTATTTTAAAGTAGCAAAAGTAACGAATAAAGGTAGAAACATTCCTTTTTTTGTGCAATCTAAACAACAAATTATAGAGGTTGTTGGTACAGAATTTAATGTAATGGCTTATGCTGAAGATAACGTTGTAGAATCCACTTTAGTAGAAGGAGCTGTCAAAGTGCTGGTAGGAGAGGTTGAATTCCCCATAAAACCAGGGGAGCAACTTCGCAATACAAAAAATAATGTAACTAAGCATAAAGTGGATATAGATCAATATCTAGCTTGGAAAAATAATACCTTCTTTTTTCATGAAACAAAGCTTATTGATGCCTTACGTGTATTAAGTAGGTGGTATGATTTTGAAATAGATGTCAATGCGCATGTGCCCGATACTTATATCTACGCAGAGATCAATAGAAAAAAAGGATTATCGGAAGTGTTAAAATTGATGGAGTCAGGTGGATTGAAATTTAAGATTGTGAATCAAAACTCAAAGAATAAACTCATCATAGACCAATAACAATGAATTAAATTATAATAAATTATGAAAAGAATATCTGAAAATTATTGTACGTGATATGGTACAGCTTGAGTTCAAAAATAACGGATAGTGTTGCAGCACTATCCGTCGGGTTGAGCTTGCTTTAATAAATTTCAAGTTTGTGAATCAATTAATTTAATAAGCAACAACAGCACAAATATATGGTTTTACTACGAAAAATAAAGGGGGAACCTATGCCTCCTATGTATCAATTATTTCTAATTATGAAACTGGTGGTTATCCTAGTGTTTCTTAATCTCGCTTGTGTACTCGGGCGAGGAATGGGTCAACAGATTACGTTGAAAGCAAAGAATATTTCTTTGGTTGAAGCCATGAAAAGTATAAAAAAGCAAAGTGGTTACTCTTACTTTTTGAATGGTAAAGACTTAGCAAACATTAAAGTCTCTGCTTTTATTGAAGGTCAAAATTTGACTGCAGCACTCAATATATTGTTAGCGGACAAGCCCGCGCAATGGGTTCTGGAAAATGAGACTATTGTTATAAAAAGTAAACCTTTGGTGAAGAATAAAGATAGAAACACTAGGTCGTCTTTTGTTAGTCCTTCTCCAAGTACAACTTTGCAACAGCGTACTATTTCGGGAAAGGTAATTAATAGTAACGGTGAGGGGTTATCGGGTGTCAATGTAATTGTAAAAGATACACCTATTGCTACTGTTACTAATAATGAGGGTATTTATTCTTTGATCGTGCCTCCCCATGCTACTATTCTTGTTTTTACTAATGTTGGTTTCAAAGCGCAAGAAAAATTAATAAATAACCAAATACGTGTTGATGTAGAAATGGAAGAACAAATTGATGCTATTGATGATGTCGTAGTAGTTGGTTTCGGTAAGCAGAGACAGATATCTGTAATAGGTTCTATTTCTACTGTTTCCCCTAAAAAGTTGGATTTACCAGTGGGGAACCTGAGTACAAGTTTGGCAGGGCAAATGGCAGGTATCGTTACAGCACAGCGTACGGGAGAACCAGGGGCTTCTTCGGACTTTTGGGTAAGAGGTGTAACTACATTTGGTGCAGGCAATCGTCCTTTGGTATTGGTAGATGGTATCGAACGTCCATTGGATTTAGTAAATCCAGAAGATATGGAAAGTATTTCCATTCTGAAAGATGCGACAGCTACTGCCGTATACGGTGTGAGAGGAGCAAATGGTGTTATTCTCATCACAACAAAACAAGGTACAATTAGCAAGCCGGTTGTAACGATGCGTATGGAATCAGGAATTCTGAGCCCGACAGTATTACCGAAGATGGCTAATGCGGAGCAATTCCTTAATATGTTTAATGATGGCTACGAGTCTCAGTTTGGTGACAAATTTTATTCGGATGAGACTATTCAAAAATATATTAATGGCGATGATCCAGATATTTATCCAAATGTTAATTGGACTGATGTTATTTTCAAAGAGAACTCTGCAAATCGTCGCGTAACAACAAACATTAGCGGGGGCGGAGAAAGTATTCAATACTATGTATCAGGCGCTTATTATCAAGAAGATGGTATTTATAAAGCAACAAAAACCGCAAAATACAATCCAGAGATAAAGTGGGATCGTTACAATTTCAGAGCAAATGTAGATATGAAATTGTTCAAAGGAAATACGGTTTCAGTTAACTTGTCTAATCAATTTGATATTAAAAATGGACCAAATAATAACACTATTTGGCAATATACCTTCCAAGTTCCACATATTGTATCTCCAATTCATTATACGACGGGCGAGTTAGCTTTACCTGGAGATGGAGGTGTAAATCCATACGAATTACTGAATGAAAGAGGTGATATTAAGCGTTTTACTAATAACACACAATCCTTAGTAAATATTACGCAAGACTTTTCGGAGTATTTCTTAAAAGGACTTCAATTTAACGTTAAATTTTCTTGGGATGCAGCAAGTATAACCACGAATACCCGTTCAAAAATTCCAATGGGTTATTCGAATTCAGGACGTAATGCTGACGGTGAATTGATATTAATTCCGCGTGTTACCACACAAGATTATTTAACACTGTCTAATTCCAATACAGGTGAACGAGTTACTTATTTGGAATCATCATTGACGTATAATACGGACATTGCTGAAAAACATAGAATTGGAGGTTTGATTTTGTTTAATAGAAGGGAGCGATTTGATAATTTTCCTTCGAATCTGACGAACTCATTCCCTTACCGAAATATAGGTTTGGCAGGTCGCACAACTTATTCATTTAAGGACAGATATTTTACAGAATTCAATTTTGGATATAACGGATCTGAGAATTTTGCGCCAGATAAAAGGTTCGGGTTCTTTCCATCTGGAGCTGTGGGCTATGTGATTAGTAATGAGAGCTTTTGGGAAGGACTATATCCTTATATCAATATCTTTAAACTAAAGGCATCTTATGGATTGATTGGTAATGATCAGATCCGCGGTAGACGTTTTGCATATAATTCAGAAATGACTAGCTCAACAGGATACACTTTTGGACAAGGTGGGGACCGTACCTTGACAGGAATTAGTGTAGGATATCAAGGTAATCCAAACGTGAGCTGGGAGACAGCATATAAAACTAACTTCGGTGTCGAAATTGAGCTTTTCAAATCCTTGAATATTAAAGCGGATTATTTTGACGAGATGCGAAAAGGAATCTTTATCCAACGATTGAACGTACCTGGGATTGTAGGTTTGACAGTTGATCCATTTATTAATATGGGCGAATTGTCAAACAAAGGGTTTGAAGTAGCTGCGGAATTCAATAAATCGTATGGTAATTTCTGGTTGTCAGGAAGGGGAAATTTCACCTATAATAGAAATCGTTTAGTCTATGACGATACTCCAGAACCATTATTTGAGTATTTATCGACACAGAATAAACCTCTATATCAACAATTTGGTCTTGTCGCAGATGGATTTTTTCAATCTCAAGAAGAAATAGATGCAAACCCAAAACAAATGTTTGGTACTGTAAGACCAGGGGATATCAAGTATAGGGATATTAACGGAGATGGGCAAGTGGATAATAATGATCAAATTGCAATGGGACGTACGCATGTACCTGAAATAAGTTATGGTGCAGGATTAAGTATGGGGATGAAGAATTTTGATGTCTCTTTCTTATTGCAAGGTGTAGATAATGTATCCTATTTTATGGGTGGCTCTTCTATTTATGGTTTTACCGGAGGTAGCGCATTGACAGGAAATGTTCACGAAGACGTTGCCTTAAATAGATGGACTCCGGAAAATCCTGATGCTAAATATCCTCGTATATCTATAAGTCCTAATTCAAACAATAACCGTAATTCAAGTTTGAGACAATATGATTCTAGATACTTACGATTGAAAAATGCAGAAATAGGCTATACATTACCCGAATCGATTTCTAAAAGGTTATTTTTTGATAAATGTAGGGTCTACGTGCAAGGGGTCAATTTATTGACGTTCTCTCCATTCAAACTTTGGGATCCAGAGATTATCGAATCACAAGGTGCACAATATCCAAATGTTAAGACAGTGAGTTTAGGTTTAAATATGAAGTTCTAATAGTATGAAAAATATATTAAAATTATTAGTGATCAGTTGTTTATCATTATCCTCATGTAATGAATACCTTACTCACGATGTGGATCAGCAACTGACTTTTGAGAAGACATTCGCACGCAGAGAACAAACAGAAAGATTCTTAGCAGGCGTCTATGCATACATTCCGAATGATATGATCTTGTTGGAAAATATGACCGGAAATAATGATGAAGGTTATTTCATGTGGGATAGTTGGAGTGTAAAGTATTTAAATCATAATAGCGGAGCATGGAATCCTACCTCTACAGACTACCATATCTGGGATAATATGTACCGAGGTATTAACCAAGCTACTATATTCATTGAGAATGTAGATAGAAATGAGGAGGTAACGGAGCAGAGTAAAAAGGAAATGAAAGCTGAAGCTCGATTTTTGAGAGCATATTTTTATTTTCTTCTGATACGCCAATATGGGCCAGTATATCTCTGGGGAGATAAGCCTTCGGAATTAAATATTATTCCTACTGAGGTCGATAGACATACGTTGGATGAATGTGTTGATTTTATTTCTTCGGAACTCAGAAGAGCATCCGAAGACTTACCATTGACAATATCTGATACGCGGTGGTATGGTCGAGTGACGAAAGGTGCTGCCTTGTCTCTAAATGCTAGAGTTTTGTTGTATCGTGCACGTCCATTATTTAATGGAGCGAATATATATAAGGGAATACAAAATAAAGATGGTAACTTCTTATTTCCTCAACAGTATGATGCTGCAAAGTGGGCTGATGCAGCAGTGGCAGCAAAAGCGGTTATAGACTTAAATACCTATAATTTACATACTACCAAAAAGACGGGTACGGATATGTATAAAGCAATACAATCCTATTCAGAAGTACTATTTGAGCCATGGAATGAAGAAATAATATTGGGACAATGGGTTGCTAGTGCTGATTATGTAGATAGAAGAGCAAGTCCTTGGGGAGTTGTGTCTACAGCATATGGTGGTTTTTCGCCATCTCTACGATTGGTGGATACTTATCCAATGGCTTCGTCAGGTCGTTATCCTGTAACAGGGTATTTGACGAATGGAGAGCCAATTATTGATCCATTGTCTGGTTATTCTGAAACAGGGTTTACTGAAAACTTTAGAAATCCCGCTGATCTTACAGTAACGCATACTTTCAAAGCCCATAATAGTACGGTAGGTCGTGAAGCACGTTTTTATGCTTCTATATTGTTTAACGGAATGTATTGGATTAATACATTCAAAGGAAGCAAGCAGATTTTCTTTCAGAAGGGTGGTAACGCCCAGAGTACTCAATCGGATTATAATAAGACAGGGTATTTATTCAGAAGATTGGTAAATCCAGCCAATGATATTGAAAGTTCACGTTGGGGAAAATTTTCTTGGCCAGTTATACGATTAGCCGAGGTCTATTTAAACTATGCCGAAGCATGTAATGAGCAGCCAAACCGAGATGAAGCTAATGCCTTGTTATATATCAATAAAGTTAGAGAACGCGCTGGCTTAAATAAAATAGAAGAAGCTTACCCTGAAATAATTGGCAATAAGGAATTATTTAGAACCTTATTGTATAAAGAAAGAATGATTGAGTTAGCTTTTGAAAATCACCGTTATTGGGATATAAGAACTTGGATGATTGCGCCTGAAGTAAGTAATGGGGATCGCTATGGTCGGAATCAAGATGCTACAACCTATGAAAATTCTTGGCAAAGGACAAAACACTATATGTTACCTATAGTATTTAGAACAGAGCATTATTTATTCCCAATTCAACAGGCTCAACTTAATGAGATGAAGAACTTAACTCAAAATTACGGCTGGTAAACTTTAATAATTGTAAAGAATGAAAAATCTTATAATCCTATATAGTACCATCTTCTTCTTTCTATTATCCTGTCAGGATAATAGATTAGAAAATGTGTACGAAGACAACATATTGTTTGTGAAAAGTGGAAAAACAGAGGTAAGTGGCTTTTTATCAAATGATAAAATTGAATTTAATGTTCCCATATATAGAAGTGGCCTAGGAGATAGTGATGTGGAAGTTACTATAGAGGTCGATCCTTCAATTCTTGGAGCATATACTAATTCAGAAGGACAAGCCATGGCATTATTGCCCTCAGACAAATATGTGTTAGACAATTCTAATATTAAATTCAGTGGAGATACTCGATCGGCTATGTCGAAGTTGACTGTTGATATTAAAAGTTTGCATAGCATTCAAGAGATATTGGATGATAAGCATGCTATTCCATTAGTTATTAAAACAAAGGGAGCAAAAGCAAGTGAAAAAAGGAGCGAATTGGTAGTAGTACCAGTTTTAACGGGTGGTATTCGTCCGGGTAGCGAAGAAGTAGTTTGGTCTAAAACTTTTACTGAACTTGGTGTGAATCCTACAGATCACTTCACAGCGAGTTTAGGGGTGACATCAAAATATGTATATGTCAATACAAGAGCAGAGGATTTGAAATATTACGATAGATTCACTGGAGAGTATAAAGGCAAAATTGAATTACCGTTTAAAGGCAGTTTGACCAATTTTACAGTAGCGAATGATGAAAGTGACAACCTATTAATTACTAATTTAAGAAATGCTGCAGGAATTGCTCAACAAACCATATATAGAATTATTAATGGTGGAGCTCCGAGTGTATTTATTAATATAGCCCATGAATATCCAAATGGTAGAAAATTGTCTATTCTAGGAGATTTAACGAAAGATGCTTTGATTACATCAACTGTGGAAAGATCTTCTAATATTTTGGTTTGGACTGTACGAAATGGGCAAGTAGTTTCTCAAACTCCAACGGTTATTGTATTAGATGCTACTAAAATATTTTGGGCAAATTTTGGCGACGCTATACCATTATCCCAAAATATTAATGATGGCTTTTTTGCAGTTGGAAATGGTAATATAACCAATTTCGGATATTTTAATGGAGCCGGTCAAATGCTGGGTAAATTGGATTTAGGCCAATTTCCTTATCCTGCAGGTAATAATACAGTATCTCAATCTTTAGCTGGCTTTACATTTAATGGAGCTCGATATTTGGCGTTGGCAACTCAATCAAGTCCAGCATTAACTTATGGGACTATTGTAGATGTTTCTAAATATCGAGTATTAGATAAAATACCGACTAGTTCTTTAATAGTATATAATACCCAACCTATTGCTACTACTGCTAATGCAAATATGACAACTGATATTCAAGTAAGAGTATCAGAAGATCAAAAATCGTTTATTATGTATGTATTAGGAACAAATGGTAGCATAAGTGCAACAAAATTTACAGACTAAAGATTAATTATGCAGCGAAGAGGTTTTATTCAAAGTTTAGCAATTGGAGCAGGAGTCATCACTACTAACTCCTTGTATGGTATTTCCCCAGAGAATTCTTTAGAATTCTCTGGCATTCAAAAATTATCTGCTCCAGTATTAGTAGCAGGAGGTGGGCTAGGAGGTGTTGCTGCTGCCTTGGCTCTTTTAAGAAATGGTGAAAAGGTAATTCTGACGGAAGAAACAGATTGGATTGGAGGTCAATTGACTTCCCAAGCTGTTCCTCCAGATGAGCATTCATGGATAGAAACGCATGGTGCTCCTGTATCTTATCGTGTTTTTCGGGATCGTGTACGTGCATTTTACAAAGAAAATTACCCACTAGTAGAAACTCAATTGAACAATCCATTTTTAAATCCGGGAAATGGAAGTGTATCAAGACTTTGTCATGAACCGAAAGTTGCAGTTTCTGTTTTAGAACGAATGCTTTATCCGTATGTTTCTAGTGGACAACTAACGCTTTTACTTAATCATAAACCTATTTCCAGTGAAGTATCTGGGAATTCCGTACGGACTGTGACTTTTAGAAACGTATTAACTACTAAAACACTTCAAATAGATTCTAGTTTTTTTATTGATGCTACGGAATTAGGCGATCTTTTGCCATTAACCGGAACCGAATATGTAAAAGGAACGGAATCAAAACAGGAAACAGGGGAGTTACATGCACCTGAATTTGCTGATCCTCAAAATCAACAGGCGTTCACGACATGTTTTGTATTAGAACATTTAGAAGGGGAAGATTTTGTTCAAAAACCTAAAAATTATAATTTTTGGGCGAATTATACACCTGCTATTCAGCCAGCATGGTCAGGGAAATTGTTAGATCTTACTTATTCTTATCCTAAAACTTTGAAGCCCAAAAGACTAGGTTTTGATCCTACAGGTAATGATACTTCTGGGTTGTTAAACTTATGGAATTATCGGAAACTTATAGATAGGAATAATTTTAAACCTGGGTTTTATAAGGGAGATATTTCACTTATTAATTGGCCACAGAATGATTATATGTTAGGCAATCTTATAGATGTTAGTGAAAAAGCTTTCAAGTCTCATGTAGAATCATCTAAAGATTTGGGTAGAGCGTTGTTGTATTGGCTACAAACAGAAGCTCCTCGTACTGATGGTAAAAAAGGTTGGCCGGGACTACGGTTGCGCCCTGATATCATGGGCACAGAAGACGGTTTCGCTAAATATCCTTATATCCGTGAATCACGACGTATTAAAGCGGAGTTTACAGTAACCGAATTACATGTTGGTAAAGATAATAGAGTTAAAGTGGCAGGATCAAATGAAGATGGGACAGTAGCAGCATATTTTAAGGATAGTGTAGGTGTTGGATATTATCATATTGACTTGCATCCTACGACCAAAGTAAATTATATCGATTTTTCATCTTTACGTTTTCAGATTCCTTTAGGAGCTTTACTTCCTATTCGTATGGATAATATTTTCCCCGCAAATAAGAATATTGGAACAACTCATATTACGAATGGATGTTACCGTCTACATCCAGTAGAATGGAGTATAGGTGAAGCTGTTGCTTTATTAATAGTGTTTGCAAAAGATAAACGCGTGTCGCCAAAAGAAGTACGTAAGAATGAAAATCTATTGAAAGAATTTCAGAAGTTTTTACACGATCAAGGTGTCGAAACCGAATGGAAGGATTAATTAAATGAAAATTACACCTATTTTATAAACATACAAATGAATCAATCAAGAAGAAATTTTATAAAAAGTGCCGGAACAATTGCGGGAGTTACAATTGTACAAAGTCATGTTTTGGGAAAAGCTTTGGGCCATGTTGCACCAAGTGATAAGCTTAATATAGCAGGTATTGGAGTAGGAGGTATGGGCCGTCGTAATTTAGCAAATATGAAGTCCGAAAATATCGTGGCTTTGTGTGATGTAGATTGGAAATACGCTGCCAAGACCTTCAATGATTACCCTACTGCAAAACGCTTTAAAGACTGGCGTCAAATGTTTGATACGATGAGCAAAGATATTGACGCGATCATGGTGGCTACTCCTGATCATACGCATGCGGGAGTCACAGCTCATGCTATTACTTTAGGTAAGCATACTTACACTCAAAAGCCATTAACACATTCGGTATATGAATCGCGTTTGTTGACAAAGTTGGCTAAGAAATATAATGTAGCTACACAAATGGGGAATCAAGGTAATTCATTTGATTGGTGTAGAGAAATTACGGAATGGATTCAATCAGGTGTAATTGGAGAGGTCAAAGAAGTACATTGTTGGACAGATAGACCTATTTGGCCTCAAGGTTTGATGAAGCCGAATGAAGGTAAGTCTATTCCATCTGATCTAGATTGGAATCTTTTTATTGGTCCAGCAGAAATGCGTCCTTATCATGATGTATATACACCTTGGAATTGGCGTGGATGGTGGGACTTTGGGACTGGCGCGTTAGGTGATATGGCTTGTCATATAATGGATCCTATATATTGGGCGTTAGATTTAAAATACCCAAGCAAAGTTTCTGGTAGCTCAACATTAAGCAATTTGTATTCACCTCCTCATGCACAAATAGTGGAATATACTTTCCCAGCAAGACCTCGTAAACTAAATGTGGGAATGCCAGAAGTCAAAGTTGTATGGTATGATGGCGGATTAATGCCTCCACGTCCTGCCGAACTAAAAGACGGCGAAATGATGGGAGACAGCAACGGAGGAATTATCTTTATAGGTACTAAAGGTAAAATTATGACAGGTTGTTATGGTATGAATGCCACTTTGTTGCCTAAGGAACGAATGAAAGATTTCAAAAAACCTACACCATGGATTCCACGAATTCCCGGAGGTAATGGAGACATTTGGAGCACTAATGCACATGAGCAAGATTGGATTCGTGCATGTAAAGAGAATCCTAAAAATCGCATACAGCCAAGTTCAAATTTCGATTTTTCAGGTCCTTTCAATGAAATGGTGGTTATGGGAGTATTGGCTGTAAGGTTACAAGGCCTAAATCGTGAACTGCAATGGGATGGAGAAAATATGAAATTTACTAATATTTCTCCTACAGATAAGATTCGAGTAGTGGCAGTAGATGAATTTAATGTAATCGATGGCAATCCATCCTTTAATAGGCAACATGTTGAGTTAAATGCCTTGGAGGCTGCCAATGAGTGGATCAAGCATACGTATCAAAATGGCTTCGGATTACCCGAAATGCCTAAATAATTATAGATATTTAGATATAAGTGAAAAGAAGAGATTTTGTAAAGTTGTCTGCATTAACTGGGGTAGGAGCATTGGTTTCACCTACAATAGGTTTTAGCCATGACTGTAAAGAGTTAGATAATACACTCATGGGTAAAAGAATCGGTATAATTGGATTGGATACATCTCATTGTCAAATTTTTACGCAGATTATTAATAAAGGTGAAGTCGAAGGCGGGTACAATGTAGTCGCGGCATATGCACATGGAAGTCCTGATATTCCTTCTGCACTCGAAATGAAGCCAAGAATAACTGAGGCCGTAAAAGAGTATGGGAGTTGAGATCGTTGATTCTATAGACGAATTACTATCAAAAGTTGATTTTGTCTTATTAGAAACGAATGATGGACGACCTCACTTTGAACAAGCGTTACCAGTATTAAAAGCAGGAAAACGTATGTTTATAGATAAACCTATTGCTCACAACTTGAAAGATGCAGAACGCATCTTTCAAGCAAGTGAAAAATATAAGACTCCTATCTTTAGTTCATCAGCTTTGCGCTATGAGGATAACCTTGTAAAAGCTAAAGCTGGTGTCTATGGTAAAGTTCTTGGTGTGGATGTGTACACCCCAGCGCAGATTGATCCCCATCATTTGGATATGGCGTGGTATGGTATCCATGGAGTAGAAATGTTGTTTTCACTTATGGGGGCGGGATGTGA
>Ga0079224_100011878_pt1 | contig 12025 bp, 9 predicted proteins | sample Stecom2015_FD_80414 | JGI IMG/M metagenome (GOLD analysis project Ga0079224, IMG submission 80414) | Agricultural soil microbial communities from Utah to study Nitrogen management - Steer compost 2015 | ecosystem: Environmental > Terrestrial > Soil > Agricultural land | place: USA: Utah... | reverse complement strand
TTCCTCAATGATCGGCGGAGCCACCAAAGTGTCGAGCGACAGATCGTCGCCGCCCATTGCAAAGTCTTTTGCGAATAAGCTATAGAGCCAGGCGCTCATGAGTACGAGCGAGAGGATCACAAACGTGGTGAGCAGAATGCCACCGCGTTTCGAGTCTTCTCCGGCGTGGCTTCTGGATTCTACTAATTGGTCTAACATCTTTCTTCCTCCCTTCTAACCGGTGCCAAATTAGGTAAAGGGTTGCGAAATCCTTCTAAACCTTAGATGTAACCGCATGAATCTGACGTTGTAGAAATTCACCCCTATAACGAAAGTCGCAAGACTTTTGTAAAACATGGCGATTCTTTCAATGAATTTCGGATCTAACTTTACCAGCGTGCGGGATGAATGGGAGTATGCCGGTAACAGTACGAAAATCCGACATTCCCGAGACACCACAGCCCTAGCGAAATTCACGGAAAAACGCAGATATACTCAATTTAATTTGACCAGCAACGTAGGAAAGTCTAAAAGTTTAGAACCCTAAAGTCAAGATGAACTCGCGTGTTTTCTACGAAAAAAACAGCAACTCTGCGAAAAACCTTTCCGACCTTGCTCTCCCGATCTGAACTAGCGTGTTACGGGCCGTCGAGTTACCGATTTTCGTGCTGAAGAAGCAAGCTTTTCGCCCTTTGCGGACGCCGGAGCATTGGCTTCCTTCATCTTGGAATCACCGAGCTTTGCCTGCCACCAAATGGCGATCGGGCTTGCGATCGCGATGGTAGAGTAGGTTCCAAGCGTCAGCCCTACGAGCAAAGCAAGCGAGAAGCTCCGCAGCACCTCTCCGCCGAACAAAACGAGGGCAAGCACGGACAGGATCACAAGGCCGGCCGTAATGACCGTTCGCGAAAGCGTCTGGTTGATCGAGTCATTAGTGATCTCAAAAAGCGAATCGTTCCGCCGCAGGGGCACATTCTCGCGCACGCGGTCGAAAATAACGATCGAGTCGTTAACTGAAAAACCGACGATCGTCAAAATGGCCGCGATGACCGTAAGGTTCACTTCCCACTGAAAGATCGAGAAGAACGAGAGCACCATGATCACGTCGTGGAAAACGGCGATAACGGCACCTGCAGCGTACGTCCAGTCATATCTGAACGCGATGAAAACAAGGATACCGACAAGGCCGAGAAGCGTCGCGATAACCGCCTGGTTACGGAGCTGTGATCCTGCGATGGCACCCACGGAGTCCGTACCGATGATCTTGTACGCGGCATCCGGCATCGAATCGAGCGTTGCATCGCCCTCGGCCGCCTTTCCAAACGTATCGAGGGCCTTTTTCACCTCTTCGCGGCCTGCCTGCACCTGCAACGTATGATCCTGCTCGGTGGCACCATTCGGGTTCGTTTCTGCCTCAAGCAGCGGGATCTTGATCAAAACCTCGTCGGGCTTGTTCGTGGACTGGATAACGGGATCACCAACTCCGGCGTTATTCAACGCCGCACGGATATCGTCATCAGTCGGCCGATTGCGGAATTTCGCGGTTACGATCGTTCCGCCCTGGAAATCGACGCCCATATTGAAGGAATCGGTGCCGCCGGGAACCAGTTCGCGGCCAACGGCCGAGAACAAGCCCGCGAGCATGATCGCGATAGAAACACCGATAAATAGCCGACGACGGCGAAGCCAGTCGAAATGGATGTTGTCAAAAGGATTTAACATCTTGAATCACTAACACTACTTGCAAAAGGCAGCAGGCTGGCCGCCGCCTCTTACCCAAAAAACTCTTAGATACTCAGCCTGTTCATCTTCGGCCGCAGATTCATTTCCCAATTGAAGATCGTCTTCGATACGAAAACGGCCGTAAAGAGGTTGATGAGCAAGCCAAGGATAAGGGTTACCGCGAACCCGCGGATCGGGCCTGCACCGCCCGCCATATACAGGATGATCGACGAAATGATCGTCGTGATGTGCGTATCGATGATCGTCACAAAAGCGCGGTCGAATCCGAGGTCGATCGATGTAGGAATATCGAATCCGGCCTTTAATTCCTCACGTATACGTTCGAAAATAAGCACGTTCGAGTCAACGGCCATACCGATACCGAGGATAAGTCCCGCGATACCCGGAAGCGTCAGCGTCGAACGTATGAGCACGAGGGCCGCGACCGTCAAAAGCATATTCAGCACAAGTGCGACCACCGCGTTGACACCTGAACCGCGATAGTAAAAAAGCATGAACACGATCACGAGTGCGAGGCCGCCGAGCGACGCTTCGACACCCGAACGGATCGAATCGGCACCGAGGCTCGGTCCGACCGTTCGCTCTTCCTGATAAACGATCTTCGCAGGTAGTGCACCCGATTTAAGCGTGAGCGCGAGGTCCTCGGCAGATTCCTTAGTAAATTTGCCCGAGATCTCGCCGCTGTCGAAGATCTGCGACTTGATGAACGCCGCGGATTTGACCTCGTCGTTCAGGACGACGGCCATATAATTGTTGATATTCTTGCCCGTCCAATCGCCGAACTTCTGCGCGCCCGATGGCTTGAATTGGAACGTGATCTGATAATCGCCCTGCGCGCCCGTTCGCGAGACGGCCTCGGCATTTCGCAGTTCGCTGCCGTCAACGACCGCGGGATATTCGACAACGACGTACTTCGTCGGAGCCTTTTGGTCCGGCGTCTGGCCGGCGGCTGCGGTCGGTTCGTCGCGTTCCGCATAAGGCAAGATCTTGCGATTTGCCGGCACAGTGCCGCCGAGCGATGCCTTTGCGGCGTCGATCGTCGGGTAAGTCGTAACCGGTGCGGGGTTTGCCGCGCTAACGATCTTCATCAACGCGAGGTTCGATTCGGCCCCGATGAGGGCCTTTACACGCTCCGGGTCGTCAACGCCCGGCATCTGAAGCAGGATCTGGCCCGAGGTCGGCGAACCCTGATTCTGGATCGTCGGCTCCTTGACGCCGTAAGTATTAATGCGGCTTTCAATGATCTTCTTCGCCTGATTGACGGCATCGACCTTCAATGTGTTCTGAGCGGCCGCACCGAGGGTCCATGTGATCGTCGAGCCCGAACGAGTCTCGTTCCAGGTCTGAAGGTCAACCTTCTTTTTAACGGCCTCAACAGCAACATCGGGATCGGCACCATCGCCAAGCGTGATACTGAAATTGTAGTTCCCGTTCTCCGCGACGGTCGCATTGCTCGCAACCGGAATTTTCGGGTCGGTATGGTCGTTAATGGCCGAGAGAGCCGCCTGGGCGTTGTTCTCGGTCATCGTCTTGAGGTAATCGTCGAGCTTTACGCGCATCACAAGATGCGAACCGCCCTTAAGGTCGAGGCCGAGGTTGATATTCTCAGCAAGATTCGCCTTGATGCCTTCCCAAGTGAAGTCGGCCGACGTCGGCATCCGACGCGGGCCAAAGACCAAATATACTCCGACCAGTGTAATGGCGAGAATTACGCCAGTCCTGATCCACAAAGCCGTTCTATTCATTGGTTAAAATACGAATGATCCAAAATCGAGAGCGAAGTTAGCCTTCTGCTCTCTTGCCGACAACGGCCGCCTTTCCGACCTCGATCAAGCTCTTTTCGGCACTCATGATAACGAAACTCGTCTCACGAACTTCCTTTACCCGGCCGATGACGCCGCCGTTGGTTACGATCTCATCATTTATCTTTAAAGATGCGACCAACTCGGCAAGCTGTTGCTTTTGCCGCTTTTGCGGCAGGATCACGAGAAAGTAAAAAATGCCGCCCATCAGCAGCAGCGGAAGGAATAAGCCGAAAATCCCGCTGGCGCCGCCAGAGTCCTGAAAGAAAAGAAGCAAGCTGTTCATTTATAAAAAGGCCGTTTCGTCTAAAGACAAAAAGCAAATAATATACAAGTCAAACGCGATTATCAAACGGCGGGAGTACCCTCAGACGCCATTTTTTCGATAGTTTCGCGGTGGAATGCCGCGAACCGCCCCTCGACGATCGCCCGCCGAGCCCGCCGCATAAGTTCGAGGAAGAATGCGACATTGTGATGCGAGATGAGTGTCGCGGCGGTCATCTCGCCCGCCTGCTGCAAATGCCGCAAATATCCGAGCGAATAGCGACGGCACACCGAACAGCCGCATTCCGGGTCGAGCGGGCCGTCGTCCAGGCGAAACTTGGCATTTCGAATGTTCAGCTTTCCGCGTGACGTGAAGGCGCTTCCGGTCCGGCCGTTCCGCGTCGGAATGACGCAATCGAACATATCGACGCCTCGCCCGACGGCCTCAAGCATATCTTCCGGCGTGCCGACGCCCATTAGATAACGCGGCGAATCCTGCGGCATCTTCGGCGCGAGATTCTCGAGCACGCGATACATCACGCTCTTTTCTTCGCCGACGCTCAAACCGCCGATCGCGTAGCCGTCAAAACCGATCTCGACGGTCCTTTCGAGGCTCTCAAGGCGAAGATCGTCGTAACCAGCACCTTGCACGATCCCGAAAAGGGCTTGCCGCCCGCTAAGGCCGTCCGCAGATCCGAGCCGTCCGCAGTCTGCATTCTCATTCTGCAGTTGGTCGAATCGCGCTCTCGACCGCTTTGCCCAGCGGGTTGTGAGCTCAAGGCTCTTCTTCGTCGTCTGATGATCGGCATCGCCCGGCGGACATTCATCGAACGCCATCACGATCTCGCTGCCCAACGCGCTTTGAGCTTCCATCGAGACTTCCGGCGAAAGGAAATACTTGCTGCCGTCAAGATGCGAGCGGAATTCGACGCCTTCTTCAGTGAGCTTTCGCAGATCGGTCAGCGAAAACACCTGAAAGCCGCCCGAATCCGTCAGGAACGATCGCCGCCAGCTCGTGAACTTATGCAAACCGCCGAAATGCCGCATTGCTTCGACGCCCGGGCGTAAGAAAAGGTGGTATGTGTTGCCGAGAATAATTCGCGCATCGAGCTCATCTTCGAGCGATTCGAAGCGAATGCCCTTGACCGCCCCTTGCGTTCCGACCGGCATAAACACAGGCGTTTCGATCACCGAACGCCGTGTCCGAAGCACGCCTGCGCGTGCCTCGCCGTCGGAAGCCGCAACATTCCATTCGACCGGCTTCACGTTCTCAGTTGACATTGTTTCGGCCCAAAAGTGCCCAGATGCTTGCCGGCCCGACGGCGGTTTCCGATTCAAAGACGCCGTCCTCGCTCACCAAAACAGCAGAAGGCGTGCCGTACATCCCTAGCTTTCCGGCAGCAGTGTAATTTCCATCAGCCACGACGCGCCCCGGCAATTTCCCTTCGAGCGAAGCGTCGTCCGTGAAAACGACGAGTTCCGGATCGCCGTTTGAGCGGTTTGCGAGCCACTCAAAAAGTCCGTCGTGCATCGACACGCAATGCGGGCAATTCTCGCCCCAGAAGAGCAGTAGTGTACGTCTTCCCGCCAGCGACGCGTTCGATATCTCGCTTCCGTCCGTCGAAGTATGCGAGAAGGCCGCAACCTTTTCGCCGAGAAAATTCGAATGGCTCGCACCGGCGATCGACAGCTGCACGAATCTGTCCGCGAAATCCGCACGCTTTACGCGTTCGATCAAACTTCGTATCGCGGCATCGCCGGCAGCAACGTTGCTTACGATCTTTCCCGTCGGCCCTAGGACAACAAGCGATGGCGTCCAACGCGCAAAATACGCGTCGGCAACTTCCCTACTTTCCTGCAGCAGGATCATCTCGCCCGCATCGCCGAATTTCGCCTCATTCGCCTCGGCATCGCCCGAGCTTATAAAGACGAGATTGAAGTCTTGCCGCAGTTCATTCTGCCAGGCGTGAAAATCCTCGACCATCGACTCGCACGGCGTACACGTCAGCCCGACAAAGAACAGCAGGATCGGATAACCTTCGTCGATCAGCCCTTGCAGCGAAACTTCGCTGCCATCCGTGTTGCGAAGCGTAAACCTCGGCGCCGCCGCACCGATCGGGAGCGTGTCGGTGATCGCGCCGGCATCGCGTTCGACCTCGCCGTGATCGTGCTCGTGATCGTGGTCGGAAACCTCGATCTGCGCATCGAGGATCATTCGCCGAAGCGTTACAAAACAGAGCAGAATTGCAGCAAATATAGCGACTTCGAGGATGATCGCCACATCGATCCGCGAAAGGTCAGAGTACGCCGCACCCTGCCCGTTCATTCCTCGATAAGCGAGAAAAACAACGCACGCAAGCAGCACGATATTCCTCACGATCGCTCCCGAACCCGTCGGCTCCGACATCAACTGGCCGAAGCAATGGCAATTCTGGCGATTTCCTCTCGCAAGCTGATAGCCGAGAACGGCCGTGAACAACGCAAGCAGTATCACGGACGCGACCGCCGCGCCCCACGCCGTCGTTACAAAAATGAATCCGACGCTCAGGATAAGTTCGACGGCGATGAGCCAGATGCTGAAGACAAGCGTCGTGCTCTCCGGAATGCCGTAACCTTTTAGCGACTTTCGGCTTCCCTCGATATCGCTCGCCTTTGCGATCGCGGCGGTCGCAAATACACCCGCGAAAATGAGCCTTAAAATGAGGATAAATAGGTCCATCTAAAAGATCAGCTCAAGCGTCTCCTTTCTTGCCTTTCGTTTTATGTCTTTCGACAAGACGGATCGGCGTCGCAAAAAAGTCGAACTCCTCGCGCATACGATTCTCGATATAGCGCAGATACGAAAAGTGTAGTCCCGGCTTGCCGCCCGATGTAAATAATATGAATAGCGGCGGGCGAACTCCGGCCTGCGTCAGGAATTGCACTTTCAAACGCGAAAAGCCGCCTTTCACCGGCGCGGGCGCCGTCCCGCCTTTCGGCTGCGTGATCGCGTCCTCAAAGAATCGATTCAGGCGCGAGGTTTGAATTCTCCGGTCGCGTGCCTCGTAAGCGCGAATTGCGAGCGGCAGTATCTTCGTCACTCTCTGGCCGGTCAGTGCAGAGATCGCGACCATCGGAGCCCAATCGAGAAACTTCATCGCCTGCCGTAATCCGCGTTCGAATTCGTAGATCGTGTTGGTCTCTTTCTCTTCGAGAGCGTCCCATTTATTGACCGCGATAATGATCGAGCATCCCGAATCAAGCGCGTAGCCTGCGATATTCGCGTCGAGATTCGTAACGCCCTCGACAGCGTCGATCACGAGCACCGCAACGTCTGCGCGTTCGAGTGATTTTTTGGCCATAATGACCGAAAGCTTCTCGGCCATCTCGGTCGTCTTGCCTTTGCGTCGAATTCCGGCCGTATCGATCAGCAGGAACTTATTCCCTTCGAACTCAAGATGCGTGTCTATCGAATCACGCGTTGTCCCGGCGATCGGCGAAACGATCACACGCTCTTCGCCCAAAAGCTTATTCAGGAGCGAGGATTTGCCGACGTTCGGCCTGCCGATGATCGCAAGCCGTATCTCGCGTTCCTCCGGCACCTCTTCTTCAGGTTCGGGCTCGATCTCCTCGAAGATCTCGTCGATAAGGTCGCCGACGCCATTGCCGTGCTCTGCCGACACAGGCACGACCGTGAACCCAAAACGATGAAATTCACCCGCTTCGTCCTCGACGCGACGCGTTTCCGCCTTATTTGCCGCGATATAAACGGGCTTTCCCGTAGCTCTCAGGAGGACCGCGATCTCCTCGTCGAGCGGCGTTGCTCCGGCACGCGCATCGACGACCCAGATTATCGCTGCCGATTCCGAGATCGCGAACGAAGCCTGCTTGAAAATATTCGCCGGGATCACGGCCTCGTCATCCGGGACGATACCGCCCGTATCCACAAGCCGAAAATTGTGCGCGCGCCATTCGACCTCGCCGAACATTCGGTCGCGTGTAATGCCCGGTTCATCCCCGACGATCGCTCTCCGCGAGCCGGTCAAGCGGTTGAAAAGAGTAGATTTACCTACATTCGGGCGGCCAATGATCGCAACAAGTGGAGCTGTCATTTGTCGTAAACGCTTGATTCTATCAAAGAGTCAGTATATTGTGCGAAGTGTATGAAATTCGAGATCGGAAAAACTGTCGAAATACTGCGTCAAACGCCCTACACCCTGGAGCGTTTTTTAGCAGAACTCTCACCCGAATGGACCCAGTTCGGAGGCGGATTTAACGATTGGTCTCCCTACGACACCCTCGGCCATCTCATCCATGGCGAGGAGACGGATTGGATACCGCGAGCGGAGATAATTCTCGCTCGGGACGGACGTGCGTTCGAGACATTTGATCGAATGGCTCAGTTCGAACGTTCGGCGGGAAAGAGCCTCACGGAACTGCTTGACGACTTTGCTCACGCAAGAAGCCTCAGCATCGAGAAACTCCTAAGCTGGGAACTTACGCCTGAGCATCTCGCTCTTGAGGGCTTTCACCCGGAGCTCGGCCGCGTTACGCTCGAACAGCTCCTTGCCACCTGGGCCGTTCACGATCTGAATCACATTCACCAGATCGCGACCTTTATGGCAAGGCAGTACGAAGGCAACGTTGGGCCGTGGGTGCAGTATCTCGGGATCCTGAACAAACGATCTGCCGCCGCCTAGCGAGTCGAACCCGCACCGTGGCCGCGCGACCTTCCTCGACCTCGTGTTGGTGGTAGGTCATTTTGTCACCGGTTTCGCATAGCCACGTCATTCATGGCGTGGCACGTTCGAGCCATTGATACTCTGAGAGGTTGAAACACGATTGCCGTAACGGACAGAACCAGTCATCTTCTGTCAAACTTCGGCCTCAATTTAGGCTTATTCGTGCTGATAAGACTGCCTGAAAAAAATCATCAAAGCTAAATGAAGTTTCTTTCTTCAAATAGAATTCAATAACAACTTCACGATCTTGGCTTATCTCGGCGACCAATGCCTCTTTATACCAAATTTCCGCCACCAGTTTTTCTCTATCAGGCACACTGGATATAAGTACTTTAAAATCACTCACTCAATAAATCCTATAAACTTATTCCCATCCGCAGTGAATCTTGCCCCCTGGCCCACAGGAGCTTTGACCTCTAGAATATCGCTAAATCGGGTGTGACGTCTTATGACGCTTAGTCAATTGCAAGTGCCGTGAAGTACGGCCAAGATGTATCTATTCTTCTCGGTCAGACAGGCGCATGCGATGTCTATCAAGGCCAGTCGCTGTGGGGCGAAGGTGGTCTTATCGTAAAGCCATAGAAAGAAATATGGCGTCAGCGACTCGTCGGCCTTGAACCTATCTAGGAGTTCCTCACAGGCTTCCGGCGAAAAAGGCTCACCGAAAAGGACGTGCGCAAAGTATCTCTGCCAAAAGTGCAATTCTAAACTGTCGGGATAGGCTACGATCCCTTTGTCCAGAACAAAGCCGAAACGATTGCCGGCGTTTACGCTAAAGGTGTCCGAGATATCTGCCGGAAAAGCGAACGGCGGTTCGGTTGCAAGCTGCCAGTAAATGAATGCCAGATTTACAAAAGCTTCGACGGGCGGCAAAGGATTGCTGCCGATCTCTGCTTCATACTGCTCGATCGCGGCGGCGTAATCCATCGCTTGATCCATCTTTATAGCAAGTTCCAAATGCATTTTCTTTTCACCGTGGAATTGAGTTCACTCCCACATCAAAGATGCGACCATTTCTCACCTGAACCCAAACTTGTCCATTCTTAAATGATCTCGAAAATCCTTGAAAGCCACTTCCACCGCTTCCTGGAAGGCGAATCTGTTCGTCGCGATCATTGATCGGGTCGCGAATTCCGGCGCATTGGGAATTCGAAAAGCACCCGCCTCCGGGCAGAAACATCTCATTTCTCCTGACCATAGCGGCGTATTCTTGTTCAGTGTATGCGCCACCGTAGCGACCTAAGAAGATGGTTTCATACGATGTATTTTTCTCGTCAATGACGTTATCAACTCGATAGTATAGCGACGAGCCGAAATCAATCGTGTTCCATCTGTATTAGTCAAATTTGATTTCAAACTCAGTACTGTTTCCTATCCACACGACGTCCTCTTCGACACTTTTAAACATTACAAGACAAGTTTCGAGGGCAACAACCTCCTTCCACGATAAGTTTTGCGGTATTTTTCTTCTTTTATATGAAACGCTTGGAAAGAAACAAAAAAATGGCTGTTCATAATCAAACCACAACTCCAAGAGGAGCTTCACAAACTCGTCCAAGCTAGTTTGAGCTGTCCAATGGAAGTTAAATGAAACTGAAAACAAATCATCTTCTAACTCAAGCTGCTCGATTTGTTCGGATAGGGGTTTCATCATTTCTGGGCTAAATGATGGTTGAAAAATGGGGCGTTTTGCTTCAATATAAGCCGACAGAGTACGGCTGAGCACCTTGTTAGTTAGTGTCCGCAATTTTGACCTGCCACTGAATGAGTCTTCTACTCCATCTACTGACAGAAGTTGATCATCTGATCTGATAGTCTTCATAGAATCAGTATTTGCGAAACAGAAGGTCCCTCTGAGCTGTGCTTCCAAACTGACGGCCGTTAATCACAAGCGACCGAGGCTGTTCGCTTACATTCTAGCTTCGGCGAAGTCGAGCGACGTTTCCTTGTCTTTCTGATAACCCGTGAAGCGTTGCCGGACGCCGTCTATCGAATACTTGCCCACGGTGGTTCGGTGCGTGCCGTCCGCGTAAAGCTCCTCGCCAAACGGCAGGAAGTCTCGACGCGAAACAACATTCCCCAGCGAATCGGACCAACTGCAAGGTTTAGGAGCTGGAAAGAACCGAATCGCCAGGCTTCGCATAGCCACGTCATTTATGGCGTGGTACTGGGCGACGGATCTCGATCCAGCCCGTTCACGGGCTTCGCCTGAAACAGAAGGACGTGAATATCTGCATATTCCTTCAATCACCGGCTTCGCATAGCCACGTCATTTATGGCGTGGGACGGCCGAACAACCCTTATCCAGCCCGTTCACGGGCTTCGCCTGAAACAGAAGGGCGTAAACGCCCTCGGTGTAATTCAAGCTAACGTATTCCACGCCGTAAACGACGTGGCTAGGCTAAAACGCATGTCTCGACGCAAAACACCATTCCCCAGCGAATCGGTCAGCACACGCAGGCCTTAGTTCCCCGTGTCTTTCACGAATTCGTAAGCGACGTGGATATTCATCACACCCGGGCGAATTTCCGGGCGAATGCCGACGGCGTTCATTTTCAGCTTGCCGGTATTCGGGATCGGCAGGCCGAATGAGACCTTGTCGAGGGTGAGTATTTCCATCGGGTTGAATTTCCGATCCACCGAGCCCTGAATCAGCCCGGCGATCAAACTGCCGCCGACGCCGTTCGTGCCGTTCATATTCACGGTCTCCACCTTTACACGGCCGAGAAGCCTGCGCGTCGCCGGGTCGAATTCCAAATTCACGACCGAATCGGCCCAGCCCGCAAAATCCACGCATCCGACGAACGGCATCGAATACGAACCGGAAAATGCCAGCGGAACGCGCATCGCTCCGTCACCGAGTCGCACTGCCGTTCGCATACCGCCCGTTTCGCGTACGACCTTTATCTCGCCGCAGTTGAGCATTTCCTCGCCCGCCGAAGGTCCGAAAGCCGACGGCATCAACGTTTCCGCGAATGACGGCCGATTCTCCGCCACCGCTCCGGCACCGATCGGAAATGCCGGCGGGTCGAAATTTTTGAATGTCGCATCGATCAACGCGTCGAAGAATTGTTCGTTGAGCGTCAGCGTGATCTCCGTCCGTTGAGCCGATGCGTTGGCGGTCAAGCCGGTGAGAACGATCAAAAGAATGGCTGTATTAAGATAGATCCGTTTCATAACAATTCGGCTCGTGAGATGAGCCTTCTGCGAGCTGCGTTCGCCCGGAACGTCAAATGCCGCTGCGGACGATATCGTGCAGGCGGATGAGTCCAACGCATTTTTCACCGTCAACGACCGGAAGCACGGAGATCTGTGAGGCTCGATCTTCCATAATGTGTAGGGCCTCGAAGGCCAGCGTGTCCGAGGTTGTCGTTATCGGGCCGGCCGTCATCATCGATTCCGCGGTAAGGGCCGCAAGGTCGTTCGGAGCCGTCCGTTCGATCGTCCGCCGCAGGTCGCCGTCGGTTACGATGCCCAAAAGCTTGCCGCTCTCGTCAACGACATTCACGGCACCGA
>Ga0079224_100011877_pt1 | contig 12025 bp, 11 predicted proteins | sample Stecom2015_FD_80414 | JGI IMG/M metagenome (GOLD analysis project Ga0079224, IMG submission 80414) | Agricultural soil microbial communities from Utah to study Nitrogen management - Steer compost 2015 | ecosystem: Environmental > Terrestrial > Soil > Agricultural land | place: USA: Utah... | reverse complement strand
GCGGAGACGGTGGGCACGGGGCCTCCAGGGGAAACAGTGACGGATGAGTGGACCGGTCCGTATGTGTCCCGTGCGAGCCCTGCCGGGCCCGTCGCGCGCCCCTTTTTCGAGCGCAGGCGGGAGATGATCCGCCTCGACGGGCCGAGTATAACCACGGGTCGCGCCGCAGGTCAGGACACCGGTGAGGCGCGGGAGCGGACACGGTTCAGGTCGCGGGCAGCAGGGCCCCCGCGAGGAACGCGGCGAGCTCGTCGCGCGCGTCCAGCGGCAGCACGGCGGCCACGTACTGGTCCGGCCGCACGACGACGACGGCGCCCCCGCGGTCGATGCCGCGCAGCGCGAAGATGTCCTGGGCGGGATCGGCGGCGTACACCTTCTCGTAGTCGATCAGGCCGAACGGGCCGACCCGCGGGCGGAACACCTCGGGCACCGACGGGTGCTCGATCGCGTGGTGGTCCTGCTGGTAGACGACCTTGACGTCGAGCACCGCGTCCGGGTCGGCCGCAGCGGGGGTGTGCCGCAGCAGCGGGGAGCCGGGCGCGCCGCCGAGCCAGTCGGCCCAGTCGCGCAACGCCGAGGACTCGCCGGGCGCCGCGGCGTCGGCGAAGGAGTAGACCCGCCACCGGCCGTCGGCGCGGGCGTGGTGGCCCAGGTGGGCCGGGTTGCCGTCGGCCACGCGGACGACGGGCGCCGACTTGAACCGCTTGCCGACCGGGAAGCCCGTGGCCAGGTGCTGGTGCTCGGTGCCCGCCACGATCGACGACGGCTGGTACCGCGTCATGAACCCGCAGGGGAACTCGGCGGTCTTGACGTAGAAGTCCTCGAGGTACGTGGGGTCGGGCAGGTCCTCGGGCCGGGTCGCCATGAGGCGCGACCACTCCCGGTCGAAGTCGATGAGCTCCTGCGCGACGACCTGCCGCTCGGCCGAGTACGTGGCCAGCAGCGACTCCGGGGCGCGGCCCGTGAGCACGTGCGCGAGCTTCCAGGCGATGTTCCAGCCGTCCTGCATGGACACGTTCATGCCCTGCCCGGCCTTGGCGCTGTGCGTGTGGCACGCGTCGCCCGTGAGGAACACCCGGGGCGTGCGGGTGCCGGCCAGCTCGGCGGGCACGTCGTCGAACCCGTCGGTGACGCGGTGGCCCACCTCGTAGACGCTGTGCCAGGGCACGTCCTTCACGTCGAGCGTGTAGGGGTGGATGATCCGGTTGGCGCGGGCGACGATCTCCTCCAGCGAGGTCGCGCGGACGCGGCCGCCGTCGTCGGCGGGCACCTCGCCCAGGTCCACGTACCAGCGGGCCAGGAACCCGCCCTCGCGGGGGATGAGCAGGATCGAGCCGCCGTCGTGCGACTGGATCGCGCACTTGGTGCGCACGTCGGGGAAGTCGGTGACCGCGAGCACGTCCATGACGCCCCAGGCGTGGTTGGCCTTGTCGCCCACCGGCTTGCGGCCGATGGCCTGCCGCACGGAGGAGTGCGCGCCGTCGGCCCCGACGACGTACCGGGCGCGCACGGTGCGCTCGCTGCCCTCGTGCGGGCCGGCGGTGTGGCGGAGGGTGACCGTGACGAAGCCGTCGCCCTCCGGCACGCTCAGGCCCGTGACCTCCAGGCCGTAGTCGGGCCGGACGCGCCCCGGCGCGTTCGCCGCGACCTCGGCGAAGTAGTCCAGCACGCGCGCCTGGTTGACGATGAGGTGCGGGAACTCGCTGATGCCGTCGGGGTCGTCGGGCGGCACGGCGCCGCGCACGATGTTCTCGGGGTGCTCCGGGTCCGGCTTCCAGAACGCCATCTCGGTGATCCGGTAGGCCTCGGCCGTGATCCGCTCCGCGAAGCCGAACGCCTGGAACGTCTCGACGCTGCGCGCCTGGATGCCGTCGGCCTGGCCCATCTCGAGGCGTCCTGCGCGCCGCTCGACGACGTGCGTGCGGATGTCCGGGAACTGCGCGAGCTGCGCCGCCGCGATCATCCCGGCAGGACCGCTGCCCACGACGAGCACGTCGACCTCGTCCGGCAGCCCGGCGGGGCGCTCGAGGCCGTACCCGGCCGCGGGGTGCAGGTGCGGGTCGCCGGTGACGTACCCGTGGTGGTGGAACTGCATCATCGTCCTCTCAGACCCTGGCGAGGCCGTAGACGGGACTGACGGCCTGCTGCTCCTCGTTGTCCGGCCCCAGCGGGATGCCCGTGCGGTCCCGCAGCAGCAGCACCGCCGCCAGGCCGAGCACCGTCATCCCGGCCAGGTAGGCCGTCACCGCCGCCGTGCCGCCCGTCGCGTCCACGAGCGCGGTCGCGATGGTGGGCGCGAACGCGCCGCCGAGGATCGAGCCGATCGCGTACGAGATCGACACGCCGGAGAACCGGATCGACGCGGGGAACAGCTCGGCGTACAGGGCGGCCTGCGGCCCGTAGGTGAGGCCGAGGCCCACCGACAGGAACGACAGCCCCAGCAGCAGCGAGCCGAACGTGGCGCCGTGCACCAGCGGGAACAGCGTCAGCACGCCCGCGAGCTGCACCACGAACCCGACCGCGTACGTGGTGCGGCGGCCCAGCCGGTCGGACACCCGGCCCGCGACCCAGGTCGCGGCGAGCCACACCACCGCCGACGCCGTGACCGCCCACAGCACCGGGCCCTGCGCCAGGCCGACCGGTCCCTCGGGGTCCGACGCGTAGCGCTGCACGTACCCGCCGGTGGTCATGTAGCCCACCGCGTTGTTGCCCGCGAACACCAGGGCTGCCACGATCACGAGCGGCGTGTGCCGCCGGAACAGGCGCAGCAGCGGCTGCCGGGTCGTCCGTGCCCGCTCGGCGATCTCGACGAACACCGGGCTCTCCTCGACGCTGCGGCGCACCCAGTACCCGATGCCGATGAGCACGACGCTCAGCAGGAACGGCACGCGCCAGCCCCACGCGAGGAACGCGTCGCCCGGCGCCACGGCCGTCATGAGGGCCAGCACGCCGGAGGCCAGCAGCAGGCCCAGCGGCACCCCGATCTGGGGCGACGCGCCGTACAGCCCGCGGCGGCGCACGGGCGCGTGCTCGCACGACATGAGCACGGCGCCGCCCCACTCGCCGCCCGCCGAGATGCCCTGCAGGATGCGCAGGAGCACCAGCAGCACCGGGGCGGCGACGCCGATCTGCGCGTAGGTGGGCAGCACACCGATCAGCGCCGTCGCCACCCCCATGAGCACGAGCGTGAGCACCAGCACCACGCGCCGCCCGTACCGGTCCCCGAGGTGGCCCGCGACGAACGCGCCCAGCGGCCGGAACAGGAAGCTGACGCCCACCGAGCCGAACGCGAGCAGCGTCGCGAGGCTCGCGCCCGCGGGCTCGAAGAAGAGCTGACCGAACACCAGGCCTGCTGCCGAGGCGTAGACGAAGAAGTCGTACCACTCGACGGTGGTGCCGACGATCGTGGCCGCGACGACGCGGCGGCGCTCGCGGGCGGTGGGCTCTGCCTCCAGTGACATCGCATGACTCCCTCGTCATCCGGCCTGCCCTCGTCGGCAGGCGTGTCGTCCGGGCCCGTTGCCGGGTCCGCACCGACCATATACGATCTGTGATACGAAGCACCAGGGGTCACAGCGGACCCGCCGGCCGAGGGCAAGGGAGCTCATGGGTACGCACGCGCAGATCGGGCCGCTCACGCAGCGGCCGGGCAAGGTCGTCGCCGTCCATCTCGCGTACGCGTCGCGCGCCGCGCAGCGCGGACGGCGGCCCGCTGCGCCGTCCTACTTCCTCAAGCCCACCAGCTCGCTCGCCACGAGCGGCGGGTTCGCGGAGCGGCCGGCGGGGACGGAGCTGCTGGCCTTCGAGGGCGAGGTCGCGCTGGTCGTCGGCGAGCCGGCCCGGAACGTCACGGTCGAGGACGCCTGGGCCCACGTGGCCGCAGTGACCGCGGCGAACGACCTGGGCGTGTACGACCTGCGGTGGGCCGACAAGGGCTCCAACGTGCGCTCCAAGGGCCGCGACGGCTACACCCCGCTCGGCCCTGCGCTGATCGACGCGCGCGCCGTCGACCCCGCAGGGCTGCGCGTGCGCACCTGGGTCAACGGCGAGCTCGTGCAGGAGGACACCACCGGCGCCGACGCGCTGCTGTTCCCCTTCGCGCAGGTCGTGGCCGACCTGTCGCAGCACCTCACGCTCGAGCGGGGCGACGTGATCCTCACGGGCACACCGGCGGGATCGAGCGTCGTGGTGCCCGGTGACGTCGTCGAGGTCGAGGTGGACGCGCCGACCGCGCCCGGTGCGCCGACGTCGGGCCGGCTGGTCACCACGGTGACGCAGGGCGAGGTGCCGTTCACGGACGTCGGGTCGGGGCCGAGGGTCGACGACACGCAGCGCGCCGAGGCCTGGGGGAGCCGGGAGGCCGCGGGGCTGGAGCCGCCGTTCGAGCTCACCGACGAGCTGGCCGCGACGTTGCGCCGCACCCCGGTGGCGGGCCTGTCCGCCCAGCTGCGCAAGCGAGGGCTCGACCACGCCGTGATCGAGGGCGTGCTGCCCCTCGCGCCGGGCACGACGCTCGTGGGCCGGGCCAGGACCCTGCGGTTCGTGCCCTACCGGGCCGACCTCTTCGCCGGGCACGGCGGCGGGTACAACGCGCAGAAGCGCGTGTTCGACACGGTGGGCCCGGGCGAGGTGATCGTCATCGAGGCGCGCGGCGAGCCCGGTGCGGCCACGCTCGGCGACGTGCTCGCCCTGCGCGCGCAGGTGCGCGGCGCGGCGGGTGTCGTGACCGACGGCCGGGTGCGCGACTCGGAGGCCGTCGCCGCCACCGGGCTGCCCGTCTTCTCGGCCGGGCCGCACCCCGCGGTGCTCGGCCGGCGCCACGTGCCGTGGGACACCGACGTGGCCGTCGCGTGCGGCGGCGCCACCGTGCTGCCCGGTGACGTCGTGGTGGGCGACGCGGACGGCGTCGTCGTCATCCCGCCACACCTCGTCGCCGAGGTGGCGCGGGCCGCGCTCGAGCAGGAGGAGCAGGACGAGTGGGTGGCCCGGCAGGTGGCGCAGGGGCACGCGATCGACGGGCTGTTCCCGCCGGACGAGGAGTGGCTCGCGCGCTACCGGGCGTCCAGGGAGGGCGCGTGAGCGGCACGTCGGCCGTCGAGGACGCGTTCGAGGCGGTCGGCAAGTCCCAGACCGCCTACCGGTTCCTGCGCGAGCGCATCGCCCGGCGCGAGCTGAGTCCGGGCTACCGCCTCGTGCTGCAGAGCATCGCCGACGAGCTCGACATGAGCGTGGTGCCGGTGCGCGAGGCGATCCGGCGCCTGGAGGCCGAGGGGCTGGTCACCTACGAGCGCAACGTGGGGGCGCGGGTCGCGATGATCGACGAGCACGGCTACGTCGACGCCATGCAGGCGCTGGGCGTGGTCGAGGGTGCCGCGACCGGGCTGTCCGCGCCCGCCGTGTCCGAGGCGGACCTCGGGCGGGCGCGCGAGGTCAACGACCAGCTCCGCGCTCTGCTCGACCACTTCGACCCGCACGCGTTCACCGCCCTGAACCAGCGGTTCCACTCCGTGCTGTTCGAGTCGTGCCCCAACCGTCTCCTGCTCGACATGGTGCACCGCGGCTGGGCCCAGCTCTCCGGGCTGCGGGACTCGACGTTCGCCTTCGTGCCCGGCCGCGCCCATGCCTCGGTGGCCGAGCACGACCACATCCTCGACCTCATCGCCCGCGGGGCCGACCCGCTCGAGATCGAGATCGCCGCGCGGGACCACCGCTGGGCGACCATGCAGGCCTTCCTCGACACCCGGGCCGCCGACCACCGACCGACGGAGACACCGTGAACCAGCCGACCCGCCCCCTGCCCGCCGACCTGCCCGGGCTCGTCCGGCACTACATCGACGGGGCCCTCGTCGACTCGGCCGACGGTGCCACGTTCGACGTGCTCGACCCCGTGACCAACGACGCCTACACCCGGGCGGCCGCGGGCAAGGCCGCCGACGTCGACGCGGCCGTCGCCGCCGCACGGAAGGCTTTCACCGACGGGCCCTGGCCGCGCATGCTGCCGCGCGAGCGCTCACGCGTGCTGCACCGCATCGCCGACATCGTCGAGTCGCGCGACGCCCGGCTGGCCGAGCTGGAGAGCTTCGACTCCGGGCTGCCCATCACCCAGGCGCTCGGCCAGGCTCGGCGCGCGGCGGAGAACTTCCGGTTCTTCGCCGACCTCGTCGTCGCGCAGACCGACGACGCGTTCAAGGTGCCCGGGCGGCAGCTCAACTACGTCAACCGCAAGCCGATCGGCGTGGCCGGCCTCATCACGCCGTGGAACACCCCGTTCATGCTCGAGTCGTGGAAGCTCGCCCCGGCGCTGGCCACGGGCAACACCGTGGTGCTCAAGCCCGCGGAGTTCACGCCGCTGTCGGCGTCGCTGTGGGCGGGCATCTTCGAGGAGGCCGGGCTCCCGGCCGGCGTGTTCAACCTGGTCAACGGCCTGGGGGAGGAGGCGGGCGACGCCCTGGTGAAGCACCCGGACGTGCCGCTGATCTCGTTCACGGGGGAGAGCGCCACGGGGCAGCTCATCTTCGCCAACGCCGCGCCGCACCTCAAGGGCCTCTCGATGGAGCTGGGCGGCAAGTCGCCCGCGATCGTCTTCGCCGACGCCGACCTGGAGGCCGCGATCGACGCGACGATCTTCGGGGTCTTCTCCCTCAACGGCGAGCGTTGCACCGCAGGCAGTCGCATCCTCGTCGAGCGCGCCGTCTACGACGAGTTCGTCGAGCGCTACGCGGCGCAGGCGGCACGCGTGAAGGTCGGCTACCCGCACGACCCCGCGACCGAGGTCGGCGCGCTCGTGCACCCCGAGCACCTCGCCAAGGTCATGGAGTACGTCGAGCTCGGCAAGGGCGAGGGCAGGCTCGTCGCGGGCGGCGGACGCCCCGACGGCTTCGAGACGGGCAACTTCGTGGCGCCCACGGTGTTCGCCGACGTGCCGCGCGACGCCCGGATCTTCCAGGAGGAGATCTTCGGGCCGGTCGTGGCGATCACCCCCTTCGACACCGAGGCCGAGGCGCTCGAGCTGGCCAACGGCGTGAAGTACGGCCTCGCGGCCTACGTCTGGACGAACGACCTGCGGCGCGCGCACACCTTCTCGCAGTCGGTCGAGGCGGGCATGGTCTGGCTCAACTCGAACAACGTGCGCGACCTGCGCACCCCGTTCGGCGGCGTCAAGGCCTCAGGCCTGGGCCACGAGGGCGGCTACCGCTCGATCGACTTCTACACGCACCAGCAGGCGGTGCACGTCACGCTCGGCGCCGCCCACCACCCGACGTTCGGCAAGGGAGCCTGACGCTGTGCCCGAGAACCTGATCCCCACCCCGACCGCGCCCCCGCCGGACATCGTGCGGTGCGCCTACCTCGACCTCGTGGTGACCGACCTGGCCGCGTCGCGCGACTTCTACGTCGACGTGCTGGGCCTGGCGGTCACGCACGAGGACGACGACGCCGTCTACCTGCGCAGCCTCGAGGAGTTCATCCACCACAACCTGGTGCTCCGCAAGGGCCCCGTGGCCGCCGCCGCCGCGTTCGCCTACCGGGTGCGGTCGCCCGAGGAGCTCGACCGGGCCGTGGCGTTCTACCGCGAGCTCGGCTGCCGGGTCGAGCGCCGGGCCGAGGGGTTCACGCGCGGCGTCGGCGACTCGGTGCGGGTCACCGACCCGCTCGGGTTCCCGTACGAGTTCTTCCACGACGTCGAGCACGTGGAGCGCCTGGCCTGGCGGTACGACCTGCACACGCCGGGCGCGCTGGTGCGCCTGGACCACTTCAACCAGGTCACGCCCGACGTGCCGCGCGCCGTGCGGTACATGGAGGACCTCGGCTTCCGCGTCACCGAGGACATCCAGGACGCCGAGGGCACCACGTACGCGGCCTGGATGCGCCGCAAGCCGACCGTGCACGACACGGCGATGACCGGCGGTGACGGACCGCGCCTGCACCACGTCGCCTTCGCCACGCACGAGAAGCACAACATCATCGCGATCTGCGACAAGCTCGGCGCGCTGCGGCAGAGCGACCGGATCGAGCGCGGACCCGGCAGGCACGGCGTGTCCAACGCGTTCTACCTCTACCTGCGCGACCCCGACGGCCACCGCGTCGAGATCTACACGCAGGACTACTGGACGGGCGACCCCGACAACCCCGTTGTCACCTGGGACGTGCACGACAACCAGCGCCGCGACTGGTGGGGCAACCCCGTGGTGCCGTCCTGGTACACCGAGGCCTCGCCCGTGCTCGACCTCGACGGCAACCCGCAGCCCGTCGTCGCGCGCACCGACACCTCCGAGATGACGGTGACCATCGGCGCCGACGGGTTCTCCTACACCCGCCCCGAGGACGCCGAGGACGCGCTGCCCTCGTGGAAGCAGGGCGAGTACAAGCTGGGGCACCAGCTGTGACGGCCGGGCGCACGCTGGACGACGCGGCGGTCACCGCGATCGCCGACGAGCTCGCGCACGCCGAGACGGACCGCACCACGGTGCCGCTGCTCACGGCACGTCACCCGGGCATGACCGTCGAGGACGCCTACGCCGTGCAGAACACGTGGCGCCGGCGGGGCATCGAGGCCGGACGGCGGCCCGTGGGCCGCAAGATCGGCCTCACCTCCAAGGTCATGCAGGCGGCCACGGGCATCACCGAGCCCGACTACGGCGCGATCTTCGCCGACATGGTGGTCGAGGACGGCGCGGTCATCGAGCACGCGCGGTTCTCCAACGTCCGGGTCGAGGTCGAGCTCGCGTTCGTGCTGCGGGACGGTCTGACCGGTCCGCACGCCACCGTGTTCGACGTGCTGCGTGCCACCGAGTACGTGGTGCCCGCGCTGGAGATCCTGTCGTCCCGGATCGAGATGCCCGGCCGCACCATCGTCGACACGATCAGCGACAACGCCGCGATGGGCGCCATGGTGCACGGCGGGCGCCCCGTCGCTCCCGACGCCGTGGACCTGCGCTGGGTCGCCGCGCTCCTGCACCGCAACGAGGCCGTGGAGGAGTCGGGCGTGGCGGCGGCCGTGCTCGGCCACCCCGCCGCGGGCGTCGCCTGGCTCGCGAACAAGCTCGCCCAGCACGGCGACGCGCTCGTGCCGGGCGAGATCGTCCTGGCCGGGTCCTTCACGCGCCCGGTCTGGATCGAGCCGGGCGACACCGTGCTGGCCGACTACCGAGAGCTGGGGACCGTCTCGTGCCGCTTCGTGTGACCCTCCCGCCCACCTTCCGCGACCGGCTCGCCGCCGCCGACCGGCCGCTGGCCGGCATGTGGGTCTGCACGGGCAGCCCCGCGGTCGCCGAGATCTGCGCCGGGTCGGGCCTCGACTGGCTCCTGGTCGACGGCGAGCACTCGCCGATCGGCCTGGAGTCGACGACCGAGCTGCTGCGCGCCGTCGCGCCCTACCCAATCACACCCGTGGTGCGCGCGCCGTCGGGCGACGCCGTGGTGCTCAAGCAGCTCCTCGACCTCGGCGCGCAGAACGTGCTCGTGCCCATGGTCGACACCGCGGAGCAGGCCGCCGAGGTCGTGCGTGCCGTGCGCTACCCGCCCCGCGGCGTGCGCGGCGTCGGCAGCGCGCTGTCCCGCGGCGCCCGCTGGAACCGCGTCGAGGGCTACATGCGCGACGCCGACCGGTACGTCTCGCTGGTCGTCCAGGTCGAGTCCGCCACAGCGGTCGACAACGCCGCGGAGATCGCCGCCGTCGACGGCGTCGACGGCGTGTTCGTCGGGCCCTCGGACCTCGCGGCGTCGATGGGGCTGCTCGGGCAGCAGACCCACCCGGACGTCGTCGCCGCGGTGCGCCGCGCCGTCGACGCCGTGCGCGCCACCGGCAAGCCCGTCGGCGTCAACGCGTTCGACCCCGAGGTCGCGCAGGCCTACCTCGACGCGGGGGTGACGTTCGTGCTCGTCGGCGCCGACGTCGCGCTGCTGGCCCGCGGGTCGGAGGCGCTCGCGGACCGGTGGTCGGGCGGCGCGGGGTAGCACCTCAGAAGCGCCGCCGTCTGCGCGAGCGGCGGTGCTTCCCACCCTGGTGGTCCCGTGCCGCGAGGTCCCTGCCGCGGTCGCGCAGCGCCCAGGACTCCTCGCGCACGGCCACGAACGCCCGGGTGCACGGCGGGCACGCGTCGAGGTGGGCCTCGACCCTGCGCTGCCTGCTGGGCGCGAGGCCTGCGGTGACGTACTCGTAGAGCGCGGCCCGTGCGGCGCGGCAGACGGGGGCCACGGCGGGGTGCGGCGGCGTGGCGGGCGCCTGACCGAGCCGGACGAGGTGCTCCCGGAGCGTGCCGACGTCGGCGCGGCGCGCGGCGTCGTCGCCGGCACGCGCACGGGCGACCACCGGACCGGTGGTCAGGTAACCGCCGGACGACGACACACGCACGCGCACAGCGTCGCACAGCCTGCGGCGTGCCGGTGCCGGGCGCGTGGTACGGATGTCCTGATCCGAGGGTTCCTGGTCCGTCCGGACAGTGGGCGGCGCGGGGCGGGCGCGCGACGGTGGTGGCATGACACAGAAGACACCGGCCTCGCCCGCGCGGCGACCGCCCTCGTCCGGGAGGCCGCCGACGACACCGTGTTCGACCACTCACGCCGCGTGTACCTGTGGGGCATGCTGCAGCTCGCCGCGCAGGGGCGGGAGGCCGACCCCGAGATCGCCTACGTCGGCGCCATGTTCCACGACCTCGGGCTGACGGTGGCCCACCGCACCACGGACCGCCGCTTCGAGATCGACGGGGCCGAGGCGGCGTACGGGTTCCTGCGCGACCACGGCCGCTCGGCCGACGAGGCGCGCGCCGCCTGGCTCGCCGTCGCGCTGCACACGACGCCGGAGGTACCGCTCCACCTGGCGCCCGAGGTCGCCGTCGTGACGCTCGGCGTCGAGACGGACGTGCTGGGCCTGCGGCTGGACCGGATCGACCCGGGGCTGCGTGCCGAGGTGGTCGCCGCCCACCCGCGGCCCGACTTCAAGAAGCGCATCCTCCACGCCTTCTACGAGGGCATGGCCGACCGCCCGGACACCACGTTCGGCACCATGAACGACGACGTGCTCGCCCACTTCGACCCGGAGTTCCGGCGCGCGGACTTCGTTCGCGTCATCATGGAGAACGCGTGGCCGGAGTGACCGCGGACACCCGGTGGTGACGGGGCGGAGCAGGCGACCGCACGACAGGAGGAGCCGGTGGCAGACAGCCAGGACGTGGTGTTCGTCGTCTTCGACGGCGTGAAGATGCTCGACGTCACGGGCCCGGCCGAGGTCTTCGCGCTGCGCCCGCCCCGCGCCCCGGCCCTGCCCGCCGTCGTCGACCTGGTCGCCGCGCAGCCCGCGGACCCGCACACCGCGACCTCGCTCGCCGCGACGGCCGGGATCACACCGCGGCACCTCGCGCGGCTGTTCCGGACCGAGCTCGGCACGTCACCTGCGCGGTTCGTCGAGGACGCGCGCCTCGACCACGCCAAGCGTCTGCTGGACGCCGGGCACGGCGTGGCCGAGGCCGCGAGGGGGGCAGGGTTCGGCAGCACGGAGACGATGCGGCGCCGGTTCGTCGCGCGGCTCGGTGTCGCGCCGAGCCGCTACCGGGCACGGTTCGGGACGACCGGGCCGGGGGACGGCCGAGGCTGAGCCGACGCAGGACCTGGGTCAGCGCGAGGCGTCCAGCCGGCCCCGCAACGCCGCCGTGAGGGCGGCTACCTGGTCGAGCTGGTCGGGGCTCAGTGCGTCGACGAACAGCTCCCGCACCGCGCGCAGGTGCGGCACCGACGCGCTGCGGAAGGCGTGCGCGCCGTCGTCGGTGAGCACGACCCAGGCCCCTCGGTAGTCGACGGCACACTCCTCGCGCCGCACGAGCCCGCGGTCCTCCATGCGGCGCAGGTGGTGCGAGAGCCTGCTGCGCTCCCAGCCGACGGCGTCGGCCAGCTCCGACGAGCGCAGCCTGCGCCCGTCGGCCTCGCTGAGGGCGAGCAGCACGGTGTAGTCCCCCGTGGAGAGGCCGGACTCCTTCTGCAGCCGGCTGGTCAGCCGGGCGTCGAGGGCCCGCGCGGTCTCGATGTACCCGCG
>Ga0079224_100011876_pt1 | contig 12025 bp, 12 predicted proteins | sample Stecom2015_FD_80414 | JGI IMG/M metagenome (GOLD analysis project Ga0079224, IMG submission 80414) | Agricultural soil microbial communities from Utah to study Nitrogen management - Steer compost 2015 | ecosystem: Environmental > Terrestrial > Soil > Agricultural land | place: USA: Utah... | reverse complement strand
GAGCGCACCGTGCGCAAATGGGGGATGCAGCGGACGTGATGCGGATCGATACCAAAGCCGTGGAGGAGGCGGCCCGGGAGCTCTACATCCGGGCGCTCAAGGTGCTGCCGGACGACATCAAGCAGGGCTTCGCCGTGCTCGCCGGGCGCGAGACCCGGGCGACGGCGAAGACCGTGCTCGGCACCATGATCCGCAACATCGAGGTGGCCGAGGCCACCGACAACCTGCTGTGCCAGGACACCGGACTGCCGATCTATTACGTCACCATCGGGCGGGACGTGGCGGTCGACGGCGTCGAGCTGGCCGCCGCCATCCGCCGGGGCTGCGAGCGCGCGACCCGCGAGCATCCGCTGCGCTCCTCGGTAGTGCACCCGATCACGCGCAGGAACGAGCACACCTCGAGCGGCCCGGGGATTCCGGCGATCCATTTCGAGTTCAGCGAGCGCCCCGAGGAGCTCGTGATCCGCATGATCCCGAAGGGATCGGGCTCGGAGAACAACTCCTGGCTCAAGATGGCGATTCCGGCCGAGGGCGTGGACGCGATCAAGCGCTTCGTGATCGACTGCGTGCTCGAGGCGGGCGGCAAGACCTGTCCGCCGACGATCGTCGGCGTGGGCGTCGGCGGCACGGCCGATCTGTGCGTCCATCTCGCGAAGCAGGCGGCCACGCGCCCGCTCGGCACGCGCTGCCCGGACCCCGAGGGGGCGAAGCTCGAGCAGGAGCTCGCGCGCGCGGTCAACAGTCTCGGCGTGGGTCCGCAGGGGCTCGGCGGCGACAGCACCGCGTTCGCCGTGCACATCGAGCTCGCCGCCACCCACATCACCATGAATCCGGTCGCGGTCAACATGCAATGCCACTCGGCGCGGCGCGCGTCCGCGACCTTCACGCCGACGGGCGTCACCTGGGGCTTCTGACATGGCGCACTACGACCTGACGCTCCCGATCGACGAGGCCGCGGTCCGGCGCCTGCGCATCAACGACACCGTGACGCTCGCGCCGACGCTCTACGGCATTCGCGACGCGACCCTCATTCACCTGTTCGATCGCGGGCGCACGACGCGCTTCGACCTCGCGGGCCACGCGGTGATCCACACCGCGCCGAACGTGCGCAAGGTAGCGCCGAGCGCGGAGCACCCGACCGGCTATGCGCCGGTGTGCGTCGGCACCACTACCAGCGCGCGCATGGAGCGCTTCACGCGCCCGCTGCTGGAACGCTACGGCGTGCGCCTGATCGTCGGCAAGGGCGGCATGGGCGAGGGCACGCTCGCGGCGTTGCGCGATCTCGGCGGCGCCTATCTCGCCATCGTCGGCGGCGCCGCGGCGCTCGAGACCACCTGGATCGAGGCCATCGAGGACGTCGATCTCGACGACCTCAATCCCGAGAGCCTGTGGAAGTTCCGCATCCGCGGCTTCGGGCCGCTGCTGGTGGCCATGGACAGCAACGGGGGCAGCGTCTATCGGGACGTGAGCGCGGCGGCGGCGGCGCGCCGCGCGCGGGCGCTCGAGGAGCTCGGTATCCGCTCGTGAGCCGTCTGACCACCGACATCCTGATTCTCGGCAGCGGCGGTGCCGGTCTGTTCGCGGCGCTGCACGCGCACGACGCCGCGCCCGAGCTCTCCATCACCGTGGCCGTGAAGGGCCTGCTCGGCAAGTGCGGCTGCACGCGCATGGTGCAGGGCGGCTACAACGTGGCACTCGCGCCCGAGGACTCCGCCGAGCGCCATTTCATGGACACCATCGAGGGCGGACAGTGGCTGCCGGACCAGGAGCTCGCCTGGCTGCTCGTGACCGGCGCCCAGGCGCGCATCCGGGAGCTCGAGAACCGCTACGGCTGCTTCTTCGACCGCAACCCCGACGGCACGGTGCACCAGAAGGCGTTCGCCGGCCAGACCTTCGACCGCACCGTGCACAAGGGCGACCTCACCGGCATCGAGATCATCAACCGCCTGAGCGAGCAGGTCTGGGCGCGCGGCATCCGCCGGCTCGAGGAACACCGCGCCGTGGCGCTGGTGCGCGCCGCCGACGGCAGCCGCATCGCCGGCGCGCTCATGATCGACATGCGCACGGGCGAGTACGTGTACGTGGGTGCACGTGCGGTGCTGCTCGCGACCGGCGGCGGCCCCACCATGTACAAGTACCACACGCCCTCGGGCGACAAGAGCTGCGACGGCCTGGCCATGGCGCTGCAGGCGGGCCTCGAGCTGCGCGACCTCGAAATGGTGCAGTTCCACCCGACGGGCCTGCTCGCGGGACCCGACACGCGCATGACCGGCACCGTGCTCGAGGAGGGCCTGCGCGGCGCCGGCGGCCACCTGCTGAACGGGCGCCACGCGCGCTTCATGCACGACTACGATCCTCGGGGCGAGCGCGCCACGCGCGACATCGTCTCGCGCGCGATCGCGGCCGAGCTCCGCGCCGGGCGCGCCTCGCCGGGCGGGGGCGTGTACCTGCGCATGAGCCACCTCGGGCCCGACAACGTGCGCCGCCAGTTCAAGGGCATGGTCGAGCGCTGCGCCGACTGCGGCTTCGACCTCGCCGGCGGCGAGGTCGAGGTGGTGCCGACCGCGCACTATCTCATGGGCGGCGTCGTGTTCGGCCCCGACTGCCGCACCGCCATTCCGGGCCTGTACGCCGCGGGCGAGGACACCGGCGGCGTGCACGGGGCGAACCGCCTGGGCGGCAACGGGGTCGCCAATTCGACGGTGTTCGGCGGCATCGCCGGCCGCGCGATGGCCGCCTGGGCGCGCGAGGCGGGCGAGCTCGCGGTGCCGGATTCGGCCGAGCTCGAGCAGGCGATCGAGACCTGCGAGCGCCCGTTCCGCCAGTCGGCGGGCGATCTCAACGACCTGCGCGAGGCGCTGTACACGCTCATGTGGGAGCAGGTCGGCATCCTGCGCAACGGCAGCGACCTCGCCCGGGCGCAGGCCGCGCTGGAGGCCCTGGGCGAGCGTCTGGAGCATACCGGCGTGCCCGACACCACCCGGCGCTACAACCTCACCTGGCACGACTGGCTCAATCTGCGCAGCCTGATCTTCGTGAGCCGCGCGATCGCGGCGGCGGCACAGGCGCGCGAGAGCTCCGTGGGCGCGCACTATCGCGAGGATTTTCCGCAAACGCCCGACCCCGCGCGCGCCGCCTATACCCGGCTCGCCTGGCGCGCCGGCCGCTTCGAGGTGCGCTTCGAGCCGGTGGCGTTCACGCGCGTGCGCCCGGGCGAATCCCTGCTGACGAAGGCGTCGACGCCATGCGCGTCGTGATCAGCGAATTCATGGACGCGCCCGCCGTGGCGCGCCTGGCGGAGCGCTTCGATACGCACTTCGATCCCGCGCTGGTCGATCGGCCCGACGACCTGCTGGCGGCGCTGGCCGAGGCGCACGCCCTGATCGTACGCAATCGCACCCGCGTGGACGCGCAACTGCTGGCGCGCGCGCCGCGCCTGCGCGCGGTCGGCCGGCTCGGGGTCGGTCTGGACAACATCGACGTGGAGGCGTGTCGCGCGCGCGGCATCGCGGTGATCCCGGCGACCGGCGCCAATGCGCAGGCGGTCGCCGAGTACGTCGTGTGCGCCGCCATGATGCTCTTGCGCGGAGCCTTCCGCGCGAGCGGCGAGGTGGCGGCGGGCCAGTGGCCGCGCGCGCGGCTCGCCGCCGGGCGCGAAGCCGCGGGCAAGACGCTCGGGCTGATCGGCTTCGGCGACATCGGCCGGCTCGCCGCGCGCCTGGCGCGCGGCCTCGGCATGAACATCGTGGCGCACGACCCGGCGGTCGATCCGCGGCTCGCGCTGCTCGCCGAGCTCGGGGTCCGGCTGCTGCCTCTCGAGGAGCTGCTCGCGACCGCCGACGTGGTGTCGCTGCACGTACCGCTCACGCCCGCCACCCGCGGCATGCTCGACGGCGCGCGCCTCGCCCTGATGAAACCGGGAGCCGTGCTGATCAACACGGCGCGCGGGGGCATCGTCGACGAGCGCGCGCTGGCGCGACTGCTCGCCGACGGCCGCCTCGGCGCCGCCGCGCTCGACGTGTTCCAGGACGAACCGCTTCCGCCGCGCAGCCCGCTCGCCGACGTGCCGAACCTGCTGCTCACGCCGCACATCGCCGGGCTCACGCAGGAATCCAACCGGCGCGTGAGCGAGCTCGTCGCGCGCCGGATCATCGAAACGCTCGCCGGAGACTCCCATGCCGCTGCACCCGCGGGCTGAGCTCGTCGACCTCCTGGTGCGCGCGTTCGAGCGCGCCGGCGCCTCGCGCGCCCAGGCCGAGCCCGCGGCCGCGGCGCTGGTCGAGGCGCAGGCGCAGGGGCTCGGTTCGCACGGGCTCGCGCGCGTCGCCCTCTACTGCGCGCACCTGCGCAGCGGCCGCACCGACGGCGCGGCCGTGCCGCGCGTCGCGGCCGCCCGCCCGGCGGCCGTGCTCGTCGACGCCGCCTGCGGCATGGCCTACGCCGCCTGCGCGCTCGCGGTCGAGGAAGCGATCGCGCGGGCGCGCACGCACGGCGCCGCGTTCGCCGGCGTCACCAACAGCAACCATTTCGGGGTCGCGGCCCTGCACCTCGCGCCGGTGGCCGACGCCGGTCTGGTGGGGCTCGCCTGCGGCAACTCGCCCGCGGCCATCGCCCCCTGGGGCGGCAGGCGCCCGCTGTTCGGCACCAATCCGATCGCGGCGGTGTTTCCCCGGCGCGACGCGCCGCCGCTGGTGATCGATCTCTCGCTCTCGGAAGTCGCGCGCGGCAAGCTGCTCGTGGCCGCGCGCGAGAACAGGTCCATTCCGCCCACCTGGGCGCTCGACCCGGACGGGCGCCCGACGACCGATCCGCAGGCCGGGCTCCGGGGCAGCATGCTGCCCGCCGGCGGCGTCAAGGGCGCCATGCTCGCGCTCGTGGTCGAGCTCCTGTGCGTGGCGCTGACCGGCGCCGCCTTCGGTTTCGAGGCCGATTCGTTTTTCGCCGAAAGCGGCAACCGTCCGCGGATCGGGCAGGCGTTCCTCGCGATCGACCCGGGCGCGCTCGCGGGCCGGCAGGCGTACCTCGATCGGGTGGAGGCGCTGATCGCGGCGATGCTCGCCGACGGGGCCCGGCTGCCGGGCGAGCGCCGCCGCCAGCAGGCGGCCCGCGCGCAGGCGGAGGGCATCGCCGTCGACGATGCGCTGTACCGGGAGCTGCGCGCGCTCGCCGGCGCCTGACGCGCCCGCCCCTCGGCCTGTGCCGGGCGCGCCGCTAGAATAGGCGCGCCGGGCGCCGGGCGGCCCCGGCTTTCGATTTTTCGCACACCAACCAAAGGACGGCCGCGCCGCCGCGGCGCGCCGCGCACACGCATCCATGGCCAAGCAGGTAAAGAAAGTCGTACTGGCGTATTCGGGAGGCCTCGACACCTCGGCGATCCTCAGGTGGCTGCAGGACACCTACGGCTGCGAGGTGGTGACCTTCACCGCCGACATCGGCCAGGGCGAAGAGCTCGAGCCGGCGCGCGCCAAGGCGAAGCAGATGGGAGTCAAGGAAATCTTCGTCGACGACCTGAAGGAGGAGTTCGCGCGCGATTTCGTCTTTCCCATGTTCCGGGCCAACGCCGTTTACGAGGGCGAGTACCTGCTCGGCACCTCGATCGCGCGCCCGCTGATCGCCAAGCGCCAGGTGGAGATCGCGCGCGCCACCGGCGCCGACGCCGTGGCTCACGGCGCGACCGGCAAGGGCAACGATCAGGTGCGCTTCGAGCTCGGCTACTACGGGCTCAACCCGAAGATCAAGGTGATCGCCCCCTGGCGCGAATGGGATCTGACCTCGCGCGAGAAGCTGCTCGCCTATGCCGCCAGGCACGGCATCCCGGTCGAAATGAAGCGCGGGAAGAAGTCGCCGTATTCAATGGACGCCAACCTGCTGCACATCTCCTACGAGGGGGGCGAACTCGAGGATCCCTGGGTCGAGCCGCGGAGCGACATGTGGCGCTGGACCGTGGCGCCGGAGAAGGCGCCGAACCGCCCGACCTACCTCGAGCTCGAGTATGCCAAGGGCGACATCGTCGCGATCGACGGCCGCCGCATGAGCCCGGCCGCGGTGCTCGCGCATCTCAACCGGGTCGGCGGCGCCAACGGCGTCGGTCGCAGCGACATCGTCGAGAACCGCTACGTGGGCATGAAGTCGCGCGGCGCCTACGAGACGCCCGGCGGCACCATCATGCTCAAGGCGCACCGGGCGATCGAGTCGCTCACGCTCGACCGCGAGGTGGCGCACCTCAAGGACGAGCTGATGCCGCGCTACGCCAGCCTGATCTACAACGGCTACTGGTTCAGCCCCGAGCGGCGCATGCTGCAGCAGATGATCGACGCCTCGCAGGCGTCGGTGAACGGGGTCGTGCGGGTCAAGCTCTACAAGGGCAACGTCATGGTGGTCGGGCGCAAGTCGGCGACCGACAGCCTGTTCGACCCGGCCATTGCCACCTTCGAGGACGACCGCGGCGCCTACGACCAGAAGGACGCCGAGGGTTTCATCAAGCTCAACGCGCTGCGCCTGCGCATCGCCGCGCGCAAGCGCCGGAGGAAGTGAGCTCGGGGCCGGCGTCGGCAGCACGGCCGCGGCCGGGTATCATGTGAACCGCAAAGGACGCGAAGGGCGAGGCGGGCATGCACCCTCTTCCTTTGCGTCCTGTGCGGTTCGAATCACCCTTTCAGCGAGGTACGGCGTGAGGATACTGCACACGATGCTGCGGGTCGGCGACCTCGAGAAGTCGCTCAGGTTCTATACTGAGGTGCTGGGCATGCAGCTCCTGCGGCGCAAGGACTACCCCGAAGGCAGGTTCACGCTCGCGTTCGTGGGCTACGGTCCGGAGTCGGAGCAGGCGGCGCTCGAGCTGACGCACAACTGGGATACCGACAGATACGATCTCGGCAACGGCTACGGCCACGTGGCCATCGAGGTGGACGACGCCTATGCCGCCTGCGCCGAGATCGAGCGCCGCGGGGGCCGCGTGGTGCGCCCGGCCGGGCCCATGAAGCACGGGAGCACCGTCATTGCGTTCGTCGAGGATCCGGACGGCTACCGCATCGAGCTCATCCAGAAGCGCGCCGCCGGCTGATCCCCACGGCTGGCTGCTGCGCTGGCTCGACTGCGTACCGCTGGTTCCGCTGGCGCTGGCGGCGGCGATTCTCGCCCTGTCGCCGCCCGGCGCCGAGCCGCACCTGTGGCGCAAGCTCGTGCTGCTCGCGACCGGGCGGCTCGTGCAGCCGCTCGACATCGTCGACTTTTTCCTGCATGCGTCCCTGCCGCTGGTGCTGGGGATGAAGCTGCTGCGCCTGCGTGCGCGCCCGCGCCGCTGATGCCTCCCCCGCGCGCCACGCTCGCCGTGATCGTGCCCGTGCTGCACGAGCCGGGCGTCGCCGGCCTGCTCGCGCGCCTGGCGGCCATGCCGTTCGACGAGCGCATCGTGGTGGAAGCCGGAGACGCGGGCACGGCCGAGGCGCTGCGCGCGTACGCGGCCCGGGCGCCGGGCGTCGTACGCGTGCTGCGCGCGCCGCGCGGGCGCGCGAGCCAGATGAACGCCGGCGCGCGCGCGGCCGCGGCGGACGTGCTCCTGTTCCTGCACGCCGACACCGTGCTGCCGTGGGACGCGTGCGAGCGCGTGCGCGCGGCGGTGACGGCGGGGGCGGTCTGGGGACGCTTCGACGTGCGTCTGTCCGGCCGGCAGCCGCTGCTGCGTCTGGTCGAGCGGCTCATGAATCTGCGCTCGGCGCTCACGGCGATCGCCACCGGCGATCAGGCCATGTTCGTGCGCCGGGACGCGTTCCTGCTCCTCGGCGGCTTCGCGCCGATACCGCTGATGGAGGACATCGAGCTGTCGGCGCGCCTGAAATGGATCGCCCGACCCTGGCGCATCCGCGCGCCGGTGATCACCTCGAGCCGACGGTGGGAGCAGGGCGGCACGGTGCGCACGATTCTGCGCATGTGGACGCTGCGCGGGCTGTACGCGCTGGGCGTGTCGCCGGTCCGGCTGGCGCGCTGGTACCGTTGAGGCACCGCCGGATCGCGACGGCGCGTCACCGGCGACGCGCGGCCGGGTGTGCCCGGCACCGTCGCGGCTTCGCGCGTTGAGGTCCCGCGGTTCATAATGTGCCGCCATGACCCAGCCCGCCCTGATGATCTTCGCCAAGCAGCCGGTGCCCGGGGACGTCAAGACGCGCCTGCAGTCCGCCTACACGCCGGAGCAGGCGGCGCGCATCGCGGCCGTGCTCATTCGCGAGACGGTGGCGCTGGCCGCGTCGAACTGGCCGGGCGCGGTGTATCTCTGCGCGGCGCCCGATCCCCGGCACCCGCTGTTCGCGGAGCTCGCCGCGCGATACGGCGTCGCCCTGCGCGCGCAGGGCGAGGGCGATCTCGGCGCGCGCATGGAGCGCGCGCTCGCCTGGGGCATCGGGCGTCACGGCGCCGCCGCGGTGCTCGGGTGCGATACGCCGCACTGTCCCTGGGAGGTGCTCGATGACGCCAACAGCGCGCTCGCGCGGCGCGAGGACGTGCTCGGGCCGAGCGACGACGGCGGCTACTACCTGCTCGGCCTGACGCGGCCGTACCCGGAACTCTTCCGCGACATGCCCTGGGGCGGGGCGCGGGTGCTCGCGCTGACCTGCGCGCGCGCCGAGGCGCTCGGCGTCGAGTTCCATATGCTGCCGCCGCTGCGCGACATCGACACCCCCGCGGACCTCTGGCTCGCCGCGCAGCAGCACGAGGCCCTGCGCGAGTGCCTGTAGAGCGCTGCGGCTCGAGGCCGCACGCGCGGTACAGGATATCGAGGTGGGACGGGGCGACGAACTGCAGGGGGACGCAGAGGACGGGAGCCGGCGGGCAGGAGTCCGTGAAATCGAGGCCCGCCGGGACTTCGAGCGTTTTCTCCGGTACGCGTGATTTCCTCTGCGTCCGCCGCGTTAAACTGACGCTACCGAAGGAGCGAGGCTTCGCCATGGGCAGAGCAGGTATGCAGGCGGGGGACGGCATCGAGGCGGTGATACTGCCGCGGGCGCGCGACCTCGGCGGCTTCGAGGTCCGGCGGGTGCTGCCGGCGGCGACGCGGCAGATGGTCGGGCCGTTCATCTTCTTCGATCAGATGGGCCCGGCGCTGTTTGGGCCGGGCCGGGGCATCGATGTGCGCCCGCACCCGCACATCAACCTCGCGACCGTGACCTATCTGTTCGAGGGAGAGATCCTGCACCGCGACAGTCTCGGGAGCGAGCAGCCGATACGGCCGGGCGCGGTGAACTGGATGACCGCGGGGCGCGGCATCGTGCACTCCGAGCGCAGCGCCGCGCCGGTACGGGCGCGCGGCGGGCCGCTGTTCGGCATCCAGAGCTGGGTCGCCCTGCCTTCCGCGCACGAGGAGACCGAGCCCGAGTTCGTGCATTACGCCGAAAGCGAGCTGCCGCGGCTCGAGGACGGCGGCACGCAGGTGCGCCTGATCGCGGGCACGCTCTACGGTCAGCGCTCGCCCGTACGCACGTTCGGCGAGCTGTGCTATGCGCACGCCGAGCTCGCCGCCGGCGCGACGCTGCCGTTCGACGCCGGGCACGAGGAGCGCGCGATCTATACCGTGGCGGGCACGGTCGAGATCGGCGGCCGCTCGTTCGATGCCGGGCAGCTGCTCGTGGCCCGGCCCGGCGACGGTCTCACGATCCGGGCGACGAGCGCCGCGCGTTTCATGCTGCTCGGCGGGGCGTCCATGGACGGCGTGCGCTACATCTGGTGGAACTTCGTGTCGTCGCGCAAGGAGCGGATCCGCCAGGCCTGCGCCGACTGGGAAGCGGGCCGCTTCGGCGTCATTCCCGGCGACGATCGGGAATTCATTCCGCTCCCCAAGCGGGACGGCGCGGTGTTCTATCCCTGAGCGCGGTCTTCCGGGTGCGGCCGGCGTGCGCTGCGCGCGATACGTGCTGCCACTGCTCGCGCCGGCCCTGTTGAGCGCCTGCGCGAGCGGCCCGGGCGAGCGCTACCCGCCACCGTCGGCGCGCGTCGCCGCCACGGTCCACGTGGCCGCCAGCGGGTGGCACGCCGACCTGATCGTGCCGCGCGCGGCGATTCCGCCCGGGCGCGTGCCGGAGGCCGAGGATTTCCCCCGGGCGCGCTTCCTGCGCATCGGCTGGGGCGACCGCGACTTCTATACCTCGACCGAGTTCAGCGTGTGGTACGGCCTCAAGGCGCTCTTCTGGCCCAGCGCCAGCGTGCTGCACGTGGTCGGCTTCACGCGCGCGCCCGCCGAGGAGTATCCGCACGACGAGATCGTGGCGCTCCCGCTCACGGCGTCGGGGGCGCGCGCTCTCTTTCGCTACCTCGACGCCGCGTTCGCGCGCCGGGGCGCCGTACGTGCGCCGCGCCTGATGCCGAGCCCTTACGGCGGCGGCTGGTTCTATCCGGCGCAGCGCCCGTTCCACCTGCTGCGCACGTGCAATGTCTGGACCGCCGAAGCGCTGCGGGCCGCCGGCGTGCCGGTGCGCGCGACGCTCGCGCTCACGACCGGAAGCGTCATGCGACAGGTGCGCCCGCTCGGGCGGCGCGCGGGATCCGGGCACGGTGCCGCCGGCTGCCCGGCGCCCGTCGGTTGACGGGCTCTCAGCCGGCGCGCACGGCGGCGAGCGCGAACAGCACCCAGGCGACGATGAAGGCGGTGCCGCCGAAGGGGGCGAGCGCTCCCCAGCCGCGGCCGGCGCCGAGCGCGAGCGCGTACAGGCTGCCGCAGAAAAGGACGATGCCGGCGAGCATGAGCGCGCCGGCCCAGGCGAGCAGAGCCCCCGGACGCGAGAGCGCGACCGCGCCGAGCGCGAGCAGTCCCAGGGCGTGGACCATGTGGTACTGCACCGCCGTCTGGAACCACGCGGCCTGCTCGGGCGAGAGCTGCGCCTTCAGCGCATGCGCGCCGAAGGCGCCGGCGCCGACGACCAGGGCGCCGTTGAGGGCGCCGAGAACGAGCAGCGCCCGGGCGGTCGCCGACGGACTCACGTGAGCGCTCCGCCGCAGCTGCTGCCCGCGCCGGCGGTGCAGCCGAAGCAGTGGCTGCCCGTGGCGATGCGCGCGCCCTCGAGCGTCGCCGGGTCGAGCTCCCAGAGGTAGCGCGCGCGCCCCCCGAGCGGCAGGTCGAGCATCTGATTGAAGTCGCAGTCGTACACGCGCCCGGTCCAGTCGACGCTGACGAGGTGGCGGCACATGAGCTGCGGCACGGTCGCGGGGTTGAAGTTGTCCGCGAGCAGGCGCAGATAATCGTCGTAGCGGCCGGTGCGGTGCAGGAAGCGGGCGAAGCGGTTGATCGGCAGGTTGGCCAGCGTGAGCAGCCGATTGAACGCGATCCCGAACTCCTGGCCCAGGCGCGCCTTGTAGGCGGCCTCGAGCCGCGCCTGGTTGCCGGGCAGGAACGCGCCGTTCGGGTTGTACACCAGGTCGAGCACGAGCTCCGGGTCCCGTCCGTAGCCGAGCCGGTTGAGGCGCGTGAGCGCCTCGATGCTGCGCGCGAACACGCCGTCGCCGCGCTGGGCGTCGACGTTCTCCCGCGTGTAGCAGGGCAGCGAGGCCACCAGGCGGATGCGCCGCGCCGCGTACCACGCGCTCAGATCCTCCTGGCCGGGCTCGAGCAGCACCGTCAGGTTGCAGCGCGCGGTAACGGCCGCGCCGAGATCGCGCAGCCCGTCCACCAGGCGGCGGAAGCCCGGATTGAGCTCGGGTGCGCCGCCGGTGATGTCCACCTGGCGCACGCGCGCGGCGCGCGTCCAGGCGAGGATCCGCGCCATGGTGTTCCAGGTCATGATTTCGGTGCGCTTGGGCCCCGCGTCCACGTGGCAGTGCGAGCACGCCTGGTTGCACAGCCGCCCGACGTTGATCTGCAGCTCGCGCAGCGGCGCGCGCGCGAGGGCCGTGCCGTGGCGCGCGAGCGCGTCGCGGAACGACGGCGCCGGGGCGGTGTCCGGTTCCCGGGCGCGCCGGGCCGAAGTCTTCGGTATCATGGTGTGAATCGAGGCTCCCGTGCATGTCCATGTTGGATGATATCGCCCGCGCGCTCGCGCAGGCG
>Ga0079224_100011873_pt1 | contig 12026 bp, 9 predicted proteins | sample Stecom2015_FD_80414 | JGI IMG/M metagenome (GOLD analysis project Ga0079224, IMG submission 80414) | Agricultural soil microbial communities from Utah to study Nitrogen management - Steer compost 2015 | ecosystem: Environmental > Terrestrial > Soil > Agricultural land | place: USA: Utah... | reverse complement strand
CGTAGTGAAGCGTTCCATCACATTAAACTAGCACGATATCGTGGAATTCTTGGGCAATGGATGCATAAGTTCCATCGGTCGAGCCGTCAACGACGAATAAAATGCGGACATCGAGGCCGGCCTCGTCGATACGCGCAAGGCTACGAAGGCCTTGCAGCGTGATCTCTCGACGATTATAGACCGGGATGACGATCGCGACCTTGCGCGCGTTCTCAGACATTATCAAGGCAGGGTTCAGGCGGCTTTTTCATTCGCTTGGGCGAGGCTCTCGCGGACCTGTTCCTCGATCCAGGCGTATGTTGTTGCAAGGCCTTCTTCGAGCGAGACTGCAGGTTCCCAATCAAGTGTTTTGCGGAGCAGCGTATTATCCGAATTACGTCCGCGGACGCCCTGCGGCCCGTCTATGTGCTTTTTCTCGATCTCGATACCGCCGATCTTCGCGACCATGTCGGCAAGTTCGTTAATGGTAACCATTCGATCCTGACCGAGATTGAGCGGCTGGTGAAAATCTGAACGCATAAGCCGATAGAGGCCTTCGACACAATCGGAGATGTAGCAGAACGAACGTGTTTGTTCGCCGTCGCCCCAGATCTCGATCACGTTGTCGCCGGTAAGCTTTGCCGTTGCGATCTTGCGGCACATTGCGGCAGGCGCTTTCTCACGGCCGCCTTCCCAAGTTCCCTTTTCGCCGAAGATGTTGTGAAAACGGACAGTGCGCGTCTCGATGCCGTAATCCTCACGATAGTGATGACACAGGCGCTCGGAAACGAGCTTTTCCCAGCCGTAGGCGTCTTGAGGGAATGCCGGATATGCATCCTCTTCTTTCAACGGCTTGACGTCGGTCTCTTCCTGAAGAAATTCAGGATAAATGCAGGCAGAACTCGTATAAAGATAGCGCTTTACGCCGTTCTCGCGGGCTGCTTCGAGTGTATGCAGGTTGATGAGCGAGTTGTTATAGAGGATCTGCGCGTGATGGGATGAAATAAAGCCCATGCCGCCCATATCGGCAGCGAGAGCGTAAACTTCCTCGATCCCTTTGGTCGCCTCCAGGCAATTTTCCCAACGCCGGAGGTCGAGCAGGAGGAATTCGTCCGCATCCGACTCGCTGAATTCAGGCCGTTTGATATCTACTCCCCGTACCCAATACCCCTTGTCCTTCAAATAGGTCACGAGATGGCTTCCGATGAAACCGCCCGCACCCGTAACCAGAACACGTGTCTGTTCACTCATAAAAATTCTAGATCGCTTCCTCTATTAAGCTTCGTCGTCCGAGCGATAGTTATCGCGCGTGTAGTAGCTTTGATAGTAATAATAGTTGTCTTGGGACCGGAGGTTAACGTTGTTCAAAACGACGCCGATGATCTTCGCCCCGATATCCAGGAGCAGCTGTCGCGAGCGTCGCACGACCTGCCGCGAGCTCTTGCCGGAATTTACAACGAGCACAACACCATCGACCATCGATGCGATCAGCACGCCATCGGTGAAGGACGCAATCGGCGGTGAATCGACTACGACGTGTGTGAAATGCCCCTGCAGCATCTTCAAAAGCTTTGCCATCTGGTCCGAACCAATAAGCTCGGCCGGATTCGGCGGCACAGGTCCGGAGGTAAGCAGGTGCAGTTTCGAGCTTTCATCCTGAGTGATGATATTCAGGATCTCGGCTTCCGAAAGATCGTTCGAGAGGATCGTGCTCAAGCCATCTGCATTGCTAATACCAAAGACGGAATGAAGCCTTGGGCGACGCATATCGGCGTCGATGATCACGACGCTCGCGCCCGTTTGGGCAAGGCTGATCGCAGTGTTCGTTGCTGTCGTCGTCTTACCTTCGGACGGAAGGCTCGAGGTGATCAAGAGCGACTTTGGCGCATGGCCCGCGGTCGAAAGCAGGATCGAGGTGCGAAGCTGGCGATAAGCCTCCGCGAGCGACGAACGCGGGTCGGCATGGATCAGCAGCTCGGAGCCAAGCTTATCATCCGCCGGCTCGCCGTTCTCTGCAACAAGCTGAAGACGCCGCTTCGGCATCGAGTCGATGGTCGGGATCGCAGCAAGCGCAGGCAGTTGTAGAAGGCTCTCGACCTCCTCGGTCGAACGCACGGTGTCGTCAAGATACTCAAGGAAAAGGGCAAGGCCGACCCCAAACAGCGTCGACAGGAAAAGTGCCCCGAGCACCGTTGTCAGTCTTCGCGGCGAGACCGGGATGTTTGATGGTACCGCCGGTTCCGTAACGGTGATGTTGTTGTCGGAGCCTTGGGCCGCGACGTCGTTGCTGCTCACCTGCTTGCGAAGATTTTCCAAAAATCCTTTGTTCGTATCGATCGTTTGCTTCAGCAAAGCAAGGCTTACGGCAGACTGGTTTTGACCGGTCGCCTCGCCGAATTGTTTGTTGAAATCAGCCCGGATCTTGTCTTCGTTGGCCTTTGCCTGCAGATACTTGGTCTGCAGGTTGTAAAGCAAGGTCTTCTTGGTGGAATCGCGGTATTTGTCAAGATCGTTCTGGAACTTTTGGACCGCGTTGTCGATCGAGTTTTGATAACTCGTGATCTGAGCATCGATCTCCTTGATCTCCGGCGCACCTTCCTGATATTCCTGCAATTTCAGAGCTCTCGCCTGTCTGAGGTCTGAGATCTTCGTTAGCGTGTCTGACTGGAATTGTCGGATATTGTTCTGCTGCTCGGTTATGAAGCGGGCCATTTCGGCTTCGGCCATCGCAGAAAGCCGTTCGGGCGATTTCGCAATTTCGAAGTAGTTCGCCTCTGCGTTCTTGCGAGCATTCTCAGCCTCGAGCATCGCCTTATTCAAACCTGAGAGACGATCCATCACGATTGTGGAGTCGTCAGAGGTCTTGAGGATGCCCGCGTTCTGGGTCATTTCAACGAGCTTTTCTTCGTCCCTGCGAATGTCAGATTGAAGACTCGCGATCCTTTCCTGCAGGAAGTCGTTGGTCTTTCGGCTCGTCCCCGTGCGCTTCTCCTGGTTTTGGTTCGTAAACGTTTCTGCGATCGCATTCGCGACAAAGGCCGCAAGGTCCGGGTCGGTATCGCTATAAGAGATCTCGATCAGACGCGTGTCCTTGACCGTTGCACGAGATTCGCGGACCGGATCAACGCTCAGGTTACGACGGATAACTTCGACGAAAGGCGTCAGGCGGACCGCCTCGGCGATCTCATCCGCAGAGGCGAGGGTGGAATTCGGGTCGATAGGAACCGATTCTTCCTGTTTTTGCTTGTCGCCGCTCGCGAGGCCTACGGATCTAAGGAGCCTGCCCAACATCGAACCGGAGCTGGCTTTCGCGGCCGCCTGGAACTCCTTATTGGCATCCAGATTGTGTTCTTTTACGACACGGCGTAAAAGGCTTTCGCTCCATAGGAGCTGCAGTTGAGTGTTGAAATATGAAGGATCGGCGTTCGAGATCGGCCGGGCTCGGTCGGTTGTAACAAGATCCGGATTAACCTGCTCATTATCTACCTGGACAACTGCTTTTGCTCGATAGACATTCGGTTTGCGGGCAATATAGATCGTTGCGAGCGTCGTCATCACGACGGCGATACCGACGACGAGCCAGAGACGTTTACGCACAGCACGCCAATAGTCGATCAGCTGAAAGCCTTCGCCCTGCGGTGCGGCACCATAGCCTGGATATCGTCCCGTGGCCGGTATCGCGGGGTCCGGAGGACGCTGCAATTCTACCGGTTCCGGCGACGTGGTCGTGATGATGTTTCGCGTTTCCTTCATAAAAGTGTTTCCGGCCGAATATTAAAGACCCGGGATACCTCTGGAAAAGATGAGAGGGATGCCATTCTTGATGCCTTCGCCGATGCCGGAAAGTATTGCTTTAGCCTTGTCCTTTGAAACCGCGACGATATCATTCGGCTGGAGATAAGGATCCTTGGCCTTCTGACTCTCGATAGCGGCAAGATTCACAACGATCTCCTCGCGTTCGAGGCTGTCGGGCTTCTGCCGCAAGATGCGAACGCTGTCTTTGTCGGTCGCGTTCGTGTAGCCCTCGGCACTTGCGATCGCCTGCGTTAAGGTGATCGGTTCTCTTACCTCGACGGGACCGGGCTTTTTGACGTTCCCGTAAACATAAATGATGTCGGATTTCAGTACAGAGACGACGTCGCCAGGACGCATTTCGAGGTTCTGCTTGCCTTCCTGAAGATCACGTATCTTGAACGTCATCAAGCTCGGCTGCTCCTGCGAATCATCATCGGTCTTGCAGTCGGTGTTGCTGCCAACACGGACCACGAGGACACGTGTGCCGGCGTCTTTGCTCGGCCCGCCGGCCATCGCGATCAGCTGAAGCAGGTTGAGCTGGCGGCTAATGTAGAAGCTTCCCGGCTTTTCGACCGCGCCGATCACGGCCATCGACTGTGATCGTTGCTCGGCAACCGTTACGGTGACCTGTGGGTCGCGCAGGTAGCTGACCTTGTATGCAGCCATGATGTCGTCGGCGAGTTCGCGTTCCGTCTTACAGACCGCCACGACCGGCTTATCGAGACGATAAAGATAGATCCTGCCGTCGGGGTTGACCGGGACTTTGACGTTCAATTCCGGATGCCGGAACACCTGAACATCGAGCACGTCCTGGAAACCAATGCGATATCGTTCGTCCCGCGCGGTCGGAGCCTGCGCAAAAGCGGCCGCGCACAGCGCGGACACCGCAAAACTCATTAGGAATAAGCTGCGTATATACTTCATACAATACCTGCCTTGTTACGCGATCGCCCGCACCAAAGAGCCGAGGCCGAAAAAGCGACGTGACCCTACACAAAATGCAAACAAATATCGTAACAGATACTAACCGCTTTGAAAATAAGCATTTTGAATGTTTTCGGCTAGTTCGCTAAACTCTGATTTTCAAAAGAAATGGCAAATACGACACCGATGCTTCGGCAATATCTCGAGATCAAAAGCCGTTTTCCCGGAACGATCCTGTTCTTTCGTCTGGGTGACTTCTACGAGATGTTCAACGAGGACGCTGTCGTTGCCTCAAGAGTGCTTGAGATCACCTTGACCGCACGGCAAAAGGACACGCCAAATCCGGTGCCGATGTGCGGCGTTCCACACCATTCGGCAAGCGGCTACATCGCAAAACTAATAAAAAACGGCTTTCGAGTAGCGATCTGTGAACAGACGGAAGAGGCCGGCAAGGGTGTAAAACTTGTTAATCGCGATGTTGTTCGAGTCATTACGCCCGGCACTGCGATCGATCCGCAGCTGCTTGATTCACGGGAATCGACCTATCTGGCTGCCGTTTCAGGTAAAGACGAGAACTTCGCCGTCGCATTTCTTGAGGTTTCGGCAGGAAGGCTGCTCGTCACCGAATGCAAGGGAGCGAATTCGTTCTCGAAGATCTGCGAGCAGGTCGAAGGTTTTCGACCCCGGGAGATCCTTGCGTCCGCTCAGATCGCGCGCCGTTTGGAAGCCGCTCTCGGCTTTTCGACGGAAGACTCCGGTCTTTTTGACAAGCCACAACCTGCGGGCGGCGTCGTGATAACCGAGCTTCCCCCTGAAAAGCTGGACCCTGAGGATGCAAAGCGTTCACTATTGGACCATTTTGGTGTTCGCGAACTTGATTCTTTCAGCCTGGATGGAAAAGATGCGGCAACGGTCGCTGCTGCCGCTTGCCTTATTTACGCGAAGGAGACACAGAGAGCGTCCGCCGAACACATAACTTCGATCGAATTCCTGGATTCGGCGGATCAAATGATCCTCGACAATCTCACGCTTAGAAACCTCGAGATACTCGAATCGAGAAGCGAGGCGTCGAAGAAAACGCTTTGCGATGTGATCGATGAAACAATAACGGGAATGGGCGCGCGGCTCCTCAAACAGTGGCTTTTGCGGCCGCTGCTTCGGCGAAATGAGATTCAGACGCGGCTTTCGGCGGTTGAAGAATTACTTGATTCGATAATGCGGGAAAAGCTGAGGTTCCTGCTTAAGGAAGTTGCTGACCTCGAACGCCTGATCGGGCGTGTGAATCTTGGTACTGCATCTCCCCGTGATCTTATCGCACTCAAACGGTCTATCGGACAAACCCCTCAGATGAACTCGATATTGAGCGAGGCGTCGTCGCTCCTGCTCCAGGTCCTGGCGGAGAATATCTTCGAACTGCCCGAGATCCGCTCGCTCATCGAAAACGGCATCAGCGATGATCCGCCGGTCGCGCTTTCTGACGGCGGCGTGATCAAGAGCGGATTCAACATCGAGCTCGATGAGCTTCGTTCGATATCGACCGACGTAAAGAAAACGATCACATTGTTCGAAGATTCGGAACGTCAGCGAAGCGGTATCGCGAGCCTCAAAGTACGCTTTAATAACGTTTTCGGCTATTACATCGAGGTTCCGAAAGCTCAGCTTTCTCGAGTTCCCGATTATTACGAACGTCGTCAGACCTTAGCGAATGCCGAACGCTACACGACGCCGGAGCTAAAGGAATGGGAAACGAAGGTGCTTGGTGCCGAGGAACAGATCGCAAAACTCGAAAGCGAACTGTTTGCTTCGATCCGTGATCGGATCAAGGCCGAGACGCGGCGTCTGCAGATAACGGCTAGGTCGATCGCCACGCTTGATGTTCTTTGTTCGCTTGCGGAAACTGCGGCACGCCGCAATTACGTGATGCCGACGCTTCACGATGGCGACGAAATGGAGGTTCGCGCCGGGCGACATCCGATCGTTGAGGCATTCACGAAGAACTCGTTCGTTCCGAACGATGCGTATTTGAATAATTCGACCGACCGGCTTCTCATCGTAACGGGTGCGAATATGGGCGGCAAATCGACGATCCTGCGTCAGATCGCGATCATTCAGATACTGGCACAGATCGGCTCATTCGTTCCCGCGACCGCGGCTCGGCTGCCGATCGTCGATCGCGTTTGGACGCGTGTCGGCGCCTCCGACGATGTTGCTTCGGGACGGTCGACATTTATGGTCGAAATGACCGAGACCGCGACGATACTACGGAACTCTACGGCGCGAAGCCTGATACTGCTGGATGAGATCGGCCGCGGCACATCGACATTTGACGGATTGTCGATCGCGTGGGCGGTCGCTGAATATTTGCACAATTCACCTGAACACTCCGCAAAGACACTTTTTGCCACGCACTATCACGAACTCACAGAGCTTGCCGACCTTCTGCCCGGTGCAAAGAACTATCAGATCACTGCTACCGAGGAAGATGGCCAGATCGTTTTCTTTCACAAACTTCTTCCGGGAAAAGCTTCAAAATCTTATGGCATTGCCGTTGCTCGGCTCGCGGGCCTTCCGGCCGAGGTGATCCTGCGTGCAAAAAGCGTGCTTGCAAAGCTAGAGGAGTACGAACTTGCGGTCGTCTCGGACGTTTCAAGAGCAGGCGTTGAAAAGGCAGCGGCCTCGTCGGTCGCTTCGCAGGCGACTCTCTTCTCGCTTGCGAACGAAAATGCCCTCGAGGCATTGCGTTCGGCTGATCTTGAAAATCTATCGGATGCCGACGCAAAAGAATTGCTTGCGGACGTTCGCTCGCGAATGATCTAGAGGTCACACAGGTTGGTCCGGTCTGATCTTTTTTCCGGAGCAGACGTGAAAGTGCAGATGTTTTGATTCCTGATAACGCCCAAGATTTGTGATCACGCGGGCGGCTCCGGTCCGCTCAACCGTTTCAGAAGCGATCCTATTCACGACTTCAAGCAACTCAATAAGCAGCGTTTCGTCGTCCGGCAAGATCGTGAGCAGCGAGGCAACGTGGCGTTTCGGGACGACCACGATATGTGTTTCCCAGAACGGGCGTGTGTGTTTGAATGCAAGGACGCTCTCGGTTTCGATCAGCCTCTCGACATCAACCTTGCCCGAAAAGACAAAGTCGCAATAGAAATCATCTGTAACTTCCTGGTTCATAGTCTTTGCGTCGCTGAATCGTTACTGTAGCATTAACTTTTGCCATCGTGACGTGCGAACAGCGAAATTATGCACTCATCTACCGTAGATCAAGATCAGCGAAGGCGGATCGGACAACTCTTTTGCATCGGCATTGCCGCGCCGGAGATCGATGCCGCAACTGAAGATCTCCTTCGCGAGATACAGCCGGGAGGCGTGTGTCTCTTCGCGCGAAACATTCGGGAAGCCTCGCAGGTTCGTGATCTTTGCACAGGGCTTCGAGAGATATTGGTTGACCCGATCATCAGCATCGATCAAGAAGGCGGAACGGTCGATCGGCTCCGACGCATTGTTACACCGCTTGCGGCGGCGGGAGATGTTTCGACGGCCGCTGATGCAGAGAAAATGGGCGCGATCGTCGGAGAATTACTTCGCATCTTGGGTGTGAACACTGATTTTGCACCTGTGGTCGATGTTGTGGATGACGCTCGCAAAGGTGCATCAAATGGCCTATTCACGCGCCCTTTTGGAAACTCGAAAGAAGAGGTCGTTGACCTTGCGCGCGGATTCCTTGACGGCCTCCAAAAGCACGAAATATTCGGCTGTCTAAAACACTTCCCGGGGCTTGGCGCAGCAAAGGTAGATTCTCACAACGAGCTGCCGACGATCGAGCTGTCGGACGATGAATTGTTCGACGTCGATCTGTATCCATATCGCGAGCTGCTGCCTCGACCAAACGTTGCGGTGATGGTCGCCCACGCAGCGTATTCCGGCGTATCCTTGCAGGAAAAGGCCCAAAATGGCACACTTTTACCGTCGTCATTGAGCGGGGCCTTCATTTCCGGGCTGCTTCGGAAAGAGATAGGCTTCGACGGATTGGTATTTACAGACGACCTCGAAATGGGAGCGATCCTTCGCGGGTACGGCATCGGCGATGCCTGCCGGATGGCGTTTCTTGCGGGTGCCGATATGCTCTGCATTTGTGCAGAACCCGCGAATGTCCGAGCAGGCTATGCTGCGATCGAGAGAACCGTCGCCTCGGGCGGGATCTCCGAAGAGAGGCTGGATGAGTCGCTCCGCCGAATCTCGATCGCAAAAGGGAGTTTGGCCGCGCCGCCGCCTTTCGACGAAACAAGGATCAGGGACCTCTCAGAAGAGATCGCCGACTTCAACAATTCTTTATAATTTCCGGGAGAATTTGATTTGAAACAAAAAACATTCGTCCTAATATCGCTTTTCGCTCTCCTGTTCGCCATTGCAGCCACATCTTGTAGACGTCGCGACGCCGGTGTCGTAACCGTCGCTCTGCCCGAGAAATTCACCGCGTTTGACACGATCACTTCGACAAATTCCGATGCGGCGGCCGAGAGAGTGAAGAATCTGATGTTCAACTCGTTGGTCAAAAAGGATGAGAACTTTGACTATGTCGGCGAGCTGGCGAAAGAGATCAAGACGTCCGAGGACGGGCTTGCGATCACGTTCGTGCTCCGGGACGGCGTAAAGTTCCACAATGGAAAAGAGCTGACATCAGAGGACGTGAAATACACGCTCGACACGCTCTTCAATAGTAAGGGCTATAAGGCACAGGCGTTCTACGATTCGGTCGTGGTTGAAAAGCCGGAGGCAAAGAAACCGGCTGCCACGGCAAATGCAAATAGTGCCGCCCCATCCGAAGCCCCGGAAACGAAGCAGGTTCCTCATATCACTGGCATTGAGACGCCGGACGCGAAGACGATCGTTATTAAGATCGCCAGGCCCTCATTGAAGACCACATTGCTCTCCAACCTGGTTACGATCCCGATCATCCCGAAGGATTCTGCTGAACAGCAAAAGGACAAACCACTCGGCTCGGGGCCGTTCAAGTTCGTGAGTCTTGACTCGGGGCAGAATATCGTCGAGATGGAGGCAAATGCCGACTATTGGGACGGCCCGCCGAAGATCAAGAAGCTTCGTCTAAAGACAATTACGGACGCGAATTCGCTCCAGGCAGAGCTTCAGACCGGCGGCGTCGATATTGCTCCGAACCCCAACAATATTTCGGCAGACACGATCAAGTCATTGTCCGCGAGCCCGAACCTCCAAGTTGTTCAATCAGAAGGCTCTAACATTCAATACCTCATCCTAAACGTTAAGACTCCCGTACTCGACGATGTAAGGATCCGAAAGGCGATCGCATATTCGATCGACCGGGAAAAGATCGTCCGCGATCTCCTCCTTGGACAGGCAAAAGTGGCCTCTTCGGTGCTTCCGACACAATCGTGGGCGTACACGCCGGGAACGCAATACAATTATGATCCTGCGAAGGCAAAGCAGCTGCTTGCCGAAGCGGGATACAAGGGCGAGCCGATCGTCTTCAAGTTCGGGGCCGGAAATCTGGCGGTCAGCCAGTATGCGCAGATCCTCCAAAGCTCTATGAATGATGTCGGCCTGAACATTCGTATCGAGACGATGGATGTGAATGTTCTAAGAAAAAAACTCGCCCAAGGCGACTTCGAGCTTTATACCGGTGTGTGGATCGGCGGCAATCAAGATCCGATCTTCTTCCGTGAGCTTTTTACGACCGCAAAGATACCGGGACCGACCGCATCTTGTTGCAACCGTGGACGTTACAGTAATCCGCAAGTAGATCAGGCTGTCACCGCTGCAATCGATTCGACCGATAAGGAAGCTGCCAAAGATCTGTATCAGAAGGCATGGAACCTGGTTTCGGATGACGTTCCGCTTCTACCGCTTTGGTACCCTGCGAATCTCGTAGTTGCTACGAAGCGGATAGGTAATATTCACATCAATCCGAGCGGGGACTGGGGTTTTCTGAAGGATGTGACCGTTGCTGAGTGAAATTTTGGCTCGGCTTGACAATTGGATTCGAGACGCTAAAATTATCATTTGCCATTGCGGGAGTAGCTCAGTGGTAGAGCGCGACCTTGCCAAGGTCGAAGTCGCGAGTTCGACCCTCGTCTCCCGCTCCAATTTTTAAGGTAGGCAGTTCCAGGCCGGCCGATTCCGGTAAGTCTTAGATACCGAAACTGGCCGGCTTAGACTTTCTAAGGTCACGGAACAGCCGATAGAACGAGATTGCGATCTGATTCTTCAGCTCAGTGCCGACATCGTGTACTATCAATGATATCAGTGGTTTAGATAGTGCGGTTTAAGAAGTTAGATTAATCCGAGATCGGGATTTGGTCTTTCTTGTGGAACGTTGACAGCATTAGCTCCGTATTTTTCGATGTGTGGGAACCACATACCCTTTTCGGCGGCGTAGCCAAGTGGTAAGGCCGAGGTCTGCAAAACCTTTATTCATCGGTTCGATTCCGATCGCCGCCTCCAATCCAAATACCTGAAAACCAGATCAAATGAGGCCGGACAATTCGGCTCGGCGGACGGCTTCGAGCCGCGAATGCGCATTTAGCTTCTTTAGAATGTGCTGGATGTGATTGTTGACCGTGTTACGGCTGATATGCAGTTTGCCTGCGATGGCCGGCGAGGTCTTTCCGGTCGCAAGAAGCTTCAACACTTCCCTTTCCCTTCCCGTAAGTTCCGTTTCGCTTACTCCCGACCTGGTCGTGCGGACCAACGCCGCCGCTTTTTCTTCCGGGAGACTCACCTCTGTAACCAAAAAATCCCTTACCGCAAGCTCCAGCCGCTTACGCACATCCACAGGACGCAGGATGTGGATCGTATGCGGCTCTTTTGAGTTGTTCTCCTGCGCGATCAGGACGGACATATTGCACCACTGCTTGCCTTTCTGCGTTTCGACCTTTAGATCGAAATGATGGATCGGGTGCAGCTTGCCGGCAGCCTGTTTGATCGAACAATTCTCCGAGCAAATCTGTCCGCATTCGTCCATCCCTTTTACGATAAGATGGCAAAATTCGCCGACCGCTTTATCCGCGTTGATGCCGAATAGTTTCTCGGCTGCGCTGTTCAGCGCGACGATGATCCCCGAGCTGTCAGTCGCAAAGGCGGCATCTGCGGTCCCCTCAATAAGCTCACAGATACTTCTTAGGCGCATCATCTACCTCTACTAGAAAAATGATACCAACACACTATTGTTCAAATCCAGCATTGCTCAAATACTATACAGGACAAAAATATACGCTTTTCCGACTGAAGTAAATGATCTTATCGAAAACTACCGGCTATGGGGTGATGGCCTTAGCATATTTGGCCGG
>Ga0079224_100011872_pt1 | contig 12028 bp, 10 predicted proteins | sample Stecom2015_FD_80414 | JGI IMG/M metagenome (GOLD analysis project Ga0079224, IMG submission 80414) | Agricultural soil microbial communities from Utah to study Nitrogen management - Steer compost 2015 | ecosystem: Environmental > Terrestrial > Soil > Agricultural land | place: USA: Utah... | reverse complement strand
CATTGATGACCAGCAGGAAGAAGGTGGTCGGCGAGAGCAGGGGAAACACGATGGTCCAGAAACGGCGGGCAGGGCTTGCGCCGTCGATGGCGGCCGCTTCGATCAGGGAGCGTGGGATGGATTGCAGGCCGGCCAGGAAAAACAGAAAGTTGTAGGAAATCTGCTTCCAGACCGAGGCCAGCACGACCAGTATCATGGCGTCGTCGCCGTCCAGCCTCGGGTTCCATGCGATGCCCGCTTCCATCAGGAAAACGGCCAATATGCCCACCGAAGGCGAGAACAGGAATAACCAGAGGACACCCGCTACGGCGGTGGCCACCGCATAGGGCCAGATAAGCAGGGTTTTGTACACACTGGCGGCCTTGACCACGCGATCAGCCATGACGGCCAGAAGCAGCGAGATACTCAGCCCCAGTACGGCGACCAGCACTGAAAACAATGCGGTTACCTTGAAGGAGTCTATGTAATCGGAATTGGAGAAGAGTTCGGAGAAGTTGTCCAGCCCCACGAATTGGGACGACAGGCCGAAGGGGTCTTCAAGCCGGAACGACTGCCACATTGCCTGCCCGGCGGGCAGGAAGAAGAAAATAACGGTAATAGCCAACTGCGGCGCGAGCAGCAGATAGGGTAAGGTTTTATGGCTGAAGACGACGCGTTTTTCCATGAGGAAGCCGGCAAAAAAGGCGCTATTGTCGCATAAGCGAAAAACCGTGGGAGAAGTCCGGTGTGCGGGCTTCTCCCACGGCTGCGATTTTAAACGAAGGTTTTACTTGACGCTTTTCTCGAAACGCTCAAGCAGTTCGTTGCCGCGTTTGACCATGTTGGCCAGGCCTGCCTCGGGGGTCACCTTGCCGGCGAAGATCTGTTCCATTTCGCCGTCCTCGATGTCGCGGATCTGCGGCAGGTAGCCCAGGCGGATGCCGCGCGAGTTTTCGGTCGTCGTGGCGTCCAGCTGTTTGACGGCGACCTCGGTTCCGGGGTTCTTGTCATAGAAGCCTTCCTTCTTGGTCAGCTCGAAACCGGCTTTGGTCACCGGCACATAGCCAGTGCCCTGGTGCCATTCGGCGGCCTTTTCGGGGCTGGAAAGGAATTTGAAGAACTTGGTTACGCCTTTGTAGACCTCGGGGCTTTTCTTGGCGAACACCCACAGCGACGCACCGCCGATGATGGTGTTCTGGGGAGCGCCCTTGACGTCGTCGTAGTAGGGCAGGCTGGATGTGCCGAACTCGAATTTACCCGTCTTGATGATGTTGGCGCGGTTGCCGCTGGAGCCGGTGAACATGCCGCATTTGCCGGAGGTGAACAGGGCGCCGGAGGCATCGCCGCGGCCGCCGTAGGTGAAGGTGCCTTCCTTGGACATGTCGGCCAGGAAGGTCATGTGGCGCACGAACAGGGGCTTGTTGATGTCAAGCCGCGCGTCCAGTCCGCCGAAGCCATTGTCCTTGGTCGCGTAGGGGGTGTTGTGCCACGCGCCGAAGGTTTCCAGTTGAACCCAGGAGGGCCACGAAGTGGTGTAGCCGCACTCAAAGCCGGCGGCACGCAGCTTCTTGCCTGCCTCGGCAACTTCCTTCCAGGTTTTTGGCGGCTTCTCGGCGTCGAGTCCGGCTTTCTTGAAGGCGTCCTTGTTGTAGTAGAAAACAGGCGTCGAGCTGTTGAAGGGCATGGACACCAGCTTGCCGTCAGAGGACGAATAGTAGCTTGCCACTGCGCCAAGGAAGTCGGCCGGATTGATGGGATCTCCGACTTTTTCGGACATTTCCTGTATCGGCTGGACGGCGCCCTTGGCGTACATCATGGTGGCGGTGCCCACTTCGAACACTTGCAGGATGTCGGGAGCGTTGCCTGCACGGAAGGCGGCGATGCCGGCATTCATGGATTCGCCGTAGGTGCCTTTATATATGGCATGGATCACGTAGTCCGATTGGCTCTTGTTGAATTCATCCACCAATCCGTTAACACGTTCGCCCAGGGCGCCTTGCATAGAGTGCCAGAAATTGATGTCGGTGGCCGCGTGAGCCGAGCCCATGCCGGCGATCACGCCAGCAAGGGATAATGCAAAAAGTTTTGCTCGCATAAGAGGTTCTCCTGATAAATTCTGTCCTGGGCCGGGTTGGCCACGGCGAAGTGGGCCGACAAGCTTATGACTTGTTTATGACGATGGCGTGACTGTAACGACAATACGCGAAGAAGGTCAATGCAAATATACCCGTGGCTCGGCCCTGAAAATCGTACAATACCGGCCTTATGACCCAAGAACTTACTATTGCTTTTATCGGCGGCGGCAATATGGCCACTGCCCTGGCGGCGGGCCTGATCGGCAAGCGCTGCGGCGCGCATGACGTGCATGTCATCGATGTCAACACTGCTGTCCTGGAGACGTGGGCGCAGCAAGGCGTGTCGGTCGCGTCCGCAGCCGACGCCACGCTTGCCAGCCGCCGCGTGTGGATTTTGGCGGTCAAGCCTCAGTATCTGAAGTCAGCCGTCGAAAGCTGCCGGCCCTTCCTTCAAAGTGACACCTTGATCATCAGCATCGCGGCGGGCATTTCGGCCGAAACGATCAGCCAATGGCTAGGTACCGAGAGCCGGCCCTGGACCCGTCTGGTGCGCTGCATGCCCAATACGCCTGCGCTGATCGGTTCAGGCGCCAGCGGCCTGATGGCCCTGGGCGGCATCTCCGAAGACGACAAGACCGTGGCGCAGCAACTCATGCGCGCCGTGGGCGAAGTGGTCTGGGTCGACAATGACGCACAGATCGATGCCGTCACGGCCTTATCGGGCAGCGGCCCGGCCTATGTCTTTCTGTTCCTTGAAGCCCTGATACAAGGCGGTATCGAGCAAGGCTTGAGCGAGGTCCAGGCACGCACGCTGGCACTGGCAACCCTGAATGGTGCAACCCAACTGGCGGCCCTTTCGCACGAGCCGCTGGCAGTCCTGCGCGAACGGGTGACGTCCAAGGGCGGCACGACAGCCGCCGCGCTTGATGTGCTGTACAGCAAAGAGTTCCCGGCCATAGTCCAGGCGGCCATGCAGGCTGCGCGGGACCGCGCGGCCGAATTATCCAGGGAGTTTGCCGGATAAGGGCAAGGACGGCTGCAAGGCCAGGGTTGCGACGCTTAAATACCCCCTTTTGCGACGGAAATAAATCCGTCGCCGTAAGGGCTTATCCGTAGTGACATGCACTCAGCGAATCGTCAGAATACGCTAGCCGTTCAGGCGGAAGCTAATAACATGGCTTGCCGTAACAAAGCATGCGAATCCGTAACATGGGTTCGCTTTACGGCAGGCTTAACCGGAGATTTGCAGGCATGACGTTTCTAAAACGAGTATCACCCTTAGTCATGGCCCTGGGCGCCATGGCCATCGCCGGCAGCGCACTGGCCGCCGATACCATCAAAATCGGCATTCCCCAACCCATGACCGGTCCGGCCACCCAATACGGTGACCAGATCCAGGCTGGCGCCTTGACCGCCATCGAAGCGATCAACGAGGCGGGCGGCGTAAAGGGCAAGAAGCTCGAACCCCTGCTCATCGACGATGGTTGCGAACCCAAGCAGGCCGTACCTGCCGCCAATCGGGTCATCAATTCCGGCGCCAAGTTTGCCGTTGCACACGCATGTTCGGGCACCACCGTACCCGCAGTGAATGTGTACGAGCAAGAGGGCATAGTCGCCATCACGCCGGGGGCCACGTCGCCTCTGGTCACCGACACCATCAAGCCCCATTATTTCTTCCGCACCATCGGACGCGACGACCAGCAGGGTCCCTTCGCCGCTGACTACATCGTCAAGCACCTCAAACCCAAGTCGGTCGCCATCCTGCACGACAAGCAAACCTACGGATCGGGCGTGGCCACCCAGGTGCGCGACAACCTGACCAAGGGCGGCGCCAATGTTGCCATGTACGAGGGCATCAATGTCGGCGACAGCGATTATTCCGCAGTCATTACCAAGCTAAAGGGCCTCAACCCCGACCTGATCTACTTCGGTGGCTATCACGCCGAGCTCGGCTTGTTGCTCCGCCAGGCGCGTGAACAGGGCCTCAAGACCCAGTTTATGGGTCCTGAAGGCGTGGCCAATAAAGACCTCGTCGCCATCGCCGGCCCGGCCGTCGAAGGCCTGCTGGTCACACTGCCCGCCGACTTCACCAAGCTGCCCGGCAACGAGAAAGTGCTAGAGCACTTCAAGAAGGCCAAGCGCAGCCCGGATGGCGCCTTTACGTTGACCGCCTACGCGGCCGTGCAAATCCTGGCTGACAGCATCAACGCCGTCGGCGAAGATCCTGCCAAGGTCGCCGACTACATGCACAGCCATCCGTTCAATACCGCTATCGGCAAGGTCGAATACGACGCCAAGGGCGACCTGAAGGAATTTGAATTTGCGGTATTCAAATGGGACAAGGCCGGCAACCTTGAACAGCTGAAGCTATAACCGCAGCACTGCATGCTCCAGCCTGCCAAAGGCTGGAGCATTTCTTTTCTTCCCTCTGCTGACCCGCGTCGCTTTGCGGGGCCGGCGTTCCGGAAATCCGTTTTATGTCTGAACTCATACCCCAACTTACGCAACAGCTGTTCAACGGCTTGTCGCTGGGCGCCATCTACGCGCTTATCGCCATCGGCTACACAATGGTCTACGGCATCATCGGCATGATCAACTTCGCCCACGGCGAGATCTACATGATAGGGGCGTACGTCGGACTGGTTACTTTGTCCGCGCTTGGCGTGAACAGCGGCTTGCCGCTACCCATAGTCATACTGGTCATGCTGATCGTTGCAGTGCTTGTTACCGGGGTGTATGGCTATGCGACCGAAAAAGTCGCCTATGCGCCGCTGCGCGGGGGGCCACGGCTGGTGCCGCTTATTTCGGCCATCGGCATGTCCATCTTCCTTCAAAACTGGGTGGCGATCGGCCAGGGAGCGCGCGACATGGCCGTTCCGGCGCTCGTCACGGGCTCGGTCCAGTTCCAGTTGGGTTCCGATTTCGTTGTTACCGCGCCATATTCGCGGATCATGATCATCGTCGTAACCGTACTGCTGATGATCGCGTTGTCATTGTTCATCAAGTATTCCCGAATTGGACGCGCATCGCGTGCCTGCTCCCAAGACTTGCGCATGGCGAACTTGCTGGGCATCGACACCAATCGGATCATCTCCTTCACCTTCATCATCGGCGCGATGCTGGCGGCGGTGGGCGGCGTGCTGATTGCGCTGGCCATAGGCAAGCTCAACCCCTTCATCGGCTTCATCGCCGGCATCAAGGCGTTCACCGCCGCGGTGCTGGGGGGTATCGGCAGCATCCCGGGCGCCATGCTCGGCGGGGTGCTCCTGGGCTTGGCGGAAACCTTTGCCGCCGCGTATATCTCGTCCCAATACAAAGATATCGTCGCCTTCCTGCTGCTGGTCTTCATACTGCTGTTCCGACCGACCGGCTTGCTTGGTAAACCCGAAGTGGAAAAAGTGTAATGGGTAACAACATCAAGAATGCGCTGATCGCGGCCTTCATGGCCGGGGTCATTATTGCGCCCATATTCGGTTTGCAGATCGTCCGCAGCGGCATGCAGACCCATCTCCAGCCGGAATGGCACATGATAGTGGCCGGCATGGCCATCGTGTTCGCGTTTCAGGTGATACGACCTTACCTGCGGCGTTTATTCAAACGCAGCGGCAAGGTCCGCACGATGCCGGTGCTTACCGAGCCGGCGCGGCGCGGCCTGATTTTCCTGCTGATCGCCATTGCATTGATATGGCCATTTTTCACCGGAAGGGCGCAGGTCGATATCGCGACGCTGGTGCTCATCTACGTCATGCTGGGCCTGGGGCTGAACATAGTCGTGGGCTTTGCCGGCCTGCTGGACCTGGGCTTTGTGGGCTTTTATGCCGTCGGTGCGTACACCTATGCCTTGCTCTATCACTGGGCAGGTTGGGGCTTCTGGGAAGCGCTGCCGTTCGCTGGCGCCATGTCGGCCCTGTTTGGTTTCCTGTTGGGCTTTCCGGTGTTGCGGCTGCGTGGCGACTATCTGGCCATCGTCACGCTGGGCTTCGGTGAAATCATCCGATTGCTGCTGATCAACCTTTACTCGCTCACCGGCGGTCCCGACGGAATCTCCGGTATTCCCAAGCCCACGGTACTGGGTTTTCCCATGGCGCGCCGCGCCCCCGAGGGCGTGACCACGTTCCACGAACTGGTCGGATGGAATTTCGACAATCAGGACGTCATCATCTATTTGTACCTGATGGCGCTATGCCTGGCCCTGTTGACGCTGTTCGTATCCAACCGCGTCATACGCATGCCTATCGGCCGCGCCTGGGAAGCCTTGCGCGAAGACGAAATCGCCTGCCGTTCGCTGGGCCTGAATCCCACCCGCATCAAGCTCTCGGCATTTACCATGGGCGCCATGTTCGCCGGCTTCGGCGGGGCGTTCTTTGCCGCCCGTCAGGGTCTGGTCAATCCCGAGTCCTTCACGTTCATGGAATCGGCACTGATCCTGGCCATCGTGGTGCTGGGAGGCATGGGTTCGCAGGTGGGCGTCATCTTGGCGGCCATCGTGCTTACCGTGGTGCCTGAAATTGCGCGTGAATTTGCCGAATACCGCATGTTGATTTTTGGCTTGGTTATGGTGTTGATGATGATTTGGCGTCCGCAAGGGTTGCTGCCTGTCAAACGTCCGCAGGTGGAGTTGAAAGTATGAGCGAGGTATTGCTTAAGGTATCTGGCCTTACCATGAAGTTCGGCGGATTGCTCGCAGTCGACCAGGTCGAATTCGACGTAAAACGCGACGAGGTCTTCGCCATCATCGGCCCCAACGGGGCCGGCAAGACAACGGTATTCAATTGCGTGGGCGGCTTCTACAAGCCGACGACGGGCGACATCCTGATGGATGGCAAGAAGATCAATGGCTTGCCCAGCCACAAGGTGGCCCAGCAGGGGCTGGTGAGAACATTCCAGAACGTGCGCCTGTTCAAGAACCTGACCGTTCTTGAGAACCTGCTGGTGGCGCAGCATACCCACATCGAGACCCGGCTGCTGCCAGGCTTGTTCAAGGTGCCGTCCTATCGCCGGTCCGAACAAGAGGCGCAAAAGAACGCGGTCGACTGGCTCGATTTCATGGGTATACGGCAGTTCGCCAACCGCGAGGCCGGCAACCTGGCCTACGGCCACCAGCGTCGGCTGGAAATCGCCCGCTGCATGATCACCCGACCCCGTCTCCTGATGCTGGACGAACCAGCGGCGGGGCTGAACCCCCAGGAAAAACGCGATCTCCAGCAACTTATCGATCAGCTGCGTAAAGAGTTCGGCGTTGCCGTGCTGCTGATCGAACATGACATGAGCCTGGTCATGGGCGTATCGGACCGCATCCTGGTCATGGAACATGGCAAGCCCATCACTATCGGCTTGCCTGCCGATGTTCGCGTCGACCCTCGTGTCATCAAAGCCTATCTGGGGGAAGAATAAGTGCTGAAGCTCCAAAACGTACATACTTATTATGGTGCTATCCAGGCGCTTAACGACGTTTCCGTCGAGGTGAACAAAGGCGAGATCGTCACCCTGATCGGCGCCAACGGCGCGGGCAAGACCACGTTGCTCATGACGGTTTGCGGCTCGCCCAGGGCCAGTAGCGGCACCATCACCTTCCTGGGCGAAGACATCACCCAAAACGATACGCACACTATCATGCGCCGCGGGATCGCCATCTCGCCGGAAGGCCGCCGCGTCTTTCCAGACCTTACCGTATCGGAAAACCTGAAGATGGGCGGGTTCTTCCTGAAGGCAAAGGAAATCGAGGAAGGCCTGGAACACGTCTACGACTTGTTCCCACGACTCAAGGAGCGCGCGAACCAGCGGGCAGGCACCATGTCGGGCGGCGAGCAGCAAATGCTGGCCATCGGCAGGGCGCTGATGACCAAGCCGACGCTGCTGTTGCTGGACGAACCCACGCTGGGCCTGGCGCCTCTGATCATCGCGCAGATCTTCGACATCATCCGCACCATACGCGAAGAGGGCGTCACCGTCTTCCTGGTCGAGCAGAACGCCAACAAGGCCCTGCAAGTGGCCGATCGCGGCTACGTGCTTGAAACCGGCAAGGTCGTCCTTGCTGATACCGGCGCCAACCTGCTCGTCAACGACGAAGTCCGCAAGGCCTACCTGGGCGCCTAGCGTCCTGTTCGGCACGAACTAAGCAGACAGGACATTGCCTCGCACATACCTCGCTGCCTAGAAGTTTTGCAAGGCGAGGTTGGCGGGCCGAGGCCGGCCCGCCACCCTCGGCGCTTAAGAAACCGGAGAGCCGACCGCCGGTCAGAAAGGCAAAAGCGCGTCCGCCACCTGGAACTAAGCCAGGCCCTGCGCCTTCAGCGCAGCCTGCACTCCCCGGTCAGCTTCCATGCGATCGTAGAAAGCCTGCAAATTCTTCATCGACCCAAGATCGACCTTCTTCGCTTTAGCCCACCGTAACACCGTATACAAATACGGATCCGCTATCGAGCGCGTACCTGCTATCCAATCCTTGCCTTCCAGTTGCTTGTCCGCCACGCCGAACAACTGCTTCAACTTTGCTGTCGACGTCTCAGTCAACTTACGCTGGAACTCTTCGTTCTCGCCGGCAAAATAACCCGCCGCGAAAATATTGGCGAAAGTGCGATGAAGATCCGCATTCACCAGACCAAGCCAGCGTCGCACCTCCGCCCGCCCGCGCGGCGTATCCGGCAACAGTCCCGACTGCGGGTTCAACTCTGCCAGATACTCCAGAATTGCCGCGCTTTGCGTCAGGACCAGATCCCCATCCACCAACACCGGCACCGCGCCCAAAGGATTCAATTCAAGAAAAGGAGCCTGCTTCATCTCATCGCGGCCAACGGCTTGCGCCTCGTAAGGCTTGCCTATCCATTCAAGGGCGATGTGCGAAGCGAGCGGGCAGGCGCCCGGCAGGTAGTACAACTTCATGGTTTTATTCCTTAAAAGTAATTGTTATCAGGGATTTAGGTGTTGCTCGAGAAAGACTTCCATGCGCTCATAGAACTCGAATTTGTTCTCGTCGTTATGAAAGCCATGTCCTTCATTATCCTTCACCATGTACTCCACCTCGATTCCCCGCGCCCGCAGTGCGGCGACCATTTGGTCGCTTTCATCCTTATTGACGCGCGGATCGTGTGCGCCTTGCGCAATGAACAGCGGTGTCTTGATCTTGTCGGCATTCAGGGCCGGCGAAGTTGCCACCAGCCGCTCGCGGTCTGCCTCTGGGTCGCCCACCATGCTGTGCATCTCGGTCAGCATCGGTTTCCAGTAGGGCGGTATCGTATTCATGAAAGTCAGCAGATTCGACACACCCACATAGTCGACTGCGGCGGCGTACAGATCCGGCGTGTAAGTAATGCCTGCCAAGGTTGCGTAGCCGCCGTAGCTGCCTCCGTAGATGGCGATGCGGTCGGGGTCGGCGATGCCTTGGGTAATAAGCCACTCCACGCCATCGGTGATGTCGTCCTGCATGCGCAGCCCCCACTGGCCAAAGCTCGCTTCCCAGAACTTTCGTCCATAGCCGGTTGAACCCCTATAGTTCATTTGCAGCACGCAATAGCCGCGATTGGCCAGGAACTGCACTTCGGGGTTGAAGCCCCATCCATCCCGCATCCAGGGGCCGCCGTGCGGATTGACGATGCAGGGCAGGCCCGCGGCGGGGCGGCCCACGGGCAGCGTCAGATATCCGTGGATGACCAGGCCATCGCGCGATACATACTGTATGGGCCGCTGCGGCGCCATGTCGCTTTCGGACAGTGCGGGGTTGATGTCCGCCAGCTTGTCCAGCGTATCGGAGTCTGCATCGTAGATATAACGGCTGCCCGGCGTGCGGTCGTTGTAGGCGGCAACGATGAATTTTCTCTCGTCGCGTGTGCCGCTCTGCAATGAAATATCGTAGCCGGGCAACTTTTCCGAAATCCGGGCGTAGCGCTGCGCGCTTTCATCGTCGAAGAAGTGGTATTGCAGCTTATCCTTTTGATAGACGGCCACGGTCAGTACTTGCCTTAGACGCGAATACCCCGCGCCGTCCAGGTCGTTCTCCTGGGTTTGGAAAATCACCTCCTCCTGGTCGGGATCCTTCGGGTCGATCAGGACCAGCGCCAGGCAATCGCGACCGCGGTTGCTCAAGGCGTACAGACGCTGGTTGTCGAAGGTGAAGAACTCGGGACTGACGACGCTGCGGAAATCGGTGGTGATGATGGGTCTGAACGGCTCTGCATCGGTATCGCGATAAAGGAGAGTGGTGTGCAGGCCGTCACTGGTTATTGCGGCGCGCACTTGCCCCTGATGGTCGGTCTGCCATCCGACGATGTTCCCGGGATTTTCCGCCACACGGACCAGTTCGCCGGTATGGATATTGCTACGGTATACATCGAACACCTCCGGGTTGCGTCCGTTGTGGCTGATCAGGATATGGTCCGGGTCGTCCTGCAGATCATCTTCGATGCTGGCCCGGACGCCTGGAAAAGGGGTCAGATCGGTCAATGAGCCGCTGCGGGCGTTGACGGCCAGTACGTGGAAATTCTCGTCGCCATTGAAGTCCTTTTCATAAATGACGGTGTCCGAACCCTTCCAGAAAAACTGGGCGATGTCTCTTTCGGTTTCGCTTGTCAGGCGCCGAGCCTGCCCGGTGGGCGCGCTGCCATTGAGCGCCTGCACGAATATATTCATTCGGGCGGGTTGACCTTGTATGCTGGCCGGCTCCATGAAGCCAAGCGTAGCGCCGTCGTCGGCCAGGCGGAAAAATCCCCGGTCGGGGTTGCGGAAGAAATCCTGGACGGCGTACTTTTTGGGCGGCATGGGCGGGAGCATCCTTGAAGCGCAGCGTGCTGGCCTCTTGAGAAATGAAAGAATCCCATTACTATATCGGATTACCGCGTATGCATAGCGCTTACTGAAACACAAGGATTCTTCATGGCAGACCAGCCTTTGCAGGTGGTGTTCCTGGACCGGGACACCATATCGCCGCAAACCTCATTGCGCCAATTGTCGTTCGATCACAAGCTTACGGTGTATGACCGAACCAGCCGCGATCAGGTGGCGGAACGCATCGCCGGCGCCGATATCGTCATTACAAACAAAGTGCCTGTACGCCAGGAAGCCATCGAACAAGCCAGCCGTCTGAAGCTGGTCGCCATTGCCGCCACCGGGACTGACAACGTCGACCTGGCAGCCTGCGCAAAGCAAGGCATAACGGTGTCCAACATACGCGGATATGCCGTCAATACGGTTCCCGAACATACCTTTGCGCTTATTTTTGCCCTGCGCCGCAGCATCGTTGCCTATCGCGAATCCGTCAAGGCGGGACGATGGCACGACGCGCAGCAATTTTGCTATTTCGATTACCCCATCAAGGACCTGGCCGGTTCCACCCTGGGCATCATCGGCGAAGGCGCGCTGGGCCAGTCGGTGGCGGCCATAGGGCGCGCGCTGGGCATGCGTGTGCTGTTTGCCGGGCGCAAAGGGGCCGGCAAACAGGGCAGTCTGTATACCCCGTTTGAACAGCTTCTGCAGGAAAGCGATGTCATCACCCTGCATTGTCCCTTGAACGATCAGACGCGCGACCTAATCGGTAAGGCGGAATTCGCGCAGATGAAGCGCAAGCCGCTTTTGATAAACACGGCGCGCGGCGGTCTTGTAAACGAGGCTGCCCTGGTCGATGCCATGCGTTCCGGGCAATTGGGGGGAGCCGGTTTCGATGTCACGGTACCCGAGCCTCCCGAGAACCATCATCCGCTGGTGCAACTGCTGGATCTGCCTAATTTCATTCTGACGCCGCACGTTGCGTGGGCCAGTGAGCAAGCCATGCAAGGCCTGGCCGACCAGCTTGCCGACAACATTGAAGCCTTTCATCGTGGAGCCCCCCGCAATGTTGTCGCGGGCTAGAATCAGCTTACCGTCCTTTATTTTCCATCAAGGTTTTCCATCATGCGTGTTGTCATAGCTCCCGATTCCTTCAAAGAAAGCCTGAGCGCGGCGGCTGTCGCCCGGGCCATCGAAGCGGGTGTACGCGACGTCTT